>Ga0209573_1000905_pt1 | contig 52176 bp, 44 predicted proteins | sample TNRBio252014_DNA_FD_185870 | JGI IMG/M metagenome (GOLD analysis project Ga0209573, IMG submission 185870) | Wastewater treatment Type I Accumulibacter community from EBPR Bioreactor in Madison, WI, USA - TNR Reactor_6/25/2014_ DNA (SPAdes)... | ecosystem: Engineered > Bioreactor > EBPR >... | reverse complement strand
GTCTCGAGATCGAGCCGGCGCCGACCCCGATGTCGCTCGAAGCGAGGAGGGGCGGGGTCGTCGCCGTTCCGCGCGATTCGCTCCCCCCGCTCACCGACGAGATCGTTCGGGAGACCCTGGAAAGGTCGCGGCGTTGATCGCCGTCGACACGAGTGTGGTCGTCGCCGCGTTCGCATCGTGGCACGAGGGTCATGCGTCCGCCGTCTCCGCGCTGGCGCGCCGGCCACGACTGCCTGCCCACGTCGCCGTCGAGGCGTTCTCGGTCCTGACCCGGTTGCCGCCGCCGCACCGTGCCCCCGCGGATCTTGTCGAGCGGTTCCTCCGGGAGCGCTTCCCGGAGCCGCTCCTGCCTCTTCCAGCGGAAGCGCACCGCGCTCTCCTCAGCCTCGCGGTCCGCGCGGGCCTGTCCGGCGGCGCGATCTACGATGCCCTCGTGGCGGCGACGGCGAAGCGGGCTTCGGCCTCGCTGCTCACTCGCGACCGGAGGGCCGCGCCGACCTACGAGGCCGTTGGCGTCCGGTACGAGCTTCTCTCGTGAGGACGTGAGATCTCGATAGCCCCGGCCCCCGGGCCGTGCCGGTTCACTCGCCTGCCTGCACCGCACGTCGAAGGACCTCCGTTGCCCACTGGTTGAGGCTCTTCCCGGCTGCCTGGGCGACGACCAGCGCCTTTCCATGAACCTCGGGCGGCACACGCAGGAGCAGCTTGCCCGAGGCGGCCTTCTCGGGCTCGAGGCCGAGTTCCTCGCAATCCGCCAGGTAGTCGTCGACAGCCCTTGCGAATTCGGATCGAAGACTGGCAACGGTCTTTCCGTGAAAGCTGATGATGCTGCGAATACCGAGGATGCGACCGACGAAGATGCCATCTCGGTCGTCCAGCTCGACCCGCGCGGTGTAGCCTTTGTACGACATGGTATTCATGGTCTGACTCCTACACGTTCCAGCAGCTCCCGCGCCTCCTCGACCTGGTACCGCCTCGCTTCCTTGCCAGGGTGAGGCCTGTGGCAACGCCATTGCTCGGCACCGAGCTCGATCCTGACGCGCGAGCCTTCCCGCTCGGTGACGGTGCCGCCAAGAGCCCTCATCAAGGCCTCGATGTCGGCGAAGGGGATCGAGGCAAGCGTTGGGCGCGCGAAGATGGCGACGAGCGTTCTCCGGTGCTTCGCGTTCACGCAACAATGCTATCACTATTCGATAGCGCATGGGAAGAGGGAGGGACGCGACGACACGCTACGGACGGAGGAAGGCGCCCTCGAGGTGAAGGGGCAGGTTCGCTCGTCGCCCTCAGTAGTACCAGCGGGCGACGAGCGCGAACGCCCAGAGGCCGGACCTGTCCGGGAGACGGTCCACCTGGCGTGCAACGGACGGCTCGACCCGGAAGTGCCCGGTGACCCCGATCTCCGCACCGACCTGGTAGAGCTCCCTGGCCCACCCGTCGTAGCGGGTGTCGTAGAAGGCCTCGGCCTGAATGTAGGGCGTGACGAGGTGTTCTCGAACGTTGAAGTCGCGGTTCAGCTCGCCCCGGAGGCGGTAACGCGTCGAGTAGTCGCCGCCGATCCAGCGAAGGTCCGCGCGGGCACGTCCCTCGAAGAGAATTCCCGCCGGCAGGTAGGCCCTCCCGTGGACCGCAACGATCCCCCGGTCCTCCGGCGTCGTCTTCGTCTTGCCCTCGGCCTTGAAGACGTGGTCGTAGCCGACCCGGGCCCAGAAGTACTTCTTCGCTCTCCAGTCGTCCTGCAGAAGCGAGCGGCGTACGGGCGGCCCGAGGGTGAGGTCGAAGTACGCGGCGAGGTCGAGCGTCCGGAACTCCGACTCCTTGCCATTCGCATAGGCCGCGACAAAGTAGAGCCGGGTCGCGGGACCCAGCTTCTCGTACAGGTTCAGCTCGGGCCAGAATTCCGTGGGGTCGTCGGCCCGCGCGGCGCCGCTCAGGAGCAACACGGCGAGGGCCGCGCCCGGCAGGCTGCGAGCCCGCCGGGCGACGGGCACGCTCGTCCTCAGAACGCCACGCCGAGCTGGAACGTGACGGCCGAACGTCCGCCTTCCGCCTTGCCGTACGCGACGAAGACCGGGCCGAGCGGACTGTCGATCCCGATGAAGACCGAGCCGGCGTACCTCAGGTCCGAGAGGCTCACGTCCGAGCCGGTTTTCCAGACGTTGCCGGCCTCGAGCGACACGCCGAGGTAGTACGCACCGCCGATGATCGAGGTCTTGAAGCGGTTGATCTCGCGAAGGTACGTCACCGAGCCGAAGGCCATGTACGGCCCGGACAGCTCGTCCCTCGTGTAGCCGGAGAGCCGGCGGAAGCCTCCCAGCCTGAACCCGTCGTAGTACGGCAGTTCGGTCTTCACCGGGCTGCCCCCGGTCGCCAGAACCTGGAGAACGTTCTTGCCGCTGGAGAAAGCGGCCATTCCGATGCCGAAGAGCCTCCGCGAGCTCTCATCCGCCCCGAGGGTCGGGGTCTGCCAGTCCATCGCGACGCGAAGGGCAACGCCCTTGCTGGGGAACGGGACGTTGTCCCGGCTGTCCACGTTCAGCCTCGCGATGACCGCACCGCGGTCGACGCTCTCGGCCTGCAGGGCCTCGGTCGTGGTCGGGTCGGTCCAGAGGTGCCCCAGCTGGGCGCCGAGCCTCAGGTCCCAGAACCTCCCGTCCGTGACGCCGGCCACGGCACCCCATCGGTATTGCTTTTCCTCCACGCCCACCGTCCCGAACCCTTCGATCGGCACCAGGGGCGTCTGCGACTGCCAGCTGGCGAGCCCGGAGACGAAGAACGGCGACGCGAGCTTCACCGGCTGGAAGAACTCGCCGTTGATCGTGGTGATCTCCCCGACCCCCGCGATGACGCGCCACTCGGCGCCGAGGCGGTTCACCTGCGTCCTGGTGACGGAAGCGGCGAGCTCGAAAGAGTTGTTTCCCTTGAAGTCGGAGTTCAGGTTGATGCCGAACCGGGCCGAGGTCCTCCCCCAGGCCCGGTCCTTGATGACGATCTGGAGAACGTTGCCGGTGTCGCGCGGGACGATCCGGAAATCGATGAGGTCGAACTCGCCGATCGAGTTGATGCTCGAGAGGTCCTCCTCGAGGAGCTTCAGGTCGAGCGGCCCGGGCTTCGTCTTCATGTGCGACAGGATCATCTCGTCCGAGACCGGAGACGGGTTGACGAGCTCGATCGAGGAAATCTCGAACGGCGTGTAGGGCTTGCGCCGGGTCCGCTCGCGCCAGGCGCGGTACTCGGCCTCGGGAACGGAGAACTTCTTCAGCTCTTCGATCTGCGCGCGCGCCGCCTTCTCGCCCGCCGCCACGGCGTCGCGGACCCGCTTGAAGTCGATGAACGAGATGTCGCCGAGGTCCGGCTCGATGAAGACGTCCTGCGGCCCGATGGCGTCCTTGGCCTCCTTCACGTTTCGCGCGGTCGCGGCGCTCGTCACCTGGTTGATGATCTTCGTGAGGCTGTTGAGCTGCTCCTTGCCGGCCGGCGGCGTGCCGATGTTGACCGCCACGAGGACCTCCGCTCCGGCCTTGCGGGCCGACTTCACGGGGAAGTTCTCGGCGACTCCCCCGTCCACGAGGAGGCGTCCCTCCAGCTCGACCGGGGCGAAGAGTCCGGGGAACGCCATGCTCGCCCGCATGGCATCGGCGATGTTGCCGCGCGTGAGAACGATTCCCTCTCCGCTCGCAACGTCGGTGACGGTGGCGCGGAACGGAATCGAGAGCTTGTCGAAGTCGTCGACGAGCGCCGAGGGGAGGGTGAGCTGCCGGAGGATGAAGTTCAGTTTCTGCCCCTCCACGAGGCCCGTCGGCATCGCGATGTGTCCATCCTGGATGCCGACCGTGAGCTTCGTGAGGAACGACGACTCGTCGAACTTCCGCCGGAACGGCATTTCCTTTCGGGGCACGCTGTCGTTGAAGGCGCCGTCCCAGTCCATCGTGGCGAGGGCGTCCTCCATCTCCTGGGGCGACATTCCGGTCGCGTAGAGCCCGCCGACGATCGAGCCCATGCTGGCCCCGGCGATGAGGTCGACGGGGACGTGGATCTCCTCGAGGACCTTCAGGACGCCGACGTGGGCCGCGCCGCGCGCGCCGCCGCCGGAGAGGACGAGGCCCAGACGAGGCCGCTGGGTGGCCTTCTCCGCCTCCTGCTGTCCGTAGACGGGAAAAGCAATCAGGGCGACGAAAAAGGCAATTCGCAGGTGTCTCATCGGCGTGCTCCGTGCTCCTGGAACGTCGGCTCCGGGCCGTCTAGTTTAGCGTCCGGCCGGGGTCGGAGAGGGCCTCGCCGTTCCCCGGGAAACTGCAGGGCCGGGTGTGACGCGACGACGCCGCGTCACACCCGGCCGCGGACTCACGGCTCCTCGACCGGGCTCCAGGTCTCGTCCGTGTCGAAGCGCTCCATGACCCGGAAAACCTCGAGGGTCCCGGGTCCGAGGTCCTTTTCGTAGACGACTCCCTCGTGGCTCACGATGAAGGTCTTGATGCCAGTCACCTCGTAGTCCGCCGGGGCCGCCACGAGGGCGAAGCCACCGATCATCGCCCCCTGGACGACGAAGTCCAGCTCGCCGAGCGGGGCTGACGGACCCTGGCCCTTCAGGACCTTGAAGTTGTAGCCGTGGTAGGGGTCCGTCCTGAAGCCGTAGCCCTCGGCGATGGCGCGCGCGACGCCCTCGGCGATGGGTCCGCCCCAGGTCCCGTCCGCGTTCTGCCAGGCGAGCCCGTCCTGCCGGCCCGGGGTGGCGATGATCCGCTGCGCGTACTGGTTCACACGCGACCCGTCCCGCTTCTCGGAGGCGTACTCGTGCTGCGCCGCCACGAACCTCCGGCAGATCGCGATGGCGTCGAGCTCGTTCTGGCCGATGCGGCGGAAGAGAACCTCCTGCCGGCCGGCCTCGGTGTCGAAACGCCACGTCTTCCCGTCGCTCACGACCGGGATCGGCATCGGCCAGTCGTCCGACCCGACGATCAGGGTGGCCGACTTCGGGTTCGCCGGGTCGGGGACGACGACGAGCTTCTCGCGCGCCTTCGCGGCCCACGCCTTCGACTGGTTCCTGTCGAGGACCTCGTCCTGGGTGACGACCAGGTCGATGCCGTCGGGTCCGAGGATCTCCTTCAGCGCGGGGACGTCGAACTTCTCCGCGGCCGCGACGAGCGCGTCGGCGGCGGCTTTGGCCGAGGCGAACGACTTGTGGACAGGCTTCGCCGGGGCCGCGGCGGCGAACGCGTTCGAGGGGAGGAGGAACGCGCAGAGCGCGCCGGCGAGGAAGGGGCTGGCTGCACTCGAGATCACGACGTTCACCTCACCGCCTCCTTCCGCCGCCGCCGCCGCTGCGACCTCCGTAGCTGGAAGCGCCGCGCGAGCTGCTCGCCTTGGCGCTGCTGCCGCTGAATCCCCCGGATCCGCTGCCGCCGAAGCCGCCGCCGGAGGTCCCGCGGGAGCTGCTCGAGGCGGACGGGCTGGCGCCCGCGCCGCCGCGCGACTGCGCGCTGGCGCTCGCGCCGCCGGAGCTACCTCGCGACTGCTGGCTGGCGCTGGCGCCGCCGGAGCCACCCCGGGACTGCTGGCTGGCGCTGGCGCCGCCGGAACCACCTCGGGATTGCTGGCTGGCGCTGGCACCTCCGCGGGCCTGCGTGCTGGCGCTGGCGCCACCACGCGACTGGGCGCTCGCGCCCCCCTTCGTCGACCCGCCGTACTTGCTCGCGGTCGCCGAGTTCGCGTAGGGCGCGCCCCCGCGATGCTGGGAGTTGTGCGACCAGCTGTTCCCGCTGCCCCTGTTGCCGCTGTTGATGTTCCCGGTGTTGATGTTCCCGGTGTTGATGTTCGTGTTCCTGTTGAAGTTGTTGTTGATGTTGATGTTGACGTCGTTGTGACCCCACCCGCAGTGGCCCCATGCGCCGCCCCAGACGGCCGCGCGGACCACGACGGCCGCGGTGAAGGTGACGAACGCAGCGCCCGCGTAATACGGCGGGTAGTAGATGGGCGGGTACGGGTAGACCGGCGGAGGGTAGACGACCGTGGGGCTGTAGACCGGGACGTAGATGATCTCCGGGTCGGCGGGCTGCACGATGATGACCGTCTTCTGCTCGACGACCTTCGTCTCGACCTTCTGCTGCTCGTTGGTCGTCAGCGAGCCCTTGTCCTTGGCCTTCTTCCGCATCCTCTGGACCGCGTCCATGACGTCGGACTGCTGGTCGAGGAACGCGTTGCCGAGGTCGGTCGTCCACTGGATGTCGTCCGCGAGCCTCTTCACGGCATCCGGGAAGGCCGCCATCGACTGGACTGCCGGGTCCCACGGCTGCTTGGCGACCGCGTCGGCAAGGGCCTTGTCCTTAAGGTTCTTGTTCTTCAGGAGCCACTGCTGGAGCTGGATGACCTCCAGCGGGTAGGTGGACGCCGCGAGGGTCTGGGCGAGAAGCGGGTCGGGGTAGAGCGCGATCGGCGCCACGAGGGAGTCGAGCTGGTCCGGCGAGAGCGCCGCCCCGGCCGGGGCGGCGGGTGCCGCCTGTGCGAGGAGAATGCCCTCACCTGGGACGAGGAGACACGCGCACAGCAGGGCGAGGAGGCCCCGCGTCGCTCGCCATGGACTTCGGGATGGGGTCGGCTCAGTCACCATAATCGAGGGTTCCTTTCTTTTCGGGGTCATGAGGAGCACGGCGGGCCGTTCGTCGGAGAGTCCTGAAGAGTGTCACCCGTGGCGGCCGGCAAGGCAGATGCCGCCGGAGATCCTCCGGCGAGTGTTCAGAAGGTATAGCGCGCACGGACCTGGAGCTGTCGGGCCTCGCCGGAGGCCCCGTCGCGGTTCGTTCTCTGGCCCCAGATGTATTGGACGCCGACGTCCGAGTTCCGAGCCGGCGTCCAGACGAGGTTCAGGCTGAAGCGGGACGTGGTCCGGTAGGCGCTTGCAGCCTGGAACTCGAGGTTGTCGACGTGGACGAAGCCCAGGACGGCCGAGGAGTGCAGCTCGCCCGGCTCTCCCGTCCGCCCGCGCCAGCGGTGGAGGTAGGCCGCATACCAGCCCCAGTGGCTCAGCAGCTCGAGCTCGCCGGTGGCCGGGTCGAAAGCACCGTCCTGGCCCTCGGCCGAGTTCAGGTCGTTGATGAACCGGGCGATTCCCGTCCCTCCGTTGACCTGGAACGTGATCTCGTCGCGGGAGGCCCACGGGAGCTGCGCCAGCGTCCCGCTTGCGGAGAGTCCCCATCCGTTCGCCTTCTGGGTCTCGTTGGGACGGGCGGCCGACTCTCCGCGGATGTTCCTGAGGACGGCGGACCCCTGAAGGCGCGTCGCGGCCCACCGGGTCCACGTGGCGCGGAGGACGAAGTCGGGGACCTGGTTCACGGCGCGGACAGTCTGCCCGTTCGTGTCGGTGAGCGAGGCGTTCGGGTACTCGACCGACGCCGCCATGAGGAGCGAGGGGAGGACGCGCCGCGTGTACCGGAACTGCGCCTGCCGCTGGACGTTCTCCGGGTTCACGCCTTCGAAGTCGAGGTCGCCGTGGTCCGCGTCCGGGTCCGAGAACGTCGACCAGGTCTGGCCCGCGAGGAACCTGCCGTACTGGACGTAGGCGTGCCGGAGCCGGAATCCGTTCGAGGGGCCTGCGAAGTCCCCCTCGACGAAGGACCGGATCGCCCTGTCGTCCGGGCCCTTCGTCCGGAAGTCGAAGCTGAGCCTGCTCGGATTTGCCCAGAACGACGTCCGGGGCCCCTTCTCGGCTCCCGGGTCGCCCGCGACGGGGATCGTGTACGTCAGGAAGCGATCGTCCGAGCCGAGCGCGTCCTGCGTGTTCACCGCGCTGACCCAGACGGAGCCGCCGAACTTGATCGCGCCGAGGGACCCCGGGATCCGGATCGAGCCCGGGAAGTCCCCCGCGGAAACGACCTCCGGCGGGAGCTCGGGCTTCTTCCGGGACGTCTCCTCGAGCTTCGCGAGCCGCTCGGCGAGCTCCTGCGAGGGCTGAACGAGCGTCGGGATCGACTGGGCGATCTCGTCGAGGCGGATCTTCTGCGTCTCCAGCTCCTTCGCGAACGCCTCGACCTTCGCGGCCTGCTGCTCGACGGCCGCGCTCCTCCCGGAGCCGCGCCATCGCCGCCTCGACCTCCTCGCGCTCCTTCACGAGGGCCTTGCGAGCCTCCTCGACGATCTTCTCGAGCTCGCGCCTCTGGGCAGCCGTGAACGGGTCCCTCGGCTTCTTGTTCGCCGGGGTCGGCTTCTTCACGCTCGTCGTCGCGACCTGCGCGGGATTTGCTGCCGGCTGCGCGTCGAGCGGGCCGGCGGCGCTCGCAAGGACGCACGCGGCGAGGGTGACCCACACGGCACGCCGGAAACGAGGGGCTCCGACCCTTCGCCTCGTTCGCCGGCTACCGGCAGCCGGCTCTCCCGGAAGGGGTACTTCGCGCGCGCCGTCGTCCCTCACCGTACGGGAAGGCTAGCACCTGATGGGGAGTGGGGAGAGGGGCGAAACGAGCTGCCGGAAACCGATACGGCGCCATTTGGCGCAGCTCCGGTGGCGGGCCGAACTATCATTCGCGGCGAAGGGAGATCTCCAACATGCGTTATCCGTTTCTCATCGGCGCCTCCATCCTCGCCGTCGCCGCCCTCGCGTTCGCTCCGGCCGCGCCGGCCCAGTGCGGCGAGGGGCTCAAGGTCGGGAACACGTTCGACTTCGCGGTCGCGTCCGAGGACAAGTCGATCGCCGGCAAGGGAACCATCGAGGTCACGAAGTACGACGGCTCCTTCGTCGAGTTCGTCGTCACGTCGGGCAACTCCACCGTCAAAATGCCGGGCGGCGTCGACGGAAACCGTGTGATCCTGACCAACCCCCAGAACGGGAACGTCTGGGTCCTGACCTGCACTCCGAAGGGAATCGAAGGCAGCTCCAACCTCGCCGGGAAGGCGATGAAGCTGACGACGATCCGGAAGAAGTAGCCCGGCGAGGGAGCCCTGGCCCGGCCCGGGGATCCGGGCCGGCGCCTTCCCGGCGATTCCGGAGCGATGACGACCCGTCGTCTTCCAGCCCGCGATCCCGTCTTGCGATAGGACAAATTACGTCTAGAATTAATCTCGCGATGGCTCCCTTCGACCTCGTCGCATCGCTTCGGCGCGCAGAACAGCGTCTGGGCTCGCCGGACCGCGGCTCGAACCGTCGCCCGCGATCGGATCGGGGGCGTTCGCGGCTCGATCCTCGCGTCCTGGACGCGGTCGCCGAGGCGTTCTCGGGCCAGGATCGGCCGGGTATGGCCGAGGCCCTCGCCGAAATCGGAAGGCTCTGCCGGCGGACCCGCATCCGGCCCCCTTCGCGCGCAACCGTCTACAAGCTCCTCGACACGCTCCCGACACCGTCGTACCGGGTGCGAGACCTGCCGCGGCCCGTCCGGGAGGCGCTCTACAACCTCGACGCCGAAAGCGAAGTCCCCGGGCACCAGCTCGCGTTCTACTGCTTCAACTACGGAGACCTCGCCGCCGTCAGCTTCGCGTCGGGCCTCCCCTGGCTCGCCCTCCGACAGGCGATGCGGCTTCCGGGATGGCGTGCGAGGAGCCGAGGCCTCGCGGAGGCCGCGGCGTGCGCCCGGGGCCTGTGAACGTCGAGCCCCGGCATCCCGTCGACGTGATTCCCGAGTCCGTCTCTCGCGCCGTGGCCGGCCTAGGCTCCTGGTTCGTCATCGGCGGCCAGGCCATGCGCTGCTTCCTGCCGTACCGCCCAAGCCGGGACGTCGACTTCGGGGTGACGAGCGCGAAGGACCTCGACGACCTCGTGAGGAAGCTCGCGAGGCGCGGAAGGGTCGAGGTGCTGGAACGGAGCGCCGACACGGTCCACCTCCGGTTCGAGGGGATCGACGTCTCCGTCTTCGTCCTCGAGACGCTCGCCCCATTCGTCGAGGACCAGCGCCTGAACGTGACGGGGCTTCTCGCGACAAAGCTCCACGCAATCCTCGACCGCGGGACGCGCCGGGACTTCTTCGACCTCTACGTGACCCTCCAGTCGAACGGGCTCGGCATCGCCGAGTGCCTCTCGGCGATCCGGCGTGTCTTCCGCCAGGAGGTGAACGACGGGCTCCTCCTCCGGGCGCTCACGTGGTTCGAAGACGCCGAAAGGGAAGCGGCGCTGCCGGGCGAAGGCCGGGACGACTGGGAGACCGTGAAGGAGTTCTTCCGGACGAAGGTGGGACACCTGCTCGTCCCGCCGGCGCGACCGCTGGCGATCCAGGCGCGGGTCGTCGATGTCACGGGCGGGGAGCCGGCCGGTGAGGCGAGCCGGCCCTCGCCCGGTTCCGCCCGAAGGCGACGCCCGCCTCGCGCGTGAACAGGGTGCCTCCGCGACCGATGCCCTCCTCGTCGAGGGAGCCGACCGTGCGGAATCCAGGGGTCCCGCGAGCATCGGGGAGGATCTCTGGAGTGTGCCCGAAAGGGCAGTCACGGTTTTCGGCAAGGCGGCCTTTCCAAGGTGAACCGGCGTCATAATTCCCGGTCGTACACGCCAGTCCCCGGCCCGAATCGTGGATCGCAGCGAAGGAACCAGGTCTCGAGGGCATAGCGCCCGCGGAGGATGACGTTCGATGAGCACTGCCACGTCCGGAAACCGCCACACGCCGAGAGGCCGCCGGGCCGCTACGGTCGCCGTCGCGCTCTTCCTGGCCGCCGCACCCGGCTGCAAGAAGAAGGAGGCGATGGTCCTCCCGGCCCCCGAGGTCTGGGTCACGCAGGCCGTCGCGAAGGACGTTCCGGTGACCATGGAGCTCGTCGGGCAGACTGCGGGTTCGAAGGACGTCGAGATCCGGGCGCGCGTCGAGGGATACCTCGAGACCGTCAACTTCCGCGAGGGCGACTTCGTGAAGGAGGGTGAGCTCCTCTACCAGATCGACCCGAAGCCGTTCCAGGCCGTCGTCGCCCAGGCGAAGGCGCAGGTCGCCTCGGCTCAGGCCAAGCTCGGCCAGGCCGAGACCGAGGAAAGCCGCCTGAAGCCGCTCGCAGAGCAGCAGGCGGTCAGCCGGCGCGACTACGACAACGCCGTGTCGGCCCGGGATGCCGCAAAGGCCCAGCTCGACGCTGCGGAATCGACGCTCGAGAGTGCCCGCCTGAACCTCGGCTACACGACGATCAAGGCGCCGATCTCCGGCCTCGCCGATCTCTCGAAGGTCAAGCCCGGCAACCTCGTCGGCCGGGGCGAGTCGACGCTCCTCACGACGATCTCGGTCATCGACCCGATCTACTTCCAGGCGGGGATCACCGAGGCCGACTACCTGAAGTTCGCCGAAAAGGCGGTCGCCGCGGGACAGCGGCTCGGGAAGGCCGGGCGGAGGGCCGCCCTGGTCCTCGCCGACGGCACGGTCTTCGCCGAGAAGGGGACGCTCGACGCCGTCCAGCGCTCCGTCGACGCGAAGACGGGGACCCTCGCCATCCGGCTCCTCTTCCCGAACCCGAGCCAGGTCCTCAGGCCCGGGCAGTACGGACGCCTACAGTTCGTCTCCGAGACGCTCGCGGGCGCCGTCTGCGTTCCGCAGAAGGCCGTTTCCGAGCTCCAGGGAGTCTTTCAGGTCGTCGTCGTCGGCGCGGGGAACAAGGCCGAGATCCGCACCGTGAAGATGGGGCCCCGTACCGGAGAGCTCTGGGTCGTCTCCGGGGGACTGAAGGTCGGCGAGACGGTCGTCGTCGAGGGGCTCCAGCAGGTCAGGCCGGGCGGCGAGGTGAAGCCGAAGCCGATCGAGGAAGCCAGGGCGGAAGCGGCCGCGCCGTCCGCGCCGGCGGAGGGGGCCGAAGCTCAGAAGCCCGCGGGGAAGTAGGCCATGGCGAAGTTCTTCGTCAACCGGCCGATCGTGGCGATCGTCATCTCGATCGTCATGGTCATCGTCGGCGCGGTCGCCCTCAAGGGGCTCCCGATCGCCCAGTACCCCGAGATCACTCCCCCGCTCATCCAGATCACGACGACGTTCACGGGCGCGAGCGCGGTCGACGTCGAGCAGGCCGTCGCGGCGCCGATCGAGCAGCAGGTCAACGGCGTCGAGAACATGCTCTACATCAAGTCGACGAACGCCAACGACGGGACGCTGAAGACCGAGGTCTCGTTCGAGGTCGGGTCCGACCTCGACATGTCGAACGTCCTCGTCCAGAACCGCCAGGCGCAGTCGAACGCGTTCATGCCGCAGTCCGTCAAGGAGTACGGCGTCACGGTCAAGAAGTCGCTGTCGTTCCCGCTCGTCCTCGTCTCGCTGACGTCGCCGAACGGGACCTGGGACAGCGTCTTCATGTCGAACTACGTGGCGATCAACATCACGGACCAGATCAAGCGGATCCGGGGCGTCGGCGACGTCATCCTCTTCGGCGGGTCCGACTACGCGATGCGGATCTGGGTCCGGCCGGACCGCCTCGCGAAGCTCGGCCTGACCGTGACGGACCTGCAGAACGCCATCAAGCAGCAGAACACGCTGAGCCCGGCGGGCCAGATCGGCGGCGAGCCGTCCGTGCCGGGGACGCAGTTCACCTACACGGTGAAGACGCAGGGGCGGCTCCTGAACGGCGAGGAGTTCGGCAGCATCATCGTCCGCTCGAACCCCGACGGGTCGCAGGTCTTCCTGCGCGACGTCGCCCGGATCGAGCTCGGCTCGCTCCTCTACAACCAGAGGGGGCGCCTCAACGGGAAGCCCTCGGCGGTCCTCGGCGTCTACCAGTCACCCGGGTCGAACGCGCTCGCCGTCCGCGACTCCGTCAAGAAGACGATGGAGAGGATCGAGCCGACGTTCCCGAAGGACCTCGCCTGGACGATGTCGCTCGATACGACCGAGGCGATTTCCGAGGGGATCACCGAGATCATCCACACCCTTTTCGAGGCGGTCCTCCTCGTCATCCTCGTCGTCTTCATCTTCCTGCAGAACTGGCGGGCGACCCTCATCCCGCTCCTCACCGTCCCGGTGTCGCTGATCGCGACGTTCGCCGTGTTTCCGATCCTCGGCTTCTCGGTGAACGTCCTCTCGCTCCTCGGCCTCGTCCTGGCGATCGGCATCGTCGTCGACGACGCGATCGTCGTCGTCGAGGCGGTCATGCACCACATCGAGCACGGGATGGACCCGAAGGCGGCGACCCTGAAGGCGATGGAAGAGGTCTCCGGCCCGGTCGTCGCGATCGCGCTCGTCCTGTCGGCCGTCTTCGTCCCCGTCGCCTTCATGGGCGGCATCACGGGACGCCTCTACCAGCAGTTCGCGGTCACGATCGCGATCTCGGTCTGCATCTCGGCCTTCAATGCCCTCACCCTGAGCCCCGCCCTCGCGGCCATGCTCCTGAAGCCGAAGGCCGAGTCGAAGTCGTTCCTCGACCCGTTCTACAACTGGTTCAACAAGGTCTTCGGCAGGTTCACGGACGGCTACACGTCGTTCGCCGCGATCCTGATCAGGAAGAGCGTCCGAAGCGTGATCTTCATCGGGATCCTCGTCGCCCTGACGGTGGGGCTCGTCAAGAGCCTCCCCACGGGGTTCCTGCCCGACGAGGACAACGGCTACTTCATGGTCAACTGCCAGCTCCCCGACGCCGCCTCGCTCGAGCGGACGGACGAGGTGCTGAAGAGGGTCGAGCAGATCACGCTCGCGAACCCGGCCATCGAGAGCGTCACGACGATCACCGGCTTCAGCCTCCTCACCGGCGCCATGGCGCCGAATACGGGCTTCATCTTCGTCAAGGCGAAGCCCTGGCACGAGCGCGAGGACGTCAAGCAGCGCGTCGACATCGCGATGAAGCTCCTGAACCTCGAGTACTACAAGCAGATCCCTCAGGCGCAGGTCTTCGCCTTCGCGCCGCCGCCGATCACCGGACTCGGGAGCGGATCGGGATTCACGTTCATGCTCCAGGACCGCGCCGGCCGGTCGCCCGCCGACCTCGACGCGATGATGAAGACGTTCATCGCCGAGGCGAAGAAGCGGCCGGAGATCGGGCGCATCTCGGGCGTCTACCGGGCGACCGTCCCGCAGGTCTACGCCGACATCGACCGGCAGAAGGCGCTGACGCTCGGCGTGCCGATCTCCGACGTCAACGGGACGCTCGGAGCCCTCCTCGGCAGCTCGTACGTCAACGACTTCAACCGGTTCGGGCGCGTCTACAAGGTCTTCATGCAGGCCGAGCCGGAATTCCGGGGCTCGGCGAAGTCGCTCGGCCTCTTCTTCGTGAGGAGCGGCAACGGGACGATGGTCCCGCTCGACACGCTCGTGAGGACGAAGGAGGTCTCGGGTCCCGATTTCACGACGCGGTTCAACCTCTACCGGGCCGCGGAGCTGAGCGGCGTCCCCGCCGCGGGCTACAGCTCCGACCAGGCGCTGAAGGCCCTCGAGGAGACGGCCGCGGCCGTCCTCCCCTCGGGCTGGGGCTACGACTGGTCGAACATGTCGTACCAGGAGAAGGCTGCCGCAGGCACGGCCGGCGCCGTCTTCGTCTTCGCGATCATCTTCGTCTTCCTGATCCTCGCCGCGCAGTACGAGAGCTGGGCGATGCCCTTCAGCGTCCTCCTCGGGACGCCGTTCGCGGCGTTCGGCGCATTCGCGGGGCTCTGGTTGGCGCGGAACCTCCTCCCGGACGTTTTCGGCAACAGCTACGTGAGCAACGTCTTCGCGCAGATCGGCCTCATCATGCTCGTCGGCCTCGCGGCGAAGAACGCGATCCTGATCGTCGAGTTCGCCAGGGAGAACGTCGAGAAGAAGGGAATGGGGGCCGTCGAGGCGGCCCTCGACGCCGCGAAACTCCGCTTCCGGCCGATCCTCATGACGGCCTTCGCCTTCATCCTCGGCGTCCTCCCGCTCGTGAGGGCGTCCGGCGCAGGGGCGGAGTCGCGGAAGGTCATGGGGATGGCGGTCTTCTCCGGGATGGCCATCGCCACGCTCCTCGGCGTCCTCCTCGTCCCCGTCCTCTTCGTCCTCGTCGAAAAGGTCGCGGGGAAGAAGAAGCACGGCCCCGGCGATCCGACGGCCGCGCTCGAGACCTCGCCCGTCCCGACGGTCGGGGGAGGGCACTGAGATGAAGAAGCTCATCGCTCCCGCTCTCCTCTGCGCCGTCCTCTCGGGCTGCTCCATGGGCCCCGACTACAAGCGGCCCGACGTCGCGGTTCCCGGGAATCACCGTGGGCTGGAAGGCCCCGCCGCTGAGACGTCGCTCGCCGACCTCGCCTGGTGGGACGCCACCCAGGACCCGGTCCTGAAGAAGCTCGTCGCCGAGGCGGTCGGGAAGAACCAGGACCTCGCGATCGCAGCGGCCCGCGTCGACGAGTACCGCGCCCTCGCCGGGATCAACCCGCTCTGGCCGACGGTGAACGCCGGGGCCGGGACGACGCGAACGCGCAACTCGGAGACGCTGGCGCAAGGCCTCGGCGGCGAGACGCGCAACGTCTTCGACGTCAGCGCCGCCGTCTCCTGGGAGATCGACCTGTGGGGCCGGCTCCGCAGGACGAACGAGGCGACCGCCGCGCAGTACCTCGCGACGGAGGAGGCCCGGCGCGGCGTCTACCTCTCGCTCGTCTCCGACGTGGCGACGGCCTACCTTCAGCTCCGCGCGCTCGACATGCAGCTCGAGACGGCGAGGAGATCGCTCGAGAGCCGGCAGGCTTCGTTCGAGCTCGTCGACAAGCGGCTCCTCGGCGGCGTCAGCAACAAGCTCGAGTCGATGCAGTCGGCCTCGGCCGTCGCCCAGACCGAGGCGACGATCCCCGACCTGGAGCAGGCCGTCTTCGCGCAGGAGAACCTCCTCTGCCTTCTTCTCGGCCGGCCCCCGGGGCCGATCGAAAGGGGAAATCCGATCGGCGACATCCCTACCCTCGAGGTCCCCGCGGGGCTCCCGTCGGCGCTCCTCGAGCGGCGCCCCGACGTTCGGCAGGCCGAGCAGGTCCTCCGCGCGGCCAACGCTCAGGTGGGCGTGGCCGAGGCGAGCCTCTTCCCGCAGCTCTCGCTCACGGGGGCGCTCGGCCTTCAGAGTGCCGACCTTTCGGATCTCCTCGAGTCCGGCTCCTTCGCCTGGAACGCCGGCGCCGGACTCCTCGCGCCGATCTTCCAGGGCGGGAGGCTCCGCCGGAACCTCGAGGCCACGAAGGCCCGCTGGGAGCAGGCCCGTCTCGGCTACGAGAAGGCCGCCCTCGCGGCTTTCGGGGACGTCGCCACCTCGCTCCACGCGATCCAGGCGACGGCCCGCGTCGTGGCCGCACAGAGGAAGAACGTCGAAGCGCTGCGTGAGGCCGACAGACTGGCCCTCGTCCGCTTCGACGGAGGCGTCTCGCCCTACTTCGAGGTCCTCGACGCCCAGCGCGAGCTCTTCAACGGCGAGCTCGCCTTCGCGCAGGCGCTCCGCGACCAGCGCGTCGCGATCGTGCGGCTCTACCGGGCCCTCGGCGGGGGCTGGAACCAGCCCGGGGAGCCGCCCGCTGACCTTCTCGAATAGCGCGTGGGCGTGTCGATAGAGAACGACGAGACGATCTCGAAGCACGACGGGGAGGGCTCGCCGGCGCCCCGCAGCGGCCCCTCCCCGGCCGTTGGCAGGCCGGCCTCCCGCTACGAGATCCGCGAGCGTCTCGGCTCCGGCGGAATGGGCATCGTTTCCGCCGCGTTCGACCGGCAGCTCCGGCGCGAGGTCGCCGTGAAGGTGCTCCGCCCGGAGCTCCAGGGGCAGGCCCTCCTCCGGGAGCAGTTCACGGAGGAGGCCGTCGTCCTGGCGGGGCTCGATCACCCGGGGGCGGTCCCCGTCTACGAGGCGGGGAGCCTCGAGGACGGCTCGCCGTTCTGCGCGATGAAGAAGGTCCGGGGCGCGACCCTGCGGGACGTGCTGCTGGAGCGGAACGCCGACTCGCTCGCGAGCCGCGAGGACCTCGCGCACCTCGTCGACGTCTTCGAGCGCGTCTGCCAGACGGTCGCGGCCGCACACGACCGCGGGATCGTCCACCGGGACCTGAAGCCAGACAACGTCATGGTCGACGACCTCGGCGCCGTGTACGTCATGGACTGGGGCCTGGCGTTCTCGATGCGCACCGCGGCGGACGGCTCTCACGTCTCCGCGCCGGCGCCCGGGGAGATCGCCGGGACTCCGAGCTACATGGCGCCCGAACAGGCGCGGGGCCGGGCGGACCAGATCGGGCCGCGCAGTGACGTCTTCGCGCTCGGCACGATCCTCTACGAGATCCTCACGGGAAAGAACCCGTTCCGTGAAGGGACCGTGAAGGAAGCCCTCCGGGCGGTGCAGGAGCTCGAACCACCTCCGGCCGTGCGCGTGAACCCGCGGGCCGGCCGTGCCCTCACGGCGGTCTGCCGAAAGGCGATGTCCAAGGACGCCACGGCGCGGTACGCGACGGCCCGCGAGCTCGCGGAGGAGATCCGGCGCTACCGCGAGTTCCGCCCGGTCGCGGCGGCGCCGCCCATCCTCCTGGAGCGCCTCGCGAACTCGGCCCGCCGCCGCCCCGCCGTCGCCGCGTCCATCGCGACCTTCCTCGCCGTGCTCCTCCTCGTCGGGGTCGCACGCGGGTACCGCGCTTTCGCGGAGCACCAGCTCGTCGAGAGGGCGCTCGGGAACGTCGAGGCCATTGCGGCCGAGATCCTCGAGATCGACGCGACGCTCGTCGACGCCCGGAGGGCCGCGGCGTCGGCGCCTGCCGGGTCGAACGGCGACGCGCTCCGCGCCCGCGCCGATGCGCTCGCAGAGCTGCGGGCGGTGAAGAAGGAGCAGCTTCGGACCTTTGCGCTCGCCGTCGTCGTCTTCACGCTCGACCGCCCCGACCCGCGCGCCCGGGCGATCTACCGGCTCGAGCTGCGCGAGGCGATCGACGAGGCGCTCCGGGACGGCCAGCCGACGCGGGCCGCCGCGATGGCTGAGGAGGCGATCGCGGAGGTTGGCCGCCGGAACGTCCCGGGCTGGACCGCGGCGGACGTGGCGTGGCTCGAGGCCCGTCGCGACGAGGCGCGCGCCCTCGCGCCCTCGCCCTGACCGGTCGTCAGGCCGATTCCTCCCCGGCCGCCAGCTTCGGGTCCGCTTCCGCCGCCCACGCATCCAGGAGCGTGTGGGCGACCGCGAGGACGACCGGGCCGACGAAGATGCCGATCAGGCCGAAGGTCATCAGGCCGCCGAGGACCCCCGCGAAGACGAGGACGAGCGGGAGGTCGGCGCCCTTCCTGATCAGGACCGGCCGGAGGAAGTTGTCCATCGTTCCGACGACGACCGTCCAGACGAGGAGGAAGCCCCCCCAGCCGGTCTGGCCGCTCCAGAAGAGGTAGCCCACCGCCGGCAGGAGAACGAGGATCGGGCCGACCTGCGCGATGCAGAGGATGAAGGCGACGGCCGTCAGGGCGGCGGCGAAGGGAATTCCGGCGACGAGGAGACCGAGCCCCGCGAGGAGCGACTGGGCGATCGCCGTGACGACGACCCCGAGAGCCACGCCGCGAATCGCCTGGCCGGCGAGGCGGACCACGGCTTCGCCACGCTCTCCTGCGAGCCGCCGCCCGAACCTCAGGACGCGCCGGGCGGCCTCCTCCCCGCTCGCCCAGAGGACGACGCAGACGGCGACCGTCATGAGGTAGTGGAGAAGGAGGAGGCCAACGCCACCGACCTTCGACGCGAACCACCTCGCGGCCCCGGCCCCGAACGGGGCGGCAACCGATGCAAAGTCCTTGATTCCCTTGCCGCCGTACTGGTCCCAGCTCGCCGCGATGCCGTTGCCGACGAGCGGGATCTTCCCGACCCACGCGGGCGCGACGGGCGGCACCTCGATCTCGGCGAGCGCCTTCGCGCGCGCGGCAATCTCGTCGACGTTCCCGACGATCGTGCCGACGGCGCCGAGGAACGGGACGAAGACCGCCCCGAGGAGGACGAGCGTCAGCAGGGCTACGGCGAGGCTGCGCCGGCCCCACAGCCGCTTCTGCAGCCACACGAGCACCGGCCAGGTCGTCACGACGATCGTCGTCGCCCAGATGATCGCCCCGATGAACGGCAGGAGGATCCAGAGCGAACCGAGGATGAGGGCCACGATGAAGAGCACCGACAGGACGGTGCGCGTGATGTCGGACCGGGTCTCGCTCATCGGTGTCTCCTTCGCCGCGTCGTGCAATTGTCCCGCGGAAGACAATTCCGTGCGGAGGATCTCGTCTCCGTCGTACGATCTCGCGGATGAACGGCACGCGAAAGATGCGGCTCTTGCCCGTCCTCCTGGCCCCGTTCCTCCTCCTTCTGGCGTCAGGGGCGTCCGCCCAGGAGCTCGATCCGCGCGCCTACACGCCCGCTCCCATCGGCGGGAACCTCCTCATCGGCGCCTTCACGTACCAGCAGGGAGACGTCCTGCTCGACCCGACGTTGCCGATTACCGATCTGTCCGCAAAGCTCGCCGCGGGAACCCTCGGCTACGGGAGGACGTTCTCGTTCTTCGGGCGCTACGCGAACGTCGGGTTCGGCCTTCCCGGCGCCTGGGCCTCGGCCGAGGGAAACGTCTTCGAGGAGAGGCGGGAGGTCACGAGGACCGGCCTCGGCGACGCACGCGTCAAGCTGGCGGTGAACGTCCTGGGCGGGCCCGCCCTGAAGGCCGCGGAGTTCGTCCGGGCAAAGCCGAGGACCGTTCTCGGCGCGTCCCTGACGGTCAGCACTCCCACGGGCGAGTACTTCCCGGACAAGCTGATCAACCTCGGCGCGAACCGCTGGGCCTTCAAGCCCGAGATCGGAGTCTCCCACCCCATAGGGCGCTGGCTCCTCGACGCCTACGCCGGAGTCTGGCTCTTCACGGCAAACGACGAGTTCTACGGCGGTGTGAGGCGGACCCAGGACCCGCTCTACACCGTGCAGGCGCACGTCAGCTACACGGTGAAACAGAGCCTCTGGATCGCCGGGGACGCGACGTTCTACTCGGGAGGCCGTTCCTACATGGACGACCTCGCGAGGCAGGATTTCCAGAGCAACACCCGGGTCGGCCTGACCGCGTCCTTCCCGATCGCGAAGGGGCACTCCGTCAAGATCTCCGGCGCGACCGGCGCGACGACCCGTATCGGCCAGGACTTCAACACGATCGGGATCGCCTACCAGTACATCTGGCTCGACAGACGCTAGATTCGCCGGCATTTTGACCTGGTCGATGGTCTCCGGCTTCCCGCCGGCCGGCCTCGGGCGATAATCGGCGATCGGCGTGGAGCGGCTCGTACGCTCGAGGGCCGGTGACCCGAAATGAACCTCGACACCTTCCGGATCCAGTTCTTCGCCGGCGCCCCGCGCTACGAGTGGCTCGAGCTCCTCGGCCGCGGCGGGATGGGCGTCGTCTTCAAGGCGAGGGACCTGGTTCTCGACGAGGTCGTCGCGATCAAGATCCTCTACGGCCACGTCGCGGACGACGACGGGGCGATCGTGGCGCGCTTCAAGCGCGAGATCAGCCTCAACCGGAAGGTGAAGCACCCGAACGTCGCCCGCATGTACGACTTCGGCACGAGCGGCGGGCACCCGTTCATTACGATGGAGTTCGTCCCGGGAAAGGACCTCCAGACTCTCGTCCTCGAAGCCGGCCGGATCGCCCCCGCCCGGGCGCTCCCGATCCTGCGGCAGATCTGCCTGGGAACGCAGGCGGCCCACGAGCAGGGGATCGTCCACCGGGACCTGAAGAGCCAGAACATCATCGTGGGAGAGGGCGACAGGGTTTCGATCCTCGACTTCGGCCTCGCGCGCGGCCTCGTCGACGAGAAGCTCACTCTCGACGCCGTCGTTCTCGGGACCCCGCACTACATCTCTCCCGAGCAGGCGATGGGAGAGCCGGCCGACGCCCGGAGCGACATCTACTCGCTCGGGATCATCGCCTTCGAGATGCTCGCGGGAGAGCTCCCTTTCACGGCCGACTCGGCGCTCGGCATCGCCATGAAGCAGATCTCGGAGCCGGTGCCGGAGAACCTCTCGCGCTACCCCGACGTGTCGCCCGGGCTCCGCAACGCCGTCCACCGCGCGCTCGAGAAGCGGCGCGAGGACCGCTTCCAGAGCGCCTCCGAGCTCGAGGCCGCCTTCGCACGCGCCGAGGACGAAGCGGCCTCCCCCTCGAAGGGCCCCGGCGGCGATGCGATGAGCCGCGCGATCGACGGCGTCCTCGCAGACCTCGACGCGGCCGCCCGGTTACGCCGGGCTGCGACCGGCGACGTCGACACGAGGACCCCGCTCGTCCAGCATCGCCCCCAGGCCGGGCCCCCCTTCACGCCCCCCCCGTCCGCTCCGGCGGAAGCGCGGCAGCCTGCCGCTGCCGCACCACACCCCTCCACAATTGCACCCGCTACGGTCCCGACCGCCCGCGTCACACGTCCACAGCCATCGGCTCCCCCGCCCCCCCTCGCGCCCGCCCCGCCCCGCCCGACCGGCCGCCCCACGGTTTTCATCGTGCTCGCGGACGGTGCGGACCGGATTTCCATGGGGAAGGCGCTGGGCGACTCCGGTTGCAACGCCGTCGAGGCCCGCAGCGGCGAGGAGGTCCTCGATCTCCTGATGTCCCGCCTGCCCGACGCGGTCGTCATGGACGTCGCGCTGCCGAAAGCCGACGGATTCGAGGTGGCGCGGATCCTGAAGGCGACCCCCATCTTCGCGCGGGTGCCGGTTCTCCTCCTCGGCACGCGCGTCGACCGGGCGCAGGAGCACTTCGCCCGTCAGGTCGGCGCCAGCGACATCCTCGCGCGCCCGATCTCCGAGCGGGAGATCGTCGAACGAACCTGGCGGCTCCTCGGTCCGCTCGGCTTCTACCGGGACGAGGCCCAGTCTTCCCGGATCGCGAGACCGGCCCCCCGTCGGACCTGACCGCCGTTCTCTCCTCCACGCCGTCTTAATGCCGGAGGGCTAGGATCGCCGGATCGCCATGACGACGTACGCGCCTTCCTCCGGCCGTTCCCGCCTCGAAGGCCTCCTCAGGCGCGGAACAGTGCCGCTCCTTCTCTCGCTCGCCGGCGGCCTCCTCGCAGGCTTCACACTCAACCAGGTCCTGAACCGGGCGATCGCGGGAGGAACCGAGGCGAGCGCCTTTGCGCTGCTCGCACGGGTCGGTCCCGAGCTCGAGACGGTCCTCGGATCGGGCCAGAGCCCGAGAGAGGCGATCAACCGGCTCGGACGTCAGCTCTCTCTGCGTGCGACGCTGGTCGGTACGGACGGACGGGTCCTCGGCGACAGCAGCGTCGACCCCGACCGCGTCGACGCGCTCGAGAACCACGCGAGCCGTCCGGAGGTCGTCGACGCCCGCCGGACCGGCTCCGGAGTAAGGACCCGATACTCCTCGACCGTCGGAGAGCGGCTCGTCTACGCCGCCGTGCGGCTCCGGGGCGGAGAGGTCCTTCGCCTCGCATTCCCTGAGAAGGACCTCGCCCGGTGGGAAGCCCCCTTCCGCGCGCAGACGCTCGGCCTGTCGGTCCTCGCATCCCTGCTCGTAGCCGCGCTTCTCGTCTTCATGCGTTCCCGCCACGCAGCCGAGATGGGTCTCGTCCGCCAGGCACTGGGAAGCGTCGAGCGGCTCGAGAGACCCGCCGATCCGGGCCGGGTTTCCGAGGAAGCGGCGATCCTCTTCTCCGCCCTCGGCGACCTCGCGGACCACGCCTCGGAGAGGGACGCGAGCGCCCGGCGAGCCGCTGTCGTCCACCGGCTCGTCTTCGACGAGGTTCCGGCCGGCCTCCTCGTGGTCGATCCCGCGCTCTCCCTCCTCGACGCCAACCCCGAGGCGATCCGTCTTCTCGGAGCCAGCCCCGCCGCGATCCGCTCCGGAGAGCACATCCTCGAGCTCGTCCGGGAGAAGGCGATGACCGGCTTGTTCGAGGCTGCCCTGGAGAAGGGCCGGGCAACGGCGGTGCTGACGCTTTCCGCCGAGAGAGGCGGCCGCACCCTGGAAGCGGTCGCCGTCCGGGTGACACCGAACGCCCGAACGGCCCAGGCGGCGGCCGTCGCGATCCTCCGCGAGACACCGGCCCCCTAGTCCTCGCGCGGGCGGAGACCAGGGCGGGGAACCCGGCTGGCAGGCGCCGCCCGTCGCCTCGCCGATGTCATCGCGCGCTCGATTCCGCAGCGCGGGAGAGGCGGCCGGAGGGAGTCCGGTGCAGAATCCACCTGAATGGGCAGCGGATCGGTGCTCGGAGGCCGGCATTCCTCGTCGGGTTGGCGCATTCCGCGCCCGCCACGGCGCGAGTCCCCGGTCATTCCGGTGAGCGAGCGAGACCTGGAGGACGTCTGGCGCCTGCGGTTCCGCGATCCGCTGGTGGAAGCCGCCTTCCGCGAAGAGCAGAGGACCGCGAGCGCCCGGATCCTGCGACCGGCCGTTGCCGTCGCCTTCGTGACGATCCTCGCCTTCGGTCTCCTCGATCCGATCGCTTTTCCCGAGACGTGGCCTCTCGTCCTCGCGATTCGCGTCTGCGGTCTCGCGCTCCCGATCGCCGTGCTCCTCCTCCTCACTTACGTTCCCCGCTTCGCCGCCTGGACCCGCCCGGTCCTCGAGGTCGGGGGAGTGGCCGCGGGCTGGGCCATCGCCGCGATGATCGCGATCGGCCAGCTCCACGAACCGGGGACGAGCCTCTACTTCGTCGGACTCAGCTTCCCGATGGCCTCCTCGGCCATCGGCCTCCTTCCCTCGGGTTTCGCGGCGAGCGTCGTCCGCGCCGGCCTCATCGTCCTGTCCTTTCCGTTCGTCGCCCTCGTGAGGAACCTCCCCGGCTTCGGCCCGCCGCTCCCGGCCGACGTCGTCGTCATCTCCGTCGGGACGCTCATCCTGCTCTGGTTCTTCTTCACCGTCGCCGGCTACTTCCGCGAGGCCTACCAGAGGCGGACGTTCGTCACGATGCGCCTCCTCGAGGCGGCCAGCGAGAAGGTCCGGTCCGTCGCCTCCGAGCTGAAGCGGCTGAACGAGGAGAAGAGCACCTTCCTCGGCATCGCCGCCCACGACCTGAGGAACCCCCTCGGTGTCGTCCTCGGCTACGCGGAGATGCTGCGCGACGAGGAGTTCTCGAGAAGGGAGACCGCCGAGATGGCGGGCAAGGTGGTCACGGCCGCCGAGCGGGTCCGCGACCTCGTCGCGGGACTCATCGAGGCGAGCGCGGCCGAAGCCGGAAGGGTCTCCCTCGAAAAGCGTCCCTGCGACCTTCTCGTCATCGCGCGCAGGGTCGTCGAGACGCAGACCGCCTCGGCCGAACGGAAGGAGATCGGGATCCGGGTCGACGGCACGGCCGTCGTCGTGACGGGAGACCCGGGAGCGATCCAGCAGGTCGTCGAGAACGTCGTCTCGAACGCGATCAAGTTCTCGCCGTGGAGATCGACCGTCGTCGTGACGATTCGCTCCGAGGGCGGGGCGGGCGTGGTCGAGGTCGAGGACGAAGGTCCCGGCGTGAACGAGACGGACCGGGCGCGGCTCTTCGCGAAGTTCGCCCGGCTCTCCGCGAAGCCGACCGGCGGCGAGTCGTCGACCGGCCTCGGCCTCTCCATCGTCAAGACCCTGACCGAGGCTATGGGCGGCGACGTCTCGCTCGAGAGCCCCCCGGGCCGGGGCGCCCGCTTCCGGGTTCGCCTCCCGGTCTAGGGCCCTTCCTGCCCCCGCCCCGCCCGCGGCTGTTCTATCCTTCCGCCACGTGAGCTCCCGCGCCGCAAACTGCCCCTCCTGCGGAGGAGAGGTCCTCTTCCGCGCCGGCTCGTCCGTCGTCACCGTCTGCCCGCAGTGCCGGTCTGCGGTGTCGAGGAAGGGGGCGAGGCTCGAGTCGCTCGGGACCGTCGCCGAGCTCGTTCCGACGTCCTCCCCGTTCCGGATCGGGACGACCGCAAAGCCGAAGGCCCAGGGCCTCAAACCGTTCCGCATCGTCGGCCGGCTGCAGCTCTCGACCGGCGAGGGGACGTGGGACGAGTGGCACGTCTCCTTCGAGGACGGCCGCTACGCCTGGCTCGCCGAGGCCCAGGGGGGCTTCTGGGTGATGCGGCCCCTTCCAGCCCCTTCGAACCCTCCCGCCCCCGAGTTCACGCAGATCGCACCGGGGCACCGGCTCAACTTCGGCGCGTACGGCCAGTTCACGGTGACCGACCGGAGACAGGCGCTCTACGCCTCGGCCGAGGGCGACCTGCCCTTCGCCGCCGCCCCGGGCGCGGTCTTCATGTACGCCGACCTCTCCGGCACCGACGGGAGCCTCGCGACGCTCGACTACGGCGACGACCCCGGGGTGGACGCCTTCTTCGTCGGGAAGCAGGTTCAGCTCGACGACCTGGGTGTCGAGGGGCTGGAAGGGTGGTCTGAGCGAAAGGTCGCCGCGAGGGCCTCGTCGCTCAACTGCCCCGCTTGTGGCGCGGGGCTCCAGCTGAAGGACCCGGCGAACGCCGTCCGCGTCGCCTGCACTTACTGCGGCTCCGTCCTCGCGTCACCCGAGGGCGGTGCCTCCGCAGAGAAGTTCGAGGTCCTCACCCGGCTCCAGAAGGTCCCGTTCAAGCCGCTCCTTCCTCTCGGAGGAGAGGGGACTCTGCGGGGCCTGGGGTACGCGATTCTCGGGGCGATCCTCAAGGCCTGCACGGTCGACGGCGTCCACTACACCTGGCGCGAGTACCTCCTCAAGGAGATGAAATCCGAGGCCTACCACTGGCTCGTCGAGTCGAACGGCCACTGGACGCTCGTGGCGGGAATCGCCGCCGGCGAGGTCTCCACGGCGCCGCGGCTCGCCGTCTGGCGCGGAACGCGCTATCGCCACTTCCAGTCGACGACGGCCCGGGTGGAGGCGGTCCTCGGGGAGTTCTACTGGGAGGTGAAGAAGGGGGAAACGACCGCCGTATCGGACTACGTCGCGCCCCCGCGGATCCTCTCGGAGGAGAAGTACGAGAACGAGGTCACCTGGTCGGAGGGAAGCTACGTCCCGAAGGAGGAGGTCGAGAAGGCCTTCGCCCTGAAGGCGCCCCTGCCAGCGCCCGAGGGGGTCGGCTCGAGCCAGCCGTGGCCGCACGCGGAGTCGTCGCGCGGGTTCATGCGAACGCTGGGGCTCTTCGCCGGGATCGCCGTCTTCCTCTTCGTCTTCTTCAACATCAAGGCCGACCGGAGGGTCGTCTACCAGATGCGCCACGACGTCTCGCTGGCTGCCAACGACCCGACGCTCTCCCCCGACGCGCTCTCCGAGGGGCTGACGGTCGTCACCGAGCCGTTCGAGATCCCGCATTCCGGAAACGTCGAGGCCCGGATCGACGCGCCGACCGACAACAGCTGGGTCTTCGTGAACGCCGTCCTCCTCGAGGAGGCAACCGGACAGGCTTACGGCTTCGGCCTGCAGTCCGACTACTACCACGGCGTCGACGGCGGCGAGAGCTGGAGCGAGGGCTCCCGGTCCCGCACAAACTACATAGGCCGCATCCCCGCCGGTCGCTACGTCCTTCGCCTCGAGCCCGAGCTCGAGCGGGGCAAGGCGCCGCCGTACTACGACATCCGCCTCCGGAGTGGCGTGCCCCGGATGGCCCACCTCGTACTCGTCCTCCTCCTCCTCCTCCTCGGCCCGATCGCGCTCGGCATCTCGAAGGCCCGCTTCGAGGGTCGGCGTTGGGCCGAGAGCGATTACGCCGGGGGAGGCGAGGGCGGGTCGGACGACGACGAATGAGGCAGACATGCTGAAACGCGGATACCAGGTCTTCGGCGCTCTCCTCCTGACGGCCTACGCCTGGGCCGGCCTGGCCGGGTGGGAGCTTCCGAGCAACTCGAAGAAGGGCGTCGTCGCCGCCGGGGCGCGCAGCGCGACCGGATTCAGGGCCTACAGCTTCTGGACGGGAGGGAAGTGATGAACTGGTGGCAGCTGCACGGGGACCAGGTGGTCTCGGCGCTCGTCTTCTCGGCGATCGGGATGGTCGCTTTCGCGGTCTTCTTCTTCCTCCTCCCGAGGGTCCTCCCCTTCTCGCTCAAGAAGGAGATCCTGGAGGACGAGAACACGGCGCTGGGCATCGTGATCGGCGCGATCGTCCTCGGGATGGCGATCATCATCGGGCAGGCCGTCGGCTAGTGGTCCCGTGACGTCGAGCCCGGTCCGCCCGGGGCCGGTCTACCTGGCGGTCCTCGTCATCGCGACCTGCGGGCTCGTCTACGAGCTCGTCGCCGGCGCGCTCGCGAGCTACCTCCTCGGGGACACGGTCACGCAGTTCTCCCTCGTCATCGGGATGTACCTGACGGCGATGGGGGCGGGGGCCTGGCTCTCGAAGTTCGTCGAGCGGGGCGTGGCGCGGCGCTTCATCGAGGCCGAGATCGCCGTCGCCTTCCTCGGCGGCTTCTCGGCCCCGATCCTCTCCTTCGCGTTCCTTTCGCCCCGCTGGTTCCACCCCGTCTTCTACGGCCTCGTCTTCGCGACCGGGACCCTCGTGGGCCTCGAGATCCCGCTCCTCCTCCGGCTCCTCCGCAAGTCGGTCGCCTTCAAGGACCTCGTGGCGCAGGTCCTCACGTTCGACTACCTCGGCGCGTTCGCCGCCTCCATTCTCTTTCCCCTCGTCTTCGTCCCGCGCCTCGGCCTCTTCCGGACGTCGCTCTTCTTCGGTCTCCTGAACATCGTCGTCGCCTTCGCGACGATCCGGATCTTCCGGCACGAGACCGGGCCGCCGGGCGGGCTCGTCGCGAAAGCGGCGCTCGTCGCCGTCCTCCTCCTCGCCGGCTTCGCCGGCGCCGACCGGCTCTCCGACATGGCCGAGGAGCAGCAGTACGCCGACGAAGTCCTCTTTGCGAAGTCGTCGCCGTACCAGCGCGTCGTCCTGACGCGGAACAAGGCCGGCTTCCAGCTCTTCCTGAACGGGCACCTGCAGTTCTCCTCGGTCGACGAGTACCGCTACCACGAGGCGCTCGTCCACCCCGCCTTCGGCGTCGTTCCCGGCGCCCGCCGGGTCGCCGTCCTCGGGGGCGGGGACGGCCTCGCCGTACGCGAGGTGCTGCGGTACCCCTCCGTCGACGAGATCACGCTCGTCGACCTCGACCCCATGGTGACGCGCCTCGCGCGGGAGAACCCTCTCTTCGTCTCCCTCAACGAGGGGTCCCTTCTCTCGCCGAAGGTCACGATCGTCAACGACGACGCGATGAAGTGGCTCGAGAAGGGAACGGACCTCTACGACCTCGTCTTCGTCGACTTCCCCGACCCCAGCAGCTTCTCCGTCGGCAAGCTCTACACGCGGCACTTCTACGGCCGCCTCAGGCGGCGCCTCGCCCCCGACGGCGCCTTCGCCGTGCAGGCGACCTCCCCCCTCTTCGCGAGGAAGTCGTTCTGGATCATCGACCGGACGATCGAGGCCTCCGGTTTCGAGACGCGCCCGTACCACGCGGCCGTCCCCTCGTTCGGCGAGTGGGGCTACGTCCTGGCCGCACCCCGCCCCTTCGAGATCCCCGCGCGGCTGATCCCGGGCCTGCGCTTCCTGTCGGACGAGACGCTCGCCGCGATGTTCTCCTTCGGCCCCGACATGGCCCGGCTGGAGGCGCCCGTGAACCGCCTCCACGACCAGGTCCTCGTCCGGACGTACGAGAGCGAGTGGCGGAAGTTCGACTGACGTGAAGTCCTCCCGGCGCGAGGCGATCGCTGCGCTCGTCGGCCTGCCCGCCCTCTCGGCCTTCCTCGGGGCCTGCCAGCGGAAGCACGACGGCGCCCCGTTCGGGGGCGTCATCGCCGGGGCCGACGTCCTGCGCGGGCACCGAATCCGGACGGGCGAGCTCCTTACACGCCCCGTCGCCCGCCGCGAGAGCGTCGGGGTCGCGATTCTCGGAGCCGGCATCTCGGGCCTCTCCGCAGCCTGGACCCTCGCCCGCGCCGGATTCACCGACTTCCGCATCTACGAGCTGGAGGACGCCCCGGGCGGGAACGCGCGCTCTGGCGAGAACGCCGTCTCCCCGTTCCCCTGGGGCGCGCACTACGTCCCGGTGCCGCTCTACGGCAACCCCGCGCTCGAGTTCCTCCTCTCCGAGGTCGGAGCCCTGACGGGCCGCTCGCCCGACGGTGAGCCCGAGTGGGCCGAGGAGATGCTCTGCGCCGAGCCCGAGGAGCGGCTCTGGTTCCGCGGGCTCTGGTACGAGGGGCTCTATCCCCGCGCGGGCGCGTCCCGGCAGGACCGCGAGGAGCTCTCGCGCTTCGAGCGGGAGATGCTCCGCTTCGCCGCCCTCAGGGACGGGAAGGGGCGCCGCGCCTTCGCCATCCCCCGCCGCCGCTCTTCCGACGACGCCGAATGGACGGTGCTCGACAGGATCTCGATGCGCGAGTGGCTCACCCGGAGCGGCTTCTCGGGTGCGCGCCTCTTCTGGTTCGCCGAGTACGCCACGCGCGACGACTTCGGCTCCTCGCTCGACGACACGTCGGCGTGGGCCGGCATCCACTACTTCGCCTCGCGCCTGCGCGGCGTCTCGCCCGATGGCCCCTTCGAGGAGCCGGCCTCGTTCCTGACCTGGCCCGAAGGGAACGGACGCCTCGTGAAGCGCCTCGTGCAGGCCGCGGACGGGAGGATCGTGACCGGCGCCGTCGTCTTCGACGTCGTCCCGAGGGCTGGCGACGCCACCCTTCGCTGGCTGGACGTGCCCCGGAACGAGATCGTCGAGGTGACGGCCCGGCACGTCGTCTATGCCCTCCCCCGCTACACCGCCGCGAAGGTCCTCGCGCCGTGGCGCGAGAGCCCGCCCGCGTTCCTCAGTTCCTTCGAGTACGCGCCCTGGCTCGTCGCGAACCTGACGCTCTCCGGACGACCCGCCGACCGCGGCTTTCCCCTCTGCTGGGACAACGTCCTCTACGACTCGCGCGGCCTCGGCTACGTCGTCGCGACCCACCAGACCGGCCGCACGCACGGCCCCACGGTCCTCACCTACTACCTCGTCTTCGCGGGCGAGGAGCCGCGCAAGGCGCGGGAGAAGCTCCTCTCGGCGACGTGGAGAGAGCTGGCCGACGCCGTCCTCGCCGACCTGTCGCGGGCGCACCCGGACCTTCCCTCCCTCGTCACGAACGTCGACGTCTACCTCTGGGGCCATGCCATGGCCCGCCCCCACCCCGGCTTCGTCTGGCACCCCGACCGCGCCGCGCTCGAGCAGCCCGTCGGCCGCGTCCGTTTCGCCCATGCCGACGCCTCGGGCCTTCCCCTCTTCGAGGAGGCGCAGGACGCCGGCATCCGCGCGGCCGAGGCGATCCTGGCCGAGGACGGGGAACGGTTCACGACGCTGCAGGGGTAGGGGGCCGTCGCCGCGCGTCGGACCCCGACGGAACAAGGACCTCGCGGAACGGCATGCAGCGCGCCGTCAGCGAATCCGCTCACCCGACTCGTACAGCGCGACCGGGCTCCGAAAGAGGCTCAGCCGGTTCGCCTCCAGGTAGTCGAGCTTGCGATCGAGGCCGATCCCCGACGCCCCTTCGGGAGGGTAGAGCGGAAAACCGGTCGCGGCGTCGCAGCCCGCGATGCTCCGGCTGGTCTGGTAGCAGGCCGCCCACTCGGACTTCTTGTACGCCATCCAGCCCCCAGACCGCCACTCGAACGCCCAGAGCCGTTCTTTGAGGAGAAGGAGCGCCACGATGGCCGCGACGGCGATTCGGCCAGCGAGCGGCCGTCCAGGCCAGGCTCTCGCCGTGAGATAGAGCCCGACGATCCCGGGCACCAGGTAGAGCGTGTATCTCGATGCGAGCGAGGCCTCCTGGCCGAGGCAGGTTCGTCCGACGGAGGAGAAGACGACGAACACGGCGCTGAAGCCGCAGAGGAGAAAGACCGTCTCACCCCGCCGGCGGAGAACTGCGCTTCCCCGGTCGCGTCCGGCCCGCCAGGCGACGGCGAATCCCCACGCCGCGGCCCCGGCCGTCGCGAGAAAGAGCCCGAAACCGGCGATGAGCTTCGCCGAGACGAAACGGGACGGCTGCAGCGACAGGAGTCCCCAGGCTCTCGCGTACATTCCGCCGGCGAACGAGACGTAGTCGCGCAAGGACGACGTCGGCACCTGGAAGCAGGGAGAGGCCGGTTCGAACCGGTAGCCGACGAAGAACGAGAGGGACGAGAGGACGACGGCTCCGAGCGCTCCGAGGGGCCAGGCGCGCTCCCTCGTCGAGGCTGTACGGCGCGACGCGACGAGAAGCAGCGCGCACGCGAGAGGGGCAAGGAAAAGGGCAAAGCCGGTATACACGGAGAACGCCCCGACCGTCCCGACCACCGTCGACCGAACCGCAGGCTGCCGCAGGAGCAGGCCCAGCGCCATCAGCATGCAGAGGAGGAGCGGCAAGGGTCCGTTTCCGAGGTTCGGAGCCCCCGCGAATGCCTCCACGCAGGAGAGCGAGAAGACGGCGAGCGGGATCGAGACGTCGCTCCAGCCGAGCGGGCCGGCCGTCCAGACCTTGACGGCGACGGCAACCCCGCATGCGGCCGCGAGAATGACGACGATAGAAAAGCCCTCGGCCATCCCGCTCCACGAGGTCGAAGGCAGGATCACGGCGTAGACCAGCGCGGCGAGACCTTGCCGGTGAGGCCCGTGCTGCCACCGGAAGGCGTCGATGAGGGGGCTGTGCCGCATGAAGGGCTCGAGGAAGGCCCACTGGTCCCAGTAGAGGACGTCTACCGAGTACCGCCGGGAGAACTCCGCAAGCCGCGCCAGGAGAACGACCGCCGTCACGCAGAATGTGATGCGCGCCGCCGCCGGGCCGAACCGGACGAGCCTCTGTTTTCCCACGCGCCACAAGGGCTCGATTCGAATCACGAGGCGCAGTGTACGGCGCGCCGCGGACGGCGGCGCGGGGCGGACCGACGCCCGCGCACCTGGCGCGAGCGAGCGAACGGACCCCGGCCGTCAGTCGTCCAGGAGCGGCCCCGGGGCCGTCGCCGGCCGCGCAACGGCCGATTCCCCGACGACCTGCTTGCCGAAGGCGAGGTTGAAGACGGGGAGCGCCGTCAACGTGGTGACGATCGCCATGACGACCATGATGGAGAAGAGCGTCGGCGTGATGACGCCGCGCTCGAGGCCGATGTTGAGGATGATCAGCTCCATCAGGCCACGGGCGTTCATGAGCGCGCCGATGCCCACCGCCTCGCGGTGAGGCTCGCCGCTGAACCGCGCCGCTGCGTAACAGGCGCCCCCCTTGCCGAGCGTCGCGGCGAGGAGGACCAGGAGCGCGAGCCCCCAGAGCGCGAACGAGTTCACGAGTCCGATCCGGGTGTTCAGGCCCGAGTAGACGAAGAAGAGCGGGAGCAAGAGGTTCACCGTGAGCGGCTGGATCTGCTTCTCGATGCGCCGGGCGATCTCCCCCCGCGGCATCGCCGCGCCGAGGACGAAGGCGCCGAAGACGGCGTAGATCCCGACCATGTCGGTGTACCAGGCCGCGGCGGCGAGGAGCATGAGCGCCCCGGGGAGGGCGACGCTGTCGTAGGCCTCGCGCTTCTCGATCCACGCTCCCGCGCGGGCCAGGAGAGGCCTGAGGACGAAGAACGCGAAGACGCCGAAGGCGACGCCTCCGCCGATCGCCCAGACGGCGATCGACGCCTGTCCCGAGAAGCTCGCGAGGACGACCGCGAGGATGCACCACGCCGCCGCGTCGTCGGCCGAGCCGGCCGCCAGCGCCAGGGTTCCCATCGAGGTTCCCGAGAGGCCGCGCTCGTAGATGATGCGCGCGAGCATCGGGAAGGCCGTGATCGACATCGCCGCGCCCATGAAGAGGGCGGCCTCCCCGATCGAGACCTTTTCCGCGAAGAGGGCCGTGTCGCCGTGGAACGCCCAGGCGATCGCCGCTCCGAGCGTGAATGGGGCCAGGATGCCCGCCCACGAGACGGTCACGGCGCTTCTTGCCCTCTTGCGAAGGAGCTCGATGTCGAAGTCCAGGCCGACGAGGAACATGTAAAGGACGAGGCCGATCTGGGCGACGACGTAGATGACGGGCATCACCGCCTTCGGGAAAAGCGCCGCCTGGGCCTGGGGGGCGATCAGCCCGAGGAGCGAAGGGCCGATCAGGACGCCGGCGATCATCTCCCCGACCACCTGCGGCTGGCCGACGAAGCGCGCGAGATAGCCGACGAGGCGGCACGCCAGGAGGATCGCCGCGAGCGCCAGGAAGAAGACGATCGACAGTTCGTGGTTCGTCATGCCGGGCGTACTTTACCCGGACCCCGCCACGAAAGTGGACGGCGTGAACCGGCCCTTCCACGCTCGTTCCGTTCGACGTCGTCACGACGAATCTCCTGCAGCGCCTCGCCCTCCGACGAGCACCGCCCTGCCTTCTCGACTCCCGGTTCCGGGGGGGCTCCGAGCCGGACTCCCGGGAAAAAGGCCAGGGCTCTCCATGCCTGGCTTCGGCGGCTTCCGGAAGGCCTCGCGCATCGATCGGGTACCCGTCGTACGATCGACCGGCCGACGGAGGCGCCGATGCCCACGGTGGTCGTTTCACCGAGGTTCCAGGTCGTGATTCCCCGCGAGATTCGCGAGGCGATGAAGCTCGAGGCGGGAGAGGAGGTCCAGCTGTTCCGGTTCCGTAATCGGCTGGAGCGCGTGTCCCCTAGGGGAATCGCGGCGGTGCGCGGCTTTCTCGAGGGCATCGACAGGAGCTTCGTGCGGGACCCGGGCTTCGAAGGACTTCCCGGGTTCCGCTACCGGTCCGCGAAACCGGCACGCCGCCTGGGAGCTGGAACTCCGTGAGCCCCCTTGGCACGCACCTCCTTCTCGACCTGGCCGGCGCGCCCTTCGCGACGCTCGACGACCCCGCCGTCGTCGAAGCGGCGCTGGTCGAGACCGTGGCTGCAATGGGCGCTCAGGTCCTGGGCGTCCACCTCCACCGCCTCTCGCCGCAGGGGATCTCGGGTGTCGTCGTCATCTCCGAGTCGCACCTGACGATTCACACCTGGCCCGAGCGGGGGGAGGCGGCCGTCGACCTCTTCACCTGCGGCGATGCCGCACGGGCGCACGACGCCGTCACGGCACTGATCGCGCGGCTCGGCGCGACGGTCTCCAGCCTGCGGGAGATCTCCCGGGGCGCCGCCGGCTGACGGCGCCCCCCAGGAAGCTCAGAACGACGCGACGACGAAGATCCGGGGCCCCGCGAACGAGTAGTTCGCGGAGAAGAGCTTGTCGTCCTTCTCGTAGTCCTTGATCTTGATGGTGCTGAGGTCGACGCCGCCCCCGAGGCCGAAGTGCTTCGTGATGTACCACTTCGCGTTGATCCCGCCAGAGAGGGTGCCGCCGGCCACCTCGTCGAGGCGGAGAAACAGCGCGCGGATGTAGAAGTTGAACAGGACGTCCTTCGAGATCGCGCCGTCGACGGCGATCCCGATGACCGGCACCGGTGCGTTGACGTCGAAGCCCTTCTCGATGAAGGACCCCGACTCGGTCGTCCCGTCGGGCTTCGTGACGTACCCGCTGCCCGTCAGGGAGGTGTCGATCGACCAGCTCGAGAAGCCGATCGTGGCGCCCACTTTCACGTTGTCGGCCCGGAACATGTCGAACCGGTACCCCACGTAGATCTCCTGGCTGTCGAACTTCCCGTCGATCTGCCCTCCGGCCGCGTAGGTCGCGTCGTCCCAGACGAGCTCCTTGTCGATGGCGCGGCGCCCCTCGCGCGCAATCGACTCGTAGGCAGCTTCGAGATAGCTCACGTTCGAGAAGCGCCACTGCCCCCTGAGGCGAACGTGCTTCTCCATGACCGGGATGTCGAGGAGCTTCTCGAAATCGATCGTCGCTCCGGCGTTGGCGACTCCGCCCCGGGTGGCGCTGAGGCTCGCCTCGGTATCGAACGAGTCCCACGCGCCCCCGAGCTCGAACTGGAACCTGTTCCTGGCCCCTTCCGGATAGTCCGCTGCCCGAGCGGACGGAACGGCGAACGCGAGGACCGTTACGAGGGCGATGCGAAAGAGCTTCATCACTTCTCCTCCAGGCGGCCGGACGACAATTCGCGGTTGCGTCTCGGCGAAAGACTCCCCGGGATCCCCCGGGCGAACCGAACAAGCCGATTCTCCATCGTATCCGCTCCGGCCGGCCGGCATTGATCGTGTATCGGTATTCGGCAATCACGCCCTGCTGCATCCCGGGTACTCAACCGAGGCCCGGCTGAGGCTACAATCGCGCCCGTCGGAAAGACCGCCCCTGCGGAAGGAACGGAATCCGACCCATTCGACCAACGGCTTCAGCCCGGGCTTCGCCCTCGGCCGCAGTGGCGAAAACGATCACCCGGAGCACCCGGGTAACCAAACAACCGGCGTCGAGCGATCGCGCCGGCAGGAGTGACCAAATGAAGATGACCACCCCCGCCCTCGCCCTGGCCCTCGCGCTCTCCGGAACCGCCCTCGCGGCCACGCCGGCGGCACCGGCTCCGAAGACCGACCCGAAGATGGCCCAGTCGGCCGAGAAGGCGTCCGACGACGCCGCCGCCCTGGTTGCCCAGACGCGGGCCGACATCCAGAAGGACCGCAATGCCATCGTCGGGGCCGCCATGGACCTCACCGACGCGCAGGCCGGCCCCTTCTGGGACCTCTATTCGCAGTACCGGGCGGCCCGCAAGCCTGCGGCCGACCGACTCTCGGCGCTCCTCATCGAGTACTCGAAGACGATGGGCACGATGACCGACGCGCAGGCTGCCAAGCTCCTCACCGAGATGCTCTCGATCCAGAAGCAGGACGCCGCGACGAAGGCCGACTGGGCCGTGAAGTTCCAGGCGAAGCTCCCCGGGAAGGTCGTCGCCCGCTTCTTCCAGGTCGACAACAAGCTGGACGCCATCGTCATGTTCCAGCTCGCGGCCGAAGTCCCGCTCGTCCAGTAACGGCGATCGAATCAGGGAACGGGAACAGATGAGTCGTGCGAGGATTCTCCTCGTCGCCGCCCTTCTCCTCGTCACCGCGTTCGCCCCCGTCGCCACGGCCCAGAGCGGCCTCGAGATCACCCCGACCGTGGGCTATCGTTTCAACAGCACGATCTCCACGGACTCCAGCGCGTACATCGACTCCGTCGACGTCCCCGGCTCCGTGAGCTTCGGCCTCACCGTCGAGTACCCCGTCCACCCGAACCTGAACGTCGAGTTCCTCTGGAGCCACCAGAGCAGCGACCTCAAGGCCGACTTCCGGGGCGCCCCCCCGGCCGGCACCAACGAGGAGTTCGCCAGCCTGAACGTCGACACGATCCAGATCGGTGGCCTCTGGCAGTCCGGCCGAAGGGGCGACAAGGTTCGCGGATACGTCGACTTCCTCCTCGGCGCGTCGATCCTCGGCCCTTCCGGGGATTTCGACACTCTCACCCGCTTCTCCATGACGCTGGGTTGCGGCGCGAAGTTCCGGATCTCGGACAAGGTCGGCGTCCGGCTCGGCGCCCGCTGGATGCCGGTCTACATCAACTCGAGCGACAGCGGCTACTACTGGTGCGACCCCTACTGGGGCTGCTACGAGTACTACGACACGAACTACCTCAACCAGTTCGACACCCACGTCGGCATCAGCTTCAAGTTCTGATTCCGGCCTGAGCCCGGCGGCTTCGAAGCCCGCTCCGCCTTGCGGCGGCGCGGGCCTTTTCGAGCGGCCCCGGATTCGCTTCACCGCCCGCCCGCGAGCCCCCTGATCTGCCCAGCCTCCGGGCGTGCGGGGTCGATCGCGGCCATCCGGTCCGCGAGGGAGCCCGCCTCGGCGAGCCTCCCCTTGCGCAAGAGGAAGTCGGCAAGGGCGAAGACGAAATCGTAGCTCGACGGGTCCGCCTCGACCGCCCGCCGCAGCATCCTCTCCGCCTCGGCGTCGCGCCCGACGCGCGAAAGGGCGAGACCTGCGTTGTAGGCGGCTCGGGCGTTCGCCGGCATCCCGGAGGAGGCGCGCGCGAGGAAGGTCGCAGCCTCTTCCATCTTCCCCGCCTCGGCCAGGAGGAGGCCCAGCGAGTAGGCGATCTGGGCCTCGCCCGGGCTCGCGGCGAGGGCTTCCCGAAGGAGCTTCTCCGCCTCGTCGTTCTTTCCCTGCCGGGCGAGGAGGAGCGCCAGGTTCGCCTTCGGCGGGGGCCAGAGGTCATCGACGGCAATCGCCCTCCGGTAGGCCTCCTCGGCCCTTGCCGGATCGTTCTGCTTCTCGTAGAGAAGCCCGAGATTGTGTCCCGCGTACGAGAAGTCGAGGGAGTACTCCATCGCCTTGACGTAGTCCGCCAGAGCGGTGGCGAACGCCTCCTGCTGGTAGGGCTTCAGGAGCGCCGGCGGCGCCCCGGCGAGCGACGCGGCGGCCTCGAGGCGGACTGCCCGGAAGGGGTCCGCGAGGAGCGGCGCGAGCCGGGCCACGCGTTCCGCCGGGTCGGCGATCGGCGCTTCGGACACGGCGGTACGCCGCAGCAGCGGCTCGTCGTCGAGGAGCGCGCGACGAAAGGCGGCGGTCACATCCGTCCCCTCGTGGCGGCCGAGGAGGGAGAGCGCCGTCGCCCTCACGAGCGTCGGCGTGAGCGTGTCGCCCACGAGCCGGAGGAGCTCCGCCCTGACGGAAGCCGCGTCCTTCGCCGATGGGTCCGTCTTTCGCCCCGCCGCGAGGACGGTTCCGTAGTGCGGCTTGCGCGCCGTGCCATACCACTTGTCATAGGCGTTCGCAGACCACTCAAGCGGCTTGTCGGCGTGGCAGCCCGACTGGCTGCACGCGTTCGGCACTCCGATGTCCCTCGTCAGGTCGGGCCGCGGGACCCGGATGCTGTGGTCGGCCCGCAGGTGGACGACCATGAACGGCGACTTCGGCATGTGGCACGAGACGCAGAGCGCCCCGTCGCTCGCCTTCCCTTTCCACTCCTTCCGGTGGAAGTGGTGGCGCGCGTCGTCGTAGGTCGTCCCGGGGTGGCACTGGAGGCAGACGCCGTTCCCTTCCTTTCGGAGCTTCAGGGTGTGCGCGTCGTGGCAGTCCGTGCAGCGGACGCCCATCCGGAACATCTTGCTCTGGACGAACGAGCCGTACTCGAACACCTCGTCGAGGATCTGGCCGTCGGGGTGGTACGTCCCCTCGGTCAGGAGGACGGGGAGGTGGTTGTCGAGGAGCTCCGACCGGCGATGATCGTAGTCGCCCAATTCCGTCCGGCGCGAGTGGCACGGGGCGCACAGCTCGACGAGCTCGCGGTTCGTGATGCCCGAGGTCTTCATGACGAGGCCGGAGTTCTCGATCCGCGCCCGTCCCATCGGCGGGACGTCGGCCCACGCCACGTGCCGCGAGCCGGGCCCGTGGCACGCCTCGCAGCTCACGTCCACCTCGGACCACGTCGTGGCGTAGGTGTTCGTCTTCGGGTCGAACCCCTTCACGAGGTTCGTGGAGTGGCACTCGGCGCACATGCCGTTCCAGTTCTGGCTGTTGCGCGTCCAGTGGAGCCAGTCGGACGAGGGAATCCGTTTTCCCGGGTAGAGGAAGAACCACCTCTTCCCCGGCACGTCCCAGGCCACAGAGAACGCCTGCATCCGCCCGCCGGGAAAGCGGATCAGGTACTGCTGGAGCGGGTGCCAGCCGAAGGTGTAGGCGACCTCGTAGACCTTCGGTCCGGGGTCGCCGGCCGGCCCCTCCGTCTCGATGAGGAACCTCCCGCCCTCGCGGAAGAACCGGGCCTTCATCCCGTCTCCCTCGAAAGCGACGCCGGAGAAATCGCCCCTCACCGTGGCCTCGGTCGCTTCGGTCATCGCCTGGTCGTGGTGCGAGCCGGTCCAGGCCTTCGTCGCCTTCTCGTGGCATCGGGCGCACTCCTTGCGGCCCACGAACGTCGCCTCGGCTACCAGCGCGCTCTTCGGCGCGGGCTTCCTCAGCGCCTCCCGGGCGAGGTGAAGAGGGCACGAGACGACGACGAACGCCGCCGCGACGAGGGCCGTGAGCCTCCAGCGGGCGAGGGTGCCAACGTCCTCCGCCACCCGGCCCCTCAGCCCCTCGTCACCTGGGACACATCGAAAGACGACCTCCTGACCGGAGCGGACGTGTCGACCTTGACGAGGCCGTTCTCGACCCGGACCGCGAAGAGGTCGAGGGGGCGCGGGGCCGGCGGGGCGAGGACCTCGCCGCGCAGGTCGAACGCGGAGGCGTGACAGGGGCACGCGAAGCGGCCGGAGGCCTCGTCCCACGGGACGCTGCACCCGAGGTGCGTGCACTGCCGGTGGAGGGCGAGGAAGCCGCCGTCGGCGAGCCTCACGAGATAGAACTTCCCGGCGGGGAAGGCGGTGACCGAGCCGGGCGCGAAGCTCTCCATCGGCCCGGCGGTGACGAGGCTCCCGGAGACCGCCGCGGCCTTCGGCCGCGGCTTCAGGAACGAGGCGACGATCCACGCGGCCTCGCCCAGCGCCGCGACCCCGACGCCGAGCCACGCGAGCTTCAGGAAGGACCGCCGCTGCGGCCGCGCCGCGTCTCCTGCGGGAGGCGTCACGCGTTCCACGGCCACACCAGCCTCATGCCCGCCCCGCGGAACCAGATTCCCGTCGCGGTCAGGACGGCGAAGGCGACCGCGAGGAAGACGAAGAGGGCCTGCGTTGCCTCGAGTCGCGTCGCGCCGAAGCGCGAGCGAACGAGGCGGAAGCCCGCCGCGCACGCGACGAGCAGGGCCGCCGTGGGCAGGAGCCCGCGCGTCAGGATCGCCGCGGCTCCTGTAGCGCCCCCCGAGGCGCCGAGGAGCGCCGCGTCGGCGAGGACGAGGAGGGGCGTCGCCAGCAGCGCGGCGATCGCCGCGAGCCGCGCCGTCCGTCGGCCGGTCTCCGACAGGAACCAGGCCCCGCGCGGGTCGTCCTTCGGGAAGCCGAGGTACGGGAGGGCGACGAGCGCGAGGGCGCCGAGAGCCGGGACGACGACGACGGCGAAGAGGGGATGGAGGTGGACGAGAAGCTCCTGAAAGCCGAGGAAGTACCAGGGCGCCTTCGCCGGATTCAGGGAGAGGCCGGGGTTCGCGGCAGGGCCGAGCGGAGCCCGCACGAACGCCGAGAAGAGTGAGACCGCCGCGAGGAGGACGAGCGCCACCGCCGTCTCGCGCCAGAGGAGGTGAGGCAGGAAGAGAACCTGCGCAGGCTTCCCCTTCTCGTCCCGGACGGCGTCCGGGGGGACCACCACCCCACCCGCCTTGCGCACCCGCCAGAAGTGGAATCCTGCCCCGGCGAAGAGGAGCACCGGGAGCCATTGTGTGTGGAGCGCGTAGTACGTCCCGAGCGTCGCCGGGCCTATCTCCTCACCGCCCCGCAGGAAGGTCGCCAGCGCCGGCCCCGCCAGCGGAACGTAAGCAGCCATACCGGTCACGATCGTGACCGCCCAATAGGCGAGCTGGTCCCACGGAAGGAGGTATCCGGTGAAGGCCGATGCGGCGATCGCCGCGAAGAGGACGAGGCCGACGACCCAGTTCAGCTCACGGCCCTCGAGAAACCCACCCGTGAAGAAGACCCGGAGCAAGTGGAGGCCCGCCACCAGGACGAGAAGGTTCGCGCTCCAGTGGTGCACCGCCCGGACGAACGCGCCGAAGAGAACCTCTCCCTGCAGCCGCTCGATCGATGCGTAAGCATCTCCGGGCACCGGCGTGTACCCGAGCATCAGGAGCGAGCCGGTGAGGGAGAGGATCGAGAGGAGGACGAGCGACGCCCCCCCGAGGCCGAAGGTGTGCGTGAATCGGATCGTCGCCTCGGAGACCCGCACGGGGCGAAGGTGGAGGACGAAGGTCCCGATGACGGTTCGGGCCCGCTCGGCATCGGTTTCCGGTAAGTGAAGGAGGCGCTCGAGGCGCGCAGGGAGCAACCCGGCGTCCTTTGCTCCGAGTTCCGGCCCGGTCCGGCGCTGCCCCACGAGGGCCACGATAGCGCAGGCCGGGTCGGCGCGCTCGGCGCGGCCCGGAGCTGCGCTCGACCTCTACCGGGTCATGGAAACGGTGAACAGGGTCGCGGACTTCCGCCGGCCGACCCCCGCGGATCGGTGGCCCGGGGGAGCCTGATTCCCTACTGCCTCACGAACTCGACGTCGAAGGTCTGCTGCTGCATCGCCTGGAAGTAGAGCCCCGCCAGGACGTCGCGGGAGGGGTCGTAGATCAGCTTGTACGTGCTCCCGGGGTAGTTCACGTCGCGAAGCTCCACGAACAGCGTGAGGACTCCTCCCTCGCGAAGAGCCTCGGCCCGCGCGACGTTGATCGGTCGCGGGTTCAGGTAGGCGGCCTCGACCTTCCCTTCAGGCGAGATCGAACGGATCTCGAGGAAGTAGCCGCCGTCCGGGCGGAGCCAGCGACCCTGAAGGCGGTCGAATCCCGCGACCGCGGGTGCCGGGGAAGCCAGCGGGCCCGCTGGCGCTGATGGAGCCGTCGCGGCCGGCGCCGGGGCCGGCGGATCCGCTCGCTCTCCGCCCTGCGATCCGCACGCGACTGCAGCTCCCAGAACGAGCGCGACGGGAAACGTGAGCGCGAGCCGCGTCGATCTGAATGAAAACGTGCACTTCATGGCATCACCGTCCGTCCGCCATTCTCTCCTGCTCGCCGCCGCGCTCGTCCTCGCACCGCCGCTCGCGGCCCAGGCGCCAGCCGCGGCGCCGCAGGAGGGGACGCCGACCGCGAAGCCGTGGTACGAGATGGTCCAGGTCGGCGGCCTCCTTTTCGGCGACGCCTTCGCCGTCGTCACCCACCACGACCCTGCAATCGACGACCAGTACGGCTTCTGGCTGCGGCGCGGCTACCTGACCTTCGACATCGCCCTCGCCACGGCGTGGTCGGCGCGCTTCCGGATGGAGGGCCACAGCCCGCTCGTCGTCGAGCTCTACGCCGACGCCGAGTATCGCCCCGATTCGACGGATCGCACCACCTTCCACGGGTTCGTCGGATACAGGGGCGCCGGGAGCCGCTTCGCAGTCGAGTACGCGACGCAGAAGAGAGAGGCGGCGGAGGGTCCGGACCAGACCGTGGCAGTGGCCTCGGTCTTCGGCGTGTGGGACCTCGGGGAGAACTTGAGCCTGCTCGCCCGCGTCGACCGCTCCTTCGACGGCATCCCCGATGCCGGCTCGATCCCTGACCTCGGCCTGGCCGAGGAAACCGAGTTCGACCTCGCCCTGGTCGGGCTGGACTACAGGCTTCACAAGATGGTCAGCCTGATCCCCGACGTCGAGTACGTCGCCTACCGCGAGACCGACGGGCGTCCCGCGCCCGACGACGACCTGATCGCGCGACTGACCCTCTCCGTCTGGTTCTGAGCGGGTCGGCTCGCTCCGCGGCTCTCCGCGGGCGTGCGCTCAGCCTTCGTGATGCCGCCCGGCCAGCTTCTCGAGCGCCTTCTTCGACCCGAAGACGACGAGCGTGTCGCCGCGTTCGAGGGCCGTGGCGGGCGATGGGATCCCGAGGATTCTCTCGACCATCCGGGTACCGAGGCCCAGGATCCGGGTCTCCGGGACGATCCGCCGGATCGTCACGAGAGTCACGCCGAAGTCCACGGGGAAGTCGATCTCCCCCACCTTCTTTCCGAGCAGCTCCTCCGGCACCCCCACCTCACCGACGGCGAAGTCCGCCGAGAGCGCGAAGGAGTCGTAGAGCCCCTCCACCATGAGGCTTCCGGAAAGGCGTGCGACGGTCTCGGTGACCGGAAGGACGACCTCGTCGACGCCGAGGGCCTCGAGGATCTTCTCGTGCCGGGCGGTCATCGCGCGGACGATCAGTCGCTTCACGCCGATCTGCTTCAGTACGGAGACGGTCAGGAGGGCGGTCTCGAAGTGGGAGCCGAAGCTCACGACGACGGCGTCCATCTCGGTGATCCGCTGCTCCGCCAGCGCCTTCGGGTCCGTGGCGTCCAGGCGGACCGTGTGGGTGACGAGGTCGCGGAGATCGTCGACCGCCTCCTCCCGCTCGTCGATCGCGAGGACCTCCGCACCCCGACGTGTCAGCTCGACGGCGAGCTGGGACCCGAAGTTGCCGAGGCCGATGACGGCGAACTGTCGCGACATGGCCCTACGTTACCAGCACGTCCTCTCGGGCGTACTCGTGCCGCGCATCCCGCCGGCGCGGGGTGACGGCCAGCACGCAGCCGAGGAGCCCGACGCGCCCGGCGAGCATGAGGCCCGACAGGAGGAGCTTGGACGAGGTGCCGAGAGAGGGCGTGATGCCCGTCGACAGCCCGACCGTCGAGAGCGCCGAGACGGCCTCGAAGGCGAGGTCGAGGGGGGGCTTCTTCTCGAACGCGAGGAGGGCCAGGACGGAGACGGACAGGAGAAAGACCGAGATGATGACGGTGGAGAAGGCCCGCTGGATCGACGCGTCGCCGAGGCGTCGCCGGAAGAGCTCGACCCTTCCATGTCCTCCCGCGATCGACATCACGGTCAGGAGCGCGACGGCCACGGTGGTCGTCTTCACTCCCCCCGCCGTCGAGGCAGGGGAGCCTCCGATCCACATCAGGAGGAGGATGACGAAGAGGGCCGCCGGAGCCAGGCCGGCGATGTCGACGGTGTTGAAACCGGCCGTTCTCGCCGAAACCGAGTGGAAGATCGCCGACAGGAGGCGCTCACCCCACGTCTCGCCGAGTGTCCCGCCCGCCGGGTCGAGAAGGAAGAGCCCCGCCGTCCCGAGGACGAGGAGGAGACCCGTGACGGCGAGGACCATCTCGACGTGCAGACCCGCCCGTCGACGCCGCCGGGAGACGAGCCCTCCGATGGCAGCGAGCACGGGGAAGCCGAGCCCTCCCGCCACGACGAGGACCATGATCGTCGACTGGACGATGACGTTCTCCTCGAGCCCGGGCACCGCGAGGTTCATGCCGTGGAGCGCGAAGCCGGCGTTGCAGAAGGCCGAAACGCTGTGAAAGACGGCCGAGAAGAGACGCCCCCCCTCGGGGACCAGGCTCTCCGGCAGGTGCCTGTAGAGGATGGCGGCCCCCGCCGCCTCGAAGCCGAACGTCACGACGGCGATCTGGGCGAGCGTCGTGCGGGCGCGGCCGAGGCTCTGCTCGCCGACCAGGGACTGGAGGCTGGCGTACTGCCGGAGCGTGCCCCCCGTGAAGGCGAAAGCGAAGAACGTCGTGAGCGTCATGATTCCGAGACCGCCGGCCTGGATGAGGGCGAGGAGGATCGCGTGCCCGAACGGCGTAAAGGCGGTCCCCGTGTCGACCACCGTGAGACCGGTCACCGAGGCGGCGCTCGCCGAGGTGAAGAGGGCGTCCACCACGGTGAGCCCGCCGTCATGGGTCGCGCGAGGGAGGAGGAGAAGGCCCGTCCCGGCGACGATCAGGACGAGGAAGCTCGCGAGGATGACGAGATGGGGCTGGACGACCTGTCCGACGAACCTCCGGCTGTCGCGCAGCGTGCCGAGGAGAAGCGAAACCACGAGAAAGGCCTGCGTGGCGGCGAGCCAGGCGCCGGCGAAGTCGTCCGGGTTCAGGCCGAAGAGCACGATCGGTGACGCGACTCCGCCCCGGCGGCCCAGGAAGCCCAGGAGGACGACGAGCCAGACGACGGCGTCTAGCCGGTGCGAGCGAAGGAAGGCCCGGCGGTCGTCCCTCGTCAGCAGCCTCACGACACCCAGCGCGACGAAAGTCCCCAGGACGAGCTCGAGGAGAAGCCGGACGAAGCCGACCAGCTCGGGCTCCAGTACGAACCCGTGCTCGAGGACGAGCGCGCCGACGGCGAGAAGGGCGAGGATCCGGAGCGCGACGGCCACGGCTCCGTCGAACGCCCGGCGCAGGCCCCGGTCGGCCTTCGGTCGGGCCAGGTCGCGAAGGTGCAGCTTCGTCAGCGATCGAAAGAACCGCCCTTCGGCCATCGCGCCGAGTCTACGGTCGCTCGGCCCTCGAACGTATAGTTGGGGCGCATGCCACACCCCTTCGGCACGGACAGGCTCGAGGAGCTGCCGGGCGGGGTCGTCCGGCTTCTCTGCCGGCGACCGAAGTCGTGGACTCCGCCCGGGACCGCCGTGAGGTGGGAAGACGAGCTGTGGGAGGTCGTCGCGGCCGGGGAGCTCCCGGAGGGCGGAGCGCGGTACGACCTGGCTTCCTGGGACGACCAGTACGCGATCCGGGTGCTGCTCCCGTACGACGAGACGAGCGAGACCGGGAGGGAGACCGACGCTCGCGACCTCGTCCGTCGCCGAACCGCGGGCTGGCTCACGCTCCTCCTCGCGCCCGCCGCCGGTCTCCTCCCGGGACGGGTCCAGGAGCGGCTCGGGACCGAGCTCGGAATCCGCGCCACGGCGCTCACCCTCGCCTCGACCGTCCTTCCGCTGGCCGTCGGGAGCTATGCTCTCCTGATGACCCTGGCGGCCGCCTTCGGCGCCGGGGTACGGCTGGGCGGGCCGGCCTTCGCGCCCCTGTTTCCGCTACTGAGCTACTTCATGCCCGAGTCGCTCCTGCGCTTCGGCGTCGCTCTGGCACAGGACCGCCCCGTAGGCTCCCTCCTCGGTCTCCCTCTCTACTTCCTCGCCCGCGCGACCGGGCTCGTCAGTCCGCCGCCCACGCCCCCCGACGTCTGACCGGCGGCGGGCTCACCCGCGGGCTCCTCCTCCTCGCCACCCTCCTGCTGGCCGTCGAGCAGGTGCGGCGCCTCCTCGGCATGCGCCGGGGAGAGGAGAGCCCGCGCCGAGCGTCCTGGGACTCCTCGTCCGCCCCCTGGCCGCCCCCTTTCTGATCAGACCGACCCCGGGACGACCGGCGCGAGGCTGATTTCAACCGATTGCTGCGGCACGGCGCTTCCGAATTCTCCGGGTTTGTGGCAAAACCGCGCCGCATGACGACGGACGCACTCAGCTCGCAGCTCGGGTCCCGACTTTCCGTACGCTGGATCGTGAACCCGCGGGTCGATCTCCTCTGGTTCATCGGGGGTGCGCTCGCCGCCTACGCGCTTCTCGCCGCCCACGCGCGTTTCCAGGTCGACATGATCGCGGTCTGGTTCGCGTGGGTCGTCGTCCTCGACAGCCCGCACTTCTTCGCGACGATCAGCCGGACGTACCTGGACCGCGAGGAGATGAGGGGAAGGAAGCGGCTCCTTCTCTCGAGCCTCCTCTGGTTCGCGGTCGGTCCCGCGGTCATCGGCGTCTCCTGGCTCCTCATGCAGGCGGGCGTCGCGTCGTACAAGTCCGTCTGGACGTCGTTCCTCCTCCTCTTCAACATCTGGGCCTACTGGCACGTCGTGAGGCAGCACTTCGGCTTTCTGCGGCTCTACGAGCGGAAGGGGGGAGAGACCGACCCCGTCGACCTGCGCATCGACGCGCTACTCCTCTACGGCGGCCTCCTCCTCCCGTTCGGCGCCTTCGCGCTGCGCCACCCCGAGGCCCGACCGCAGTTCGGCCTCGGGCCTCTCCCGGGGCGCGAGATGATGATCGTGACCTTCCTCGAGGTCGCCTTCGCGGCGGTCGTCGCGACCTGGGTCGTCCGGCAGGTGGCGAACTGGAGGCGCGGAGGGACGGTGAACGTCCCCAAGGTTCTCTTTCTCCTCGCCGTCATTCCGCTCTACGCGATCATCTGCCTCTGGGACGCCACCCTCTCGGCTCCCCTCCTCGGGTTCGCCGCGTTCGTGACGATCTTTCACGACCTGCAGTACCACGCGATCGTCTGGTTCCACAACAAGAACCGGTACCAGGCCCCGGGCGTCGACCCGCAGCGGTTCGGGCTCGCCGCGAAGGTCTCGTCGAGCTTCGCGATCTACGCGGTGGTGGCCATCGGCTCGGCCGCCTTCTTCCGGTTCCTCGGCTGCGGCCTCGAGCTCTTCCCCGGCTGCTCGCCCTTCGTGTCGACCGGGAGCATGGCGCTCTTCGGGACGATCCAGTGGAGCGACCTCCTCGGCGGGATCTTCATCGGCTTCTCCATGCACCACTACTGGGTCGACCAGTTCATCTGGCGGCCCGGGAAGAGCGAGCAGCTCCGGAGAGAGCTGAAGCTCACGTAGGGCTCATCGCCCGATCGAAATAGACTCCGTTTCATGAACGGAGACTTTCCTCCCGACACCCTTCGGGCCTGGGGCGGCGCCGCCGTGGAGCGCCTCGCCCGCTACTTCGAGACGATCGAGAGCCGGCCGGTCCTCGCCCGGACGAAGCCGGGCGAGCTGCTCGCACAGTTCCCGCACGAGGCCCCCGAAGAGCCCGAACCGTGGGAGGCGATCGAGCGGGACCTCGACCGCCTCGTCGAGCCGAACCTGACGCACTGGCAGCACCCCGGCTTCATGGCCTATTTCGCCACCAACGGCTCGGTCCCGGGCATCGTGGGCGAGACGCTCGCCGCCGGCTACAACCAGGTCGGAATCCTCTGGCGCACCTCCCCCGCCGCCAACGAGATGGAGCAGGCGATGGTCCGGTGGCTCGCGAATTTCGTCGGGCTCCCGGCCGAGTTCGACGGGCAGCTTGCCGATACTGCGTCCGCGGCGTCGCTCATCGCCCTCGCCGCCGCGCGGGAGCAGGCCTTTCCAGACGTACGCAAGACGGGGCTCGCGGGCCTTCCGCCCGCCGTCGTCTACTGCTCCGAGCTCGCCCACTCCTCGATCGACAAGGCGTGCGTCGTCCTCGGCCTCGGGATCTCGGGCCTCAGGAAGATCCCGACGGACACGGAACACCGGATGGACCTGGCTGCGCTCGAATCCGCCATCGCGGCGGACCGTGCGGCGGGCCGCCAGCCGATCGCGGTCGTCGCGACGGCCGGGACGACGGCCGTCACGTCGGTCGACCCGCTCCCAGGGATCGCCGCCCTCTGCCGCCGCGAGGGGCTCTGGATGCACGTCGATGCGGCCTATGCGGGCGCGGCGGCGGGCCTCCCCGAGAAGAGGCCCCTCTTCGCCGGGTGGGAGGAGGCCGACTCGATCGTCTGGAACCCCCACAAGTGGCTCTTCCTCCCGCTCGAGTGCACGGGCCTCTTCTTCCGCAGGATGGACCGAGTCCGGCGGGCGTTCTCCGTCGTCCCGACCTACCTGGAGACACCCGAGGGGAGCGCCGGGGTCCGCGAGTACATGGACTACGGGATCCAGCTCGGCCGCCGATTCCGGGCTCTCAAGACGTGGATCATGCTGCGGACGTTCGGGGCGAAGGGGCTCCGAGAACGTCTGCAAAGCCACATCGACCTAGCCCTGCGCCTCGCGGCGGACCTGCGCCGCGAGAGGGACGTCGAGATCCTCGCCCCGGTCCTCTTTTCCGTCGTCGTCTTCCGTTTCGCCCCGGCAGGCCTGTCCGAGCCGGAGCGCGACGCCCTGAACCAGCGGGTCCTGGAGGAGGTCAACCGGGAAGGACGCTTCTTCATCTCCCACGGGGTCGTGAAGGGCCGCTACGCCCTCCACGCCGCCATCGGGAGCCTCAGGACCGAGGAGCGGCACGTCGCGGGCCTCCTCGAATCCCTCCGGGCCGCCCGGAATGCGGCGGAAGTCGCTGAAACTGCAAAGGCCCCGAGACCGTAATCTGTTGGGAACGCCGGGGGGAGAGCTGCGTCGACTGCTGGGCATGGCGGGTCGAGGCGCGTAAACCCCCTCGGGAGAGAAAGATGAGCCTCATCGAACCGACCAATCGCACCGCGGACCTCTCCGCCCTGAAGATCCGCCGGGACTCCCGCCCCGATCGCGGACGCTGGGTCCTCCCCACCGTCGCGACGGGAATCGTCGTCCTTCTCGGCGCCGCCCTCGTCTGGGGGCGCGCGACCGGCACCACCCTGCGCGCCCCCGAGGTCTCCGTGACGCGCGTCGCGCTCGTGACGCCGACCCAGGCCTCCACCGTCCTGACCGCCTCGGGGTACATCGTCGCCCGGAGCAAGGCCGAGATCTCCCCGAAATCGGTCGGGCGCGTCGCCTGGCTGAACCTCGAGGAGGGGCAGAAGGTCAAGAAGGGCGAGCTCGTCGCCCGCCTCGAGTCGCAGGAGCTGGAAGCACAGCGCAAGCAGTACGTCGCGTCGCGCGAGCAGGCCCTCGCAGAGCTGACGAACGCGCGGACCGAGAGGCAGCGCGCCGCCTCGCTCCTGAAGGAGCTCGTCGGAAGCCAGCAGGCGTTCGACGCGTCCGACGCGCGCGTCAAGGCCCTCGAGGCGAACGTCTCCTCGATCGAGGCCCAGGTCCGCTACGTCGAGGAGCTGATCAAGAACTCCGAGATCTACGCCCCGATCGACGGCGTCGTCACCGTGAAGAGGGCCTTCGTGGGCGAGACCGTCTCCCCGCAGGGCTTCGGCGGCTCCGGATCGTCAGGCGCCACGTTCGCCGTCATCGTCGACCTCGGCTCGCTCGAGATGGAGGCCGACATCAACGAGCAGAACCTCGGGCGCCTCGCCATCGGGCAGCCGGCCGAGGTGGCTCTGGACGCCTACCCCGACAAGCCCTACAAGGCCCGACTCCGGCAGATCGTGCCGACGGCCGACCGCCAGAAGGGGTCGGTGAAGGTGAAGATCGAGATCCTCGACCGGGACGCGCGGATCCTCCCGGAGATGTCGTGCCGGGTCGTCTTCCTGAACCCCGAGGCGAAGATCGACACGGAGGCGAAGCCGAAGGTGATGGTTCCCGCGGCGTCGGTCGTCGAGGTGGACGGGAAGAAGGGTGTCCTCCTCGTGAAGGAGGCCGAGGCTTTCTTCCGCCCGCTCACGCTGGGGCCGGAGACCGGAGGTCAGGTGGAAGTCGCGTCGGGAGTCGCCGGCGGCGAGGAGATCGTCGCCGAGGCGGCCGGGTCGAAAACGAGGTGGCGGGCGGAGCAGAAAGTCCGCGTGAAGAAGGACTGACGAGGAACAGATGGCCGAACCCCTGATCCGGATCGAGAACGTCGTCAAGCAGTACACCCGCGACACGCAGGTCCTCACCGTCCTCGACGGCCTCTCGCTCGAGGTCGAGAAGGGGGACTTCGTCGCCCTGATGGGTCCCTCGGGCTCGGGGAAGACGACCCTGCTGAACCTGATCGCCGGTATCGACCGCCCCACGAGCGGCCGCATCCTCGTGGGCCCGGACGAGGTCTCCTCGATGAGCGAGGGGGCCCTCGCGAAGTGGCGGAGCGAGCACGTCGGCTTCATCTTCCAGCTCTACAACCTCGTCCCGGTCCTGACCGCGTTCGAGAACGTCGAGCTGCCGCTCCTCCTGACGCGCCTCTCGAAGGCGGAGCGGAAGAAGCAGGCCGAGACGGCCCTCGCCGTCGTCGCCCTCTCCGACCGGCTGGACCACTACCCGCGCCAGCTCTCGGGCGGGCAGGAGCAGCGCGTCGCCATCGCGCGCGCCATCGCGACCGACCCGTCGCTCCTCGTCGCCGACGAGCCGACGGGCGACCTCGACTCCAAGTCGGGAGAGGAGATCCTCGTCCTCCTCGAGAGGCTCCACAGCGAGTTCGGCAAGACGATCGTCATGGTGACGCACGACCCGAAGGCCGCCGCCCGGGCCCACCGGCTCGTCCACCTCGACAAGGGCGTCCTCAAGGAAGACGTCCGCGCGAAGGGAGAGAAGGGAGAGATCGGCGTCGCGGCCGCCGCGGCGATCGCGGCCGGCAAGTAGCCCGTGAAGCTCCTCCCGCTCGTCCTGAAGAACCTCCTGAGGAAGAAGACCCGGTCGCTCCTGACGATCGGCTCGATCGTCCTGCCGCTCTTCGTCATCTGCATCCTCGGGACGCTCCTCAGGGCCCTCGACACCGACCCCTCCGGCGGGAAGGGGATGTACCGGCTGATCGTCCGGCACAAGGTCTCGATCACGAACTGGCTCCCGGGCGCCTACGACCCGAAGATCCGCAGCCTCCCGGGCGTCGTCGAGACGCTCCGGATGCAGTGGTTCGGCGGGTCGTACATCGACCAGTCGGCGAAGAACCAGTTCGCGCGGTTCTCCACGTCCGACGCGGACCGGTTCATGAAGGTCTTCGACGAGGCCTCGATCGTCGAGGGGAGCGAGGCCGACTGGGTGGGCGACCGCTCCGGCCTCCTCGTCGGACGGCAGCTGATGAAGAAGTACGGCTGGCGGCTCGGGCAGAAGGTCTCGTTCAAGGGCGACATCTACCCCATCACCCTCGAGCTGACGATCCGCGCGGTCTTCTCCGCGCCCGACGAGAGCGGCGTCTACTTCCACAACCAGGCGATCGAGGAGGCCCTCCCGCGCGTGAAGGGCTACGTCGGCTGGTACTGGCTCAAGACCGACTCCGTCGCCGCCACCGAGCGCGTCCCGAAGCAGATCGACGCGATGTTCGAGAACTCCTCCTACCCGACGCGTAGCGAGACCGAGAAGGAGTTCCAGGCCATGTGGGTCTCCATGCTCGGGAACGTGAAGCTCCTCGTCACGTCGATCGGGACGATCATCTCCCTCGTCATCCTCCTCATCGCCGCGAACACGATGGCGATGACCGCGCGCGAGCGCGTCACCGAGATCGCGGTCCTGCGCGTCCTCGGCTTCTCGAAGGAGAAGATCCTCGGGCTGATCCTGGGCGAGAGCCTCGCGCTCTCCCTCTTCGGCGGCGCTCTCGGCCTCGGCCTCTTCGTCTTCATGTTCCCCGGCTTCCGCGAGGGGCTCCTCAACTCGCCGATGGCCGGCTTCGCCGCGGGGTTTCGGATCTTCCCCGAGATCCTCCTCCTCGGCTTCGGCGTGACCGTCGCCGTCGGCCTCCTCGCGGGCCTCGTCCCGGCGATCCGGTCCGCCCAGAGGCCTATCACTGACGGCCTCCGGCAGGTCGCGTAACTCCGAAAGTGATGCCATGAAGTTCTTCCCCTACGTCCTCAGGAGCCTCTTCCGGAAGAAGACGCGGTCGATCCTGACGATCGGGTCGATCGTCCTGCCGTTCTTCGTCATCTGCGTCCTCGGCACTCTCCTGATGGCGCTCGACGCCGACCCCTCGGGCGGGCGCGGGATGTACCGCCTCGTCGTGAGGCACAAGGTTTCCCTCGCGAACCTCATCCCCGAGGCCTACAGGGAGAAGATCCGGCAGCTCCCGGGCGTCCAGGAAGTGACGATCCTCAACTGGTTCGGTGGGCAGTACAAAGACAACCGCCCCGAGAACATGTTCGCGCGCTTCGGCTGCGAGCCCGACAAGCTCCTCGCCGTCTTCGACGAGGTGACGATCGTGCAGGGCACTGCCGCCGAGTGGGCCTCCGACCGGAGCGGCGCCCTCGTCGGCCAGCGGCTCATGAAGAAATACGGCTGGAAGATCGGGGACAAGTTCGTCCTGAAGGGCGACATCTACCCGATGAACCTCGAGCTGACGGTCAGGGCCGTTTTCAGCGGCTCCGACGAGTCCGGGGTCTACTTCGACCGCAAGGCGGTCGAGGAAGGCCTCGCGTCCGCGAAAGGGCAGGTCGGGACCTACTGGATCAAGGCCGAGTCGGCCGAAGCGGTCCAGCGCCTGACGCGCGAGATCGATGCGATGTTCGAGAACACCTCCTTCCCGACGAAGACGGAGACCGAGAAGGAGTTCCAGAACGGCTTCGTCTCGATGCTCGGGAACGTCAAGGCCGTCGTCGTGGGCATCTCGACCGCGATCGTCCTCGTCATCCT
>Ga0209573_1000904_pt1 | contig 52190 bp, 54 predicted proteins | sample TNRBio252014_DNA_FD_185870 | JGI IMG/M metagenome (GOLD analysis project Ga0209573, IMG submission 185870) | Wastewater treatment Type I Accumulibacter community from EBPR Bioreactor in Madison, WI, USA - TNR Reactor_6/25/2014_ DNA (SPAdes)... | ecosystem: Engineered > Bioreactor > EBPR >... | reverse complement strand
ACCAGGCGGTGTCCAGAATCGGATCAGCCTTAGCAAAGGCGTTGCAATGAGCGTTCCCGCCTCAGTGCACACTTAGCGTGCTTTATTTTCCGTTTTCTGAGACGACCCCAAGAGGAGATCAATGCACTGATCGCCGAGTTCGGCTCGGCGCGAGCGGCGATCCGTGCCCTTCTGCACGATCTTGGTGTTCTCGCCTCGGATATGAATGCCTCGACCTCGCGCGGATATACCCGCAGCAAGGTGGTCGAGATCCGCTCGTTCCGGCGACCCAAGGCGTAATCCCATGCGCCGGCCGGACACGATCGAGAAGATGTATCTCGATTTCGACGGGTTTTTCGCCTCGGTCGAACAACAGGTTCATCCTTCATTGCGCCACAGGCCCGTCGGTGTGGTTCCTTTTGAAGGCACGGAACACACCTGCATCATCGCCTGTTCCCGCGAAGCCAAGGTCGCCGGCGTCAAATCCATCATGTCGGTTCGCGAGGCCCGCGCGGTCTGCCCTGATCTTGTTCTGGTGCCGCAGTCGCCTGATCTCTACCGCCGGGCGCATAACGCTCTGATTGCCGAGATCATGGCGGTGATCCCGATTGCAGCGATCAAATCGATCGATGAGCTGACAGCCGACGTCGAGGCTTCCGACCGATCCGATCCGAAAGACCTGGGTGAACGCGTCAAGTCCAGGCTGAAGCGCTGCATTGGTCCCTATATCACCTGTTCCATCGGCTTTGCGGCGAACCGACAGCTTGCGAAGATGGCGTGCAAATCCGGCAAATGGTCGGGCGACAGTTATGGGGATGGCCTCGCGATCTGGGCGCCGGCTGACATGCCGGGACCTCTTGTTGCTCTCAACCTCGGGGATATCCCGGGAATCGGATCGCGCCTTGAGAAGCGGTTGCATGCCGCGAAGATCTTCACCGTTGCCGAACTCCTCGCCACCGCCCCCAAACAGATGCGGAGCCTCTGGGGCAACGTCACGGGGGAGCGGCTCTGGTATGCGCTCCACGGCTATGATGTGCAGACACCGCCGCAGGGCAGGGGGATGTATGGCCATGGGCGGGTTCTGCCTCCCGGACATCGCTCGCTTCAGCAGGCGAGGGACGCATCCCGCCTCCTCATCGTCAAGGCGGCGCGGCGCCTCAGACGTGAAGGCTGGTACGCCGGCCGCCTCTGGCTCTGGCTCAGCCTGCGCGACACGTCCTGGCAGAATGCGCTTACACTTCCTGCAGTGCGCGACGACCAGGCCATTCTCGAGGCCCTGGCCACGCTGTGGCAGGGCGCGCTTGCCGCTTTGCCGCGCCGTTCGGACGTTATCCGCGTTCATGTCACGTTGCTCGACCTCACCAAGGCCGATGAGCGCCAGCTCGACATCCTGCTTGATGACGATCGCACCCGCCGGCGCTGGGAGCAGGCGACTGACGCGATCGACAGCCTCAACCTGAAATACGGCGCGACCCTCGTCAGCGTCGGACCCTGGACGCCGCCGCCCGGGGGTTACGCTGGCGGCAAGATCTCATACACGCGCATCCCCTCAGCAGAGGATTTCTGGTGATGAACTGGAAGACAGATCTCAAACTCTCCGATCTCGACGTCAAAACCCGGCTCGAGATCACCTGCAAGGCCTGCGGGCATTCGCGTTACGAGACTCGTGAAAGCCTCGGCACCACCCCGAAGTTCACGCACGCCTATCTCGACCAGATCGAGGCCCATCTCCGGTGTTCGAAGCGCACCTGCCGCGGCGCTGTCCGTCTTGCGCTCATTCACAGCAGCAAAATGGAGGGGTTTGTGGGTGGTATGGCGTGATCGGGGCCCGGAGGGGAAATGCAGGTCATGGGCGGCGAACCTTGGATACCTGACAAGATCACGATCAACAGGTTGGCGTTCCACGGTATCCGTGAGGCATGATGCTACACGCGCTCTCTGGCGATCAGAAAAGCACCGCTAATCAGAAGTGCGGCCCCCACAAGCGAACGCCCGCTAGGGAATGGGTCGTGACCGGCCTTGATCATATCCGCGACGATACCCGCAGCAAGCTGACTTGCGACCAACACCGCAATTGTCGGCGCCGCCCCGATATGCTGGTAGCCGTTCAACCCGGCAAAAACGAAGAATGTACCGAGAATGCCCGGCAGAAGGACCCATGGCCGGAAGACGCTGGCCGCCTCGGCAAGGCCATTCGCGCCACTGCGCAGGAGCAGGAGGATTAGGAGAAGCGCCAATCCCACAGCGGAGTTGATCGCAAGCGGAATGATGGTGGTGGAGGATAGCGCGGTCAGGCGGAGCATCAGTAGGTTCTGAACCACCAACGCCGCACCCGCAGCCATGAGAAGCCCGATGGCCAGGAAAGTTGGCATTGGAACACACCCCCGTATGTGACCCGGTTCTGATCGCTGTGCTCAACCATCTACCGGCTGGTGCGGCGTTTCGAGCAGCAACTGATAGAAGGCAAGATCGAGCCAACGGCCGAATTTAAACCCGACCTCAGGCAAGGTCCCGACGTGTCTAAAGCCGAGTTGCTCGTGGAGCGCGATACTTCCCGTATTGGTGGCATCGATGCCGCCGATCAGGGCGTGCATGTCACGATCGCGCGCGGCGGCGATCAACGCCTGCACCAGCACGCGACCCAAACCTTTGCCACGATGATCCTTATGGACATAGACCGAATGCTCGACCGAATATTTATAGGCTGGCCATGCACGGAAGGTGCCGTAGCTGCCAAAGCCGAGCAGAGTGCCGCCCTCATCCTCGACCCCGATGACCGGGAAGCCACCCGCCCGCTTGGCCTCGAACCAGCCGATCATGCTCTCCGGCGTTCGGGGCTTGTAATCGTAGAGTGCGGTCGAGGTCAGGATCGCCTCGTTGAAAATATCGAGGACCGCCGTGGCATGCCGCTCATGGGTACACGGAACAAGGTTCGGCTTGCTCATCACGATTTCCTCGAATTGTTCGGAATTGTCGCCAGCACGACAGCGTAGCGCGCGGCTTTGTCAGTGAGATTTTCGAAGATGATCCGCTGTCCCAGGACCATGGCAAGGCAATCCCCAGCCCGAAGGTGCCATGTCTCGGCATCCACGGTTACGGTCATCTCGCCTTCAAGCAGCCAGACCTGCTGATGCGTCACCACGTTTCGGACGAGGGTTTCGAAGGTCACGGTCTCATGCGGCGGGAAGATTACCTCAACCAATTCGATCGGCGAGGCAAAGCCACTCGGCGAAACATGCCGGCGCACATACCCCGATGCGGGATCTTTCCAGAAAGTCTGATCGGCAAGACGGGAAAGAGGCCGGACCGATGCACCCCGAGCCTCCTCCGCGAACAGCGCCGCGAGGCTGACACCAAGCGCGTCGGCCAGCTTGTTGAGGACTGCCGCCGTGGGGCTGCTTTCTCCCCGTTCGATAAGCGAAATCATTGAGCGGCTGACGCCACTCGCTTCGGAGAGCGTTTCCAGCGCGTAGCCGCGCTGTTTGCGCAAATCGCGGACCCGTCTGGCAATGAGCGTATCGATTGTCATAAATCCAATATAATGGATGAAATATTCCTGTAAATAGGAATTTTGTGATGCGCGGGTGCCCATATAAAATTGATCTGGGAGATGCAGACAGCGCAGGGCATAGCCCGCAGCTACGGCAGGGAGAGTTGATTGATGGCCTGGATCGCCCCACATTTTCGCGAAAGTACGAGTGTCTGGATTCGGTATCACGCGTTGGTGTCTTGAAAAGACGCATTGGGTGGCGCGAAGCTGCCGATTGTTCCCCATCAGCAAAGATTTGATCCTTGAAGAAGCGATAACGATCCGCGATTGAGCATCGATCAAAATTGTAGTAACGTACCTACAAATATGGAGGCGCACTATGCCGACGACGATGAGCAGCCGCGAGTTCAATCAAGATGCCAGCCGCGCCAAGCGTGCCGCGAAATCCGGACCTGTGTTCATCACGGATCGCGGTCAACCGCAGCACGTTCTTCTCAGCATTGAGGAATACCAGCGCCTGATCGGGGGGCGGCGGATCACGGATCTCCTTTCCATGCCAGAGGCAGGACCAATTGCGTTCGATCCACCGAAAGCGGTTATTGCGACGCGCCCCGCGGATCTTGAGTGATGTTTCTGCTCGATACAAATGTCGTTTCGGAACTTCGTAAGGCGCGTTCCGGGAACGCTGATCCGGGCGTTGTCGCCTGGGCGAACAGTGTCGATGCCAGCGTGCTGTTCATCTCCGCGATCACCGTTCTGGAACTTGAGCAGGGTGTCTTGCGCGTCGAACGACGGGATTCAAGGCAAGGGGCAGTGCTTCGCACTTGGCTGGATGGTCAGGTTCTTCCGGAGTTCGCGTCGCGCACTTTGCCTATTGATACGGATGTTGCGCGTCGTTGCGCCGGTTTGCATGTTCCTGACCCGCGATCCGAACGCGATGCGCTGATCGCTGCGACGGCACTGGTTCATGGTATGGCCGTGGTGACACGAAACGTCGCGGATTTCGATAAAACCGGTGTCCGGCTCGTCAATCCGTGGTCGCAGCCTGAGCTATGAATAAGACGGCCCGGATCAGGATGAGCACCGGATGTTCTGTTCAGCGTCTCAGTTTGATATGAGGTGATCTGTAGTCTAAAAACGACAAATGATTGAACTGAAGCAGACCGAAACCTTTCGCAAGTAGCGTCTCAGGCTTCGGGATATCCGAGCCAAAGCGGCAATCGCTGCCAGGCTGGACCGCCTTGCATTTGGCCATGCCGGTGATGTTGAGCCGGTTGGTGACGGGATCAGCGAACTCGGGATCCACTACGACCCAGGATATCGGGTATATTTCCTGAGGCGCGGCGGCACGATCATCATTCTGCTGTGCGGCGGCGACAAGAGCACGCAGGCGCGGGATATCAAGGCAGCGAAACGCATAGCGGACGAATGGAGCGAATGAGATGGGCGAGACACTCACCACCTTTGACCCGGCCGAGGACCTTTCGTCCGATGAGGCTATTGCCGTCTTTATGGAAGAAGCCTTCAAGACTGGAGATGTCGGCTACATCGCCCATGCTCTCGGTGTCGTTGCACGCGCCAAGGGCATGACGCAAATCGCCACTCAGACCGGGCTTTCGAGGGAGCAGCTCTATCGGTCGTTCAGCGCGAACGGCAATCCGACCCTGAAGATCACGATTGCGGTGATGAAAGCGCTTGGTGTGGAACTCACGGCCAAGGCGCATGCCTGACTGCTGATGAGCCACAAATTCAACAACAAAGTTCCATAACTAACCTTATGCGAGTCTACATTTGCCACAGGAGTGAGACCGGCGCGGCCCGGATTTTTTCGCTGTAAGGCGTCACGCGATCATGATCGTGCAGGAGGACGCCCTGGACGAATTTCTCCCCTGCTGCGTCCTGGAGCTTGCGCAGGCCTGAGAAGTCGTTGGGCCTGAGCGTGGCCGCTGCCTTAACCTCGATACCGATAATGCGTCCGCGTGCATCTTCGAGCACGAGATCGACCTCCTCCTGCTCTTTGGTCCGGAAGTGCGATATCTGTGCGCGTGTCTCGTTCCAGCTGAGGGTCTTCAAGACCTCGGCGACGACGAAGCTCTCTAGCAATGAACCGAGACGGCTTCTGTCTGCTGCAAGGTTGGCGGTGTTCGCATCGCGCAACGTCGCCAGCAGACCGCTGTCCAGCATGTGAAGCTTGGGCGACTTGATCAGTCTGGAAAGCCGGTTTGAAAACCACGGACTGATCTGGCGCAGCAGGAACATGCGTTCAAGAACCGTAATGTACCGTGCGACGGTTGGCGCCGATATGCCGAGTGCGACAGAAAGAGCGCGAAGGTTGACCAACTGCCCGGCTTGCTCGCCAAGCATCCGCATGAGCTTAGGCAGCTTGTCCAACTGATCGATGTTGGCGATATCACGAACGTCGCGGTCCAGAACAAGCGCGAGATAATCCTGAAGCCATATAGATCGCCGCGCGGCTGTGGAACGTCTCAGCGCCTCAGGATACCCTCCTTTGAGGATGGTTTGCAGCAATGGATCTCCAAATACGGCTGGCCCCTGCAGTACCGGCCCCTCGCCTGCGAACAAACGATCGATCATCCGGCCGGGTGCGTTGGTGATCTCGGCTTGAGAGAGCGGGAGCAAGGTCACGATCTCGATGCGCCCTGCGAGTGAATCCCCGACTGTCGGCATGGCCATGACATTGGCTGATCCGGTCAGCAGGAAGCGGCCAGGGCGTGTATCGCGATCCACGCTTTCCTTGATCACCATCATCAGTTCCGGCGCGCGCTGGATCTCGTCAATGACGGCCTTGTTAAGGCTTCGGACGAACTCGACTGGGTCCGTCCTGGCGCGGTTCAATGTCGCCGGATCATCGAGCGTGAGATAAGGGCGATCATCAGAAACGAACTGCCGCATCAGGGTCGTCTTGCCGGCCTGCCGTGGTCCGACGACGAGCACGACACGTGTATCTTCAAGCGCCTCGGTGACGTTCTTCGCGATGTAGCGGCGGAATATCGATGTCTGGGCGGGCGTCTGTGTCATTGTCCAAACGTACACATGTTGCCGACCAATGTAAAATCACAGTTCGTCCGATCAGAAGTAAACGTCCCGCAGTCTGTAAGACAGATCGGCGCACTTTGAAAGGGATTGGCCGCCGTATCCGCCACAATCGACTGAGCCGTATCACCTTTTGGCCCGCCAGCATCTCGCACGTGATCGTGAAGAATTGCGACTCTGGCATGGCGGCGGGAAGCGGTCCTTCGGGGAGAGTCTGTTCGGCATATTGCATCGTTATGTAATGCAATATATTGTTTGTTATTGATTGACAAGATACCGGTTTGTTGTTCAAACCAGAGGGACGCTGACGCTGGGTGTGCGGCTTTGGCGGGCGTCAATCGAACTGAATCAATGCATTGCGGATTGGAACCGAGATGACGCGACGGGAGGCAGGGCGGGATGAGAAGCGCTCGCTGCGTGTCGAACTGGCGGCGGCGGATTGCGATGTAATGGAGCGTGCGTCAGAAATGTTCGGTGTCGGCAAATCCGAGCTGGTGCGCCGGCTGTTGCGTGCGTCGGTGGATGGCGGCCCTGCCTTGTCGGCTGGGGGTGTAGAGCGGATCGAGGCGCTGACGGGTCAGGTCCGGATGGTCGGGCGCAACCTGATGCAGGTGCTGCATGCGATCCACCGTGGCGATGCGGTCGGGATCACGGAGAGCGAACCCGTGTGGCGCGGTCTGCAGGAGATGATCGCGGCGCTGGATGACGAACTTTCGGTCTGGGCCGAGGCGTCGGGTGCCGCATCTGCATCCCTGCGTCAGCGCGCGGGGCTGGCGGTGCGGAGTGAAGATGCTGAGGTGTCGGTCAGGGCCGAGATGACGAAGGGTGATGTTGCCGCTCGGTCGGGGGTTTCGAGATCGGCCAAGAGGAAGAGCGCGTCTGCCATTCCTCCTGCGGTGTCCTCCAGTGGTTTGGTTCCCTCTGTGCCTGCCCCTGCCATCATCGCTGATGGGCACGCTGCCGAATGAGCATTGGCCCCTCCTCCGGCTTTGATCCCTCGCCGTGGATTGCTGCGAATGCGGCGCTGGCGGCGCGTCTTGGTGCAGGCCGGAAGGTGGGGTTCGGGGGCCTTGGAGGGCAGAGTGATATCAGTCATTCCCATGGCGGTTCTCCTACGGGCTCTGCCTTCTCCGGCCTTGCTTCCCGCACGATCACCGGTGATCAGGACGAGGAGCGCCGGCGGCGGCTGGGGCGCGTCACGGCGCGGGGTGGCGCGCAGTCTGGTGGTGGTAGTGCTGGTTTCGGCTCGGGTCTCTTGGGTCGCGGTGGCTCTGTTGGCGGTACAGGCCTCGCTGCGGGCGCCGGGTTCGGCTCTGCAGGCGGTTCTGTCTCGACGGCGTCTTTGCTGGCGCGGGGGTATCAGCCGGCAGTAGTGAAGGTGGTGTCCTATGCCCATGGGGCGGCACGAGCCACGGCGAGCGCGCAGTATGTGGAGCGCGACGAGGTCGAACTTGAGACCCATGACGGAGTGAAACTGCCGGACAAGGAAGCCGTGGCCGAGGAGATCAAGGCCTGGTCGGCTTCTTTCGAGAAACGCACGCCCAGCCAGGATGTGGTGACGGTCAGGGTGCAGCTCAGCGGCGTGCGCGACAGTGACGAGGGTCGCGCCCTGCTCTCCTCCGCCGTTGGTGCTGCCTTCGAGGGGCATCGCTATGCGTATCGTGTCGATGTCCAGAAGGACGGGATCCTCGAGGCGCGCGTCGTTGCCGTCATGGCGCGGGGCATCACCCCGGAAGAACGCGGCAAGGACAAAGCTGCTGCAGTTGGTGACGCGACATCCACCGCTGCGCCATCTTCCTCAAAGGCACCTCCTTCACAAACGTCCACTGACACATCAGATCGTCGTCCCCCTGTCCTCGCGTCTCGCATCCGGGTTGTCGAGAAGCGTCTGGGAACGACAGAGGAAGCACCAGTTGGCAAGGCATTCGATCCGCGCTCGGAAGCTACGATGAAGGCGCGTATTGAAACGGCGACGGGCTATCCCGCGCATGGCGTCAGCATCGAGCCGCAAGTGCCGGGGCATGGCAAGGAAGCGCTGGGGGCCAAGCTCGCGTTACTGATCAACCGCGCCCCTGCCCTCGATCATCAGGGCAAGCGAATGGCCACGGCTGATGATGTCCGGGATAACACCCGTGACTGGGGACGGCATCTTCGATCACAGACCCCGAGGGACACGATGCATATGGTGGTCTCGGCTAAGGCAGGAACGGACGTGAAGAACTTCACCAATGCAGTTCGTTCGTTCCTGCATGACCAGTTCTCCGATCACAAGTTCATGTTCGGTGTGCATACGGACAAGGCAGAGGCCGGTCATATCCACGCCCATGCGATTGTCGCCGTCAGGAGCGAAAGCGGGACAAAGCTTCATCCCGGCCCGAATGATCTCAACCAGTGGCGGGTGACCTACGCCGCCCATGCCCGCGCGCATGGTCTTGAGGTTGTGGCGACCCGTGCGGCCGAACAGGCCTCGTCCCGCTCCTATGGTCCCAAGGATAAAGCCATCGTCGATGTGGCGGAGACGCCGAGACCGCAACGCAAGGGGCAGGATTGTGCCTATGCCAATGATCCCCGCAATGCCGGTCTCATAACCAACGCAAGGGAACGGATCGCCACAGCGCGCGCCAACCCCATCCGTATCCCCGAGACGAGCAGAGATCGTGCTGTAGTCACCGAGAGCCTGAAGAGCTGGCAGGCTGCGGCGAAGGATGTGCAGGCAAACAGCAGCATCCATGCCATGGTTCAACGTCTCTCCGCCGCGAAAGCCGCGGGCGAGGTGCTTGGGGAACTGAGGGATGCTGCGAAAGGCGAGGTCAGCAGATCAGCGACAGGAACGCGCGACGCGAGCCTACAGCGTTCGAGAACCGAAAATACCCCAACTTCAGACACGTTGGCTGCCATATCCCAATCCCACAACGAGCACCCTGCCCCCATGCCGAAATCCGCTGCCGATATGCTCCATGACTTGCGCCTGATGAACCAGCGGGTTGCCGATGTCTCGGCCATGCTGCCCGAGGGATCACGCGCCAGGTTCCAGGAGCGCGCTGCCTCGGCTATGGAGCGCATCGCCGAGCGGGTTGATCAGCAGCGGACGGCCGAGGTGAAAGAAGCGGCACAGCAGGAGGCCAAGGAGAGCATGGCGAAGGCTGAGCTCAGCAGAGACGCGCAGCAGGTCGCCGCGAAGGAACAGCGCGAGGCGACGCAAGCGCAGAGGCTGGTCGATAGGGCGGTCGAAGCGGAACGCAAGGTCGAGACCGCTCCGCTGTCGCAACAGGGCAAACCTGCCGAGATCGAGCAAAGCCGCGCGACCGTGCGCGAGGCCGAGCGGAATGCTGCGAGGGAAGGTCAGGAGGCCCGGTCAGCGGTGGATGCGGCACGGTCAATCGCCGACGATCCGACCAAGCCGGTCAGCGCGCCACCGGCCACTAAATCAGTAGATCCCGTCGCCGAGATCCGGCGCAAGCAGGCCGAGATACTCGAAAGGCTCACACAAGAGCGCGGACAGGCGAAGGACAGGGAGCACGGACACGAGGCTGGAGACTAGTGTTTGATCGAACACTGCTGCCTCGAATTTTGTTGAACTAGCACTGACTTGATCTGTTGCAGACACGCTTACTCGCTAAATTCACTCCTTCCGCCCAGCCCATCCAGAATCGGACAATCGGGCCGCGCATCACCATGACAGGCACCCAGCAGGTGCCGCAACGTGCGCGCGATGGACTGCAATTCGGCGATCCTGTTCTCGACCTCTTTCAGGTGATTGGCGGCAAGCTGGTGAACGTCGCTGCTTGACCGGCTCTGGTTGCGCCAGAGATCGAGGAGGTTGCGGATTTCCTCCAGCGAAAACCCCAGATCACGGGACGCGCGGATGAAGCGCAGTTCGTGGACCTCGCGCTTGTCGTAATCACGATAGCCATTGGCGCGGCGGGAGCCGTTGGTGATCAGGCCGGTCGATTCATAGTGGCGGATCATCTTCGCCGAAACGCCGCTTTCACGCGCGGCAACACCGATTTGCATGGCGGACCTCCGGGAGCATGTCGCGAAAGCGCAAGCTGCTTTCGCGGAAAACTTGCTCCAACTCTTTGAAATCGATCACGTTTCCCGCCGTTTGATGTGTCTATCAAACTGCGTGCGATCGACGGGGTTGACCTTCCAATAGTGGGAAGGTGCAGGTTCGCGCAATGACGAAGATTGCGGAGACCTTTCATGAGCAAGACTGCACCCGATAAAATTGCCGATACCGAGGCAGCGCCGGCAAGCTGCTGTGGTGGCAATCACGCGGCAAAGCACCACCATCATGGCGGACACGATCACGGCGCCGACGTCATGACCGTGAAAGACCCTGTGTGCGGCATGGATGTGAACCCGGAGACGGCCAAGCATCGCACCACATACAAGGGGCAGGAGTATTTCTTCTGCGCGGCCGGGTGCCGCACGAAGTTCGAGGCCGACCCCGAGCGCTACCTCGCCCCGAAGGGGCCGGTAGAAGCCGCGCCGGCGGGCACGATCTACACCTGTCCGATGCATCCCGAGGTCCGGCAGGAGGGGCCGGGGTTCTGCCCGATCTGCGGCATGGCGCTGGAGCCCGAAACCATCAGCCTCGATGACGGGCCGAACCCTGAACTTGCGGATATGACCCGGCGGTTCTGGATTGGCCTATTGCTGACCTTGCCCGTATTCGTTTTGGAAATGGGCGGGCACCTGTTTGGACTGCACGGATTGATAGCACCGCAGGCGTCGAACTGGCTGCAACTGGCGCTGGCCACTCCGGTGGTGCTCTGGGCGGGCTGGCCGTTTTTCGAGCGGGGCTGGGCCTCGCTGGTCACGCGCAACTTCAACATGTTCACGCTGATCGCGCTGGGCACGGGGGCGGCGTGGCTGTTCAGCATCGTCGCAACCGTGGCACCGGGCCTGTTCCCGCCGGCATTCCGGGGCGTGGATGGCGCGGTCGCGGTCTATTTCGAAGCGGCGGCGGTGATCACTGTGCTGGTGCTGCTCGGGCAGGTGCTTGAACTGCGGGCGCGCGAGCAGACCTCGGGCGCGATCAAGGCGCTAATCGGCCTTGCGCCGAAGACTGCCCGGCGAATCGGAAAAAACGGTGAGGAGACAGACATTCCGCTGGAACACGTCCACCTTGGCGATCACCTGCGCGTGCGGCCCGGCGAGAAGGTGCCGGTCGACGGTAAAGTCATCGTGGGCCACTCCAACGTCGATGAAGCGATGGTGACAGGCGAACCGGTTCCGGTCACCAAGGCTGAGGGCTCGCGCGTCATCGGCGGCACCATCAATACCACCGGCGCCCTAGTGATTGAGGCGACGGCTGTGGGCAGCAACACGGTGCTGGCCCGCATCGTCCAGCTTGTGGGGCAGGCGCAACGCTCGCGCGCGCCGATCCAGAAACTTGCCGATACGGTGGCGGGCTGGTTTGTGCCGGCGGTCATCCTGGTCGCGGTGGCGGCCTTCGCCGCGTGGTATGAATTAGGGCCGTCGCCGCAGTTTTCCTATGCGCTGATTGCCGCCGTCGCGGTGCTGATCATCGCCTGTCCCTGCGCGCTGGGGCTGGCAACGCCCATGTCGATCATGGTCGGGGTTGGGGCCGGGGCTCGCGCAGGCGTACTGGTCAAGAATGCCGAGGCGCTGGAACGCATGGAAAAGGTCGATGTTGTCGTCGTGGACAAGACCGGCACCCTGACAGAAGGTCGTCCTGCGGTGACCGGGATCGTCACCGCAGGAACCGTCGATGAAGCAGAACTTCTGAAGCTGGCCGCATCGGTCGAGGCGCTCAGCGAACATCCGCTGGCCGCAGCGATTGTCGGGGAAGCAAACAGGCGTGCCATCACGCTTGTCCCGGCGCTGGAATTCGATCAGCCCGTGGGCAAGGGCGCGCGGGCGCGCGTGGCAGACCGCGCGGTTCTGATCGGCCAGGAGCGGTTTCTCGGCGAATACGGCGTTGCCGTTCCGGCAGGGGTGGCAGACGGTATTCGCAAGGACGGCGCCACAGCCGTGTTCGTCGCCGTGGATGATCGCTACTTCGGCCTCATCCGCATCGAAGATCCGATCAAGGCATCGACCGTGCCCGCCCTTTCGGCCCTGCGCGCGGCAGGGCTTGAGATTGTCATGCTGACCGGCGATGCCCATGGCACGGCGCAGGCCATCGCCTCCCGGCTTGGCATCGCCCGGTTCGAGGCGGAAGTGACGCCAGAACGCAAGCAGGAGGTTGTGGCCGAACTGCGCGCGGAAGGGCGTATCGTGGCGATGGCGGGCGACGGCGTGAATGACGCACCTGCACTGGCCGCAGCCGATGTCGGCCTTGCCATGGGCAACGGCACAGATGTGGCGCTCGAAAGTGCATCCATCGCATTGCTCAAGGGCGATCTCGGCGGTATCGTCAAGGCGCGCCTGCTGTCTGCGGCCACCATGGCGAATATCCGGCAGAACCTGTTCTTCGCGTTCATCTACAACGCGGCTGGCGTGCCGGTCGCGGCAGGGTTGCTCTATCCGACGTTCGGCATTCTCATATCGCCGATCATCGCGGCGGCGGCGATGGCGCTTTCATCCGTCAGTGTCATCGGCAATGCGTTGAGGTTGCGAAGTTGGCAATTCTGAGTTGAGGTGCGCCGATGTTCAAATCGAATGGACTCACGATTGGCGATTTGTCCCGCCATGCGGGCGTCAAAGTTCCGACGATCCGCTACTACGAAGAGATCGGCTTGATGCCGGCGGTCGGGCGGACAGGCGGCAACCAGCGCCGCTACGGCAAGGCAGAACGGGAACGTCTCGCCTTCATCCGCCATTCCCGTGATCTTGGCTTCACGATAGAGGACATCCGCGAATTGCTGGCACTTTCGGATCGGCCCGACACTCCATGTGATGCGGCTCACGCTATTGCCTCACGTCAGGTCGATGCAATCGAGCGGCGGATCGGACAGCTACAGGCTTTGCGCGGCGAACTTGATCGCATCGCCACAAGCTGCCGGGGTGGCAAATCTGTTTCGGATTGCCGCATCGTCCACGCCCTCTCGGATCATGCGATGTGCGCCCACGATCATGACGCTGACGCCGCGCAGACAGGCCTTGCGCGGAAGAATCGGAGAGGCGCCAAAAAACAGACTTGATTCTCTAGTGACTTGAGGAATTAGGCATGGTGGGTTGATGCTTCAGGAAAGGTCCTGCCATGTCCGCCCGCAACGATTCCATTACTTCTTCAACATTGGAAAGCTGCCACTGGAGCATCGGCGGAATGGATTGCGCCGGTTGTGCGTCCAAGATCAGCGGCGCCGTTGGTCGCATGCCCGGTGTGACGGACGTTAAAGTATCTATGATTGGCGAAAGCCTCAGCGCCACGCTAAGCGGCGGCGAAACAACGAAGGCGGCGCTCGAAAAACAGGTGAAGGCGCTCGGCTACACCATCAAGGAGAGTGCGCACAAATCAGTTGCGGCCCCCAGGATTGGAAGCTGCTGCGACCACGACCATGGCAAGCATGATCAAGATCACAAGGGGCATGACCATTCCGGTCACGATCATAGCTCAAAAGCCAAAGGGCATGGTCCGACACAATCGCCGGCCGATAAGGGCCACGGGCTGCCGGGTCATGTCCACGAAGGTGTTCCGGCAGGGGTGAGCTGGTACCAGACCGGCAAGGGCAGGCTGGTGATTGTGACCGGCGCACTGCTGGCTGCCGCATGGGCCGTCATGTTCTTGGCCGGAGAACAATTGGCCACATGGGCCTTCATTGCCGCGTGTCTGATCGGGCTTGCGCCTGTGGCCCGTCGCGCCTTTGCCGCAGCCCGCGCCGGCATGGTGTTCACCATCGAGATGCTGATGACTATCGCTGCTATCGGCGCGCTGTTCATCAACGCGGCGGAGGAAGCGGCGCTGGTGGTGTTCCTGTTCGCTGTGGGCGAAGTGCTGGAAGGCGTCGCCGCCACGCGCGCTCGCGCCTCCATTAAGGCACTGGGCGATCTCGTACCTACACGAGCGGTTGTGATCAGCGATACCGGCGCCACGCGTGAGGCCGATGCGGCGACTTTGCCCGTGGGGCAGATGGTTCTTGTCCGCCCCGGGGATCGTATCCCGGCAGATGGCGCGATTGTCGAGGGGGTATCCAGTATCGATGAAGCGCCGGTGACCGGCGAATCCGTGCCGAAATCCAAGGGGGTCGGCGAGGGTGTGTTCGCCGGTTCGATCAACATCGACGCGGCGCTGAAGGTGCGCGTCACGCGCGCTGCCGCCGACAATACCATTGCCCGCATCATCCGGCTGGTTGAGGAAGCACAGGAGGCCAAGGCTCCGACCGAGCGGTTCATCGACCGCTTCAGCCGCATCTACATGCCGGCGATTGTCGGCATCGCGCTGCTGGTGGTGCTGGTGCCACCGCTGATGTTCGGCGGCGAATGGTCGACATGGATTTATCGCGGACTGGCGCTGCTGCTGATCGGCTGTCCCTGCGCCCTGGTGATTTCCGTGCCGGCGTCCATCGCCTCGTCGTTGTCGGCTGGCGCGAAGCGCGGCCTGCTGATGAAAGGCGGCGTGGTGATGGAGAATGCTGCGCACACGCAATTCGTAGCGTTCGACAAGACTGGAACACTCACCGTGGGCCGCCCCGCCGTGACAGACGTGGTGACCATCTCCGGCTCCGAGGCAGACACGATTGCCGTCGCAGCCGGCATCGAGCAAGGCTCCAGCCATCCGCTGGCCGAGGCGATCCTCGCCCATGCCAAGACCAGCAATATCGCTGCCCGTGCGGCGGCGGGCAGCAGAGCCATTCCCGGAAAGGGCGTCACCGCGGATGTCGAGGGCAAGCCGGCCTATGTCTCCTCGCCGCGGCATGCGGCAGAGCTTGGCGCGTGGACGGACGAAGCGCGCGCGAGAGCTGAAGTGCTTGAAAAGGACGGCAAGACTGCCGTTGCGATCATTCACGGCGGGATGCTGCTTGGTCTGATCGCCATGCGCGACGAGCCGCGCGAGGATGCGAAAGCCGCCATCGCTGAGTTGAAGGATCTCGGCATCCGCTCGATCATGCTGACCGGCGACAACGCGCGCACCGGCGCGGCCATCGCCCGCAGCCTCGGCATGGAACACCGCGCCGAACTGATGCCCGACGACAAGGTGACAGAAATCAAAAAGCTCGCCGCAAGGGACGGCATCGTCATGGTCGGTGACGGCATCAATGATGCGCCTGCGCTGGCAGCCGCTACGGTGGGCGTCGCCATGGGGTCCGGCACGCAGGTTGCGCTGGAGACGGCGGATGCTGCCCTGCTGCGGAGCAGCGTCACCGATGTGCCGCGGATGATCCGCCTGGCGCGCGCGACCATGGGCAACATCCGCACCAACATCACTGTGGCGCTGGGCCTGAAGGCGGTGTTCCTCGTCACCTCCGTCTTCGGCTACACTGGTCTTTGGGTGGCGATCCTTGCCGACACTGGCGCGACTGTACTGGTGACACTGAATGCCCTTCGTCTTCTGGCCTTCAACCCGGATACGAAAGCATGAGTGACTTGCCTGCGCCTCCCGCTGGCCAGCGCATTGGCACGGTCATCATCGCGTTTCTGATTGCGTTCATCGCCGATCAGGCCAGCAAATGGCTTGTTGTGAACGTTGTGATGCAGCCACCGCGCATCATCGGCATCCTGCCGTTTTTCAATCTGCGCCTAGGCTACAACACCGGCATCAGCTTCGGCATGTTCGCGGACCAGATTGAAGGCTACGCGACCTCTTTCGCCCTGTTCAAGATGCTGGTCACAGCAGGGCTGATCGTGTGGGCACTCCGCACGGCGAGCGCGCTAGAGAGATGGGGCCTTGCGCTCATCGCCGGCGGCGCGGCAGGTAATATCCTGGATCGATACCGGCAGGGCGGCGTCACGGATTTTCTCGATTTTTTCTGGAACGGCTGGCACTATCCAACGTTCAATCTCGCCGACGTTGCCATCACGGTCGGCGCGGGACTGATGCTTTTGGCCATATTTTGTCCAGCATCGTCCCGCTCCTGATCCTATTTCAGGAGGGGTTCGAGAATTTTGTCGAACTGTTCGAGGGACATCGCACCCAGATGTTTCTCGCCGTTGATGAAGAATGTGGGCGTCGAGTTAACACCCAAGTCCATGCCCCGCTTTCTTATTGCTGTTATGGACTCCAGCAATTTCTGGTCGTTCAGGCAGGTCTCGAACTGTTCCTTGTTCATGCCGGTCTGGCGCATCGTTGTCATCAGCGCATCGGCAGGCTGCGGCGAATGCGCCCAACCCTCTTGCGTTTTGTAGAGCATATCGAGCACTGCATACCATTTGTCGTCGCCCGAGCAGCGCGCCAGCATGAAACCGGCGGTCGCCAGCGCATCGAGCGGAAATTCGCGGAACACGAACCGGACTTTGCCGCTATCGATGTATTTTGCCTTGAGTTTCGGCCAAGTCTCGATGTGGAAGTTCATGCAGTGATGACAGGTAACCGAGGCATATTCCACGATGGTTACCCTGGCATCGGCCGGGCCGAAGCCCTTCTCGGGCAAGGGACCGGGCTCCATCAGCTTGGTATGGATTGCAGATTGGGCTTTGGCGCCTGCGGGAAGTGTGGCCAGTAGCGCAACGGCGGTCAGAATTCGGCGGGTCAGTATGGCGCCTCTCGTGTGTTGGTCTGGATTTCTAAAACCTCAAGCCGCTTGAGCTACAAGTGAAAAGCAAAGATGCAGCGCCGTGAATCATTTTGCGGTTGAACCTCAAGCAGCTTGAGGTTCTATGATCACGGCTTTGGTAGTGATTGTTGGTCTGCCTTACGACCCTGGAGATCATGCTTGCTCTTTCGCATCGCCTTTTTTGTCGGCCTGATGTTCGCACTCAGCGGCTGCATAGTCATGGAGCGAGGAGACAATCGCCATCTGCAGCCGATTTCCGGCGAATTGCTGGCAGAAATGGCGAAGAAGGGCATGACGCCGGCCGACCCGATAATGGTGCGCATTCACAAGAAGGAGAGTGAACTTGAACTCTGGAAGCGCGACCGGACAGGGCAGTTCGCTCTGCTCAAATCCTATCCGATGTGCCGCTGGTCGGGCCAACTCGGCCCGAAGAAACGCGAAGGCGACCGGCAGGCACCGGAAGGCTTCTACACCGTGACGCCGGATCTGATGAACCCGAGATCCCAGTATTACCTGTCCTTCAATCTAGGATATCCGAATGCCCTTGAGCGCGCGCAGGGCTTCACCGGTTCCGCCTTGATGGTGCATGGCGCCTGCACATCGGCTGGGTGCTTTGCCATGACAGACAAAGGCATTGCGGAAATCTATGCCGTGGCACGCGAGGCGTTCAGCGCCGGCAACCCGTCGTTTCAGGTTCAGGCCCTGCCATTCCGCATGACGACAGAGAACATGGCCATGCATCGCTCCAGCCCCCATGCGTCCTATTGGCGCAACCTGAAGGAGGGTGTCGATCACTTCGAGGCGACGAGAACGCCTCCCACGGTCGCTGTCTGCGAACGGCGCTATGTTTTCAACGCCAAGGCAGGAACACCGCTTGCCGCAGGTCAGGCCTGCCCTGCGGTTGAACTGGAATCGACAGTGTCCTCGGTGGTTGCGGATTTTCGGAAAAAGGAAGACGACAAGCTGCTTCTGCTTTCGGGGTCTGTCCCCACCGCGTCCTATGCTCTACAGGATGGTGGCATGCACCCGTCGTTCCGAAGACTGCTCCGCTCGGTCGGTCCGAGCCAGCTTCAGGCCATGACGTCAGGCAACGTCGAGATCAGTCGACCTGATGCTGCGCTGGCTGACCTATATCAGCCCGAGTCGACAACCTCAAACTCATCGCAATAAGCAAACGGCCGCAATGCGCGTTTTCCGGAAAATTGCTCCCCATACCCTGCTTCTGGCTGGATTTTTGATCGCTCCAGCGGCTTTCGCACATGATTTTGCCGCAGGCGCACTTAAAATCAGTCATCCTTGGGCGCGCGCCACCCCACCCGGCGCAAAGGTGGCCGGGGGCTATCTGGCCATAGAGAACGCGGGGTCAACGCCGGATCGGCTTGTTGGTGCGACGATTTCCATCGCCAATCACGTGGAGCTTCACGAGATGGCTATGAGTAACGGCGTCATGCAGATGCGCGCGTTGCCGCAAGGCATTGAGATCAACCCCGGTACCAAGGTTGAATTGAAGCCGGGTGCGTTGCACCTGATGTGGCTTGATCTGACCACAGCTCCGGTGAAGGGCAGCACGGTGTCCGGCACCTTGCGCTTCGAGAATGCTGGTCTCGTGCCCGTCGAGTTCGTGGTTGAACCGATCGGCGCTCCCTCATCTGGCCATCACGGTCAATAAAGAGCGTTCGAGGTGTTGCTCTGGATCCGGACTATTGCCTGGGCTCTCCTGCTGGCCATCGGCTTTGCTTCGGCTGCCATTTTTCTGGGTTGGTGGCAGGTCGATGGCCCCGGACGTTACACTGAACTGAATGGTGGCGTTGTCACACCGGGTGCTCCGCAAATCGGTGGGCCGTTCACGCTTGTCACTCACAAGGGAAAAACGGTGACCGAGAAGGATTTTCTCGGCAGGCCGTTGCTCATTTTCTTCGGCTTCACCCACTGCCCGGACGTATGCCCTACGACACTGTTCGAGACCACGAACCGGCTTCGTCAGTTGGGGGCTGATGCAGATCGGTTGCAGGTTCTGTTCATCACGGCCGACCCAGAGCGCGACACACCTGCACAACTGGCGCTCTATCTGGAAGCTTTCGATTCAAGAATTCTGGGCCTATCCGGGAGCCAAGAACAGATCGACGGTGCGATCAGAGCCTTCAAGGTTTATGCGCGGAAGGTTCCCACTACGAGCGGTTACACCATGGATCACACAGCATCCGTGATTATGATGGATGGGAACGGTCAATTCCGAGGGATGATCGATTATCATGAGCATGAAAGCGTTGCATTGGCCAAGATCCGCAGGCTGATTGCTCGTTAGCCGACGCAGAGAACGGTGACTCCATTTTGTAGAATGGACGGCCTACTTGATGCGATAGGCTGCGTGGCATCCCACGCACTGTGCGGTGATTGCACCAATGGCGGCAAAAACCGGCTTCATGTCACCGGTAACCCCTGCATCACGGGCCACCACAGCAAACCGACTGGCGGCGCGGTGCATCTCGGAGCCGATGTCCTGCATGCCTTTTGGCATGAACTGCGCAGAGTGCTGTGCTCCGTGCAGCCCGAGTGAAGACATGCCAAGGCGCTCCTCGGAGATTTTCGCCGCAACCTCGGGGTGACCCATTCCGAGATGTTCGTTCATCTCCTGAAGCGCCGCGAGATGGTCGCGCATATTGGCCAGCGTATGCTCGACCATCATCGCCGGAAATTTGACGAACTCGCGCGCGCCGCCACCGGATGACGACTGCACCCCTGGGGCAGGCGCGGGATGCCCCTGATGCAGAGACTGCTGGGCATTTACCGGCAGCAAGGTCAGGACAAGAACGGCAGCGGGCAGGATATTGAAGCGCATGAGAGTTCCCCTTTGTCAGAGCAATACCGCAATGACGCTCTCCTTGTTATGATCAGGATCATATGGAGCAACGAAACATGACTGACCCGGATTTCCTCGCGCTGCTGGGGCCAAACAACTCCCAAGGGATCAACGAAAGACACTTCAGCCGCGGCCAGCACTTGTTTTTCCGTGGAGAGGCACCGCGCGCAATGTTCTACATCGTCTCCGGCGAGGCGCGGCTGCTGCGCGCATCGGCCTCCGGAACAGAGATGATCTTCCAGCGGGTCCACAAGGGATTTTTGGCCGAGGCCAGTCTCGATCAGTCCGCCTACCATTGCGATGGCGTGGCCAATGCCGAAACCAAGGCCATCGCCATGCCAATCGAACACTTCCGCGCAGCCATGGTTGGAGAGGCCTTTCGCAATTTCTGGCTGCGGCATCTCGGCCTTGAGTTGCGCAAGGTACGGGCGCAGACGGAGCGGCTGACGCTGCGTGGTGCATCCGATCGTATCCTGCATTACCTCGAGACTGAGGGGACGGACGGAGCAATTATCCTGTCGCAATCCAGGAAAAGCTGGGCCGCCGAACTTGGCCTGACACATGAAGCGCTCTACCGAACCTTGAACCGCCTCATGACGAATGGCGTGATTGGCGTCCATGGGTGCCGGATTTCGCTGACGTCCAGAAGCCCGCAAACCTCGCATGTGAACTATGACGGCGCCTGACCTAGCACTGCTTCTGGAAAGTGCCAGAGGTTTTCATGGGCAATACTCAACGTAGCCAGTCTCAAAGGGCGATCTGACACCCCGGAAGTTATCGCGCGGCCGGCCAAGACGGATGCAGATCGTCGATGATGAACGCATGGGCATGGACTGCTCCCGCATAGGCGAGGACATGCGGATGATCGGGTGGCAATTCGGGATGGGCGTGATCGATTGGGCAGTCTCCATCGCGGGCCAGACCCGAAGCGCTGCAGTGATGGCCGCGACCGCAATCACCGCAAGGATCAGAGCCGTTACGGGCAGGCCGAGCTTTGATCCCGCCCATCCGGCCAGCGGATAAGTGATCAGCCAGCAAGCGTGCGAGAGCGCGAATTGCGCAGCAAACAGCGCGGGTCTATCCTCCGCTTGTGCCGACTGGCGCAAAAGACGTCCCGAAGGCGTCAAAGCCAGCGCATAGCCCGCACCGAGCAAAAACCACACTGGCAGCAGCCAGCCATAGGCCGGGATGAGCGACGCAAGCAAAGTCGCCACCACCATGACACCAGCGCCGGCCAGCATCACCTTGCGGTCGTTCTGTGTTTCCAGCAATTTGGGTAGTCCCAGCGCGACCAGCATTGATCCGCCGCCGAAAGCCGCAAGCGCCAGCGCGGTCATCCGTTCGCCAAGGCCAAAAACGCCCTGCACGAAGACCACCGTGTTGACGAACACGAGCGCGCCCGCCGCCGCCGTGGCCATGCTGATCGCCAGCAGGCCGCGCAGACGGGGTGTGGCGAGATAGATCCGCAATCCCCGCGTCGTGCGGTCATAGATGCCACGGGGCACCGAAGGCTTCGGACTGGGCAAGGCAACCGACATAACCAGAGCGGCAGAACCGAGAAAGCCGACAACGGTACCCACGAATAGGTTGTTGTAGCTGACCACGCTCAGTAGCGCCGCCGCGAGCATGGGGCTCAGCAGACTTTCGAGATCATAGGCGAGGCGCGAGAGCGACAGCGCCTTGGTGTAATCGTTCTCGCCGGGCAGCACATCGGGGATGGTCGCCTGAAATGTCGGCGTGAACCCGGCGGAGGCGGCCTGCAGCACGAAAATCAGCGCATAGATGTGCCACACCTCTGAAATGAACGGTAGCAAAAGGGCCACGGCGGCACGGATGAGATCGAGCGTCACCAGCATGGCGCGGCGCGGCATACGCTCGGTAAAGGCGGCGGCGACCGGGGCGATGCCGACATAGGCGATCATCTTGATCGCCAGCGCCGTGCCGAGCACCGCGCCGGCATCCTTTCCGGCGATCCTGAAGGCCAGAAGCCCCAGTGCGACCGTCAGCAATCCCGTCCCGATCAGCGCCACGACCTGGGCGAGGAACAGATGCCGATAGGTGCGGTTGGCAAGAACATCGAGCACGGCAAAACTCCTAGAGATAGCGGCTAATGGCCTTGAACTCGGCAATGATCGCCGCATCGGGCGCTTTTTCCTGCCCCTCAAGGCAATGATCGATATGGTCGAGAACAAGCGTCCTCTTCGCCTCGCCGATCGCCTTTTCCACCGCGTGCAGTTGCTGGGTCAGTTCAAGGCAGGACCGCCCTGTCTCAATCATGCCGGTAATGGCGCGCAGATGTCCTTCCGCCCGTTTCAGGCGTTTGAGGATGGCAGAGTGACTGTCATGTGTGTGGGGTGCGGTCATCTTGCTTTTCATATCCCCCTGGGGAGGATATGGCAATCTGGATAACCCGCCGAATCGTCAAGGTTCCGTTAAGGTAACGTTCGTATTTTGCTAACGATGTTCCGGCTCCTACGCGTTTCCCTTCTGCGCCGCTGGATGGCCGCCGTTCTGGCGGTCGCCATACTGCTCGCGCCGTCGGTTGTGGGGAGCGGTCATGCCGATCTTCTGACCAAGGAGATCACGCGGCATGCCCTCTTGCAGGCTGAGATCAATGATCATGGCCATTCCCATGATGATGGTGTCGAGGATGAGCGCCTGCCGGGCCACATCCATCGCCATCAGGTGGGCGATCACGGCCACGACTTTGGCAGGCTGGTCACGCCTTTCATCTTCAATCGCCATTTCATCATGACGACGTTTGTGCACGACCGCTCCCTGCTGGCCGAACTGCCGCGGGATCAGCGGATCGACCGGCCGCCGCGCAGCCTCTGATTGATCCGCAACCCGGGCTGCGGCCCGTTGTTCCCTTCAATCAGGATACATCCATGTTCAATTCCCCACCTCGCGGTGGCAGACTGCGCGTGCCCTTGGCGCGCCCGCTGTCCATCGCCTTCATCGCGCTGCCATTGCTGGCCAGCGCGGCCCTCGCCCACAATGTCACGCAGGGCGACAAGGGCTACATTCAGGAAATCACCGGCGTCCACTTCATCCCCTTCATGTATCTGGGGGCGAAGCACATGATGACCGGCTATGACCACCTGCTGTTTCTCGCCGGCGTGATCTTCTTTCTCTATCGCGCCCGGGACATCGCCACCTATGTGACGCTGTTCGCTATTGGCCACTCCACGACGATGATCCTCGGCGTCTGGTACAACATTGCGATGAGTTCGTATCTGATCGATGCGATCATCGGCCTGTCGGTGGTCTACAAGGCGCTCGACAACATGGGCGCGTTCCAGCGCTGGTTTGGCACTCAGCCCAACACCAAGCTGGCGACTTTGGTCTTCGGCCTGTTCCATGGCTTCGGCCTTGCCACCAAGGTGCAGGAATATGCGATCTCGCAGGATGGCCTGCTCACCAACCTCTTCGCCTTCAACATCGGCGTCGAGATGGGGCAGATGCTGGCGCTTTTCGCCATCCTCATCGCCATCAGCTTCTGGCGTCGGTCAGACAGTTTCTGGCGTCATGCCTACACCGCCAATGTCGCGATGATGACCGCAGGCTTCGTCCTGATCGGCATGCATCTCACCGGCTATTTCACCCGTATCGAACTCTGAGGCATCCCTATGTACAACTCCGACATCCCGACCCGCGCCGAACTGCCCTCGAGTGCGCAACTCATTAAATCGACGATCATCGCCATCATCACCGCCGCGATCCTGCTGGTCACGGTAGTGCTGCCGGCGGAATATGCCATCGATCCCACCGGCATCGGCCGCATCCTGAAGCTGTCCGAGATGGGGGAGATCAAGAAGCAGCTTGCTGAAGAAGCGGCGCGTGACCGCGTGATCGACGGACAGCCGAAGTCGAGCCTGCCTGCCACCTCGCCGGGCATTTTTGCCCGTATCGGTGCACTGATCGTCAGCCCTGCCGCGGCGCAGACTGCTGCCAAAAGTGATGAGACAGTCATAACCTTGAAGCCGACCGAAGGCGTCGAGTGGAAGATGACGATGGCCAAGGGCGCGACCGCCGACTTCACATGGAGCGTTCTGGGCGGCGTCGTGAACTATGACATGCATGGCACGCCCAAGGGCGGCGGCAAGGAGACGAGCTACAAGGCTGAGCGCGGCGTGAGCAAATCCGAAGGTACGCTGACCGCCGGCTTCGACGGCTCGCACGGATGGTTCTTCCGCAATCGCGGCACCGCACCTGTGACGATCACGCTGAAAACCAAGGGCGCATACACCGACCTCAAGCGCGTGCAGTGAATGGTCCCTGAGGCAGGTGGGGCTTCCATCTGCCTCGGTCGGTTGTCTCGTGTGAGATGTTTATCTGCGGGTTTGCCCAGCCTTCACCATCGCATAGATCGCCGGAATGACGACGAGGGTGAGGATTGTGGATGAAATCATCCCTCCGATCATAGGAGCGGCGATCCGTTGCATCACTTCCGAGCCGGTGCCGGTGGACCAGAGGATGGGTATGAGGCCGGCCATGATGGCGACGACGGTCATCATCTTGGGCCGGACGCGTTCGACCGCGCCTTCCATTATAGCTGCGTGGAGATCGTGGCGGGTGAAGGCACGGTTCTCCGTCACTGCCACGCGTCTGCGTTCCTGCAACGCATGGTCAAGATAGATCAGCATGATGACGCCGGTCTCGGCCGCCACACCCGCTAGCGCGATGAAGCCGACCGCGACGGCAACGGACAGGTTGAACCCCATCCACCAGATCATCCACAGCCCACCGATCAGAGCGAAGGGCAGCGAGAGCATGACGATCAGCGTTTCGGTCATGCGCCTGAAGCTCAGATAAAGCAGTAGGAAAATGAGCGCCAGGGTCAGGGGCACGACAAGGGCGAGGCGCTTCTTTGCCCGCTCATAAAATTCGAACTGCCCGCTCCAGATCACGTAGTAGCCGGATGGAAAGCGAACCTTGTCGGCCACAGCCTTCTTGGCGTCCGCGACATAGGAGCCAAGATCGCGATCACGGGCATCGACAAATATGTAGGCGGCGAGTTGTGCGTTCTCGGTGCGGATTGACGCGGGACCGCGCGAGAGTTTCACCTTCGCCACCTGTCCCAGCGGGATGCCGGCGCCGTTGGGCAGCGACACCATGACCTCGCGCTCAATGGCCTGCGGATCGGAGCGCAGATCGCGGGGGTAGCGCAGGGAAACGCCGTAGCGCTCGCGGCCCTCGACGGTCGTCGTGATCGTCTCGGCACCAATGGCCGAAGCGATCACTTGCTGCACATCGCTGATCGTCAGGCCGTAGCGGGCGAGTTCGCGTCGGTTCGGCTCGATGTCGAGATAGTAGCCGCCGAGCAGTCGCTCGGCATAGGCGCTGGAGGTGCCGGGAACGGCGCGCAGCGCCACTTCGATCTCCCGCGACAGCCTTTCGAGCGTAGCAAGGTCCGGCCCCAGCACCTTGATGCCGACCGGCGTGCGGATGCCTGTGGCCAGCATATCGATGCGCGCCTTGATCGGCATGGTCCAGGCGTTGGAAATGCCCGGAAACTGCAGGGCGCGGTCCATGTCGCGGATGAGGCTGTCCACGGTGATGCCCGGACGCCAGACGGCTTTGGGCTTGAGGTTGATGATTGTCTCGAACATCTCGATCGGCGCCGGATCTGTGGCGGTCAAGGCGCGCCCGGCCTTGCCAAACACGCTCTCAACCTCGGGGAAGGTCTTGATGATGCGGTTCTGGATTTGCAGCAGCTCCGCTGACTTTGTGATGGACAGACCGGGCAAGGTGGTCGGCATGTACATGATCGTGCCTTCATCAAGGCTCGGCATGAACTCCGAGCCGATGCGTGACAATGGCCAGAAGCTGGCTCCCAGCACGATCAGCGCGGCGCTGATCGTAAGAACACGAGCCTTCAACACGCCCACGATGATCGGGCGATAGAGCGCAATCAAAAGGCGGTTCACCGGGTTCTTATGTTCGGGCAGGATCCGCCCGCGCACAAAGATCACCATGAGCGCCGGCACCAAAGTCACGGATAGGAAGGCGGCAGCCGCCATGGCGAAGGTCTTGGTCCAGGCCAGCGGTTTGAACAGCAGCCCCTCCTGTGCCTCCAGCGCGAAGATAGGCAGGAAGGAGACGGTGATCACCAGCAGCGAGAAGAACAGCGCCGGGCCAACCTCGGATGCTGCCTCGATGAGGATATCCGTGCGGGGCTTGTCGGGCGGTGCACGTTCAAGATGCTTGTGGGCATTCTCGATCATCACGATGGCCGCATCGATCATCGCTCCGATGGCGATGGCGATGCCGCCCAAGCTCATGATGTTCGAGGACAGGCCCATCGTCCACATGGCGCCATAGGCCATGAGAATGCCGAGCGGCAGGGTGAGGATGGCGACGAAGGCGCTGCGCACATGCAACAGGAACACAATGCAGACCAGCGCGACGATCAGACTTTCCTCAAGCAGCGTCGTCTTCAGCGTCGCAATCGCGCGTTCGATCAGCGCAGAGCGATCATAGACCGGAACGATCTCAACGCCCGTGGGAAGGCTGGTTGCAATGTCAGCGATGCGCGTTTTCACATTGGCGATCACATCCAGCGCATTCTGACCGTAGCGCTGGATGGCAATGCCGGATGCAACCTCTCCATCGCCGTTGAGTTCAGTAACGCCGCGCCGTTCATCAGGCGCCAGTTCCACCCGCGCGACATCGCGCAGCAGCACGGGCGTGCCGCCCTCCGCTTTCACGACGATCTGTTCGAGATCGGCGATGTTCCTGATGTAGCCACGTCCGCGCACGACGAATTCGGTCTCGGCCATCTCAACAACGCGGCCGCCGACATCGGCATTGGAATCGCGGATGGCGTTGCGGATCGTGACGAGCGGAATGTTGAGCGCGCGCAGGCGGAACGGATCGACGACCACGGAATACTGCCGGACAAAGCCACCGACGCTGGCGGCTTCCGCGATGCCCTCAGCCTTTGCGACGGCAAATCGCACCTGCCAATCCTGGATGGTCCGCGCTTCGGCCAGCGAACGCTCCTTCGCAAGGACTGCGTATTGATAGACCCAGCCGACGCCGGTGGCATCCGGCCCAAGCACCGGGACCGCCCCGCGCGGCAGGTTGCGGGCGGCGGTCGAGAGATATTCGAGCACGCGGGAGCGCGCCCAGTAGATGTCCGTGCCTTCCTCGAAGATGACATAGACGAAGGATACGCCGAAGAACGAGAAGCCGCGCACCACCTTCGAGCGCGGCACGGACAGCATCGCTGTCGAAAGCGGATAGGTGATCTGGTCCTCGATCACCTGCGGCGCCTGGCCCGAAAATTCGGTGTAGAGAATGACCTGCGTATCCGACAGATCGGGAATGGCATCGAGTGGCACCTTGCGCAGGGCGTAGAGCCCGACAGCACCGAACAGCGCCGCGCCGAACAGCACAAGCACGAGGTTGGAGGCGGACCAGCGGATCACTCTGGCAATCATGGCTTGGCCTCCATCGCCGCGTCGGTGGTGAAGGTGGAAAGCGCGGCCTTGAGGTTGCTCTCGGCGTCGATGAGAAATGTCGCGGCGGTGACGACCTTTTCGCCCTCCGCAATGCCCTCGACAATCTCGACATGGTCTTGTGTTCGAACGCCGGTCCTGACGGCGCGCGGCTCGAACCGCCCTTCGCTGCGCTCAACGAGTACGATCCTGCGGGCACCGCTATCAATGAGCGCAGAGACAGGCACGCTCAGGCGTTCCTTGCTGTCCTCAGGCGTGATCTCGACATCTGCGAACATCTCGAAACGGATGCGATGATCCAGGTTCGGCAGTTCAATACGCGCCTTGGCCGTGCGTGTGGCGGGATCGAGTTCGCCAAGGACGAAGGTCACTTCGCCGGAATAGGGCGTTTCGGGGAACGCCCGGAACCGCACGATCGCTTTGGCTCCGATCCGGAGCACGCCAAGATCCTGCTCGGAGATGTCGGCGATCACCCAGATGCGCGAAAGGTCGGCGAGGCGCATCGCCTCCTCGCCGGCCCGCATCATCATACCTTCGATTGCCTGCCGCCGGAGGACGATGCCCGAAACCGGCGCCGGCCAATCAAAAGCGATCACCGGTTCGCGCGTGCGACGCAGTTCATCGAGCACAGCAGGCGGCACTTGCAGGTTTTTCAGCCGTTGTTGCGCGCCCTGTTCGTCGCGCCAGCCGCCGGACATCGCAATTCGGTAATCGACCTGCACGCGCACCATTTCCGGGCTGTAGAGGCGGAACAAGGGCTCGCCATGTGCAACCTGTCGACCGGTTTCCTTGACATGCAATTTTTCGATGAACCCATCCGTGCGCAGCACCACCGAATAGAGCGTGCGCTCGTCTGGTCTTGCGATGCCTGGGGCGCGGATCGCACGCGACAGTACGCGCATCGCTGCCGCTTCGGTGCGAACGCCTGTGCGCTGCACCTTGTCGAGGCTGACGCGAACGCCGCCGCCTTCGTCCTCGCCATCATGGACGGGGATGTAATCCATCCCCATGGAGTCCTTCTTCGGGGTCGGCGAGGTGTCCGGCAGCCCCATCGGGTGGCGGTAGTAGAGAATGCGTCGCTCGCCGCCACTCTTGTCCCTTGGTTGTTCGGGATCGAAGGAGACATCCTCACTGGCCCGTACGGGAAGGAAATCGCGCCCGTCCGCAGTTTTCTTCGGCGCCGCGGACCAGAGATTGCGGCCGTCGGGATCACGGTAGTAGATCACCGGCCCCCCCGGTTCTGCCTGCTTTGCCAGCGGGGGACCGCTCGCCGCTGGCGCGCGCGAGCCAAAGATGTATCCGCCGGCGGCTGCAGCGCCTGCGAGCATCAGACCGAGGACTATGCCACCAAGCCGCGACTGCGACCTGGCTCCAGTATGGGTGGGTTCGATTGTCATTTGACAGCCTTGACCACAAGACGGCCGACAACCGTGCCGGCCTCGCCTTGTACTTTGGCGCCAAGCGAAAGCTGCCAGCGACCGGCCATCGTCAGATTGGTCATGAAACGGTAGTGGCCCGGCGTGGGTGCCAGAGCCGTCTCAATGGCAGAGTCCATACCGGCCATGCCATCCGGCGCCATGTCCATGCGTTTGGCCATGATCACCGCATCCGGCACGGCTTTCCCCGTGCGCCTGTCGATGAGCCTGACCTCAACGGTGGCGCCGGCGCCGACCTTCGCTTCGGGTGTCACCAGTTCGAACCGGTAGTCGTCACTCCCGGCCAATGCCGGGACTGCCGGCGCAAACGCCAGCATTGCCGCCACAACGGCGGCCTTCACAGAAGTCTTTTCCATTTCCAGAGTCCTGATGTCCGTAAGGTTTGCGCAAAGCGCACCAAGGCGTCGCAGTTGACCTGCAACGCCGGTTTCAAACGTGACGGATCAGGCGCGGGGTGGTGGCTTGGGTGGCCTCAGGCCAATGCCGGCAATCAGCATATCGCTGGCGGAGAGAATGATGGTGCTGCGCCGATATTGTGCCGGTCGAACGTCCTGCAAAACAGAGATTGCGGGCATCGGTTTGGCAACGCAGATGGTCGTGGCAATGCAGCCGCCGCAATCGGCAGGCATCGGCTCATCCGGTGGACAACAGGGCATGGCATCACCACCCGCCGCTACCGAAGCCGCCGCTGTCCGCATCATCGCCTTGGCGGGCGCGACAAGCGGCATCAGCACCAGATTGGCGAGCGCCAATAAGGCAAGCAATCGCAATATGGTGCGGAAACGTCCCATCGTCGAACTTTGCCTTTCAGGAACAAAGAACTCAAGGCAATCCTGTGATTGCGGTAAAGAGCGCGGTCAAATCTGCGGGAGGTTACTCTGCCGCCGCGTATTGCCGTCAGGTTCGGTACCCGTTCGGGAAGTCCACAAACACCGATGGGGCGCCATTCTTTGGGATGGTCATGACCTTGAACGGTTCAAGCCGAGCTCCCGGCACTTCCATGCCGGGCGATCCCGTCGGCATTTCGGCGACAGCGATTCCGATGATATCCGGGCGTTCGGACAGCAGCTTGCGTACGCTTTTGGCCGGTACATGGCCTTCGACAACATAGCCGTCGATGAAGGCGGTGTGGCAGGACTCCAGCGACTCCGGCACCCCGGCAGATCTTTTGATTGGCGCCAGATCGGTCTGGTTGATGACATCTACGGAGAACCCGTCGCGCTCCATATGTCGGACCCAGCCCATGCAGCAGCCGCACGTGGGCGAACGGTACACTTTCAGACGTGCCGAGTTTGCCTGCGCGGGCATGGCCGACAACGTTGTAAGGGCAATCAGAACGACCCGCCGGTCTATGGACTGGCTCATGACTTTACCTCTGTGTTGCTTGTGTTGACGTCGCCCAACGCGACGATCCAAAGCCCAATGATATTGAGGATCGGAACCAAAAGAAGGACCGACCAACGCGGAGAATAGCCGAGCCGCTTGAGGATTACTCCTACTGGAAAGAGCAACAACGCCGCCAGCAGCGCCATAAGCAGAAGGTGTGGTAGACCCCATCCGCTCATGCTAAACCATGAGTCCATCATTCCATAAGAATGCATCATCTGAGCCTCCTTTGTGGCTGAGAACTAGGAAACGTGGATCTCTGTCATCATACCAGTCGCCATGTGGTAGAGGTGATGACAGTGAAGGTACCAACTGCCAGTCTTGTCTGCGTCGAATTCTACGATGACCGGTGTATGCGGCGGCACGATCACCGTGTCCCGCATCGGACCCGGGAAGCGGCCGGCACGAGTGCCGACAACCTGGAAATGATGACCATGCAAATGCATCGGATGCATCATGGATGTCGGGTTCATAAACATTATCGCAATGCGTTCGCCGCGTTTGGCTCGTAGCGGGCTATGCTCGCCGTGGATGCGACCATTGATCGTCCACCGGTAGCCGGCTTCCTCGCCGAGCATAAGGTGGAACGTCTGGTCAGGCTTCCGCGCAGGCAGAGGGGTGACAGCGCGAAGCCGTTCATCAAGGCCAAGTGTCGCGTTGGCCGCAACCTCCTGAGCAGAGTTTTCAATTTTTGAAATGCGGGCGCCGGCCGTTGTCAACACGATCCCTGTCCGCCGCCGGTCGGCCTCGACCTGAGCAAGGATGGGGTAAGCGCCGCCCTCGCAGGGGACAATCACTTGCAGGTCGATCCGCTGGCCCTGAGCAAGCGGAAAGCGCCGCCCCTTCAGGGGGTTGCAGGGAGTGCCGTCAACGGCAATGCAAGTGGCGTCGAGCAACCCCGTATCAATGAAGAAGGCCGTCGCCGTGCCGCCGTTGATGATGCGCAGCCGAAGCGGTTCGCCGGCATCGACTTTCACCACCTCGGGGTCGTCGAGTGTACGGTCATTGGCAAGATAGGCATCGTAACGCACGTCGTTAGCGTGCGGAGCGCCTCCCATCATACCACTCCCCATGGAGCCATGTTGCATATTGCCCATTGGGCCAGGACCGTTGTTGCGCATCCCAGAAGATTGCTGGTGCGATGATCCGGAAAGACCACTTCCCGAGGGTTGGTGCCCATGGGTGCTATCGCGCACATCCGATTTGGGGCCTGCGAGTTCAGTCAGAATTTCTGCCGGGCTGCGGAACGCAAAATCGTGCAACATGATCACGATATCGCGTGTGCTTCCCGCGCTTTTCTCACGGGTGATCATCGGCGCTGCAAGAAGCTGCTGTTCTGACAGCTGATGCGAATGCGTCCAGTGGGTGCCCGGCGTGAGCAGGAAGTCATGCATATCGATGCCCCCTGCGATAAGTTCGCCACCGCCGGGCCGGGCGCGGTCCTGGTTTTCCGGAGCGTGGATCTGGCCGTGCCAATGCATGACAAGCGGATCGGTTGTCGCATTCAACAAGGCTCCGGATAGCCGGTCACCCTCGCTTGCCATCAGGCCATTGGCGCCGCCTGCTCCGGTCACACCGAAGACTTTGGCTGGTTTGCCAAGCACTTCGATCACGCGACTGTCCACCTTCAGCGCTGGCTCAGCGGCTCTCGCTGCCTGAATTGGAAAGGCCGAGACCAGCGCGGTCGATCCCAAAGCGCGTATGACTTGCCGACGATTGAACATGTTCTCTCTCCGCTGCGGATTGATCCCAAACTGGGCGCGATACCGATGCTGAAAGATAGAGGCGTTCCGATGTACAACTCTTTGATATTGATCAACTAAATTGTTACAGATTGTTACAGGACGCGATCTTTCTGGCGGAGGAAATTCAGCCCCATTCGCGATATCACGTCGTCGCGCCTAACAAGTCCGTGCCAGAGTGCGGCAGCGATGTGGATGAAGAGCAGCACGTAGAGAGCGCGCGTTAGTCCGATATGGATCGGTCCGGCGACCGATAAGAAATACATACGAACGAAGCCGGTTAAGGGCAGTGCCAGCAGCACGGCATAGAGCCCATAGTGCACGATCAGCGCGGCCCGTTCCTGCCAACCCGAAAGGCTCGGCGACGGCGTTGGAGGAAAGCGCCAACGGAGCAGCAGGCGGGTCGCGGCAAACAGAAAAGCCAGCCCGCCGACAACAGCGTGGATATTGTGAAGAACGATGTCATATGCTTCGACCGCGTTGCCCAGGTGCACCGCATGATGGGTGCGGGCAATAGCCGGAGAGGTCCAAACCTGCACGACAAGTGCAACAACTGTCGCCCAGTGCAGACTGATTTGCAGTGTTGAATATGGTGCTGTTGATCGCATCACGGAGTTCCGGTTTTGGGCAGATGTGCCCATTGTGGGCGTTGATAAAGGAAACGGAATGCCGTGCCGTTAACGGCCCATCCAATTGCCAAAGACACGATGATCGCTGACGTCATGGTCCAGAAGCCACGCCATCCCGGATCCTGGATGAGGTTGAGACTGATGATCAGGGAACGTGTTGCATTCATCGGGATGACGAAGGTCAGGTAAATGACGAGGGAGTTTTGCCCGCAATAAGCGAGAAAAGGCGCGAGTTGTGATTCAGCAAACAGTCGGGAGAATGCCATAATGGCGAGTGCGCCCGCGATGCCGAAGAGAATGGTTGCGCCGGGGATTTCCGTTATGCCGAGGGTGTAGCCGGCTGTGTGAACCGTAGCCCAAGCGCAAAGTGCGAGCAGGGTTTCGGATCGCTGCCAACCTGCAGCTTCGACAAATTTGGCGATGTACTCACGCGTGGCAAAGCCGATCAGAAAATAAACCAGAAACAATGCAAAGCTGTCGATCGCCGTAGAGATTGTCAGGCTCGAGGCCATGGCGTAGCGACCGCCGTCCGGGTACATCGCCGCGACGATGTGCAAGCCTGTAGCCGCGACCAGGATGGGGATGCAGCGAGGTCCAACCGCAAAGCGCGCAACAACATAGAAGAATGGCAGAATGTAAATGAACCAAAGCGTTCCGGCCGGTTCAAACAGACCGAACAGAACACTACGTCCCAATTGAGACAGGTCGAGATTTTGCTCAAGGATGGCCTTGCTGATCGAGATGATGAACAACCACAGGCAATAGAAATAAACGAAATGCAAAACCTTGCGGTCCAGAAACTTTCGCCAAGGCGCTATCGCTCCGGTGGCGAGAAAGCCGGAAAGCATGAAAAAGTCAGGCATACGGAACGGTTTCGTCCAGGCGACGACGGCGTGCAGCCAGCCGACTTGGCCCGTGACTTTCTCAACCCCGAGCGCCGAATGCATCATGACGACAAGGATGATGCAGACGCCGCGCGCGACATCAATCCAGGGCGCGCGCGCGGTTCTGGCAGCGTCAGGCTGCGTAGTCATTTTGCTTTCTGCAGCTTGGTGACGGTGATGGAGCCATTTACGCGGTCGGCGTCGAACTTCACCTTGTCACCGGCCTTTAGACCGCTGAGCATGGCGGGATCGGCGACGCGGAACACCATGGTCATCGAGTCCATATCCAGGTTCTTGATCGGGCCGTGATCGAGCGTAACTTTGCCTTGCGGAGCGTCGATTTTTTTGACGGTGGCATTGACAGATTGGGCATTAGCCGCGCCAGAAATAGTCAGAGCAGCAGCAACTGCGAGGAGTTGGGTCTTCATTTGTATTTTCCTTTCAGTGAGGATCACTTCACGATGACTTTGCCGGTCATGCCGGCCTCACGATGGCCGGGGATCAGGCAGGAAAAATCGAACTCGCCGGTCTTGGTGAACTTCCAGACGATTTCACCCGACTTGTTCGGCGCAAGGCGCTTGGCGTTCGGATCGTCGTGTTCCATGTCCGGGTTTTTCTGCATCTCGATGGCGTGTTTCAGATTTTCCTCGAGGGTCGCTAGGACAAGTTCGTGATCGAGCAGACCGCTATTGCGCATCATGAAGCGGATCTGCTCACCCTTTTTGATCTCAATATGATTTGGGATGAACACCATTTTCCCGTCCATCTCACGCATGGTGATGCTCACCGGACGTGCCGGCTTCTTGGGATCTCCGGGTTCGCCATAGGCCGTCTCTTTGCCATGCCCATGACCGGCGCCACCAGGGCCCGCCAGTGCTGGACTTGTTGACAAGAACGCCAATAGCGCGCCGGCGAGAACCTGCTTCTTTGTGAACATTCGTAACTCCCCTCGAGTTCATTGATCAGTGGTTTGAATGCGCATTCTTGGCCGCTGGCAGCGGTTGTCCGTCAGGGCCGAGTGCAGGCTTGCGCGGATCCTTCACACGCCAGTCTGCTGTGCGACCTGTCCGTGTCGGCGAGATCGGAGCGGAGGCTGCCTGACCCTTCAACTCATACGCAACGGTGCCAGCGGGGTGTTTGAACCAGCCGGGATCCTTGTAATCGTCCTTGGCCAGCCCTTCGCGGACCTTGACGACGGAGAACATGCCGCCCATCTCGACCGGGCCGAACTGGGCATGGCCGGTCATCATCGGCAACGTATTGTCGGGCAGCGGCATTTCCATATCGCCCATCTCGCCCATGCCGTTCGAGCCCATCGGCATATAGCCCGGCGCGATCTTGCGGATGCGGTGGGCGAGGTCCTTCTTGTTGACGCCGATGTAAGTCTTCACCGAATGGCCCATCGCGTTCATCGTATGGTGCGACTTATGGCAATGGATGGCCCAGTCGCCCGGCTCGTCCGCGACAAAATCGAACGCCCGCATCTGTCCGACCGCGCAGTCGATCGACACCTCATCCCAAGCCGCCGACGGATCGACCCAGCCGCCGTCGGTGCAGGAGACCTTGAATTCATAGCCGTGCATGTGAATCGGGTGGTTGGTCATGGTCAGGTTGCCGAAGCGAATGCGCACCTTGTCGTTCAGCCCCGCCACGAACGGGTCGATGCCGGGAAAAGCCCTGCTGTTCCAGCACCACATGTTGAAATCGAGCATTGTGTTGACCTTGGGCACAAAGGAGCCCGGCTCGATGTCGAAGGCGTTGAGAAGAAACACGAAATCGCGATCGACACGGCGGAAGGCAGGGTCTTTCGGATGGACGACGAAAAAGCCCATCATGCCCATAGCCATCTGCACCATTTCGTCCGAATGGGGATGATACATATAGGTGCCCGACCGCCGGAGCATGAACTCGTAGATGAAGGTCTTGCCTGGCGGAATATGCGGCTGGGTCAGCCCGCCTACGCCGTCCATGCCGTTGGGCAGTCGCTGGCCATGCCAGTGCACGGCGGTGTTCTCGGGCAGTTTGTTGGTTACATAGATGCGCACCTTGTCGCCCTCGACCGCCTCAATGGTCGGGCCAGGGGACTGGCCGTTGTAGCCCCACAGATAGGCGTTCATGCCCGGTGCGATTTCGCGCACCACCGGTTCGGCGACGAGGTGGAACTCCTTCCACTCGCCGTTCATCCGCCAGGGAAGGGTCCAGCCGTTCAGGGTGGCGACGGGCTGGTATTCGGGGCCGGACGTCGGCTTCAGCGGGCTCTGGGTCTTGGGATCCTTCATCGTCGGGGCTTCGGGTACGCGGGCAAACGCGCTGCGCCCCGCGACCATCGCCGCACCGGCCAGAGCCATACCCGAGGCGCCTATCAAACCGCGTCTGGAAACTGTCATCTCTTTGATCCTTAATGTCCGCCGCCGCCGGCTTCCGCTGACGGTCCAGCTGCACTCATCGCAGCGCCGGAGATGCCACCACCGATGATAGCGTGGCGGAAATCGACATCCGCCAGCCAGAAATCGCGGGTAGCATTGACTGCCGCGACTTGAGACATCACGCGACCACGGGCATCGGCGATCAACTGCGTCACATCGATCAGCATGCCGTTGTATTGCAACAGGCTTTCATCCTGGATGATTTTGCGCAGCGGCAGGATGCGGCTCTGGTACAGTGCAGCAACATCGCGCGTTCCACGCCATGCCTGATAGGCCTCCCGCGCTTCGGAGCGAATATTGACGGCCTTTTCAGCAAGCTTGTTGGCCGCTCGCATGTAGGTTTCTTCCGCTTGGGCCACGCGGGCTTGCCCAAAATCGAAGATCGGAATCTCGATCTCGAGTTCAAGAGTGCGGAATGTCTTTTTCTCGCGCTCGTAGTCGCCGTCGGCGGCATAAATGTGGGCACGATCCGTTGTGCGACGGGCAAGAAGGTCCACATCACTGATGAAACGGGTCGCCTCGGCCAGCCCAAGTGTTTTTGCCAGAGCTTCAAGATCGCTTCTGGCAACCTCTAGATCGATCCGTCGGCGCAGGGCATCGGCCTCGACTTCACGCACAGTTTTTAAGCGCGGCAAGCTCGGAAGAGCGGTTGGCAGCTTCAGCTTGTCTACATCCTCGCCCCAAAGGCCAAGAAGCCGTACGAGACGCTCTTTCTCGACCCGCGCTTGAGTACGGGCCTGCGCGAGTTGCGCACCGAGTTCTGCATCAAATACGAAATCTCGGGCCTGGTTGAGTTTGTTAAGAGCGCCGGATTCCCCGAGACGCTTCACCAGTTCCGCCGTTGCCTCCGAAGTCCGCTTGGCGACAGCGAGGCCAGCAACCTGCTGGTTGGCGGCAACCGCACGGATATATTGGCGCCGCGTGTCTGCCGCCAGTTTAAACACCGCCTCGGAAGTTCTGAGTTGTGCTGACCGGAACTGATCCTTCGCGATGGCCGTGCGCACCGGAAGCGTTGCCAGGGCGAAGATCGACGCGGAGATCTGGCGTTCGATCTCCAGCGCCAGAATCCCGGTCTTGCGGGACAAGCCAATTCGCGGGTTTGGCGGCAGGCTGGCTTGTACCATCTGCGCTTCGGCGATGCCAAGGTCGTTAAGGGAAGCCTGAAGCCCGCGGTTCTTTAAGAGCGCGATTTGAACAGCGGCATCAGAAGATAGAGGCCGCTTGAGTGATTGAATGACCCGAGACTGAACGACATTGGCTTCAGGTTCATTGCGAACTTTGCTGATATCGGCCGCCAATACGGTTCTGGATGAATTCTGGACGTCCTGAAGGCCCGCTTCACCTGTCACGGCGGCACAGCCAGCAAGAAGAGCAAACGACGAGAGGGTTGCGGCGAGTTTTAAAAAAGCCATTGCCGCCTCACTGCACAGTTCGCGGCGCAACGCGCCGGTTGAGTTCTTCCCATCCTTTCGGAGAAACCGGTCGATAGTTTCCCGCGTCCGCCGCAACAGATTGGTAGGAGAGCTTCGAACTGGTTTGTGTCGCGTCCGCTGCGCCGATCATCGCCTGCCGTTCGCGCGGTGCGCAGGCCGCCAATAATGCAGTGAGAACAAGCGCCATACCCAATTTCACGGAATCACCTCGTCAATTCGATGATGTCCAAGTAGCAATCCCTCCTCCACCGCGTCTGTTACAAATTGTAACGGCGCGGGCGCTTAGCTCGGCAACGTGTCAGTATGGGTTTGCCTAGAAATTGGATGAATTTGTCATGCAGGATACCGGCGAGCAACGTTTGGAAGGAACCGGTCGGATTCTTGTGGTCGATGATGACCAGCAGTTGCGGCTGCTTGTCGTGCGGTTTCTGCAGCGCCATGGTTACGATGCAATCGCCGCCGAGGACGGGATTGTTGCTTTGTCGTATCTTGAAACGAAGACCGTCGATCTGGTGGTTCTCGATCTCATGCTTCCGGAACGAAATGGCATCGAAATCTGTGCTGACATCCGGACAGTGTCGAACGTGCCAATCATCATGCTGACGGCTCGGCCAGAGGACGAATTGCGCATTTCCGGTCTCGAGCGAGGCGCTGACGACTACATGACAAAGCCGTTCAACCCGCGCGAACTGCTCGCCCGTATCCGCGCGCAAATCCGGCGGTTCAGACATCTGGGCGAAACGGGTGCCCGCTCGCGGGCCGCTATCCTGACCTTCGAGGGTTGGCAGCTCGACACTGGGAAGCGGGAACTGGTTTCGCCGCACGGGGTGTTGGTCGATCTCTCCACCGGCGAGTACAATCTGCTTCTGGTTTTTCTTGAGAACGCGAACCGAGTTGTCTCGCGGGAGAAACTGTTCGAACAGGCCAAGCTGAAGGTCGCTGATGCGTTTGACAGGGCCATTGACGTGCAGATCAGCCGATTGCGCAAGAAGTTGGAGACGGGCCATCCAGGTGCCCTCATCAAGACCGTACGTGGGCAGGGCTATTCGCTGGTCGTGCCTGTAACGACCGCGAGTAACACATGAGGCCGGTACCTCTGCCCGACACCATTCTGTCGCGCGCGGCGCTGATCCTTATCGGCGCGCTGCTGGCTCTGCATGTGCTGGGGTACTGGGCCTACAATACTGGTGCGGAGTTGCTCGCCTCAAGTGCGCGCGACCGTGCCTTGTCGGAGCGTATCATTTCGATCAAGAAAGCGGTCGACCAGATTTCGGGCGATGAGAATCGTGACCGTACGGCCCACAATCTTTCGAGCACGACGTTGGAAGTCCATTGGAGCCGCTCAAGTCTCGTGCTCGGAAATGCAGCGCCGACCGAACGTGCTCTAGCGTTTGAACGGCGCTTAAAAGATTTGGCGCCCGGTTTTGCTGCTGAAGCATTCCGGGTCGGTTATGAAGATGACGGTATACTGGCTGACAAGACCGACGCCTCTTACCGCCACATGCTGCTGGTTTCCATCCGGTTAACCGACGGTTCGTGGCTGAATTTTTCGACACCATCTTTTGGGTCGGGACATTGGCTTGGTGCAAGCATGCCGCTGCTGGCGCTTTGCCTGGGGTTGGCGATTATTGTCATTGCTGTCCTGCTCCTGCGCTGGGCAACGCAACCCCTGCAACGACTTGCTGACGCAGCGGACGCGTTGAATCTCGACAGGCCGCACGCCCCGCTGCTGGAGGATGGGCCTGCGGAAGTGCGCCGTGCAGCACAGGCCTTCAATGCCATGGAGAGCCGCATCCGGCGCCTGATCCGGGACCGAACACAGGCGCTTGCTGCTGTTTCTCACGATTTGCGGACGCCGCTGACCCGCCTGCGCCTGCGGGCCGAGATGCTCGAGGACGATGATACAAGGGCTAAGATCGCCGACGACGTTGGCGAGATGGAACAGATGATCGGTGCGACACTGGAGTATCTGAAACTTGGCGCATCGACAGAAGACTTTCGAAAGATCGACCTGGCAAGCCTGCTGCAAACAGTCATCTCAAGCTATGATGAGACTGGTCGTACGGTGGCGTATCGGGGCCCCGCGACGCTTCCCGTGCGGGGGCAGGTCGGAGCGTTGCGCCGCGCCATCAACAACTTAATTGATAACGGGTTGAAGTACGGAAACAAGGTTTCGGTGACCCTATGTAGCGATGGACATCAGGCCATTATCGGGGTTGCCGATGATGGTCATGGTATCCCTGAATCCGAATATGAGCGAGTCTTCGAGCCGTTTTATCGTATCGAAGACTCGCGCAACTCAAAGACTGGCGGCACGGGGCTGGGCTTGACCATAGCGCGAGATATCGTGCTGGCCCATGGCGGCAAAATCGAGTTACGACGCGCCCTAGACGTCTTTGTAGTTTCAATCATGCTACCATGTGATAATTATCGAAATTGATTATTGACCTTTTTTGGCATAAAATCCAAGTGAAACAACAAATATAGTATGGAATAAAGCATTGATATGTGACCGGTCGCGACTAAATTATCGGCAACTCTGACGCGATAACTGATGCGTGAGAAATATTAGTCATACTGGGACTTGATGATCTTCCCCACTTCCATCGGCCTCGCATTCGCCACGAGCAGCAGGGAGGTCTTCCTCGGCATCCGAATGAGGGCGTCCGGCCTTTTCAGCGGAATCCCAATCTTGGTGACGGACACCCTTGCCGACTGTGTCAGACCTGTCCCGACGATCTGGGTGCGGTTGTCGGTCGTGTAATTCCCAAGGGATTCCGACACATACTCCGCCGTCGCATTGTCATTGATTGCGACGAAGAGCTTGATCGCACACCCCGCGACGAGAGTTTCTCGCATGGACTTGCCGTAGAGTTCATCGAGCTGCGAGAGATTCTGGAGGATGATTGCCATCCGGAAGCCGTAGCCTGCGGACACCGCAATCTTCGACGCCAGTGATGTCATCCGCCCGAGGGCGAAGAACTCGTCGAGCATGAGCAGGACCTGATGTGGTTCATCCTTCTTGGGCAGGGTTCGCATCAGCACATCGTGGATCTGCTGGAAGAGGATGCGGATGAGCGGGCGATAGCTCTCGAGATCGGCCAGCGGCGTGCCGATGAAGATGGTCATCTTTTTGCGGCGTAGTTCCCGGATGTCAAAATCGCTTCCAGAGGTTGCCTGAGTGATCAGCTCCGACGACCACGGCGCAAAGGCGTTGGACACATTGAACAGAACGGAACCGCGCGTTCTTTCAGGGATGGCGATAAACTGGTTGAAATCATCCCTCACCCACTGCGGCAGGAGATCGCCTTCGGTCTCGAGGATGGCTTTGAGGACATCGGCGATGTCCTTGCCAGTGGAGATGACGGTGACGGCCGAGCGGATGTGCCGCGCATCTGGATAGAGCGGGCTTGTCAGGACATACCCTAACAACGCCGCGACCAGCTTCCGTGCCGCGAGCGACCATTCGTTCTCGTTGGGGGTGTAGGTGAGGAACCCCGCGATGTTCTGGCAATCCGTCGCCATCTCCGGGCCGGGGCGCACGAAGTCGAGCGGGTTGTAGCGATGGGTTTTGAGCGATCCCGGCGCGAAGACGAAGATGTCATTGCCGGTGGCTCTACGCGCCTTTGCAAAGGCGTCGTGGTTCTCCATCTTGATATCAAGGACCACCATCGAACCTTGCCAAGAATGGCCATTGGGGATCACGAAGGAGACGCCCTTGCCCGAACGCGTCGGGCCGACAATGAGGAGATGCCCCGGATCATTGGAGCGCAGGGTCTGCCCGCCGAGTTTGCCGAGGATGAGGCCTGATTTTGCCAGCAGCCCAGCCTTCCGAGCGTCCCGAATGGTGCCGAACTTGGCGTCACCATGCAGGGTCGAGCGGCGGTTGATCCAGGCAAAGAGCGAGAGGCCGGCGATAAGGGCGATAATCACGCCAAGAGCGAGGGCGGCGTTTTCTAGGACGCGCTGGCGGTAGCGCGGATCGGAACCGAAGACGATGGCGTGGCGCCAGGCCAGCGGAAACCCCTTTTGCATGGATATCGGCGGGATGTTGGTAAAATCCCAAACAGGGTTCTCGGTGGTGACGCGGACGAGAAGCTCCCACTTCTTCGCCCGATCTGTATGCCCGGACCGGAAGCCGGTGATCGCGGCATAGGGGACTGTCCAGACCAGCGCGATGCAGAACAGGACGAAGACGGTGATGAAGAGGAACCAGAAGAGGCGGCGCATGGATCAGCGATCCGCCGGCCGGAGGCTCTTGCCCTTCCCTGAAGTGGAATTCTCCGCCCTCACCTTGCCGGCAATCGACTTCGGTTTTCCCCTCTGCTCCTCTCGCCACGCCGCCATCTTGGAGAAGTAGATCTCTGATGTCCCGCGCCAGCCCCCGATTTTCTTCTGCTGGATGACTATTGGGAGGACGGCGCGGATATACGCCAGGATCTCGTCTTTCCTGAGGCCCAGGCCGGATTGCATGACCATCAGGGCGAGCTGCTCGAAAGCGCTGGCGGGATTGTCGGCATGGACCGTAGTGATGGATCCGGGATGTCCAGTGTTGATGGCGCGCAGGAAGGAATAGGCCTCGGCCCCCCGGATCTCGCCGAGGAAGATGCGGTCGGGCCGAAGACGCAAGGAGGCCTGCAGCAGGCTGTCGACAGTGACGCGGGCCTGGCCCTGATCACCCTTGGAGGCGACGAGAGGGAGATAGTTGGCCTGTATGGGCCTCAGCTCCCGCGTGTCCTCGATCGAGAGGATGCGCTCGTCCTCCGGGACTTCCTTCAGGACGGCATTGAGGAAGGTCGTCTTGCCCGAGGAGGTGCCGCCGGAGACGAGCATGGAGATCCGGCTTTTGACGGCGAGGCGGATGAAGGCCTCGATCTCGTTGGCATCGAGCAGTTCGCAGAGTTCGCGTTCGATTTCGGACAGGCCGCCCTCCCCGCTGCGTGCGACAGCGTCGAAGGATCCGAGCTTGCGATAATCATCGAGCCGCATCTCCTTGATCACCTGCTTGCGGATGGCGAAGGCCCCACCCTCTGTCGTTGCCGGCGGCAGCACGCCCTGGAAACGTTCGCCTGTCGCAAGCGCCGCAGAAAGAAGCGGATGCTCTTCGTTGATCGATTGCCCGGAGTGCCCTGCCACGCGCTCGGCGATATGGCGGAGCGCGGATTGTGTCAGGCCGGGCAGCGCATGGCGCTGCATCGCGGCTTCGCCGAAGACCTCGACCCAGATTTCGCCAGGACGGTTGGCGCAGATCTCGACCACGTTCGGATCATCGAGCCATGGCCGCAGGGGATGCAGTGCTGTTTCGAGAAAGACGGTTTCGGGCGCGAGCCTTGGGGCAGCGCGTTTCATTTCGTGATCTTTGCGGATGGCTGAGGCGGTGAGGCCGGTGGCGGCGCGTAGACAGGCTTAGGCCGTCGCATCTCCTCCTTGATGTCTCTCAGGGCCTCCCGCACGGGGTCGGTATAGAAGTTTGAGAAATCGAGATCGCGCCGGACGAAGACGATGATCCTGGTGCCCTGATCGAGATGGATCGTCGACGGGATGTTGATCGAATTCTTGAGTGCCTCGTTGGCGAGGTTGGTGATGGTCTGCGCTGTCTGTGTCGCGCCGATCTGCCGGGCCTGCCCGAACGCGGTGTTGCCCCCCTGGATCGTGATGGTCTGGCCCGTGGTGGGATCGGTATAGCTCTGCCCCTGGGATTGCTGGTTCGATTGCCCGAGGCCCCCGATGAACTGGGCGACACCGCCAACGAGGCTGAGGAGGATCGCCGAACCGAAGCGCTCGAGATAGTGCTGGTCGACAAAGCCTGAAATGCCCGTGCGCCCGAGAGAATCCGTGCCGATCGACGCGAGCTGGACCGAGACGCCATCAGCCCGGAGCAACCTGGTCCAGACGATGAAGACGCGGGTCTGCCCCTGCGCGATGCCGGATTTGTATTCCCCGACGAGGCGGGAGCCCGAGGGGATGAGGACGCGGCGGCCATCGAAAGACCAGACATCCTCCGTCGTCGCCGCGCGGACCATGCCGGGGAGATCGGATTGCAGAGCTGTCTCGAGAACACCCCGGATGAGGGTGCCCTGCGCGATCAACGCATCGATGCGATTGTTTTTCGTAGCCACGGAGGTTTCGACGCCGGCCGAACCCGCACTCGCCAGAAACCGACGGTTCGGGTCGTCCTCGCGCTCGATGGTTGCGGGTCGTGCCGCCTCCCCTGCCCCGGTCCGTGCACCGCCAACCGTCGATCCGTCATTGGCATCCGCCACGACCTGCGGCGCGCGGAGACGCTCCCATTTCCGGCGCTCTTCCTCGGCGAGGCGCTGGCGTTCGAGTTCAGCCAGCCGCCGCTCCTCGGCATCATCATGGGGATTGAACGGGATGCGCTCGGCGACAGGCGGTGTTGCCGGCAGGGGCTGTGTCGGTGGCGGCGCAATAGGTGGTGGCTCCGGGGGAATGACGATTCGGCCGGGATCGACCTGCGCTCTCGGAAACTCGAGATCGGGCGCCGGGAACTGTGTCGTGCGGAACTCTTCCCTGTCCGGCCCGGTCATGGGTCCCGAGGGTTTGGCAAGGCCGGCATAGATGATCCAGCCCGCGACACCGACCGCGCCGAGGGGCACGCCAAAGCGCATGACGCGGCCGAAGGTGGTATCGGGCCTGGCGACAGCAGTTGCCGCTGAGTGCTCGAGTTCGAGATTGCGATAGTCCTGAGGTCCCGGCATGTGTTCGTATCCTTGGAGTTTCCGGGATCAGGATTTGGTCTGATCAAAACCGATGCGCTGGGGCGCGGCGACAGGAATGGTTGAGCCATCATCGCCGGTGATCCGGAGATTGAAGAGGCAGGTCGCGTCCTCGCCGTTCCGCAAGGTCCATTGCGCGGCGACCTTATCGACCACGAGGAAGGGCCCTTCGCGCCGGAAGTTCACGAGGCTCTCGTTCCGGTCCTTGTCGACGATGAAGATCGCCGGGGTCTCGCCGGTCTCCGAGAACCGGAACCATGTTTTCACGCCATCGTCGAAAACCTCGAGCGGCTTGACTGCATCCGACCCCTTCACGGCGTAATCGCGATTGCCATTGGCGAGATTGAAGCCGCGCGCATTGGGATATTGGGCGCGTTCCCTGGCCTGCGACATCAATCGCGCGTCGACATCATCCTCGGGATAGCGGAAGCGGATCTTGAAGATCTGTGCCCTTGGGCTCCGGAACCCCGAGCGTAGAACGAAGGCATAGAGCCGTTTGTTCGTCACGACATTGAGGTTGGAGAAGGCGTCCTTCTCCACGGGTTTGAGAAAGATGATGTTGCCCCTGCGGTTGGGTTCGACCTTCCACGCGACGGAATCCCCCAGCGCAAGGGTTTCGATCTTCTCGTCCTCGCCAAGGATGATCATGGTCGAGACGCCGTAGCTGCCATCGACCGCGACAACATTGTCCTTGTGATAGACGACGTCGCGCACGCGGGGGTCGAGGTGCCCTGCTCTCGGTGCGGATTCCGCCCATGTGGGTGAGACCGTGAGGGACGTCGCGAGAAGGGCGAGAACAATCAGGAGCGCGCGCATCACGGTTTGCCCTGCGCCTGAGACGGAGCGGTTTCCTGGTCGCGGCGATATTCCGTGACCTGAAACCCGAGGGGGTTTTCGAAGCGATATTCGTTCCGGATCGGGGTTGAGGTGTAGCGGAAGCGAATGAGCGAGACCCAGTGGCGCGTCACAACGTTGGTCTGGCTCTTCTCCTCCGTCGAGAAGCGCACGAGTGCGGTGCGGTTGTTGGGGAAAGTCACGGATTTGATGGTGGTCGCGACGATTGTGTTCAGCCCCAAGACCTTGATCGGGTTTTTCGGGTTCGCCGGAGAATAGATCTCGGTGAGCTCGCGCGTGGCATCGCCGGTGGCGAGGAGCTGCGCGACGTCGAAATTGTCCTTCAGCGCCTTGGGATCATAGGTTTCGCGCGCCTTGACGTAGCGCACGACATTGAAGGTCGTCACGGCTTCGTCCTGCGTCAGCACCCCTTCCGCCATCGGGCGTTTGACCTCAACAAAGCCCGTCGTTTTGTCGACGACGACCATATAGGGCTCGTAGGATTTGAGGGGGACGAGCATGGCAAGGGTCGCGAGCGCCAGGACCGCGATCACGGTCATGACGGAGGCGATGATCCAGGCGATGGCGCGGGAGTTGCGGTTGCGCCGGGCGAGATCGGCTTCCCAGCTCTGCCCTTCTGTGAAGTATCGAGAATCGGGTTTGGTCGGCGGGGTGTCCACCGTTGCGGCAATCGACATGTCTGTTGGGCTCAAATGGTAGGATCAGCTCTTGTGGCTGAGCTGATTGGCAAGGCGGGAATGTTCGGAACTCTGACGCGTATTCGTCGGCGTGGGTCCGGCGAGGGCCAGGTTCTCGCGCGCTGCCGACATCCTGTTCATGCGGCGCGCGGCGCGATGTTCACCAATCGAGAGCATGCGTGTGCCGGGAATGCGTGCCGAGGCGAGCATATCGCCGAGCCGTGGCGAACCCATGGGGATGCCGCCAGCGATTGAGGCCGCGACGGAGTTGAGCTGATGCAAGAGCAGCGTGCCGATGATCGCGATCAGGATGACCGGAGCGATATCGGCGAAGGTCGTGGTGAAGCCGTTGTTGGCCGTGTTCAGTTTATCGAAGAACTGCTGCGTCAGGCCGACATAGAAGGCGATGAAGGCGTAGACGAGGACCTGGATGAGAAAATACTGCACCAGGGTCGAGAGCCAGCCCGAGAAGTAGCGCGACGACACGCCAAAGAGCAGGAGCAGGATAAAGATCGGCGCCAATCCTAGGAGCAGCCACATGAATACCTTCGAGAGGATGATCAGGAAGAGCCCGAAGCCGATGAGAATGGCCATGGCGATCAGGAGAATACCGGCGATGAAGTAGGGGCCGGGATTGGTGATGCCGGCGTTGCGGACAAAGGCCGAGACGGCATTCCCCGTCGTGTCCCAGAGGTTCTGGAGCGCCGTCTGGACCGCATTGACGGAGGTGAGATTGACCGAGAGGCCGGTGTTGTTGGCGGATCGCACAGCATTCAGCAGGGAATTGCCGATCGCGACGGGGCCCTCGTTCATCGCGGTATAGACCAGGGACTGGAACATGCCCCACTCTGTCGCGAGCGTATAGATCAGGAACGCCCGGAACAGTCGAAAGGCATGATCGGAAGGACCGCCAGTGGCCGTGCCCTGCCAGATGCCGATGCCCCACACTACAACATAGAGCGTGAGGAGAAGCGTGCCGACGGAGGTCGCGCCGCCATCGTTGAGGGACTGCGCCAGCGCCTGATAGGCCTGCGCGACATAGGTCGTCCCAGCCCTGTCGACATTGCTGAGGAGATCGGTGACGAGCGCCATGGATCAGTCCCTACCTAGACGGCGCAAAGGGCCGCAGGGGCCGACCTCGGCCATCAAGGCGACGAGGCGTTCCGGCAGCAAAGCGGAAAGAACCATGCTGATCGCTGCCGAAGGCTTGCCCTCATTGAGATCGCAGGGCGCTTTAAGCGGCTTGTGCGAGCAGGCGGATAGGCCGAGCGCAACGAGGAGCACCACCAGGGGATATTTCGGGCGCATCGTCATTGTCCGTAAGGCCTGTAGGTCATGGCGCTGGAGGCAGCCGAGGCCGCGGCGATCCGGTCGAGATTGGCCTGGTTGGCGGCGGTGACCGCGTTGTTCACGACACCAGTGAGTTCGTTGATGGTCTGCCCGGTCTGGATCTGGATCTGAGAGTTCTGGTCGACCGATCCCTTGAGGTCAGGCGAGGATCCGATCTGCTGTCCCCCCGACATGAAGGCGGAAGAACGGGACTGAACCGCGCCCTGCGTCGAGTTGACGAGACCTGTCAGTGTCGCCGCGACATTGACCGAGTTCTGGTAGGCCTGATCGGTCGGACGGCTTGAACCGTTGATCAGCCCGGTGATCGAGCGCACGAGCTGCAGCCCGTTGATGAGGTTCGAGACGATCCCTTGCGATCCCGTGCCCATGCCGGTGAAGGAGAGCGCGCCGCCGGAGATGACGGAGCCGAGATTGGGGGCACTCCCCATGGAAAAGCCGCCACCCAGTGCCATCTGCGCCAGTGACCCCTGCGCTTGTGATGACCGGTCTCCGGTGATCGCTTCAAGCGTCTTCTTGGTGTTGGACAGAATGTCACGATCCGTGGCTAGAATTGCTTGCGTGTTCGTCGCGATCTCCTGCGCTTTGGCGAGATTGGCGGCATCATTGACTGGGACCTGCGCCAGAGCCGCCGATGATAAGGAGACAACAAAAAGCAACACGCCGAGCATGAGAGGTTTCATGGATGGGTCTCCTTCAGCGGGACTGGGATTGCACCGCACGCGCGGCAGCGGTGAGGGCGTCGAGTTCCGATCTGCCAATCGATCCTGTGGCGGTCGATACCGTTGCGGTCGACCCGGCGCCGGATTGCAGGGCAAAGACCTCCTGCGCCCGCTCGAGATAGGTCAGGACATTGCCATTGGCGTCGATGAAGCGGCGCAGGACGCAGGTATTGCTTTGCGTGACCGAGGCGCAGCCCGGCGGGCGGCAGGGATCGGCAGAGGTTCCCGTTCCGTTGAAGCCTGCAGGGCAGACCTGCGGCACCGCCGGGGGTGTCAACGGGTTCACCGCCCCTGCCCCCTGGCTCATGTCGGATTGTGCTGCGAGGTTCAGGGCATTCAGCGCCAGAACCCAGAGATTGGCGGCATTCATCGCCTGGTTCCAGGTCATGCCGTTCTGGATGCGGATCGAGGAGTTCTCATCGAAGGCCTGCATGACGGTTTGGGCACGGCCAGTTTCGCCGGTGCGGGCGCGATAGGCCTCGCCCGTTGCCGCCACTGCGCCTTGCGAGGCATCAACGCCCGCAACTGTTTTGCTCGCGGTAGCTCCAAGGGTCTGTTCATTGAGGGTGCCGCCTGTTGCGCCTTTGTCAGGTGTTGCCGGAAGCTCGGGGCCGTAGGATCTCACAGCATTCGTGCCCGTCGCGGCATTGGGCTCCGTTGCAGGGTTCTGGACTGATCCCTTCTTGCCCGTTGTGACAGCGCATTTGACGCCGGCACGTTTCTGCTTCTGCTCGGTTAGCACGGATTTAAGCTCGAGCGTCTTGCCGCTGGTCTCGGCTTTGCGCTCGAGCTGCGCCGCGTCATTGACCGGCACGGCGGCATGGGCCGATCCGGTCACACACAGACCTACCATCAGTGCGAACGAGCGGAGGACCTTCATGGTGCGCTTCCCCTGAAGATCGGCAGCCAGTCCTTGGGATCGGGGCCGACGGTTTCCATCAGGAGTTCAAGTTCCGCCACGGTCTCGGTGCGCCCCGAGAGCACCTTGATGAGATCGGGCATGCCGGCAAGGTTCAGTTTGGCGATAACGCTGTCCTGCCCGTGCTTGATCAGGAAGGAGCGCTGTTCCGGCACGGAGGTCCGGATCCAGTCAACTTCCCGCGCTGAGAGCCGGAAGGCCTTTCGATAGCTCTCGTCATCCGCTTTCGGGTTCGGAAAGAAGATGTTGGTCGCGGTCTGCTCGATCAGCGTGTTGGCGGATTTGGAGCGCACGATATCGGCGGCCGACTGCGTCCCAAAGCCGATGATGCCGTTCTGTTTGCGGATGGTCTTAAGTTTGTCCTTGATGAAGGACGCGAAGATCTCATCGTCGAGAAGCCGCCAGCCCTCATCGAGGAAGATCATGACGGGATCGCCGGTCAGGAGCTCATCGGTCCGGTGGAAGATATACATCAGCGCGGTGGTGCGGATGACCGGGTCTTCTAGCACCCGGGTCATGTCGAACCCATAGATCGACGAGAGCGAGAACGTATCCGTGGGGTTGTTAAAGAGCCACCCACGCTGATCCTGCCGAATCCAGGTCTCGAGGCGCGCCAGAAGATCGCCCTCCCCCGCTCGGATGCGGCCGCGCAGGAGTGTCGCGAAGGCCGGAAGGTTCCGTCCCTCGGGAGGGCCGGTCAGAACAGCGGCAATCGCGTTGCGAATGACCTGCTCTTCGGACGCGGGCATTTCCGTGCCGTCCGTTCTTCTCAACATGAAGGCAATGAGCTGGAACAGGAACGCTCGCGATTCACCTGTGTTCGGCAGAAACAGCGGATTGAACCCGGTGGGTTCTCCAGGGGAGAGCACTTCATATTGTCCGCCAATGGCGCGGATGAAGATTTCTGCGCCCCTGTCCTTGTCGACGAAAAGGAGTTTGGGCCGGGGCTGAATCCGTTGTGCCTGCGCCGACAGAAACGACAGGAAGACCGTCTTGCCCGATCCTGACGGGCCGACGACGGTGAAATTGCCGAGATCGCGGATATGGGTGTTGAAGAAATACGCTGTTTGAGACGTCGTCTCGAAGATCGAGAGCGCCGGACCCCAGTGGTTGCTGGCAGCCGATCCCGAGGGGTAGTTGTGGAGGGAGGCAAACCCTGCAAAGTTCTTCGAGGAGATCGTGGCTTTCCGCGCGATATAGGGAAAGTTCCCCGGAAGCTGCGCCCAGAACGCGGGTTCGGCGTTGAGGTCTTCGCGGACCCAGATGACGCTCCGATCCGTGAGGGCCGATCCCGTCGCGGTGATCGCTGCGGTAACCTCGGGAATCGTCTTTCCAAGGCACATCAGCGTGAAGTGATGCTCGCCGTAGATCGCTTCTGAGGCCAGCAGCTCGTCGCGGGCAACATTGAGGTGTTCGGCGACGATGGAATCGGCCTCATCCGACATATCGACTTGCCGCGCGACCCGGTCGATGCGGGACGCGGCTTCGGGCCGGTCGATGATTGCAAAGCTCTGGGTCAGGATGAACTCGTGCGGAACGCGCAAGAGAAGATCGAGGGATCCCGGACCGGTGAGTGCGGGATATTCCCGTATCGAAAGCATTGCGCCAAAGCGGGTGTCAGCGTCGGATGCACCCCGGATCTCGATCGTGTTCTTGCCGAAGAACAGGCGCTTTGACGCCATGGCTTCGTTGAGTGGCATCCGTGGCAGGTGCATCGGCCGCGGCACGGCGCCATTGACGATCTGGGTCAGGAACTCGAGGGGTTCTGAATGCCAGACACCGGAGCGGTCGGTGACAGTGAGCGAGCGTGCGCCATACGCCCCGAGGTTCTCGCGGATCGCGGTGACGACATCCCGGAGTTCATTGAGGGCTTCGGCTTCCTCAGCCTTCTGACCCGTCTCGGTTGTCTTGCCCATCAGCTTCTGCATCAGGGTCTCAAACGTCCCGGCCTGCCCCTGCAGGGGACGACGAATGATTGTCAGGTAGATGTCGTTGACGAACATCCGGCGCTTTCCGAGGGCGGCCTGGTAACGTTGGTCGAGTTCGGCGCAGAACGGATTGTCGAAGGACGAGGGGATGGTGGGCGAGACCTCGCGCCGGATCACATGCTGATACAGCGCGAAGCGGGAATTGCCGAGCATCCGGACGAGATCGTTCCTCGCCATCATCCGGGCGTTGATCTCGGACATATCGGCTGTTTCGAAGCAGTAACCCTCAAGCTTCAGGGTCGAGATGAGGAGCCCGTTGGCGGTTCGAACCGTGATGTCGTCGACATGGCGGGTATAGGGGATATGCGAGGACACGGGCCGCTCGCGGCGCGCGACAGCGCCAAAAGTCATCTCGTCGAGAAGCGCGCGGGAGACCATAACCTGCTCAGACCCCGTAGCTGTCCGCGCCCCAGAACGCGCGGGAACGCGGCGGGCATTGCGAGGCCGAGATGAACAGGATCTCGAAGATCCGCTCATCCCTCAGGGTCATGACGAAGCCGAAGAGGTGGAGGGGGATGGCGGTGAGCAGCATGGCAAGGTTGTGACTTGCGAGAAAGATCACTGACGTCACGACCCCGTTGAACATGAAATACATGTAGGGAACACCCATGAGCGTTGGCGCGCGCGTGAGCGCACGGACCAGCGGCACGATCAGGGGCTGCTCGAGGGCCTCACTCATCGTCCAACCGCGGATTGGAAGAATTGGACGATCTGGGCCGAGCCGAAGACGAGGACGATGCCGAAGATCACAGAGCCGGCGATGCCCCAGGTCAGGCGCCCGCTCCAAGCCAGAAACCCGCAGGCGATCACGGCGAGAATGGCCAGCGAAGTCGCGATCGGGCCGGTGAGCGCGGTGACGAGTGTGGTCAGGGTGGACTGAACCGGCGCGAGAGTGCCTTGCGCCAGGGCGTCGCCCATCAGCAGCGTCAGAGTGAGGCCAGCAAGAGCGAAGCGGGTGATCGCGCCGTATCGCGGTGCCGGGAACATGGATGTCATTAAAAGCTACTCGATGTTGAGGACGAAGCCCGAGGCCCAGCGGGGATCGCCGGCGGCGCGGGTGGGGGAAGTGCGGGGAACGGTTGAAGGTTCGGAACTGACGCCGGCCACGCGTCGTGCTGGAACCGAGGGGCGGCGCTCCTCTGGCGGGATAAAGCCACCGGCAAGGTCATTCAGCACCTCGGCGACGAAGCGCAGGGTCTCGGGCGATGTTGGAACACCGCGTGATGCCAAAAGCGCGTCCTCACCTGCGTGATACACTCCCAGCAGATGCATACGTTCGGGATAGCGGGTGGCGAGGTCCTTCAGGCGACGGATGCCAGCCCGTAAGGTCACAGCGGGGAGGCAATCCTCGTTGCTCGCGCGGGAGCCGGAGGTCAGGCGGGCTGCATCCAAAGTGCTGGAGACCCCGGCAGCTCCGCCCCTGATCTCGATCCTGAGGATGGCAGCGACGAGATCTGCCGGAACGCCTTCATCCCGCGCGATGCTCTCGCCGAGCCGCTGTAACTCTGCGGGGCGCAGGTCATTCAATGCATTGCAGAGAC
>Ga0209573_1000903_pt1 | contig 52247 bp, 37 predicted proteins | sample TNRBio252014_DNA_FD_185870 | JGI IMG/M metagenome (GOLD analysis project Ga0209573, IMG submission 185870) | Wastewater treatment Type I Accumulibacter community from EBPR Bioreactor in Madison, WI, USA - TNR Reactor_6/25/2014_ DNA (SPAdes)... | ecosystem: Engineered > Bioreactor > EBPR >... | reverse complement strand
CCTCCAAAATGGCTGAAATAATTATTTCTGCAAGTTCCAAAGCCGATACAAACATTTTTAATCCCCATAAAATCAAAGATTTTGCCAAATTAGAGGCCATTAACCTATAATGGTAGCTAACATATAGTGAAATGCATTACACCTTTTTAATTGGTCAAATTACTGCTTAGGCATGTCAGTTCATTGGCGCTCTACACGTCCAAGCACCGTTGGTTATCATTTGCGCTTGTTCGATTTTGAGATGCACGACCGTACGTCTTTACAATTGAAAGTAAATTAATGTCACCCCTATGGTATTCAAGCTCCACCTTTCCATAATACCCGTCGTTCTCATTTTTTTATAATCAAACCACATCTCGAAGGTTGGTAACTTGAACGGAGTTGCAAAAAACCAACCTTTATGCGGAAATTTGGCACAAACCTGCTTTTATTTGTCTTTTGGGGCTTCGGTTTTGCTTGGTCGCAAAATGCATCCTTGTCATTAGAGACCGTGTTGGCGCAAGTCCGGCAAAATCACCCTACGATTCACGCTGCAAACGCAAGTATTCGTGCCATTGAAGCGGAAAAAGATGGGCTTTCGGCAAGATTTCTACAGTTTCCAGAAGTGGACGCCTCGGTGATGCAGGTTCTTGGCGGCAGATTATACAATGTGACGATAGGTGGAATGCAGACTTTTGAGCTTAGAAATCAGCTTGGTTCCAGAGTCGCATTAGGCGATGCCAAAGTGCGGGCAGCACGGGAGCAGGCGCGTTTGGCCATCCAAAACAAGGTGGGCGAAGTACGTCTTGCATTTGTTCAGGCGATGTATGCCCAAGAAAAACAAACCTTATTGACCTCCTTTTCCGCAGAAGCAAAGGCGCTCCAAGAAGCCCTTCAGGCACGCTTTCAAGGCGGGCAAAATGCAGGTTATGATGTAACCTTGGCCACGATTGAGGCAAATCGGGCGGAAGTTGCAGTAAGGCAAGCCCGTCTATTATCCGAGAAAGCAAGACAAACATTAGCGCTTGTAGCAAATATGGAGATTGGTTTGCGCACAATCCTCGTTGCGGATTTTCCGATAGGCGAGTTTCCTGCATTGGAGGTCTTGGTACAAACGGCTTTGCAAAACCGCATGGAATTGGCACAGTTGGTGGCAGATCATGAAATCCTTTCCGCAGAACGGGTTTTAGCCGATAAGAACAGAACGCCAAACTTACAGGCTGGCGCTTTTTTGGCCTTAGACAACACCTATCTAAATCGTTCGACACCTGTGGTTGGGCTTCGGGTGGCCATGCCTTTACCGATTCGAAGGGCGGGATGGTATAGCAATGGTCAAGCAGAAATCAACCGCTTAACCGCCGAGATGGAGCGATCGGAAGTTGTTTATGAAGCACAAAAATCCACCATTCGTCGAGAAGTACAAACTGCATACGAGCAATTCCACTTGGCCGTAAAATCGCTTGAACTGGCAAAAGACATGGAACGGCTATTGGGAGAATCGTCGGAACAAATAGAAACCATGTATCAAGAGAAGCGACTCGATGTGGTGCAATACTTGGCGCACAAAGCCAAACAGGGACTTGTACGGTTAGATGTATTGGAGTTAACCTATCAAGTTGTTCAAGCCCAAACCGAACTTGAAAACATTATCGGGTTATCCACTCGGTAATACATTGAAATGCCATACATAAACCAAAAATATGAAGATTATTTCTACTCTTTTTAGGGTTTTAGTACTTGTTGCCTCATTTTATTGGCTTGGCTGTGCCTCCGAAGCAGAAACACCTCTAGTGCCAACCTCCGAAGCGGCCTCTACACCGCCCAATATCCTCAGCCTGACCCCAGATCAGCTTAGAAGCCTAAACATACAATCGGTACAAGTTGGTCAACAGAGTGTCGAGGTTCCAATTTTGGTACAAGGAAAAGCCATTGCCGATCATCAAGGTATGGGCGTGGTCAGCGCACCAATTTCGGGCAGGATTCTTCGCGTTTATGCCTACGAAGGCAATGTAGTCAGGAAAGGTACTGTAGTAGCCGATTTAGCAAGCCTCGAATTTGCAACGCTTGCGGCGGAGTACCTGCAATCGGAAACAGAATTGAGGTTCCAATCCAAAGAATGGGAACGCTTACAAGCCTTGTACGAGAAGAATTTGGTTGCCCAGTCCGAGGTACAGCGTGCAGAAGCAGCACATATGCGCGCCCAAACACAACTTCGTGCCTCCGAAACTAAACTTACTGCTACGGGCATCAGCCGTGCGTATATACGACAATGGGTTTCACGGAAAACCCAAAATCCCACACTTCCTGTGTATGCACCAGTTTCGGGTGTGGTTCATAACCATAACATTCATGTAGGACAATCGGTGTTGGCTTATGCACAAATGATGGACATCTTACCGACAGAAAGCGTGATGGTGGAGGCTTTCGCAACCCCAGCGCAAGCCCAGAATATCCGGAACGGCGACGAGGCCACCGTTCACATGCCCGGACAAAATGAGGTGGTACGGATGTCGGTTATTGGTCTTCAAGCAAGTATGGACGAGGAGCGTCATGCGGTACGGATTTTACTGGAGAGCCGCACGGTAAATGGCTTTCCGAAGCCCGGACAATCCGTACAAGTGGCATTTTCCACACTTTCAAGTGGTTTTGCATTCCAAGTTCCATTATCCGCTATTGAATACGAAGGAAATGATGCCCATGTCTTTGTAAAAAAGGCAGGCCACCAATACGAACGCCGTCCTGTAAAAATCCACCGGATGTTGGCGGACATGGCCTTGGTCTCCGAAGGGCTAAACTCCGGTGAAACAGTTGCCGTCTCTCATGTTTTTACGCTTAAAGCGCTAAGTAGAATGGCCGATTTTGCAGAGTAATTCTGTTCCCAAAGCCCATATATCCATGTTGAATGCCCTTATAGATTTCAGTTTAAGACAAAAATTTATAGCCTTTTCATTGGTCATCTTGGCCGCATTTGGAGGCATTATGGCACTTGTAAGGCTTCCGATCAACTCCTTGCCCGACGTTACCCCCGTTCAGGTTTTGGTGATTACACCGGCAGGACGATATGCACCGTATGATGTAGAGCAATTGGTCAGTTTTCCGATTGAGACACAGATGAATGGCCTTCCCAAAGTTAAGGAAGTCCGCTCCATCTCACAATTTGGCCTTTCGGCAGTTACGGTGGAGTTCTCAGAAGATACCGATATTTACTTTGCCCGCCAGATGGTTAGCCAGCAACTCCAGAACGTTGTCGGAAGTTTGCCACAAGGAATCTCACAGCCGCGACTTGGGCCAATTTCCACCGCTTTAGGCGAAATTTACCAATATGTGGTTCATTCGGATACCCCTTGTCCCTCAGAAATTCAAGTATCCTCCACCAATTGTCATTCGCTTACCGATTTACGGACCATCCAAGATTGGATGATTGCGCCACAACTCAAGACGGTTCCCGGCGTAACCGAGATTAATGCCTTTGGTGGATTTGTAAAACAATATGCCGTCACGGTTTTTCCAGAAAAATTACAATCGTATGACCTCTCATTAGAAGATATTTCGACGGCAATTATGGCCAATAATGAAGTTTCCGGTGGCAATTATCTGGATCATAATCAGGAACAATACATTATTAGGGGTTTTGGGCAGATCCAAAACGAGAGCGATATAGAAAGTATCCTTTTAAAAGAGGCCGGAACACCCATCTTTTTACGGGATGTGGCCTCGGTGTCCCTTGGAACCCAACTTCGGCAAGGCGCGGTAACGCAAGACGGCAAAGGCGAAGTCGTCACGGGCATTGTGATGATGCTTCGTGGTGGAAATGGTATGGAGGTGATTAAGCAGATCGAAGGCAAAATCCAAAACATCCAAAAAGGCTTGCCAAAAGGGGTGAAAATCGAAAAATTTTATGACCAATCCGATTTGATTAACCGGACAACTTGGACGCTTGGGAAGAATTTGTTGGAGGGCGGTTTTCTGGTGATCGTGGTTTTGCTCTTGTTATTGGGCGAGGTGCGTGGTGCATTAATTGTGGCCTCCGTTATCCCGCTCTCGATGTTGTTTGCCTTCATTGGCATGTACGAATTTGGCTTGGCGGCAAATTTGATGTCACTCGGTGCGATTGATTTCGGGATGGTGGTGGATGGATCCGTGGTGATGATTGAGCACATGGTACACAAGGTTCAACACATCGAGGAAGGGCGTTCCGTCTTTTCCACGCTACGCGAGGCCGCGCACGAAGTCGCTCGACCCATTTTTTTCGGTGTCTTAATCATCATCATGGTTTATGTACCCATTGCCACCTTTAGCGGAACCGAAGGAATTTTATTCAGGCCAATGGCCATTACGGTGGCTACTGCCGTTTTTGGTTCTTTGCTTTTGGCGTTGGTCTTTGTCCCAGCCATGGCTGCGATCATCTTCCGAAAAGGTGTTCGCATCCAACAAAATCGTGTGATGGATTGGCTTAAGCCCCGATATACCAAATTATTAGCGCGGGTATTGCGCAACCCAAGGGCTACGACAGGTTCTGCCTTAGCGGTATTTGTCTTGGCCTTAATTTGGATGCCTTTTCTTGGCACAGAATTTCTGCCAGAATTGGACGAAGGCTCCATTCTGGTGGAACAAGTGCGCCTCCCCAGCATCACCTTAGATGAATCCATAAACCGTAGCAATGTATTTGCAGCTAAAGCGAAACGCGCCATTCCGGAAATTCAAACGATTGTTCCCAAAACAGGACGCTCGGACTTGGCGAACGATTGGATGGGAGTTCATCAGACGGATGTTTGGGTGATTCTAAAACCGATGGATCAATGGCGACCCGGTATGACCAAAACAGCTATTCAAGACCAAATGCGCCCATTTTTGGATGCAGAAGTGGGTCTGGCCTATAATTTTACTCAACCGATTGCCATGCGGGTGGACGAATTAACGAGTGGGGTGAAATCTGATTTGGCGGTTAAAATACAAGGCGAAAACTTGGAGGAATTAAACAAAATCGGTACTCAAATCGCAAAGCTTTTACCAGAGATTGCTGGAACGGACAATTTTTTCTTAGAGCGCACCATCGGACAGCCCTACCTGAACATCCAAATTGACCGCGAAGCGATTGCATCATATGGCCTAAACGTTCAGGACGTACAGGCGGTCATCGAGGCGGGGCTTGGTGGAAAAGCCGTCAGTGAGGTGTTTGAAGGGCAACGAAGATTCGAAATATCGTTACGTTTCCCCGCAAAAGCACGTCAAACGTTCTCCGATATTTTTTCCACACCAGTGCCATTACCTCATGGTGGAAGCATTCCACTCGCGCAGGTGGCCCATATTGCACCACAAGAGGGCGCACGTGAAATCGCCCGTGAAAATGGCTGGAGACGGGTAATTTTGGGCATTAACCTACGCGATACCGACATAGGTACGTATGTTTCGCGCCTCGAAACAGCCATTGCCGAGAAGGTCAAGCTACCTTCGGGTGTATTTTTGCAATATGCCGGTTCTTTTGAAGACCAACAACGTGCCACCCAACACCTTTTGATTGTGGTTCCTTTGGCCTTGATCATTATTTTTGGCCTACTCTACATCATGTTTGGTCAAGCGCGATACGCATGGCTCATCTTCCTCAATCTACCTCTGGCCTTTTCGGGAGGCATCTTCTTTTTGGGCCTGCGTGGTTTTTACCTATCGGTCTCGGCGAGTATTGGTTTTGTCGCACTTTTTGGGGTGGCGGTGTTGAATGGAATTGTTTTGGTATCCCACCTCAATCATTTACGCCAACAAGGCATGAACGTGACAGAAGCCGTAAGAAAAGGGGCTGCAGATCGTTTACGGCCTGTTTTAATGACGGCACTTGTGGCAGGTCTGGGCTTTGTGCCGATGGCCTTCAACTCTGGTCCTGGTTCCGAAGTGCAAAGACCCTTAGCAACCGTTGTCATTGGTGGCTTACTTACGGCCACTTTACTGACCCTGTTCGTCCTCCCAACACTTTACCAGTGGGTAGAGAAGGATAGTGAGATACCTATTTTGGAACAAGAACCCACGTAAAAAACGTCTTATACCAATTAGGGAAAATTACTGTTTATAGATTACTCGTTTTCAAGCCTTCAACACCCAAAGGGAGTGGAAGCGTTGATGGATAATGCATGTGCTTAATTCCTAATCGGTATCAGACGATGCCCACAACGGCACGGGCAATTTGTGCAGCCACACGGGCATTGTTCTGCAAAAGGGCTAAATTGGCCTCAAGGCTACGTTCCCCCGTCATCTCAGCAATTTTTTTGAGGAGAAAAGGCGTTACTGCGGCTGACCGCAACTTGTGATATTCGGCCTCCTCAACGGCTTCTGCGATGATTGGTTCAATTTCCCCGCGTGGAATTGCAGCATCTATGGGAATGGGAACGGCTACCAAAACCCCACCGGGCAAGTTGAGGTTTTTTTTGGCCTTGATAATTTCGGCCACTTCTTGCGGGGTATCACAGCGGACGTCCACCGATAGGCCGCTTTCTCTGCTATAAAATGCCGGAAACTCATGGGTTTGATAACCAATAACGGTAATACCATAAGTCTCTAAATACTCCAAGGTGGCTGGTAAGTCTAAAATGGCCTTTGCGCCGGCACACACCACCGTCACAGGGGTTTGTGCCAATTCTTGCAAATCTGCACTAATGTCCATACTTCCCAAGCCTAATTCTCCGGCTCCTCGATGAACACCACCAATTCCCCCTGTTCCAAAAACTGTGATTCCGGCACGATGTGCTGCCCACATGGTAGTGGCAACGGTAGTGGCCCCGTTTAACCTTTTGGCGACCACAATGGGTAAATCGCGGCGGCTCACCTTTCGCACCTCTTTTGAAGTGGCCAAAAGGCGAATTTGCGCCTCGTTTAATCCGGCGATTATGTTCCCCTCAACAATACCAATCGTTGCAGGACGTGCCCCCTCTTGGCGTATAATGGCTTCAAGGCGGTGCGCCAATTGTAGGTTCTGGGGATAAGGTAAACCGTGACTAATGACGGTAGATTCTAACGCGACGATGGGTTGCATGACGTGGTTTTATGGGTGATGAAAGAAAATACATCTGATCGCCCATTTCATCAAAAAACGTGCCCAAGAAATTGATCGTGGATTGGTCGCGGTTCATTCGGACACTGGCAATGTGGATTGCAGCACACACATCAGTCGTTTCATATTCTTCCTCCAAACCAATGAGTAGCCCAAAGCAGTGTATCTTTACGGTTCACTGTCTTTCGTGGAAGAAACGTATAATTCCCTACTCCTTTTCTACTTTGCCCGCATCACGGCTCCAAATTTCAGCACCCGCTCCCCTACGCCCGGAACAGAAACATGCACCAAATACATACCGGAGGCGATCGGGTGACCACGGTCGTTTTCCAAAAACCAACGGAGGTAATACCAATTAGAAATTAAGTACTTGCTTTATCCATAAACGCTTTCACCCCCTTTGGGTGTTGAAAGGTTGAAAACGAGTAACCTATAAACAGTAATTCTCCCTAATTGGTGTAACCTGTTTCTTCAGCTTGCCAAAAGTACTTCACTTCCTGCCCATCCAAGCTAAAAATGCGAATCGTGCTACCGCGCGGAATGCCCACCAATCGGACTTCCTGTGGACCTGTTGTCGTTTCGTATTGTGACCCAAACTTGTACGGATTGGGCGAAGTTTAAGAACTGGGATCGTTGGTAGAGAAACCTTACTCCACGGCGTATTCCGATAGTTGGCGAATATAGGCCGGACGAAACCCAATAACGATATCAGTCGCTAAAACGCCACGCTTTTGAAGTTCTTTGCCAACCAAAATATCTGTTCTGTTTTGTAGTATCCAAATTTTGCCGCTCGGCTTTATGGCCAAATGAAGCAATACTAAATGAACATAGTGATCTTGTTGCCAACCGATTTGAAAAAGCTGATAATGGAGGCGTTCGGAGTCAATACTGCAACTATATTCCATGCCTTTAACAGGCGTAGTCTCATATGCAGTTGTCAATTCTTCTATATATGTTTTGAGAATTGAATCATATCGTTTTACGTTATCCATTGTATTTTAAAGGTATGGGGATTATAGACCAAAAGTTTAAGTTGGAAATGCGTGATCGCATGTTGAATCCCTGTTACTTGAAACTCAAGCTCATATACAGATAATGGTACGGCTAAATATAGCATTCGTTCCATTTCCACTTGTTCTAACGCGAGTCTGTAGTTGAGATATTGTCCCAATATGGCATGAAATTCATGGGCAAAAGATTCTTCACGGAAACTCTTTACCTCCACCGCAATTTTTTCCAAACCTCGTTCTGCTGCAAATAACTTTTCAGCTCCTAAGTCAATGAGCCAAGCAGGTTCATATTGCAAACGATATGGATCTTCCGTGATCTTCCACCCGTCTTCAATCAAAAGTTGCTTAACCGTTTCGTGTAGGAAATCCTTTGCCATAACACTTCCGTCTCATTGTTCACAATATAGGCCGTTTCCATCCCTTCCTCCAAACCATTGGGTAGCCACCAGTTTGGCTTTACGGGTCACGGTTTTGCGTAAAACAAGCGTATATTCCTGCTCCATTCCTACTTTGCCCGCATCACGGCTCCAAATTTCAGCACCCGCTCCCCTACGCCCGGAATTTCGATGTGAATCAGGTACATCCCGCTTGCCAAAATGCGCCCACCTTCGTTACGCAAATCCCAAGGAAGAAATCCTTGTTCAGATGACTGTTGGAGTTTGCGAACCAACACCCCATCTAAACTGAAAACCCGTATCGTGCTGCCCATAGGAACATTGGTAAACCGCACCTCCTCACGATCCCAGGTCTCGTACAACGAGCCAGCTTTATAGGGATTGGGCACGATTCCAACATCTTTTGTATTTAGGTTGTATAGTTGAGGAGCGAATTGCGAGGTGTCAAGTTCAAATACTACACCATCAACCAATGGTTTTGTGGTGGTTATCCTAAAGACCGTCCCGACTTCAGGCAATTCCCTATCATACGGCGGTGCCGTTCCACCATTCCAGTTCATCAACACCAGATGCGCCATTACTTCATAATCGCTACCCGCCAACGTCCCTCCTTTTCCAGCAGTTTCGTATTCTTTGTAGCCAGCATCACCAAATGCTTTATTTTTCGGCGCATAGAAGTAAAAAGCATCGGTATAGGGATCATCCGCGCCACCCGAAATTTCGTGATCAGCACCCGAAAGGTCGAACTTGCTGTTATCTGCACGCCCCGGTACTGCCGTATTTCCACCACCATTTGGGCCATTGGAGAGCATGTACGGAATCATCCGAATGTCATCTGCGGTATTATTGGGGGTATTAGAGCCAATTTGCCACAACTCAAAGGGCACGTCATAGAACAATTGCTCCGCAGTATTCCCAAAGCCATTATACCCAAGACTTGTTGTCCCCTTAAAACGAATTTCAAAATCATAAGGGACAATAACGGGCCAACGTGCACCATCACGAGATACGCGGTTGATAAATGCGGCATAACCAGCACGTGTACCATTACTCGAAGTACCTGCTGCGGCTGTGCTGTTTGAGAACGTATGAAGCCCCCAACCCAGACCTCTACCCGTAGTTTTTTGCTGAAGCGCAATCGCCGGACGGTCACGGGTTCCAGCCATCCTACAAGTTGGATCGGCCTCACCATTTGGTCCTAAGCATGGGAATCCAGAAGCGTTGAAAGCAAAAGCGCCCATTTCAGGAATAGCAAGCGGCCCAGCACCATTTGCAACTACCGAAAAAGATTTAAAAGAAAGAGGAGGTGCTTCAAGATAAAATTCCAATCCATTTTTGACCGCAAAAGATTGACCTATCGGAGGAGTTGTGCCAAAACGTTCGAAATATTTATACCCATCAAAGATTACCTCATTGCCCTTTTTAGTATTGATTAAATCAAACAATAAAACATCTTCCCCAGATTTGGAGATTTTTTTATAGAATCGCGCATGAAACACGTCGTCTTGAATTGCAACCGGATCCACAACACGACCAAAAAGCTTCCCCTCCGTGATCACACCTTTGCTTACAGCCAACAGCGTTTGTCCAACGCTTGTTTTTGGTTTAGGGGTTTTACCTTGCGTATTGATTTGTATTGGTACAATTTCAATCCGTTTTTCCTTACCCCAAATTATTTTGGGAGAGGCTTTAGCAACTGCGTAGGCTTGTACACCAAAATAGCGATTCTCAAGACCTGTGACACTTTCAACAACAAAATGCTTGGAAAGACCGTTATTAATCCCTTTCACAGCCAAATACGTTAGGGCTGGGTTGTTCGAGTTCACATCAATAACTTCCGAAATGTCATTTTTTATATCGAATACCGCAAGAATTTCTCCTTCTGTGTCATCATCACTCGCATACGACCGCACCACGTACCCTTCCAAGTTATAACCAAATGAACTTTTATATGAATCGAAATAGTTGTTCGAGGTTTCATCCCAATCCCACGACAAAAAGATCTTTCCATCTGTGTAATTCGCAGTTAAGGTGGTCGGTGCATCCGGAGCCACCAAGCCTTCATAACCATTGTCAAAGAACTTTTGGATCATATCCGATTCTATCCAAAGTTTCTGGAGAGACGCTAAATGATTGTCCCCCCTACTCCAGTTAATGGCCCAATCCATGGTGAACGAAGTACCCGGCTCAAATACAATGGGACGAGTTGTCATCGCTACACGCCAATCCGAATTGGGCTTAAGATCCCCCTTTCCAGAATAATTTCTTGCAGACCATCCCTCGCCTGTGATGGGGTTACCCGGTAATGTAAACTTTGTGATCGGTCCAGATTCGGGAGGATATAAATTATTGTAATCTGCTAATCCGTACAAAGTTGCCGGTCTTCCATCCCTACAACGAGCAATTTGGGCGTAGCGATAATGCATGGCATCCGTATTAGGTTCACCACAATCTGTACTTTTTAAAATAGCATAAGTATATCCAAACCTCCCGTAATGATCTCTTGAGGTACTGTTTTTCAACAAAAGATATCCTAATGCCGGAGGTGAATCCCCATAACCAAAATAATCCCCCTCATCTACATTATCTGTATTATAGATATACACAAGGGATCTCGTGGTATCTGTTCCAATACTGTCATCAGAAGGAGAACCTAAATCAAAGTCTGAAAACCAACTGGCAAGAAAATCTTTGTAGCGGTTTTTGCTCTTATTCACAATGGTGTAGCGGTAAAAAGTTGTGTTTCCCAAGGCGCCCGGTTGATCAAAGGCATACGCCAATACGTGTACCTCCACGCCCAAAGGTTTTGAATTGGTTCTTTTATGCACATTACCCACATCGTTCATCACCCACCACACCATTTGGTCGCCCAAAAGATCAGGCCGATCACCTTTCGAGAGATCGTAGTTGTTCGGATTCCCATCTCCATCTTTTACTGGTGCACCTAATTGCCAAGGCCATTCCGATAAATCTTTGCTCGCCACTTTTGCGGTGTTGTAGTCCTCAATGTCCGACCGAGAGATTTTATACAACCGATCGAATGAGCTACAATCTGCCGGCGGGTTAGCCTGCGCATCCAATGGGCCGGGCCAAAACTCCCAAGTGCTGAATGAAGCTGCTGCGACCCGGAGTTCATCTGTCTCGGTATAGCCACTTAGCCAAAGTCCATGCGCAAAAATGGCACTGGCTGTACCATTCTTTGGAACGGTATAGACATTAGGATCTCCATTCCAGAAAAGGCCGCCTGTATTCATTAAACGCGCCCTAACGTTGTTGATGTCCAAATATTGTTCAGCTTTGCCAGTTGCACAAGTGCCGGAGGTTTGGGCAAAAACATAAAACAAGGGTGTCAACAGTATTATGCTGCAAAGAGATATAAAGCGTTTCATAGGTATGACCATAAAGGGTGGAACACATTTATTACCTTTGCAGTTTATCCGAATCCTTAGAGAAATACAATAGGAAAAACCCCTGATTTACCTGAATGGTTGAATCATCAAGCCCAATGGTAAAGACCTGCACCTGTATGGTGTTACCATTTTTTGACCTATCCGTCTTGATGCGATCTGTGCTTACATATTTCGCCGATAACGGCCACCCACTTCAAAAAGCGCCTCTGTTATTTGACCAAGGCTACATACTTTTACCGTGTCCATCAGTTGTGCAAAGATATTCCCACCTTCAAGTGCAACCTCTTTTAATGCTGCCAAGGCCTGCATAGACTTTCCCGTATTACGGAGTTGGAAATGCTGTAAATTTCTGATTTGTTGCTGTTTTTCTGTTTCTGTGGAGCGCATGAGCGGGACTTGAATTGCGGCCACCTCTGTTTCTCTTGCTTTGAAGGTATTTACACCAATAATGGGCAACGTTCCAGCATGTTTGAGATGCTCGTAATAATGGCTTTCCTCCTGAATTTTACCCCGCTGGTACATGGTTTCCATTGCGCCTAAAACCCCACCACGATCCGAAATCCGCTCAAACTCCAACAAGACTGCTTCCTCTACCAAGTTAGTTAGTTCTTCTACGATAAACGACCCCTGAAGCGGGTTTTCATTTTTGGCCAGACCCAGTTCGCGGTTGATAATCAACTGGATGGCCATAGCTCGCCGCACAGACTCCTCTGTTGGGGTGGTTATGGCTTCATCATACGCATTGGTATGCAACGAATTGCAATGATCGTAAATGGCCAAGAGCGCTTGAAGCGTGGTTCGGATGTCGTTAAACTGAATTTCTTGGGCATGTAAACTCCTGCCAGATGTTTGAATATGGTACTTTAATTTTTGACTTCGTTCGTTTGCGCCATATAACTTTCGGAGCGCAATGGCCCAGATTCGTCTTGCCACCCGACCAATAACGGTATATTCAGGATCTAAGCCATTGGAAAAGAAGAACGAGAAGTTTGGCGCAAAGTCATCCACATTCATGCCGCGACTTCGATAATATTCCAAAAGCGTGAAACCATTCGATAACGTAAAGGCCAACTGGGAAATCGGATTTGCCCCAGCTTCTGCAATATGATACCCCGAAATGGAAACGGAATAATAATTCCTCACCTGATGGTCTATGAAGTATTGTTGGACGTCGCCCATCATACGGAGGCCAAATTCCGTACTAAAAATGCAGGTATTTTGCGCTTGATCTTCCTTTAAAATGTCCGCCTGAACCGTTCCCCTCACCGTAGAAAGGGTTTTAGACCGTATCGCATGGTATGCTTCATCAGACAATAAGCCGGCTTCAACCAACTCATCCGCATTTAAGCCCAACAAGCCCAAGCCGCTCCCGTCATGCCCTTCTGGTAGATGCTCCGACTCGTAAGGGCAATAGGATACAACTCGGTTTTGAGCAATTTTCCATGCTTCAACATCTGCCCATTTGCCTTCATTTCGTAAAAATTGCTCCACTTGCTGGTCTATTGCAGTATTCATATACATTGCCAAGACCATTGGAGCTGGCCCATTAATGGTCATGGAAACACTTGTGGCCGGATCACACAAATCAAAGCCCGAATAGAGCTTTTTCATATCGTCCAAGGTTGCGATAGATACGCCAGCATTCCCAATTTTCCCATAGATATCGGGGCGAATATGTGGATCCCTTCCATAGAGCGTAACGGAGTCGAAAGCCGTAGAAAGGCGTTTTGCGGGCATCCCCTGCGAAACCAAATGGAACCGTTTGTTGGTACGTTCTGGCCCACCTTCACCCGCAAACATCCGCGTCGGATCTTCATTTGTGCGTTTAAACGGAAAAACGCCCGCCGTAAACGGAAAAAAACCCGGGATATTTTCCTTCAGCGCAAACCGCAACCTTTCGCCAGCGTCTTCCATGCGCGGTAGAGCAACACGCGGAATTTTCAGCCCAGAAAGCGACATTGAAAATTGTGGTGTCCGAATTTCTTTCCCGCGTACATGATAAACGGAAGCCTCTTGCTGGTATTGGGCTGCCATTTCATCCCAGTTTGATAAAATTTGCTGGCAAGGATAAGCCAATTTACCCCACCAATGTGCAACCATTTCATCCATTTTTGCCAAAAGGTGTTCTTTATCCTCTGGCGACCACGCAGCAACTTGCGCCCGCACCCCAGAAACGTGCCCCCATTTACGGGCAAATACAACTTGCTCCTCCGCCCATTCATGGTAATTCCGGACGGTTTCGGCAATTTCACCTAAATAACGAATACGTTTAGGTGGAATCAATTGGTTCTTATCTGCCAAAACATTGGCACTTTCTTGTCCTGCAAACTTTTTCGATTGCCACAAATTGGGATTTTGCGTCTTCCTACCCAACGCCTCAAGTATGGCCAAATAAAGTTTGGTAACACCCGTATCCGCAAAATGAGAAGCCATTGTCGGGAAAATGGGCATGTTTTCTAATGGCTTATCCCATGCTTTACGGTTGCGTTGCACTTGTTTACGGACATCCCGAAGGGCATCCTCCGAACCTTTTTTCTCAAATTTATTGAGTGCAATCAAGTCGGCGGCATCTAACATCCCAATTTTTTCTAATTGCGTTGGCGCACCAAACTCCGAAGTCATCACATAGACCGTTACATCTGCAAAAGACGTGATTTCGGTGTCAGATTGCCCGATACCCGCCGTTTCGAGAACAACAAGGTCAAATCCAACCTTTTGGCAAAACCTAACCGCATCTTTAAGGGCATCATTGACCGATCGGTGAGCTGCCCTTGTTGCAAAAGACCTCATAAAAAGCCGATCCGCAAAAGTCCCATAGGCGGTATTCATTCGAATTCGGTCACCGAGCAATGCTCCGCCAGTCCGAGATTGAGTAGGATCTACGGAAAGAACGGCCACACTTCGGTCTTCAAAATCGGTTAAATAGCGGTTGACCAGTTCATCCGTTAAGGTGGATTTCCCTGCACCACCCGTACCAGTTATTCCCAAAACCGGTGCATGTGACACCGTACCAACCAAATCCGGTTTACTTCCCTCTTCCAAAAGACTCAAACCATGTGCAATCTTAATCCATCGTTCATTTGCATTGATAGATTGTATTTTTGTTTTCCGGCCCTTTCTCCGGCAATCCGTCATCATATAATCAATCATGCCTTCAAGCCCCATTTTCATTCCATCTTCAGGCGAAAAAATGCGGGCGATCCCATATTGGTGTAGTTCCTCCATTTCCGACTGGACAATTACGCCACCTCCGCCACCAAAAATCCGAATATGTCCAACGCCCAATCGCTGAAACTCGTCGTACATGTACCGAAAAAACTCCATGTGTCCACCTTGGTACGAAGAAACAGCCACGGCATCGGCATCTTCTTGGATGGCCGTTTGGACAATATCCGCAACCGAACGATCGTGCCCTAAGTGGATGACTTCCGCGCCTTGGTCTTGGAGAATCCGGCGCATGATATTAATGGCGGCATCATGGCCATCAAATAGGCTGGTGGCCGTTACAAATCGTAAAGGAAATTGGCTCATAACAGGTTAGAAAAGCGCTTCCAAAAACTAAAAGATACGATTAAGTGAAAGCCCCCAATAGGAATTTACCTTAAAGGTGCTTTACGATCATTTTATGCCACCAAGGCCAGTCGTGCCCAAATCCTTCCCAAACTTCTAAGGTGTGGCCAATTCCTTTTTCGTGCAGGATGCGACTTAGCCGCTCATTGGCTTCGCGACAAGGATCGTGTTCCCCCAAGGCCAAAATAACATGTAGTTTTCTAATCTTATGCAGTAAATCGGCACTTAGGTTCCCACTTAAGAAATCAGGTGGATTAGAGAAATAGACGTTATCGTCATAGAACCCATCCATAAACATTTTGATGTCGAAAGCCCCACTGAGTGCAATCAATTTCCCGAAAGCCCAAGGGAATTTAAACGCCATATCTGCCGCATGATAAGCCCCGAAACTTGCGCCCGTCACCATGATAAAGTCATGTTTAGATGTATTTCGGATCATGGGAACCACTTCGTTCAAAATATATTGCTCATACTGCTGATGGCGCTTGATCCGTACATAAGGATTTGCGTTGCGGTTGTAGAAGCTCTCGCGGTCAACCGAATCAACACAAAAAACCTGATTTTGCCCATTGACCAATTGAGCGCCCATGGCATCCATCATTCCAAAATCACGCCATTCATAAAAGCGCCCCATGCTTGAAGGAAACACCAATAACGGCGTTCCGGCATGACCAAACCGGAGGATTTCCATATCGCGCCCCAAGGCTGCGCTGTGCCACTTCATGTATTCTTGATGCATGTCCTAATTTTCGTTAAAAACGATATAAAATTTTGTTAAACAAATTATTTAGACTTCCAAGAAGCCTCTTGCCGTACCAAGACATCGGCTGGATGGATTTTGGGGTCTAAAACGGCCTCGGCAACCCGCTCCATGCGCAATCCTTGCGAGCCTTTCACCAAAACCACGTCGTCGGAACTTACCTGAAAAACCAACCCCAATGCAAGGGCATTTGCCAGCGCTTTGGAATCTGGGAACCAATGCGCACCTTGTACATCCAAAACAGACAATGCAGCCTGAAACCTTGGCCCCACAAAACAGCAAATATTTGCAGCTTCTATGGCCTCTTTTGCCACCAATTCGTGACCCGTCGCCTCTTCCTCACCCAATTCCAGCATATCACCCAAGCAAGCGATCCGACGTCCCTCCATATTGGCCAGAAGCCTCAAAGCGCTCAATGTTGCGACTGGAGAAGCATTATAGGTGTCATCAATCAAAATGCCGCCATTTCGGGCTGGCAATTTCGAGAGCCGACCTTTTTCTGTCTTTAATGTCGCAATCTGTTTTAAAATAACCTCCTTTGGCATTCCCAAAACATGTCCAGCAGCATACGCCGCCAACATCGTATAAATGGCATGGCCGCCCAACAATGGATATGGCTTGGGGATTAAGGTCGCGGGCAATTCGACGGATTCTTCCTGACCCGAATAAAAAACAACACGGCCTTTGCACCTTTCCTTCATATCCCGTACACGCGGGTCGTCATAGTTTAGGCAGGCAACCCCTGATTCGTCGAGCGCCTCCACAATCATTCCTTTTTCTTGGGCGATATTCTCGATACTGCCAAATGTTTCTAAATGCACCCCTTGGACGGTTGTTACAAAGCTAATATCTGGTCGAAATGCGGCTGTTAATTCGGCGATATCACCTACAAAACGAGCGCCCATCTCTAAGACCATTACACTATTTTCTTGCGTAAGTCCATTTAAAATCGTTAAAGCAAGCCCTAATGGTGTATTTAGATTTCCTTCAGGGACAACCACCGGAAACGCTGCGGAAACGACATGTGCAATAGCTGTTCGTGTACTCGTTTTCCCTACCGATCCCGTAATCCCAATGATTTGGGGCTTGAGTTTTTGGATTCTTTCCTGCGCCAGTTCCACAAGATGGTCTATTGAATTTTTCACCTGCACCACCTGCACATCGGGCACATCTGTTTGCACTGCCTCTTCGGTGATCACCCCCATTGCACCTTTCGCAATAGCTTCGGCAATAAACCGATGACCATCAAAGACTTCTCCCCGAATGGCCACATACCAATCTCCCGTCCGAATTGTACGGGTATCTTTAGAGAATTTTGGGTATTTCATGTATTCCTTTTCATTGCTCCCAGAAAAACCAAACAGCATACAATATAAGCAGATGATGGTATGATCCAAGGGGTCTTTTCCTTATAATCTGTATTGGTTTTTTAGGCTGACCTTCTTTAATTTTGAACACAGAAAAACGCTTTATAAATTCTGATCGAGAAAAAAAAGGGGTTATTGAAGATTGTACAAAGCTACACATGATCGTTTATCTTCTCAATTACTGCCTTTTTTAAAAACTCATCAAAAAACTGAAAAATTTCTATTTTAAACGCACATAAATTGCAAAAAACCTCATTACAACCCTAAATCCCAAATCCATGCAAAAACTTGTCTATTTTACCTGCGTCCTCCTCTCCCCCCTCATGCTATTTGCGCAAACGGAACTTACCAAGCCCGAACAAACCGAGCAGTGGGATCCTGAGCCACGTGTGGTGATGCCCGGAAAAGGCACAAAACCGCCCTCTGATGCCCTTGTGATCTTCGACGGAACATCGTTGGACGGCTTTCGGGACAAAAATGGGAACCCACCCAAATGGGAGCTAAAAGAAGGCATACTCACCGTAAAAGGTGGGGCTGGCGACATTTGGAGCAAAGCATCTTTTGGTAGTTTTCAACTTCATTTGGAGTGGAGAACCCCAACCGAATCCACCAATTTAAAAGGGCAAGGACGTGGAAACAGCGGAGTTTTTCTACAAGATCGCTACGAGGTTCAGATCCTAAACTCTTATGAAAATAGAACCTATGCGAACGGACAAGCGGGCAGTATTTACAAACAAACCCCACCTCTAGTAAATGCAATGAATCCAATGGGCGAGTGGCAAACCTACGACATTATTTATACCTCACCCACCTTTCGGGCAAATGGTTCAATGGCCAGCCCGCCCTATGTCACCGTCATCCACAATGGCATAGTCGTCCAAAACCACACGCCCATACAAGGAACCACGGAATACATTGGCCCACCTCTAATCAATGCCCACGGCGATGCACCCATTCGCTTACAAGACCATGGCAATCCTGTGAGTTATAGAAACATTTGGGTACGTCCCCTATAAAAAATCAGATGTAAATAAGAAGCACCCGATGTCCGAGAAAACAGAAATCTGGTGCTTCCTTTTATTTCAAGTTCATTTCTAACGGATTCGCAAAAGCCCTCTTGAAGAAAACTTCGTTGTCTAAGCGGGCAAGTGCCATAATCAGAACTCCTTTTGACGCACAGCGGCCACGAAAGCGGTGCGATGCAATTTCGTATGAAACGCCTTCGGATTCTGCCTCGGTTGTCGTCATTGCAACGCCTTCGCGTTCTACGAACATCGAAGGGTTGTTTGTTCGTTTCAACGCCTTCGCGTTCTACGAACGTCGAAGGGTTGGAGGAGCCACAACAACCTTTCGACGGGCGCGAAGCGGCCACGAAAGCGGTGCGAGTCCAATTACAACCTTTCGACGGGCGCAAAGCGGCCACGAAAGCGGTGCGATGCAATTTCGTATGAAACGCCTTCGGATTCTGCCTCGGTTGTCGTCATTGCAACGCCTTCGCGTTCTACGAACATCGAAGGGTTGGAGGAGCCACAACAACCTTTCGGCGGGCGCAAAGCGGCCACGAAAGCGGTGCGGGAGTGGTTACAACCTTTCGACGGGCGCGAAGCGGCCACGAAAGCGTTGCGAGTCCAATTACAACCTTTCGACGGGCGCACAGCGGCCACGAAAGCGGTGCGATGCAATTACAACCTTTCGACGGGGCGCAAAGCGGCCACGAAAGCGGTGCGATGCAATTTCGTATGAAACGCCTTCGGATTCTGCCTCGGTTGTCGTCATTGCAACGCCTTCGCGTTCTACGAACGTCGAAGGGTTGTTTGTTCGTTTCAACGCCTTCGCGTTCTACGAACATCGAAGGGTTGGAGGAGCCACAACAACCTTTCGACAGACGCAAAGCGGCCACGAAAGCGTTGCGAGTCCAATTACAACCTTTCGACGGGCGCGAAGCGGCCACGAAAGCGGTGCGAGTCCAATTACAACCTTTCGACGGGCGCAAAGCGGCCACGAAAGCGTTGCGAGTCCAATTACAACCTTTCGACGGGCGCACAGCGGCCACGAAAGCGTTGCGATGCAATTACAACCTTTCGACGGGGCGCAAAGCGGCCACGAAAGCGGTGCGATGCAATTACAACCTTTCGACGGGCGCGAAGCGGCCACGAAAGCGGTGCGGGAGTGGTTACAACCTTTCGACGGGCGCGAAGCGGCCACGAAAGCGGTGCGGGAGTGGTTACAACCTTTCGACGGGCGCGAAGCGGCCACGAAAGCGTTGCGAGTCCAATTACAACCTTTCGACGGGCGCAAAGCGGCCACGAAAGCGGTGCGATGCAATTACAACCTTTCGACGGGGCGCAAAGCGGCCACGAAAGCGGTGCGAGTCCAATTACAACCTTTCGACAGGGCGCACAGCGGCTCCGAAAGCGGTGGAATATGATGTATTACAACCCCTATGCTATCGCAGTCCCTTGTTATCACTTCCACCAAACCTGTTTCATGTGCTTTACACAAATTATTTTTTGGTTTGTATATTTTTTTATCTGGAATTTTAGCCTATTTTAAGAAGATGTTTGGACGTAATACATCCCACAAATTCCTACCAAACCTAAGACCACACACCTGATCGCACAAGCGATAGGATTTTTTCGCTCCCAAAAACACAAAACCATGCCAACCCTTAGGGCTTTGGTAGTGCTATACCTGACACTTTTTTCAGGTTGCGCACAACACAGCCCCACCATTCATGAACAATTAGATGCCGGACTATTGGGCCACTGGACAATGGATTATGTCACAGGTACCGATGCGTGCTTAATTAGCGATATTGGCCCGCTGAACTTAACGGGTAATTGTGTGGGAAATGTTAGTTTTGTAGAAGACCGTTACGGTGATCAGGGGAAGGCACTGTACTTTAGCGGTGGCCTTAATGATTATGCACTCATCCCACATGACCGTAGGTTTGAGCGCATCACCACAAAGATGACTATTGCGATGTGGGTCTATAATGAGCGAAACTCCATCACCTTTAATCCCAATCTCAACCATAATGCCGTAGATGGGAGTTTTCTCATCTCAAAAGGACGCGACCTGGCCGATGGTTCTTGGTTTATGGCTACCCGTGCCCTCATTATGCAGCAACCTACACCTAAAGGCGTTAATCCACGATTCAAAAAGGGGAATGGATTTAAGCCTACAACAGAGTTGCCCATGAACAAATGGATTCTATTGGTTGGCGTTGTTAATCACAATTCTGGTAAAATATATGTGAATGGTAATGTTTGGTATGCTGGAGATAAACAATACGAAGGCACCTATTCTGGGGAGAACAATTTAGACCCTATCATCCTTGGACAGCACCATAATAAACCAGAAAATTGGGACAAACATTGGGTTTATTCTTTCAGGGGGAAACTGGACGATGTGCGTATCTGGAATAGAGCACTAACCAACCTCGAAATCCAAGAACTCTACCAGGCAGAGCGGCCTAAAGCATGGCAAGAATGGCTACAAACGGACGTCTTCCTATGGGGAATGTTGGTCTTGTCCTATCTTGCGGTATTGGGTATCGGTTTATGGGGAGGGATTAGATTAAGGGTTTCAGCTGTCACTCGTTCGCCAGAGACAACAAGTGGCTATTCCGTTGAAGAACGTTCGCCCATCTTGATCCAACCACCGACTTTGCGAGCATTTGAGACCGCCAAAGAAGAACATACACCACTTTTAGAACGTACCGCCGACGACAAAGAAGAAATAATCCAAAATAATACCAATAACACACAAAACGCAGTTCCTCCGCTAACAGACTTCTTCCAAAACATCCCCTTGTCCTCAACTTGGACATCAGAGGATCGCGAGAACGCAGAACAAATCCTCCAAGCCATCCATAATCATGCGCAAAATCCGCTGTTTAGTGTGGACTTTTTGGCCCATGAACTCGAAGTTTCCCGCCGCAAATTAGAGCGCCATACCCGCCGATTGTTTGGCTGTACACCAACAGCACTGGTAAAAAGGGTGATGGAGGGATCATTATAAGCATGAGGTGATCAGTTCAGTTGGCGATTTGTGACATATTGAAGTCGCCTCTATCTTATAGTTTCATGTGTTTTTCAATAATGGCAAGACAACGCTTAGAAAAATCTGCCTAATAGTTCAACCACAGGGCTTCGATGGATGAGGGCGAAAGCATAGGCGTTTAGTTCGATTTGCTCGATTTAAACATTCAAAATACTTGATAACACCACCGAAATAAACACTAATCTCTCCCAATCGGTACGCTCTGACTAAATGATTTTCCCTAGCGACCGCATAAAAAAACCGGAACCAGTGGGGTGAAACCCCTTCCCGATTCCGGTTTTGTCTTTATGTGTTTCTTTGGAGAGCGGGATATTTATTTGAGAAGCGCCATTTTGCGTGTAAACACCTTTCGAGCGGTTTCCAAGCGATAGATGTACATCCCTGAAGCCAATCCTGTGGCATCGAACGTCACATGGTGGTTTCCTGCACCAAATGTGCCATTCGCCAAGTCAGCGATTTTCCTGCCTGCAAGGTCATAAACAGCCAAATGCACCACTTGGTTGGTCACAAGGCTAAAGCGGATGGTTGTAGTAGGATTAAATGGGTTCGGGTAGTTCTGTTCCAGAACCATTGTTTCAGGCACTTCGTTCGTTTCGGTTGCAACCGAGGTTAAGTTGCCCAAGTGACCAATGGTAGAAAGTGCCGACCAGCCATTGAGCCAGTTTTTACCACGAAATGCACCAATAAAGTCTTGCTTATCGAAGAAAGATTCACCCGGATCGCTCCATTTGGTGGTGAGAATAGGGCTATTGGCCGATTTTGGGCGTGGATCCAACTTACCATCCGCCAAGCGGCTAATACCACCCAACATGGGGTCAACGATGCTGTTTGCATTTGCAGTCAGGTGTGCTTCTACAAATGGGGTACTTTTCGAGATTGCGGCCAAAGTGGTATTGGCGCTGCCGATATTCCACCAGAGGTTGTTTTTGAGCAATAAGTTCCCATCTTCGAGTTGCTTTTTGGAGTCGCCACCTTTTGTCGCCACTTCTTCTATACTTACCCCATTGCTTGGGAAGTCTGTAAAGATAGTGTTCAGGTACTTTCCACCGGAGAAATCGCGAAACTTAAGCGCAAAGTCGTTTTTATCGTTACCCGGATTGCTGCCGATGCCAGAACCGATGAAGGTGGCATTAGAGATCACGGGCATCGAATAAGGTTGGCCGGTAAAGTTGCCCGAAGGCCCGCCGTCATGCTCGCCACCACGTCCGGAAATATCGGAACGGTTGAGCGAGAACCAATATTGACCGCGCCCACGAAATCCCTCGTCCCAGTCGAAGGTGTCGTCTTCGCAGAAAGAACCAGTGATATAACGCATATCTACCGTTCCACCGAACATCTCGAAGCAGTCATCGGTATTGGAATATACTTCTACATATTCAATTTTGGTTCCACGGCCTACCGCACCAAGTGTCAAGCCATTGATCTCGTTACCAGAGGTATTCAGTACTGCGCCACCATGCCGGATGGAAACGTATTTCAGAACACCACTGTTGTCGTTGTCATCCGAGCCGCCATATTTGGCGTCGAGGTCTGCCGGAATACCTTCCACCTGCTTGTCATTCACCGGATTGGAAGTGGTGGCTTTTCCGAGAATCACCACGCCGCCCCAGAGGCCACCATCCGTCGGAAGTAAGTCTTTGGGATCGCTTACATCATCTAATTCAGCGGTAAAGATAATAGGTGCATCCACTCGGCCTTCGGCCATGATTTTAGCACCGCGACGAATAATTAATGCAGTAGCAAAATCACCCGTTGTTGGATTTTTAATGCCTTTAATCACAGTTCCGGGCTGAATGGTCAGTGTTGCACCGCTATTGACGAAGACCAAGCCGTCTAAGTGGTACTCATTTCCAGCAGTCCAAGTGGTATTGGCGGAAATATCATCCTTGACCACCACCTTGGTTTGCGCCCAGATAATGGCGGGCATCAAACATAGGCAAGCAAGTAAGGATCGCATCAAACGTTTCATAAAGGTATGTATTTAGGTTAGGATTACTGATTTTTTTGACAAAGAACATCCTTGTCTTGCTCATTTGTTGAACAAGAAGTACAAGGATAATCTGGAAAAAAAGAAAGTGGCCGAACGAAATACCTCTCCCGTGCGGCCAATAATTTTAGAAGCTATATCCTACACTAAGCGACAAGGAACGCCCCATATTGTATTCGTAATAGGTATAATCTTTACTCAAAAAGCGATAGGTTTCTTTGTAGGGGCTATCCAAAATGTTCTTGGCGGCCAGTTTGAGTTTGAGGTTCTTAATACTATGCGAAACAATCAAGTCCAATTTGGGAGATGGGCGTTCATAGACATCAGGCGTATTCCCAAAAGAAACAGCCGTCAGGCGGTCGCCAAAGACATTAAAATACAGACTTGCGGTAGTCGTTCCGGTGGTATAAGCCACGTCTGTATTTACAATAAACGGCGATTGGCCCTGCAAAGGGCGGACTTTCTTGGTGTTTGGATCTAAGGCTTTGCGCTCTAAATACTCCGCTTCTGGTAGGGTGATGGAGGACCTAACGAAGGAAATATTGGCCCCAACCGATAGATTTTCGAGCGCAATTCCCAAGTCATCTAAGCGTTTACGGGCCTCGAACTCTGCACCCAAGATGGTGGCTTGATCCACATTCACAAATTGCATAGACTCGGTTGCACCAGCCTCGTAGATTGAGCGCTCAATGGGATTTTGGAGGTCTTTATAAAAAGCACTTACCGCCAAAATTTCGCCCGGACGCATAAAATGCTCTATACGTAGGTCATAATTGGTGATTAAGGTTCGCTTCAGGTTCGGGTTTCCTGCCAAGAAACCGCCGAGCAAAAAGTCTGCACTCGAAAAGCGCGAAAGCTCACGGAAAACCGGACGGGCTATGGTACGGGTTGCGGCGGCGCGGATATTGGTTTTTTCGCCCACTTGATAGACAAAATTTGCAGCGGGCAACCAGTCTTTATTGGAGAGTTTGGCATCTTCGAGGGACGGATCAGCACTTTTAACCGTCATTTCGGTGGTCTCGTAGCGCACCCCACCGATAAAACGTAGGCGATTTGTCAGGGGCAACTCAGTCATCACATATGCAGCGGCAATGGTTTGATCGCCCGCGTAATTGTTGCGCAGAACAGCTTCTTTACGTGGCAATTCTACTATGTTCCCGAAGGTATATTCCGTAGAACCATTGGTCAACGTTCGTTGTGACACAATGCCCGAATTTTGATGGCCAAAATAAACCTCTGGGTTATTATCATACCCAATGGTATTCGATGGACGAATCAAAAACGTGCGTTCTGTAAAATCGCGGTCGGCAGTCGTAAACAAGGCGCCAGCTTTCATATTCGCTTTTTGCCCGCTCCATTGTTTAAAAGGCAAGGTAAAATCCAGCGCTCCCGTATTTGTTCCTTCCGTTAGGGCGCGCCAATAGTGAGAAGGGAAAAGTACATTGGCCAAATTTGTGGAATAAGAAACACGTCCTTCCTCATCCGTACTTTTTAGTGCGACAAAGAAGCGCAAATCCGGCTCGTCTTGTGTGGTAAGGGCATTTGCATAAGACCATTCTAAGGTAGAACCTGAGAGACCAATAAAGACGTGCTTCCCTTTTACCTGAAGCGAACGTAACTCACGCTCGGTATAACCTAAGACATTGTTTTGCAGCACTTTAGAATCATCATATCCGAAAGAATGGAACCAATATCCTTCTTGATACCGTGCCGAAGACTCGCCACTACGAGAGTACAATCCGTTTACGGAAATCTGGTGCGCTGGAGAAATGCTATAAGACAAGTTTAATAGACCTCCTAATGAGGCTTCTTCACTGCTTTTTTCATCGGTATAAAAACCCAAAGTTGAATAGAGTTCTTTTGCACCAACGATGGGGTTTACATACCTTTCTGACTTTCCTTTACGGTGCGATGCGTTATAATCGTAGGTGAGGCTGGCGAGATACCCCAACGGACGATTGGCAATTTTGATTTGATTCCCCAAAGCCACGTTAATACCGCCTTTAAAAGGGGCTGTACCGGCTTTTGATGCCATGACGTTGGTGAGGGCTTTTGATGCCTGATCCAAAACTTGGGCTTTCGATGCGTCGCGGCGGGCTTCAATGGCGCTCGGTACTTCAAGATTTTGATCCGATAAAAAATCTGGGATGGCCCGCGTACCATCATCTTTGCCCAACCAATCGGTTTTCCCACCCGCATAGCTTAAGAAACCATCCATAAAATGGGTTACGGTATTGATACCACTCGAAATACCCAAGGAGAACATGCGCTTTTCCGGGAACTTCCGCGTCCCAATGTCCACCAAACCACCTGAAAAGTTACCCGGCTTGTCCGGTGTAAACGTCTTTAGGGTGGTGATATTGTCCAACATGTCAGACTGGAAGAGGTCGAAATTGAAGGCTTTTTTGTCCGGATCGGCGCTTGGGAGTTCGACGCCATTAAGGTGTGTACTGGAATACCGTTCGCCCAATCCACGTACAAAAACGTACTTACCACCCACTACCGAGGCTCCGGTCACTTTTGTCATGGCATCGGCGGCAGAGGATGAGCCGGATTTGGAGATGGCCTCCGCAGAAATGGCATCGCTCACGGCAGCGGCCTTCTGGCGTAACCGCAGCATAGCGCCTTCGGTTTCTGTAATGGCTGATGCCTCAATTACGACTTCAGTACCAGAGGTGGCCAATTCTTCCTTTAGACCAATGTCCACCTTCAAAACCTTATTGGCTTCGATCGCTACATTTTTGGCAATGGTGATGTATCCGATGTAGGAAAATCGAATTTCATACGCGCCCGGCGCCAAACGCAAGGTGTATTTTCCATCGAGATCGGTTACCGTCCCCGTTGATTTGCCGAGGACTTGAACCGTTACCCCAATCATGGTTTCGCCCAGCCCAGCATCCGTGACGGTTCCTGTAAGGGTTCCTTGTTGGCTAAATGACCGTTGAAAACCGAACAAGACACAAAACAGGCCAAAAACTAAAATTAGTTTGCGAAGTTGCATAACACGTTTTTTTGGTTGAGAAACATAAAGACTACCCAAAATATCCTCAACCACCCGCCTCGGATGTTAACAGCCTATTATGAAAGACAACTTCTCGTTACCCGTGTATTACCATTACAAAAAGGATTTGTGAGATGCAGTTTGGAAGCACTTTTTTGGTGCCGAACTTTTTTTTCAATACTTTTATTCAGTTTGAAGAAAAAGGTACGTCCCACCAAAACTTAATGCCGAATTGGGATGAGAACCTAAGACGCTGTTAATTGCAAAGTGTAGGGGTTTATCTGGCATTCACAGTGTTTAACGCCACACCTTGTACGGATAACTTCCCGATGTACTTCGCCATAGAGGTATCATTGGGAAATATACAACTACCCACAAACCATTAGCCACAATTTAGCAACCACAACGCACAACAAAAAAAGGCTGCCCACAAGAGAACAGCCCAGGTTATCGCATCCAACGTGAACATTAGCGTTTCAGGTATAAATTCCGCATTTCATATGGCTTCTGGAAGTGATCGTCCGAGAGTTCATCAATAAATGCAATGGCCTCGCCTGTTGACTTCATCTCTGGGCCTAATTCCTTAGAAACCTCTGGAAATTTATCCCATGAGAAAACGGGTTCTTTGATGGCAAAACCTTCCAATTTCGATTCAAGTAAGCCTGCTTCGCGGAAGGCACTTAGTTTTTCGCCCAGCATGAGCCGTGTTGCATAATTAGAAATCGGCACCCCTGTTGCTTTGGCCACAAACGGAACCGTCCGGCTTGCACGCGGGTTTGCCTCGATCACATAGACGTGGTCTTTTTTGACCACCATTTGGATGTTCACCAAGCCAACCACCTTCATCGCCCGTGCAATGGATTTTGTATAAGATTCAATCGTTTCGATGACATGTGGCTTGAGTGAGAAGGGCGGTAAGACGGCGGTAGAATCGCCAGAGTGTACGCCTGCGGGTTCGATCTGCTGCATAATGCCACAGATATGCACGTCTTCGCCGTCCGAAAGTGCATCTACATCAATCTCCGTTCCGCCTTCAAGAAAGAGGTCTAAGAGCAATTCGTTGTCGGGGAAAATATCAAAAATGCGCTGTGCATATTCCCGCACTTCCTCTTTGTTGATGGCAATCCGCATCCCTTGCCCCCCTAAAACATAACTTGGGCGCACCAAGATGGGATACCCAATGGTTTCGGAAACTACTGCCGCTTCGCTTGGTGAATGTGCCACACCAAAGGGCGGATAGGGGATTTCGAGCTGCTTCAACAGTCGTGAAAACTGTCCTCGGTCTTCCGCCAAGTCCATGTTTTCGTAGGATGTACCCAAAATCCGAATACCCACTTCATGAAGTTGACGAGAAATCCGGAGAGCGGTTTGTCCACCCATTTGTACGATGACCCCAAGTGGCTTCTCGTGCTCAATGACATCCATCACACGCTCAAAAAATACAGGTTCAAAGTACAATTTATCCGCAATGTCGAAGTCCGTAGAAACCGTTTCGGGGTTACAATTAATCATGATAGCCTCGTATCCACTTTCCTTCGCCGCCAAAACCGCATGAACGCACGAGTAGTCGAATTCGATGCCTTGACCAATACGGTTTGGCCCTGATCCGATGATGATAACCTTTTCTCGTGACGAAACGTCAGACTCGCTCTCATCGGCATAAGTAGCATAAAAATAAGGTGTTTGAGCAGGAAATTCTCCCGCACAAGTATCCACCAACTGGAAGACCGGCGCTAAGCCAACTTGTTTCCGGTATTGTCTTACCTCTTTCTCCGAGGTTTCGCCTTGTAGCAAAAACGCTAATTGTACATCCGAGAATCCATTTTGCTTGGCCCGTTTTAGCAAGTCTAAGGGCAACGTTTGGAGGTGATGACGAGAAATTTCGTTTTCCATATCCACCAAATTCCGGATTTGGTATAAGAACCATTTGTCCACTTTGGTGATGTCTGCAATTTCCTCTACCGAGGCTCCCATCTTTAGCGCGGAACGGATTTGCAAGGTGCTGTCCCAATAGGGCTTTTGCAATCGAGAACGGATAATGTTGCGGCTCGGTTCTTCTCGGTCTGCACCCAAACCAGCCCGACCAATTTCCATGCTTTGCCAAGCCTTCTGAAGCGATTCAGTGAAGGTTCTTCCGATGGCCATCACCTCGCCCACGGCCTTCATTTGTGTGGTTAACACCTCGTCAGCCCCTTCAAATTTATCAAAATTAAAGCGCGGAACTTTGGTTACGACATAATCAATACTGGGTTCAAAGCACGCCGAAGTTGTCCCCGTGACGTCGTTTGGCAATTCATCCAAGGTATAACCAATGGCCAATTTAGAGGCAACCTTTGCAATAGGATAGCCCGTAGCTTTAGAGGCCAAGGCCGAAGAACGGGAAACACGCGGATTGATTTCGATCGCAATCATCCGCCCAGCGTTCGGTTCAAAGGCAAATTGAACATTACACCCGCCGGCAAACGTCCCGATGGAGCGCATCATCCGTATGGCGGCATCGCGCATCCGTTGGAAATCTTTGTCCGAGAGGGTTTGTGTAGGCGCCACCGTTAAGGAATCGCCCGTATGAACGCCCATCGGGTCTAAGTTTTCAATACCACAAATGATGATCACGTTGTCATTGGCATCGCGAAGAAGCTCCAATTCATACTCTTTCCAACCAAACATACACTCTTCGATCAAGACTTCGTGTACGGGAGACATTTCGAGACCGCGAATCACCTTGCGGTCAAATTCTTCTTGTGTCCAAACTATACCCCCGCCCGTTCCACCCAAGGTAAAACTTGGCCGGATCACGACCGGAATCCCACCCAATTCTTGCGTAATTTCTTTGGCTTCGAGCAAGGAATTGGCGACACGGCTTCTTGCCTGATCTACCCCGATTTTTTCCATCAAGTTGCGGAATTGTTGGCGGTCTTCGGTGATGTCTATGGCATCAATATCCACCCCGATGATCTCGATGCCCATTTTTTTCCAAAACCCCTCGTGATGAAGCGTCCTCGCCAAATTCAAGGCTGTTTGACCACCCATTGTCGGCAAAACCGCATCAGGCCGTTCTGTTTCGCAGATTTTTTTGATAGATTTTGGTGTTAATTCCTGCAAATAGATCCGATCTGCCGTCATGGGATCGGTCATAATGGTGGCCGGATTCGAGTTGACCAAAATCACCTCGTAGCCCTCTTTTTTGAGCGAGCGCGAGGCTTGGGTTCCTGAATAATCAAATTCACATGCTTGACCAATGATGATAGGCCCAGAACCGATCAACAGGATTTTTTTAATGTCAGTGCGTTTTGGCATTTTTTATTAAGAATCTTTTTATGATCTACTTTATTTCAGGCACTAATACCTTAGCGATTCAAACCACGGCGCTTCTCATCTTCACATCTGCAATATCGGCCAAAAATTGGTCGAACAGGTATTGGCTATCGTGCGGGCCGGGGGATGCTTCGGGATGATATTGGACGGAGAAGCCTTTAAATTGACGAAAGCGTAATCCTTCTACTGTCTGATCATTCAAATTGATGTGCGAAATATCGGCGATATCTTTGGAGATGGAGGCTTTATCTACCGCAAAGCCATGATTCTGCGTCGAAATCTCCACATGCCCCGAAACAAGGTTTTTAACCGGATGATTTGCACCGCGATGCCCCACATACATTTTATAGACGTCCAAGCCGTTTGCAAGTGCCATCAATTGGTGTCCGAGACAAATGCCAAACATCGGGATTCCGGTCTGGGTAGCCGCTTGAGCCACCCTAATTTGCTCCGGCATCGCCCTTGGATCACCGGGGCCATTCGAGAAAAACAAGCCCTCTGGCTTCCAATCTAACACCTCTGCCAACGGCGTATCATGCGGAAAAATTCTTACGGTGCAGTTCCGGTTTTGGAAAGAACGTAAAATATTCAGCTTGCACCCAAAGTCATAGACCGCGATACGTGGCCCCTGTCCACTACAAAAATCATAGGCAGTGGCCGTAGAAACACGGCTTGCCAACTCCAATCCATCCATAGAAGGTACACGACGGGCTTTTTCGACCAGACGTTCAGCGTCCAAATCTACCGATGAAATTATGGCATTCATCACACCTCGTTCTCGGATATGACGCACAAGGCGGCGCGTATCAATTCCCGAAATCGCCACCACTTTATGACGTTTCAAAAACCGGTCAAACGATTCATCCGCACGCGGATTAGAATACTCGTCGGAAAAAGATCGGACTACCAAGCCGGAGATCATGACCTTTACAGCCTCCAAATCGCGGTCAGCGGCTCCGTAATTTCCAATATGCGGATAAGTCATCATCATGATTTGCCCCACATAACTCGGATCGGTTGCAATTTCCTGATAGCCCGTCATGCTGGTATTAAAACAAAGCTCGCCCGTGGTTTCTCCACGAAAGCCTCGTGCAACCCCCGTCACAATGGTTCCATCCGAGAGTGCCAATTTTGCCGTTTCGTTCATGCCTTATTGCGCTGAAAGCGGTTTCAAAAATCCGAATACAAAAAAAGCCTTCCATAGACGGAAAGCCCAACTGTTCACCGTGTTATACGTCTATTGAAGGTATTCTTCAAACAACTTATTAATGAGGGGTGGTTCTTGCATGTATCCGGTGTTATCTTTCATAAAGTTATCACGGCCTAAAATACGGGTAACACACCGGAAACAAAACCTTCAAGCGGTTCATTCATTAAAAATCAAGATAGGACAAACGTTTGGGCATGGACAATCAAGACGAATTGGCGATTTTAGACACCATTTTTGGGGATAAGAACAAGGCTTATGGGGCTTATATGCTTCGTAAGGCTTTCCCCAATCATATGCGTAAGGCATCCTTGTTGGTTGTTGCCGCCATGCTGTTGTTAAGCTCCGCTTTTTATGGCTATAAATGGCTACGTCCAGCCCAAAACACAAGTGATAAGCGGGACGTGGTTGCCAACTTGGTTAACCTACCCGAACCACCCTCCATTCGCAAGCCCAAGATCGAAATTCCAAAACCCACTGTCGGCACACCGCCCGGAGGTGGAACCCCTGCCCTCACCGTTCGCCCCACCATCCGTTTTGTACCTCCTGTCATTCGGCGCGACGAACAGGTTGCCCAAGAGGAGCCGCCACCCACCGTAGAAGATCTCATGCAAAAAGAAGCGGCTTCCACCACCAAAAAAGGAGACTCAACAGCCGTTGCAACTTCTTCAGGTCTTGGAAGTGGTGTCGGGAATGGCGTGGGTGATGGCATCGGAGACGGGCGCGGGAATGGCACGGGCACTGGAGGAAACACAGGGAGTGGTAACGAAAAACCGCCACAACCAGACGTCCGTGTAGCCCCAAAATTGGTACGCATAGTAACACCAGAATATACCGAGGCCGCCCGTAGTAAACGAATTTTGGCCAAGGTAAGTGTGGAAGTGACGATTGATGAGGCCGGAAAAGTAACCATTGCACGCATCCTAAAACGCTGGCTTTTGGATAAAAAAGGGACGGAAACACCCATAGACCGCTTGGAGTATGGACTTGAAGATGCTGCTATGAATGCCGCCACACGCCACCTTTTCCGCCCTGCAAGACTGAATGGGAAAACCATCCCAAGTACTTACGTATTGGATATGCAATTTGGAGTAGAATAATTTTTTCCCGCTACGCTTCTACAAAACAATCACTTAGCCCAATAAAATACCAATTAGGAAAAATTACTGTTTATAGGTAACTCGTTTACATCCTTTCAACACCGCGTTGATGGATAAAGCATGTGCTTAACCTCCTACCCGTCCAGTTGCTGGAGCAGTGCTAAGGCATCTGTATCATTGGGGTATGTGGCTAAAAGCGTGCGCAAAAGGTCTGTTGCTTTTTGGCGCTCTCCCGTTATAGCATAAGCACCCGCGAGGTTAAACAAAATTTGTTTGTCATCCCCCTTTCGTTCATTGGCTTTCTCGAGATGGGTAATCGCAATATTCAATTCGGTAATATCCTTTTTCTCTTGTGCTTTTTGAAGCAAAAGTGAGCCAATCCATTTCAGAGCGGTAAAGTTCTCTTGTAGGTTATTGGAGCGGTTAAATGCAGCCAAGGCATCTCCCAAATATTTCCGCGACATCATGGCCAAGCCCAATTTATTGTAGAGGTCTGCTTTTTGTGCGGCATTTCGCGTAGCTGCAACGGCCTCCTCCACGCACGTCTGGGCTTGTTGCATATCGCCCGCCGTCATATAAAGTTCGGCCATATACGCCCACGCATCGGGCGTAGGCTCATACGCATCCAAGAGCGTGAATCCAACTTGAAGTGCTTGTGGCATTTTGGTTTGTTTGACCAAAAAGTCCGCCCATTCGATTTGGCCAGCAAACCAAGAAGTATTCCGCTGAAGCATTTTGAGGGCTATTTTTTCCTTTTCATTTTTGGGCTGATACTTAGATAGCGATTCGTCTATGGTTCCAAAAGGCTTGAATGGCCACGATGCCATCAACTGCCGCACCCGAAAATCCGCCATCGTAGAATCCACACCCGTCATCAAAACCATACTGCGAGCCGCCGCCATCGGGATGGGATTAGGTCTAATGGAAAAGGGGAAGTGACGAAGAATCGTATTGTAAAAGGCTTCCGAAATCAGGAAATAACCTTCCAAGTTGGGGTGAAGGTGTTCAAGCATAAGCGAGCCGCCAATAATGCCATTTGGACTTGAAGCGGCCAATGCCTCCTGCGATGGAACCACGATAGCACCGTATTTCTGGGAGATACGGTGGATGATCTGGTTCAGGGATTCGGACGCACGAAACCGTAGCATATCCAAGTCTTTGGCTTTGAGGTAAGCCTTTCTGGCCGCTGTATAATGTGCTGGCTGACGGATTGCCTGTTGCTCCAAAGCGCGACCTCTTAGAAAATGGGCCTCTGCGGAAGTTGAATCCATTTGTACCAATTTATCCGCAAGCGTTAAGGCATTTGCTTGTTTATTCTGCAAGGCTTGTTTTAGTTCCGAAATGCCTTCTTTCCAATTTGATTCATTGGTTTGTTCTTGAAGGCCGGAAATAAAGGGGGCATGGTCTCGTTCGTTGCTGGCCAATGTGCCGATAAATACCGGAATACCTGCTTTTTGATAATGTGCCAACAGCGCCGACATGTTATTTTCAAATTGCACCTCACCCATTTTGTACATCGCGGATCCATACGGAATGCGTTGCTCCCGAACCATGCGCTCCATCAATGTGGCCGAGGGCGCTTTATCGTCCGGCGCAAACCATCCAGCAATGGCTGCAAAAGTGTTTCTGAGTAGTTGGACAATCCGAAGGTCTTTAAATGTCAAATACCAACGAACAAGAAACTGAAAGGAGCCTAACGACTCGGAGGAACCAACCCCCAATGCGCCATAATACTCGTTGTGCCCAGAATAGATCAAAACCATGTCTGGCTGAATAGCCTCAATTTCTGCTGCAAAATCCAATAACGTATAGCTGCTAATCGCCGCCATTCCAGTATTAATGACCTCAATCGGCCTGCCCGGAAAAGTGGCTTTTAGGCGCTGCTTCAGCATATTGCTAAAGGAGCCACCATGATAATAGGGGTATCCGGCAGCCGAAGACTCTCCTTGTACCACAATTCGCAGGGTGTTGGGCCGTTTTGTTTTGCGGAAAAAGTCGGCATTGGGGTTTGGAATTACGCTATTGGACCCAAAATACCGTTTTGCAACATCTTGATTGGGGTAGAGGTATTCCGGATTTTCTGTTAGGGGGACAAAAAGCGCCTCTGTTTTGCCATATCCCCCAATGCGCAAGCCCAATTCTACCAAGCCAAAAAAAGCAACGGGAATCATCACCATCACCATACGGAATATCCATAATTGACGATTGGAAACCGAGTTTTTCACGTTTTCCATTTTTGGATTTTTTTGTGTACTCATGAAGTTTAAGCGTCTTTTTTCGGAATGGGCATCCAAGGGGTTTCTGGGGTTAGTGTCGTCACATTCACCCAACGGGCTAAAGTAAACAACAAATCCGATAGGCGATTCAGATACTGCCTCACCAAGACAACACCGGGTTCTTGCTGCGAGAGCAAGACAACCGTTCGTTCTGCACGTCGGCAAATGGTTCGGGCCATGTGTAGGCTTGCCGCTACTGGATGTCCGCCGGGGAGAATAAAATTACGCAACGGTGGTAGGTCTGCATCAAATGCGTCAATTTCGCGCTCTAACGTGGTAATTTCCTCCGCCGTGATGCGCGGAACGGGATAACTCGTTTCTTCGGGCGAGGCCAAATCCCCGCCAACCACAAACAGTTCATTTTGGAGTTGATGCAAGACTTGGCCTAACCGGTCATTGTGATGTTCGGGTGGCCACTGCGCCAAACACAGCCCTAAGACGGCATTTAATTCGTCCACCGTACCATAAGCGGCAATTCTGGGATGATCTTTACCAACTCTTCCCGCGCCAAACAAGCCCGTCGTACCATCATCACCCGTGCGTGTATATATTTTCATGGGTCTAATGCCCTCCATTTATGAACTGGAACCCTAAGTTGGTAGAAAATACAACATCCCTCTCCATAAATGACACGATCGAACTTGGCATAGGCAAAAACTTAACGGAAAATGAAATACGCTGAAGCTGTCATGAAGCAAGCAGGCATCCGTTTTCAGATTTGCTTATTTGGGTCTAAAAACCGCTTAATCAATTCAAAATAAATACTAAATACAAGAATTTCTATCTAAAAACTTCAAACGGATTAATACGCTTGACATTTTGTTTATTAGCAGACTGGTGCAAAATCAGGGTACAAAAACTTTCGCTGTACAATTCGTCCGAGATATAATCGTCCAAATCTCCCGACTCAATAAGTTCATAAAGTGCATATTTAATGGTTCTATTCCGATATAGCGTTTCGCTGGTAGAACTGCCGTGAATCACCTTCATGCTTATTCGGCCATATTGTGTTGCCAAGCGCAAAGCACGAAAAACAATGGCCTCGGCATCATCCACCCGAACACCGTGGAGGTCTAAAGTCACCTTAGCACCATCGTCTTCCCAACGCATTTGGTTTTTAGTCTTCTAATCTTCGGAGTTCTTCTTCTTCTTGTCCCCCTTGCCCAAAAACACGTCGTTTGGCGCGGGCATGGCCTTCGGGCGTATCCATTCGGAGGATTTTCCGAATTTCGGCAAGGGGCATGGTATCAAAACTGCCATCTTGTAATTCAAACCAGACCAATTGTTTAAAGATGTCTAATTTGGTAATGTAGGCGCGTCCGTTTGGGCTATTGAAGGATATACCAATGTCTGGATATTCGTTTAATGCCTCGATGTATTGTTCCAACTCGTAGTTCAGACAACATTTAAGACGACCACATTGCCCGCTGAGCCGTGTTAAATTGAGGGGCAAACTTTGGAATTTTGCAGATGTTGTAGAAACGGGTTTAAACTCTTGTAACCACGTAGAACAGCAAAGTTCACGGCCGCACGAACCAAGTCCACCCACCCGTGCTGCGGCATCACGCGCCCCAATTTGCCGGAGTTCGATCCGGGTGGACAGTCGGGCAGCAAGGTCACGCACCAATTTCCGGAAGTCAACCCGTTTGTCCGAGGTAAAGAAGAACGTGACTTTATTGCCATCGAACTGCCATTCCACATCCACAAGCCGCATCGTCAACTCGTGTTTATCAATCAAGTCCCTACACATGGTAAAAGATGCGCTTTCACGTTCGGTACGTTTTTCGGTATGTTCAATATCTTCGAGGGTTGCCGTCCGAATAATCGCGGGAAAAGCCGTGGTTGGGTCGGTTTTTTTGGATTTCAGCCGCAAGCGAACCATTTCCCCTGTTAGGTTGATGGTTCCATAATCCACGCCACGATCGGCCTCCACCAAGACAGGATCTCCGATGGATAAGTCTAAGTTATTGTTATTGGCATAAAAGCCTCGCCTACCCGCTTTGAACAAGACTTCATACACCCCAAATTCGGTTCCGGGGCGCTCCAAATCCACCACATTCAACCAATCGTGGGCAAACATGGACGGGCACGAGCCAGCCTCTTTTTTTACACCGCAGCCACCGCTGCTACATCCTCCAGTACCACAACCGCCCGTTCCGCATGATCCACAAGCCATAGTTTTTCAATTAAAGTGTATGGTTAATTTTCTCCAAACGCTATTTTTACAAGTCTGTTCCTCAATCTACCGCAACCAAGGGCGTATATAAGTTGCCGAGCCGGTTTCCACGCATGGCTTGGAAGAGTTTGTCTTGCAAAACTACCAAGATAAGGGCCTCGTTTACATTTCGTTCTATCAAGGTATGGGCTTCTTCCAAAACCTCGGCCATTACGTCCGTCTGCGCATGAGGAACGCCCTTACAAAACCGCATAATCACCTCTGCAAAATCCACATTGATTAAATTCTCAGTCTTGTTTGAGGCTTGAAAAGTAGCAAGATCTCGTACCCAAAGCAACATCAGGCGTATAAGATTCTTCAAACCGTCTCGCCCCATCTTCGTCATTTGCTCATGAAAATCGGCCACTTGATTGATGTTCCGGCTATAAACGGCCCTAAAATAGTTGATGATCATTTCTCGCAACATCCGAATTTCGGTATCCGCCGCCAAGGTCATCGCTTTGTTGTACGAGCCATTGGCCATTCGGGCATAGAGTTGTGCTTCCTCCGGCTTTAGTCCCGCCCGTAATTGTATAGCTTCTGCCAATTCATCGGTTTTTAGCGGATCGAACCGCACCTGCTGGCACCGCGAAATAATGGTGGCTAAGAGTCGCTCCGGCCTGCTGGAGGTTAAAATAAAGACCGTATGCGCATTGGGTTCTTCCAGAATTTTCAGAAAGGCATTTGCCGCCTCCACCCGCAAATAGTCCGCCTCCAACAAAATCACTACTTGCAATTTACCTTCGCTTGGATGGTATTTTACGCGGGGCTTAACCCCTTCATTAATCCGTTCGACGGCATAAAAAGCCTGCTTCCCACCCTTTTTTCCCATTCCAACATCAGGTAGCCGCACCGGATCCACATGCCGATATGGGTCTTCGTACAAAAGCCTAAGCCGCTCTACAAGGTCTTTTTCGTCGGTTTCTTTGGGTGTCGGAAAAAAAACATGCACATCTGGGTGCAGGCCCTTTCTTGCCTTCCGAAAACCCAAAGAGGCTTCAGGAGCGTCTAATTCATCGGCAGAACACTGCAATGCTGCTGCTAAGTACAAGGCAACGGCTTGCTTTCCAACCCCTTCTGGACCGTAAAAAAGGTATGCTTGTGCTACACGTCCCGACTTAAGGGCTTGTGAAAGCGTTTCCTGAACCCGTTTCTGCCCAATGATACCGGCCCACTCCATGAAATTATTTGATTTGATGATGAACGTATTGCGCAAGATACGGGAAAATACCTATTTTGGCAATCTGAATACGGCGCGGTAGCTCAGATGGTTAGAGCGTAGGATTCATAACCCTAAGGTCGGGGGTTCGATTCCCCCCCACGCCACAAGCCCTGTTTCGTTCGCGATGCAGGGCTTTTTTAGTAGCCTCAAAACGATTTAGGACGTATGCGCCCACTCCAAGAATTAAATGCCATCAGCGCTCAATTCCCGACCACGCCCTTGATGCCCATGTTGTTTATGGGTCATGGAAACCCCATGAACGCCATTGAGGAGAACGAATTTGTAGCCGGATTCCGCGAACAGGCGCGACATCTACCACTACCAAAGGCCATTTTATGTATCTCGGCACATTGGCTAACCAACGGAACGCACGTCACAGCAATGGATAAACCAAGAACCATCCATGACATGTATGGCTTTCCTCCTGAATTGTATGACGTTCAGTACCCCGCCCCCGGAAGCCCTGAACTGGCCAAAAAGGTGCAAGCATTACTCCCTGCCAATTTAGTGGAATTGGACACACATTGGGGGTTAGATCATGGCGCGTGGAGCGTACTTAAACACCTATACCCGAATGCCAATATCCCGGTGATCGAAATGAGTATAGATTATCACCGTCCGGCGAAATACCATTATGAATTGGCCAAAATGCTTCAACCCCTTCGCAAACGCGGCGTTTTAATCATCGGAAGTGGGAATTTGGTTCACAACCTCAAAAAAGCAGATTTCGCTAAGATCAATGAAGTGGGGTTTGGTTATGACTGGGCGCACGAAGCACGGGCACGCATGAACGAGGCCATTTTGAAGGATGACTTGCCAGTCTTATTGAATTATGATAAACAAGGAGCTGCCCTCCGACTTGCCATCCCGACGCCAGACCATTACTTCCCGCTGATTTACTGCCTCGGACTGAAGCAAAAAACGGATCATTTGACCTTATTTAATGACCAACTTCTTGCCGGTTCCCTTTCGATGACGGGGGTTCGATTTTCATAATTGCCATTAATATCCCTTTTTTACCCAAAAAAATTCCATATTTAGCAATAAAAACACATCTAACTGAATAGTGTATGGTGGCGTTATATCGCTGATGATGAATGGCCAATTTCAAGCACAGCCTTTGTTCACTTCTTAAGGCCACCAATCAGCTTGTAACTTTAAGTCTTGGAGTTGTTTTTGGATGGGATTTTCCGCTGGCTTTTCTGCATAGGGCTGCAACAACATTATGGCTTTCTGGACTTGTCCCGACCACAGCAAACACCTACCTAAGTCTAATGTCGCGACATCGCGAAAAAGCCCGGATGGCTCGGCGGTTACAACAGATTCAAGCCATGTAGCCGCCTCTTTCCAATGCTCTTCCTCCGCATAGCGATCAGCGACATAGACCCGTAGCCATAACGGTGCGGTAAGATTTTGCTCGAAGAGTTGAGTAATTGTTTCCGGTGTTGTTTTTTGGGAAAGTACGCTTTTGAGCAAATGCGGGAACCTCAAAAAATCGGTTCTTCGTGCCATTCGGGTTTGTGTTGCAAAGGAAAAAGGTGGTATGCGGACCAAAGCCTCGTTCCACATTTTACGTGCTCGGAGGGTATCTCCCAACAAGGCATAGGCATCCCCGCGCTGACGATAGGTAAGCCATGTGGCGTATTGCAAAGGTTTAAGTTTTTCAAGCACTTTTTCGGGTGAATCTGGTAAGGAAGCCGCGCTCCAAATCTGATAAGCGGGTTCATACCCAACACGTTTTTGTATGGCCTGCTCGCTTAATCGGATGGCCATCGGGTGGTCTTTCGCCAACAAGGCATGTTGGGCCTGTGTGGTTAATTTTACGTAATTTGGCAAAAAGTGTGGGCACGTTTGCTCAAATAAGGAAGGACGAGAGAAGCGTGTTCGCGCAAAGGCCAACACCGCCCCACTTGCAGCGCGTTTTTGGAGGAAGGCCATCCATTCTCTCGTTAGGTCATAAACATTTTTCTGATAAACCTTTTCAAAATTCCCCCAAGCATAAACCTGCTTCATTTTTGTTATGCCATAACGGTCTATCAAAAACCTCACAAAAGAACCCATTGTGGTATAAGAAACCGCCCCCCGGCCACGCCAAAATCCGGTTGGGCTTAGTTTTTCCGCGACTGCAAGCGAAAGATCATCCCCCAACCATCGTGAAGTTTGGGGGTCAAGGAGAATGGCCGCTACTTGGTCGTGTGCTTCCGGTACACCCTCTGGAGGCTCAACAGCTACGGCAAATCCCTCAATCAATCCCACCGAAAACGTAGCACGCAAGACGGGCAAAGCAAATTCGCGCGAAAATACATGCGCCAATTCGTGCGGCATTACGCCCTCGTAGGAAGACCAAAGGACGTGTATTTGTGGCTGCGAAAGCCAAACGGGAGCCACATTGGTATAACGTGCGCCCGTTAGCTGGGCTTTTTTCTCCGGTGTTGGATACAAATAACTACGAATCTTTGTAGGAACTTGCACCTTAAGGGTTTCCGCAAATTGCATATACCGGAACTCATGCTCTTTCGCCACAATTTTTATTCGCGCTGCCGAGATTTCAGAAGGATCGTAGTAAATTTCAAAATGCGGTGTGTGATAAATCCCTTTTAATGCCGTTGCTATTGCAGCATGTGTCGTATTAAACCCCAATACATCCCGAAAAAGATACCCCATAAAAAGGAGCAATCCCACAACTGCCAGTTTGCCGTAAAACGATGTTCCTTTACGTTTTGATTGGCCTAAAATCCAAAATGCACCAGACCAAAGCAAGGTAAATAACCGGAAAACATACAATCCCGTTCTAATTGCCAATTCCTCATCATAGATTGGGCCAAGAACGCCGCCAAAAACATGGTTATACGTATAGAATTGAGGGTGAAAACCTAAATCAAATACCAATCCGCCCAAAAGTGGAATCAGTGACACCAGAACATAAGCCCCAAATGGCCGTTTGACCTGAAATCCCGTGATCGCCCATGCCAACGAAACCCCAAAAACAACTGAAATGACGGGGAATAGCACAAAAAACAGCAAACCATCCAGCCAGCCACAATTGGATCGCCAAAGCATGGACAACAAACCACCCGCCAATGGGATCAACAATAAAACCAACTGGCGGAAAAGGACGGACAAGAAAGACGTTTTGGTACTGAAGTCTCGGAAGGCCCGCCAACCCGATACATAAAACCCGACAAAAGCAATGATGGCACAGGATTCTACATGCAAAACCCCTACCAACGGAAATGGCCACAAAACAAGCGTTAAAATGCCATAAAACCAAGTTTCGCGAGTGAGGAATATGCCCATTTCGGATCAAAAAAAACGGATCAGGTGATCAGATCAAGCCCAAACATCGAGATTAACCAATGGCGCTGCTCATGTCTAACATCCGTTGGATCGGTGCAAGCGCACGCAACCGTATTACCTCCTCCATTTGCAACTCCGGAAGTTCGTACTTCAAGCAGAGGTAAACCTTTTCGAGGGTATTGAGCTTCATGTGTGGACATTCGTTGCAACTGCATCCATTATTGGGTGGGGCTGCAATAAAGATTTTATCGGGGCAGGATTTTTCCATTTGGTGCAAAATTCCAGCCTCGGTTGCCACAATAAACTGCTTTTCGGGGCTGTTCTGGGCATATTTTAAAATGCCGGTAGTCGAACCGATGTAGTCGGCATGGCGCAAAACGGCTTCTTCGCACTCTGGATGCGCCAGAACCAAAGCACTCGGATGGTTTACCTTCAGCCGGACAATTTGCTGCTCGCTAAACACTTCGTGGACGATGCAAGAACCATCCCATAGTACCATATCACGACCCGTCACCTTAGAAATATAGCGGCCAAGGTTTTTATCCGGCGCAAAAATGATCTTCTGATCGAGGGGTAATTGCCGGATAATGTGCTCTGCATTGGACGACGTGACAATAATATCCGTCTGGGCTTTGATCGCCGCCGAGCAATTGATGTACGAAATTACCAAATGATCAGGATATTGAGCGCGGAAGGCCGCAAATTCATCCGGCGGGCAAGAATCGGCCAATGAGCAACCCGCATTGAGATCGGGCAAGATCACCTTTTTTTGTGGGGATAGAATTTTTGCCGTTTCGGCCATAAAGTGTACCCCAGCAAAATGAATGATGTCTGCATTGGTTCCGGCGGCCTGGCGGGCCAGCCCCAAGGAATCACCTACATAATCTGCCAAGTCCTGAATATCTGGCTCTTGGTAATAGTGGGCCAAGATTACGGCGTTTTTCTCCTTTTTCATCCGATCAATTTCGGCAAAAAGGTCTAAAGTGGGATCAACTGGTGCGTCAACATAGCCCCCAGAAACATCCAGCACGTCTAAAGCGATCATTTCATCCATTTTAGTAAGGTAAACAGGTTGCAAAGATTGATTTCCCCAAGCACATCGCCCTTTCTGCGACGGCTTTAGAGTATATTTTGTGCATATAGATAGGCCAACAACAGGCCAATTAGAAATGCTGCGATCGTGGCCATGCGCCAAACCGCTTTTACAAAGAAGCCCGCAATGCCCGATACAATGGCCACGCCGATCAACAGGGGTAAGAAAGTGGAGGCTTCAGCGTGCAAAATTGGAACATCGAACGTTTTAATCGCATAGGCCAAAAGTGCTCCAATAGCGGAGACCGACGAGATAAAATTAAGCAATTTGCCCATTTTCATTTTCTCTAAGTTGTTCAAAAATAAGCCCATCTTCCATACGGAGCACCCGATCTGCCATTTGTGCGAGGGCTGGATTGTGTGTAACAATGATAAACGTCTGGTTCATTTCCCTACTCAAACGGATAATTTCCTCATGCAAGGTTGCCGCAGTCCGAATGTCCAAATTCCCAGTCGGCTCGTCGGCCAAGATCAAATCTGGCTCATTCATCAAGGCACGGGCCATGGCCACCCGTTGTTGCTCGCCACCAGAAAGTTGGCCCGGACGGTGCGTGGAGCGGTATTTAAGTCCAAGCAAGGCCATCAGTTCCTTTGCACGGCCCTCCACTTGCGCAATGGATTTATTTCTAATTAGGGCAGGCATAGCGACATTCTCAAGCGCTGTAAACTCTGGCAAAAGGTGGTGGAATTGAAAAACGAAGCCAATCCTCTTGTTCCGAAATTGCGCCAATTCTTCTTCTTTCTGTGCAAAAACATCTTCGCCATTAAACCGAACATGACCAGAAGTGGGGCGATCTAACGTCCCCAAAATATGCAGCAACGTGCTTTTACCAGCACCACTTTGCCCCACAACCGCAACCACCTCTCCCTGTGAAACGGAAAACGAAACCCCTTTTAAGACTTCTAATACGCCGCCTTGTGTTTGGTAGTGCCGTGTTAGTTGCTCAACATCTATTAAGTTCATAAGCATGGTCAGTCTTGAGCGCGTTCTATCCCGTATTTGCTGATTTTATTATACAAGTGGGAACGCTGTATCCCGATTTCCTCCGCCGTTTTGGAAATATTCCAATCAAACTGGGCCAATTTACGCTCTATAAAATACTTCTCGGCGGCATCTCGAAATTCGGTAAAGTCATTATAACGCTCCAAAAGCCCTCCAATTACATCTTTCTGTGCAGCATATGGCGTAACAAAATGCTCTACATCTTCGGCTTCTATCTGGTCTGCATTGGACAAAATGAGCAGCCGTTCAACCACATTGTACAGTTCACGGATATTTCCCCGCCAGTCGTATTGCCTAAGCAGAGACATCGCTTTAGGGGAAAACGATTTATTGGTCATTCGGTTGCGTGCGGCCTGTTTTTCCAAGACAAAAGTTGCAATGGCCGGAATGTCCTCACGGCGCTCACGCAAGGGCGGGACGTGAATTGGGATGACATTTAAACGATCAAACAAGTCCTGCCGAAAATTTTTTTCCCGAATGGCCTCATTAAGGTCTTTGTTCGTCGCCGCCACCACCCGTACATCCACCGAAATAGCCCGATCTCCGCCCACTCGGGTAATAATGCCTTCCTGAAGTGCCCGCAACATCTTGGCCTGCGCAGACAAACTCATATCACCAATTTCATCCAAGAAAAGGGTTCCTCCATTGGCTTGTTCAAATTTCCCCAATTTGCGGTCATGTGCGCCCGTAAAGGAGCCTTTTTCGTGGCCAAAAAGCTCACTTTCGATGAGTTCGCTTGGAATGGCTGCACAATTGACCTCGATGAGTGGGGCTTCGGCTCGTCGGGAGAGCTTATGCAACCAACGCGCCACCAATTCTTTTCCGGTTCCGGGTTCGCCCGTTACCAAGACCCTCGCCTCGGTGGGTGCTACCCGCTCAATCGTTTTCTTGATCAGTTGGATGGGCTTGCTGTCTCCGATGATGGGTGTAACGCCGGCGTGTTGCTGTTCTACCAAGGTTTGCTTCATCCGCTTGTTTTCGACAACAAGTTTTCCCCGAACCAAGGCATTACGAATGGTGACCAAGAGGCGATTCAAGTCTGGCGGTTTTTCCAAAAAGTCCACCGCACCCAATCGGGTGGATTCTACGGCCGTTTCTACATTCCCATGCCCCGAAATCATCACGATGGGCAACTCTGGCTGCTCGTTGGCAATGGTTTTAAGCACTTCGAGACCATCCATTTTCGGCATTTTGATGTCTAAAAGGGCCATATCATAGCGCCCCTTACGCATTTTTTCGAGCGCAGCCACACCATCTTCGGCCTCATCAATGGTATATCCTTCAAACTCTAAGATTTCTCTAAGGGTACGACGGATAGCCCGCTCGTCGTCCACGATTAATAAATGTTTCGGCGTTGCCATGTATAAGTCAAATTAACCCTATAAAAAAGTCGGTGGCACAATATAGAACCACCGACCCAAAACGACAAATACGTCCTGCCGCTTCCCGTAATTTTTAACGGGCCAGCGCTTCGATTCTTCCGAGGAAAAAGTCCAAGTCCGCAGCTACCGAGGATTTTGGGTATTTTTCCTTGATTTGCTCATATGCAGCTTTTGCGGCTTTGTAGTCTTTTGCTTTCTCGTAATTTCTGGCGGCTTTCCGCAAGTATTCTGGCGCAGAAGACTCGTCGGGATACGTATTGGCGGCCTTTTGGTACAACTCGGCAGCCTTTGAATAATTTTTATTGACGTCTTCGTGAATGGCCGCTTCTCCAGCATATGCCGAAGCGCCGATTAAATTGCTCCCTTTATCAAACGCCTCGTAGTGCTCAAGCGCTTTTTTCCGGTTGTTCTGATTGTCGTAAGCAACAGCAGCATAATAATGCGCCAAATTGCCCGTTTCCGTCGAACCGTACTCACTGGCTATTTTGAGCAATCCAGCATTTGCACCAGCACCATCCAAGGCTTTTTTGTATTCGCCCAACTCGAATTGTTGGACGGCATAACCAATTTTCTCGGCAGCAGCGGTGTTCTGGGAACCTTTGTACCAATCCCACAAGAAATAAGCCGCAACCAGAATAATTAATGCTGCAAGCCCAATAAGAATGGGTTTTTGGTGTTTGCGATAAAATCCTTCCAGATGCGAAGCCGCATTCACGACCACATCTTCTTGTAATGCTTCTTTGGTAATGGTTTTTGTAGCCATGACAAAATGGGTGTCTTGTTGGTAAGCCTAATTTTTGCTTTAGCTTTAGAAGATAAGGCATCATATACCCCATCTCCAAAACAAGAACCCATAAAACTTCTAAGGAAAATCGGTGGTTTTGAATAAACTCATTCAAAGATCATATTCCCGAAGCGCTTTCGGATTTGAATTTGGGTAAATAATGATGTAGGTTGTGTGCGATTTAGAAACCAAAATTTGCTATCAACTCATTTCTAAGCACATAAGGAGAAAAAAATGGCAATCAAAATTGCAATCAATGGCTTTGGCCGCATCGGACGTCTGGTCTTTCGGGCTATTCTGGAACGCGGATCCAAAGAATTTGATGTGGTTGGTGTGAATGACCTGACCGATGCCAAAACCCTTGCACACTTATTGAAGTACGACTCGGTTCATGGTCGCCTTCCCTTTCCTGTTACCGCTGAAGAAAGTGCACTTATCGTAAACGGAGACCGCTTCCAAATTTATGCCCAAAAAGACCCAGCCCAATTACCTTGGGGAGAATTAGGCGTGGACTTGGTGATCGAAGCTACTGGCATCTTTACTTCTGCCGAAAAAGCGGGGCTTCACCTGCAAGCCGGTGCTAAAAAAGTACTCATTACCGCCCCTGCAAGCGGTGAGGTGGATGCGACCATTGTGATGGGCGTCAATGACAACATCTTGACGGGTGACGAAAAGATTGTGTCTAATGCTTCTTGTACCACCAACTGCCTTGCTCCGATGGTGAAGGTTCTGGACGAGAACTTCGGCGTGGTTCAGGGCTATATGTCCACCGTTCACGCCTATACCGCCGATCAACGCCTTCAAGATGCACCACACAAAGACCTCCGCCGCGCTCGCGCTGCTGCTGTCTCGATGGTTCCCACTTCTACCGGAGCCGCCAAAGCGGTTGGTTTGGTTTTGCCACACCTCAAAGGAAAATTAGACGGGTTTGCGGTGCGTGTTCCTACCCCAGATGTCTCCATGACCGACCTTACCGTGATCCTGAACAAAGCTGCAACCAAGGACGAAATCAATGCCGCCTTCAAAGCCGCCGCAGATGGTCCGCTCAATGGCATTCTCTACTATCAAGCAGACCCCATCGTTTCTTGTGATGTGATTCATGATCCGGCTTCCTGCGTTTTCGATCCCGCGCTTACCAACTCCCAAGGCGCTTTTGTTAAAGTGGTGGGCTGGTACGACAATGAGTGGGGCTACTCGAACCGCGTAGTGGATCTGGCCGCAAAGATGATGGCCTAACGTGGTCTTCTTTACGTTTTTGGCGTTTGTAATCCGAGCCATACCGACCGGAGGACAAGCGCCTTTTTTTATAAAACTCTAAATTCCAAGATCATGTCCAAATTAACCATAGACGATCTTAGTCTTGCTGGTAAGAAAGTTTTGATTCGTGTGGACTTTAACGTCCCCCTCAAGAACGGTGTGGTCACAGACGATACGCGCATTCGCGAAGCGCTACCCACCATCCGAAAAGTGCTCGCGGAAGGTGGACTTCCCATTTTGATGAGCCATGCCGGACGCCCCAAAAATGGCCCGGACCCACAATACAGCCTGAAGCCAGCCGCTGGTAAATTGGCCGAATTGATTGGCGCAAAAGTTCACATGGCCTCGGATACGGTTGGGCCGGATGTAGAGGCACTGATTGCCTCGGCTGAGGCTGGCAGTATTGTCTTGTTAGAAAACACCCGTTTTTATCCCGGAGAATCCAAAAACGACCCCGAATTGGCGGCGAAAATCGCAAAATTGGGTGATGTCTTCATTAACGATGCGTTTGGCTCTGCACACCGCGCCCACAGTTCTACGGAAGGGGTCACCCATTTTGTGCAACAATCGGGTATGGGGTATTTGCTCCAAAAAGAAGTAGAGTACCTCTCGAAGGTATTGGCGTCTCCCGAAAAACCATTTGTAGCCGTCATTGGTGGCGCCAAAGTCTCGGACAAGATCGGGGTCATCGAGGCACTGCTCCCCAAAGTGGATCGGTTGCTCATTGGGGGCGGGATGACGTTCACCTTCCTCAAGGCCAAAGGCGTGGAAATTGGCAAATCGCTCTGTGAAGAGGACAAGCTCGACTTGGCAAAAAACCTCATGGAAGCCGCTGGAGACAAATTGGTTTTGCCCGTTGACCACCTCTCGGCGGATGCCTTTTCTAATGATGCGCAAACACAGGTCTCTGCGCCCGGCGTTCCCGGAAATTGGATGGGATTGGATATTGGCCCGGAAACCATTTCACAATATCAGCACATTCTAACCCAAGCAAAAACAGTGGTTTGGAATGGCCCGATGGGCGTTTTTGAAATGGCTAATTTTGCCAAAGGAACCATTGCAGTGGCCGAGGCACTTGCAGCAGCAACACGGAATGGCGGCCTCACGGTTGTGGGCGGTGGAGACTCCGTCGCGGCCATTTCTCAGGCAGAATTGGATGACGACGTAAGCCACGTCTCTACGGGTGGCGGTGCTATGTTGGAGTTTCTGGAGGGCATTACCTTGCCCGGTGTTGCAGCCCTTAGTGAAAAATAATAGACAAACCCATGCGCGCTCAAAAACCGTATTATATCTGGCTTGCTTTTTTGACCAATAGCATTTTGATTGGCGCATGGGCTGCACGGATTCCAGAATTTAAGGCTTATTTCCAAACGGAAAACGGAATTTGGGGGATGGTTTTACTGATCATTCCCCTCTTTTCCCTTGTGGCAAGTTTCCCGACGGGGAAGCTCATTCGCCATTTCAACTTAGCAACTATTCTCCGTTGGGGTATTTTCCTCTCTTTGGTGTCTTTTGTACTGCTACCTTTCACCAAGAATTTCCTCCTTTTTCTATTGGTATTGGTGGCCTATGGCCTTTCTAGCGGCATGTTGAACTTGGCCATGAATGCTGCTGCTGGCGCTTACGAACACCAAACGGGTAAACCGATTATGGCGGCGTCTCATGGCATGTATAGTTTTGGTGGGATGTTGGGTTCTGGATTTGGCGTCGTTGCCGGAAGCCTTACCCTTAGTACACAAACGTTTTTTGGCGTATTGACGCTTGTGTTGTTCCTATGCAATGTGTATTTGATTAAAATTGTCCTGCCTAAAGAACCCATGGCCGAACAACACAAAGAAAAGGTGGGTTGGTCTCGCTATTTGGTCTTGCTTGCCCTAACATCCTTTGTATTTATGTCCATCGAGGGCATGATTTTGAATTGGAGTGGCTTATTCCTCAAGACCGAAGCCGCAACCTCGGCAGGCTTGGTAAGTGCTGGTTTTTTGGCCTTTTCTGCGACCATGACCCTTGGCCGCTGGGCAGGAAACCAATTTTTTAGCCGCTTTTCTGTGCGCCAACTCATGACGTTTGGATCTGGTATCGTCGTTATTGGCTTTGCCCTTTTGTGGATGTCCCAACAATTTATTACAGCAACAGCGGCCTTTGCAGTCATTGGCCTTGGGGCTTCGGCCTTGGTTCCGCTCTTGTTTTCAGAGGCTACCAAGTTCCAGAACCCCCCACCCGAAACAGCGATTGCCGTTGTGCTTTCTGTGGGTATTGCCGGCATTATGACGGGCGCACCCCTCATCGGTTTTGCCAGTGAACTTTTGGGGCTTCGGAATGCCATGCTCATACCGCTCGGCTTGACGGGCCTCATCCTACTCGCGCAGAAAGGATTTCCGCACAAAAAAACGCCCCAAACCAGCTAAGACTTGGCGCGTTTAACACTTTCGAGACGGGTGAAATCACCTTGCCCACAAAAATCGGCTTACTGAAGAAACCGCATTTTTACATGCTCAAGGAAAGTGGCTTCGTCTGGATGTAGGTGTCCATCCGCCTCCAGAATTTGAGAACAAAAATCCAAGGCTTGCGCCCGAACATCGGCATCGTCCAAATAGAGGCAAATGTCTTCGAGGAGGTAAGCCGCCGCTTGCTCATCGTGAAAAGCATCACGCACTTTGGCAATGGTCGGGTTCAGGGATTGGGCAATCGGCGTGATGTCACCAACAGACATTTGATCCAAAATCTGGTCTATCAACTCATTTTCTTCAACCCGAATGGCTTTATCTACATACATCGCCCAAACCATGAGTTCTAATAAAGCCGTTTGCTGGGCATCGGTCCAAGTCTCGTCCAAAATATAGTGTAAAAATGGCGCATTGTTTTGTTGATCCATAGCGGTCTGTCGTAACTTTAGTGATTAAGGAAAACCGCAAGTTTGCGGCAAATGACAATCCAAAATACGCAAATTGCCCCCATGTTGCACGAGATTATTCAGGAACTCAGGCACTTAGACGTTTCCCGTAGTGCCTTGCAAAAATTCGGCTGGCTGATTGGCGGGCTTTTGCTGGCTTTCGGCCTCTGGCTCCTCTTCAAGAGCGATCCCACACATCAACATTTTTGGTATCTCTCATCCGTCTTGGGCTTGATTTTATTTACTTTAGGCACGTTTTTCCCAACAACCCTAACCCCAGTTTACCGTATCTGGATGGGCTTGGCTTTTGTGATGGGGGCCATTATGAGCCGTGTCATTCTGACGCTTGTTTTTTTCTTGCTCGTTACCCCGATTGGTTTGGTCATGCGCCTATTTCGGAAAGACTTGCTTCACCTGCATACAACAGGAAAAGAACATACTTTTTGGCAGACCAAAACCTACTTAGATGATTCCCCAAAACGGTTTGAAAAGTATTTTTAACGCAATTGGCGACCAGACTTGGTTACGGATGTGCATTGTTATGATTAATATCGCCTCTATCTTATAGTATAATTGTGTTGTTCAAGAGATGCCACCCCTACGGGGCTTTGTTGTGCGTTTGGAAACCGATTTCTACTAAGATACCGCCCCTATGGGGCTTTTTTTGTTCATTCAAGAGTGGAGCAACCCCTTGAAAAACCAGCATTTACGCAATCCCGTGAGTTCTGACATGATTCTCGCTTGGCATGGCGACCCTTAGTAAAATCCGCCTGCCGGCTTGTCTGGGCACTGTTGGCAGGGTTCGATTTGATTAAGCCAAATACGTGTTAAGTGGTTACAAGTTAATGGCTGGCACAATAAACTTTTTCTTAACCAGTATATTTATACTTTATCGTCACACCATAAAATACGCCTTATTCCCCAATTTAAGTATCAAGTTCCATGTCTAATGCGAGGGCTTTTTCGAGGAGGTTATCCGTGAGGGGTTCGAGGTGTTCGTGCCGAGCGATGTAGGCTTCCATGGCCGTTTTAAGGCTTACATCGCGGTTGAGTGTGGTCGTTCGTTGCACTTGCCGCACCTCTATAACCCGCTCAATGGAAGCAATAGAAGCGGCTTTACTCAATTCAGCACGAATTGTGGCCACATCCACCAAATTTGTTTGGTCTTCGTTGATCTCATAACGTACCCTAACGATGGCCTCTTCAATGTTTTGTTTTCGGATGGCACTAACAATCAACTCGGTGGGATTGGTGGCGTCCCGCACATCCAGCATAACCGAGACAAAACGACGAGCAGGCGTCTCGACAAAACGGTAATTCGTTTGGCGTTGATGGCCATCGCCCGTGATTTCCACCAATACAAAACCTTTTGGCGTATCAGCTTCTTTAAAGGTCACCCGTTCGATACTGGAGGAATACACTACGGGCGGCTTGTGGCCTTCGTTCCGGTCTTGAAACCGATGGATATGCCCTAAAGCCACATAATCCAATACGGGATATGCCAAATGGCTTACCAAGAACGTGGGTTCATGCTGAATGACGCTACTCCGTTCAGAACCCGACATTTCCGCCCCTTGAACGGTGAGATGGGCGGCTAAAACGGCGGGCAGGCTCGGATCTAAGTCGTTCTCTACGATAATTTGTACATACTCGGCGTATTTCGCCTCAATCAGTTCTCTAACCTCCGAGGGGGTTTTGTCTTTGTACTCCTCTTTTGCTAAAAGTTTAGAACGGATTGGCCAAGGAAGACCCAAAACCTGAAGAGGCCCCGACTTGGTCTGGACGACTTTTAATGTGGGATGCTCAAAGATCGTAACATTTCCCGTCAGATGCTCAAAGATCGAAATAGAAGAAGCCTTCCCAAAAGACACGGGTTGATCGTGATTCCCGGTTAGCATCACCATCGGTATTCCGGCATCGGCAAGAGGCCGCAGACAATCTGCAAAAATTTTCTGCTGAGTGGGACTTGGATCGTGGGTTCGATAGGCGTCGCCACAGAACAAAAACACATCCACTTTTTCGCGAATGGCTGTTTCCACCATAAAGTCGAAACAGCGCCTGAAGTCCAAAAGGCGCGTGTTAAGACCCGTAGCGGGGTCTAAACGTCCAAAGTTTTCGTAGCCTATGTGTATATCGGCGGTATGGAGGATTTTCATGTTTTACTTAATGGATGATCGTCCCCTAAACTAACAAAATTTACTTCTAATCACGTTCTCATTTCCTGCTTTAATCAAAGATATTTTCGGGATAGAGGAATTTTAATATCCTACCGATGCAAAAGACTGACATTCCCCACCCCCTCAAATACGGAAATAGTATTTTTTTGTCGGCTCGCCCAACAGGTCAATGATCTTGTTTTTTGTGTCATTAAGATTTAATATGATAGGCTTTGCATCTCCTTGGTACAGCACATGGATGCCTGCCATGAGGATGAAGAGCCATCTGGCGGTTGGGTTTTTCACCTGTTTGTTCACCTAATTGGGGAGGGTCTGGCTCTCTTTGCTTAACTGACTTCGGACTCGGTACTCTATTGCGGCATATACGCTCAAGCAGAGCGTCATTACAAACAGCAGCGCTTCTATCCGTTCGGGCTTCTTCACAAAAAACGTGGATGCAGCAAA
>Ga0209573_1000902_pt1 | contig 52274 bp, 43 predicted proteins | sample TNRBio252014_DNA_FD_185870 | JGI IMG/M metagenome (GOLD analysis project Ga0209573, IMG submission 185870) | Wastewater treatment Type I Accumulibacter community from EBPR Bioreactor in Madison, WI, USA - TNR Reactor_6/25/2014_ DNA (SPAdes)... | ecosystem: Engineered > Bioreactor > EBPR >... | reverse complement strand
CGGACGAGGGCGTCGAGGGCGCTCCCGTCGAGGTTCCCGCGACCCGAGAGGGAGAGGAAGCTCCCGTCGTCCCCCTTGAGCTCGAGACCCGCGATCTCGATCTGCTCTCCTCGAACGGTGGCCTCGCCACCGGACGTCGAGATCCGCCGGCCGGCCGCTGCGACGAACGCGTCCCCGAGGCTCACCGTCGCCTCGAGCTGGCCGGTACGGGAACGCCTCGCCGCGAGGCGACCCGATACCTCGCCGTGCAGGCTGGCGAGATGAGGGGGAAGGAGGGCCGAGAGAGGGGACAGGTCGAATCGCACGAGCGTGGCCTCGGCCTCGAAACCACCGCGGGCGGGCGCGACCGCCTTTGCCGTAAGCCGGCCGTCGGCCGTGCCGAGGCGCGCCTCGACCGTCGCGCCGAGGGCTGCGTGCGCGTTCACGTCGGGGAGGGGGTGCCCACGGAAGTGGATGCCGCGGACGCGCAGGTCGATCTCGGGGGACTTCACCCCCGGAAGGGGCAGGCGTCCGTCCGCCTCCATGCCGGCGGAGACGTCATACGCCGCGCCCGAGCCGTTGAAGACGGAGAAGGTTGCGCCGTTCGCCTTCGCATCGAACTCGATGCAGTCGATCCGTGCGCCGGCCACGGTCAGTGCGCGGGCGCGGAGTCGGCCGTCCAGGACGGGGCGCGCCACGGGCCCGCCGCCGCTCAGGTGAGCCGTCAGGTGGCCCTTGCCCTCGATTCCGAGCATCGCGAGCCACGGGCCGATGTTCCCGGAGTCGACGTCGACACGACCTTCGAAGGTTTTCTGCCGATGGTCATAACGGCCGCTCAGCCCGGCGGTCGTCTCCCGTTCCGACAGCTCCACCGACTCGGCCGTGAGGACCCCACCGGAGAACCTCAGCCGGGCGCGGGCGTCGGGAGCGAGCGTGCCGCGTGCGGCCGGCCGTGCCCCCGTGAGAGCGAGGTCGGCCGTGGCCGTGATCCCTTCGAGGACCGGGCGCGCGAGGGTTCCCTCGACCGTGCCTTCGAGCGTTCCAGCCAGCTTCGGTGCTCCGGCCGGCAGGAGGAGCAGTCGCGCGAGGTCGAGCTTCTCAGCCCGAACCGAGAACCTCACGTCCTTCGGCGCGGGGTGAATGGTGCCCGAGGCTTCGACGTGGAGACGTCCCCGGCCGGACGCCAAGTCGAGCCTCCCCTTCCGAAGGAGCGGACCAGCGACGTCTCCCGCGAAGTCCACGTTCTCGAACGTCCGCCCGAGCAGCGTGAGTGTTTCGGCCCGCGCCGTAGCAGTCGACGACGGTGGCTCCGTACCTCTTCCCGAGGCCACGATCCGGGCTTCGACCGTCCCCCCGAGGCCGAGGTCCGGCGCGAGTCTCGCTGCCATCGGGCCGAGCGTCCCCTCGGTCGTGAAGGTCGCCGTGTAGCTCGGCGTCCCGGAGAGGTCGCGGATCGCGGCGTCGAGCCCCGCCGCCAGTCCCGCGTCCTTCGCGACGAGCCGGGCCACGAGGTCGAGCGCGTCCTCGCGCGTCGTCCAGCGGGCGGTGAGCGACGAGCCCCGCAGCGGCTCCTGTCCCGCGGCGGAGACGTCGATGGCCCCGACGGTCAGGGTGCCGGTCGAGGCCAGGTCCCGGAGGCCGAGGCGACCCTCGAGGGCGAGGTCGCGCCCGTCGATGCGCCGGGCGGCCCTGCCGCGGTCGATCAGCTCGAAGGAGCCGTCCGTGAGGCGGAAGTCCCGCACGTGGAGGTCGGGCCGCGCCGCCGGCTCTTCGTCTTTCGTCTCCGGGATCCGGAACGGGAGGACCAGCCGGCCCTTCTCGTCGAGCGCGAGCCGCGCGAAGGGGCGCTCCACGACGGCGCTCAGGACGACGATGCGGCCGCGGAGGTAGTCGGGTACGGAGATGCGGATGTGCGCCCGGGAGACGGAGATCTCCGTCCCGGCCCGTTCCCCCTCGCCCTTCAAGAGAAAGTCTCGAACGTCGAGCGTCCCCGTGAGAGCGTTCCATCGCAGCGAGCCGGTGCCGACCGAGCCTTCGAGGATCTGTCCGGCCTCGCGGAGGGCGGCTCGGGACGCCGCCCGCTGGACCGCCGGCAGGTGGAGCAGTCCCAAGAGGAGAGCGGCGAGGCCGAGGACGACGAGCACGGCCCAGCCCAGCGCCCGCGCGGCGCGGCCGATCCACTGGCGGCGAGGTCTTTCCGTGTCGCTCATCGAGGTGTCCGCGGAGTTGCGTCCGGGAGGAGATTACCCTCCGGGGAGGCCTTCGACACCCGGGCGTCGAACGTCAAGGGCCGGGCGACACGTCCTGGATCTTCCGGTCTTCCGGGCCGATCGGGCCCGGCGGCGTCGGGGTCGCCGGGAATCCTCCCGTTCAGACGCCTCGCTTCACGGCCGCGATGCCGGCTGCGGCCAGGGCGAGGACGAACGCCGCCAGGGCGAGCGGGGAGAGCGCCGGGACCGGGATCCCGCCGAGCAGGTTGCAGTAGCCGTCGACGTCCCAGATGACCTGCTGCGGCAGCCCGTTACCGGCGAGGGAGATGAACTGGATCCGGATCGGGTTCTGGGTGGCAGCGGTGAGGTACGGCGCGACACCCGTGTTCGCAGGAATCACCGTTCCCGTGGGGTTGCTGGAGTCTTCCTGGTAGAGGACGACGCCGGCCCCGTCCGTGACCACGATCTGGTATGCCTCGTTCCCAAGGCCTGTGTTGTCCCGATCGAAGACGAACTCCGTCCAGGTCACCTGGAACGAATCGCATCCTGCGGAGTAGGCCGTGATCTGGCCGCCCGTCACCGCGAGGGATGACTGAGCCATCAGCGAGAGACCCGCGACGAGTCCTGCCAGAACTGCAAGACTGCTTCTGCGCATGTCACGCCTCCTGTCCTTTGTCGCTCGACTTTGGTGAGCATTTTACCAGAGCGAATTCCGCTGCACGCCCGGTCCCCTCCCTCGCGGTCCGCGGGAAAGCCCACGGTCCCGCGGCTGCCGCTCCTGAGGGGCAGGCCACCCGGATTCCATGAGCCCCTCAGGGTGTCGGGAGGCCGAGCGTATCGCGCAGAGCTTCGAGGGTCCTCGCCTCTCCCGCCACGAAGGACTCTCGCGGGAGAGTTCTCACGGGTGGCGAAAGAGCCGCGAGCCGGTCGTAGACGGCGCCTCTCTCGTCCGGGGCGAGGCGGGGAGCCAGTGCGAGGAGCGTGAGACCGTCCTTCGCCCGGGCCTCCCGGAGAAGATCACCCAGGCGCTCCGTGCGGTCCCGGTCGACCGCGTCCCCGGCTTCGAAACGGTCGTGTGCCTTGCGGAACGGAGCCGGCGCGTCGTCCCAGACCGGTGCTCCCGGACCCACATCCGCGGCCACGCGGCAGGACGCACCCGCCGGTACGGCGACCTCGTCGACTCCGCCCGGCGACCTCCGCACGAGCGAAACCCAGCCCGACGTCACCGCGAGATGTCCGTTTCCCGCCTCGTCGGTCGAGAGCGTGTAGGCGCACCCGAGGTCGATCGCCGTCGCCGCGGGGGTCTCGACGAAGAATCGGCGCGGCGGAGCCCAGATGCGCGCGTGGATCGTCCCGCGCGCGAGGGCGACACGGTGGTTCCCGGGAGTGTCGGAGACGAGCCGAAGCCGCGTTCCGGGACCGAGCTGGAGGGTGCCGATCTCGCCCACGGCGATCCGGGCCGTGTCCCTTCCCGTCTCGAGCCACTCGCCCCGCGAGAGCCGCGGCGTCCGGTCCGCCGAGACGCCCCACTGCACCTCCCAGCCCTTCTCGCGGTCCAGGAATGCCAGGCCGGCCGCGAGGAGGAGGGAGGCCGCGAGGAAAAGGGGCGTCGCGACGAAGAGCCTTCGCCAGGCCGGCGGCAGGGCCTCGTGGCGCGCCGGGAGCTCCGGCAGGCGAGGAGGCTCGCGCCGGAGCACGGCGAGCCGATCCTCGAGCGCCTTCACTTCGGGCTCGGGCTCGCCCGAGCGGTCCCACAGGTAGTCGCTCATCTCCCACCTCCGAGAAGCTCGCGCAGCTTCGCGAAGCCGCGGTGGAGGTTCACGCGGACCGATCCCTCCGTGAGGCCCGTCTCCCGAGCGATCTCGGGGCCGCTCATCCCTTCCACGAGCCGGAGGACGAGAGGCTCGCGATAGGCCTCGGGGAGACGACGGATGACGGAGAGGACCGCCTCGGGGGTCTCGTCGGCTCTCGGGCCGCCCGGAAGCTCCTCGGGCAGGGACGTCTCGCGGGGCCGCGATCTCGCGTGGCTCGCGGCGCGGTTCCTGGCGATGGCGGAGACCCATCCGCCGAATCCGTCGTCGTTGCGCAGGTCCGCGAGGCGTTGCCACGCGACGAGGAAGACGTCCTGCGCGACGTCCTCCGCGTCGGTCCTCGGGAGCCGGGCGAGGAGGACGCCGTGGACGAGGCGGTGGTACCTCCGATAGAGCTCCTCGAACGCCTCCGGATTCCCGGAGCGCGCCGACCTCACGAGCCGAGCCCCGTCGCGCTCGAGACGCGTCCCGGGGACGCTCATCGTCGGGACACTCCAATCCACTTCGGCGGCGAGATTCCCCATCGTCCGGAAAGGACGCTCCCGGGGAGCGCTTCGTTAACCGGAGAAGCCACGATTCGGGAACGTTAACAGTGCCCGTCCCTTCCGCGTCCTTCCTCGCGACACCAGGAAGCGCTTCTCCGACGGAGGTTCCCGATGGACGACCGCCCGACCCGCCGCCCCATCCTCGCTCTCTGCCTCGTCTTCCTGGCCGCCGCAGTGCTTCCGCCGGCTCTCCTCGGCTCTTCGAAGGAGGACCCCTGCGCCCGGGCCGGACGCGAGGCCACGATCGCGCCGGCCGGAGAGCCGGGCGAACGTCTCCGCGTGGAAGGTCTCGTCTTCGCCCCGGACGGAACGACTCCCGTGGAGGGCGCCATCGTCTACGCGTACCAGACCGACGCGACGGGCCGCTATGCCGCGCCTCCCGCCCGGACGCCCCGGCTGCGCGGGTTCATGAAGACCGACCGCGACGGCCGTTTCTCCTACGACACGATCCGGCCGGGCTCGTACCCGGGCGGCAGGAACCCTGCCCACGTCCACCATCAGGTCTGGGGTGCGGGCTATCCGGCCCAGTGGGCGAGCGATCTCCTCTTCGACGACGATCCGTTCGTCCCGGAGTCCGAGCGCCGCCGCTCCGAGGCTCTCGGCCGGTTCTCGTTCGTGAAGCCCGTCGCGAAGCATCCGGCTCACGGACCCCTCGTGAAGATCCAGCTGCGCCTGAAGACGACGGGAGACCGCTTCGAGGCGGGCACGAGGCACGGGATCGATGACTGCTCGCACGCGGTCGGTTCTCCCGGCAGCTGAAGCCGTCAGGAGTGCGGCGACACCTCGGCGACCCACGGCTCCAGCCTGCCGCCGGTCCGGAGCACGACCCTGTAGCGGGGGACCTCCGCGGAGGGCTTCCCGCCTGCGGTCGCGGCGGCCGACGTCGCTCCGGCTCCCGCCGGCACCGCCTCTCCTGACGCGAGGGCGTCGAGGAGCGCGCGCCTCCCCCGCGGGACCTGGATCTCCTCCACGAGGAGGCGCTGGATTCGGCCCCTCAGGAAAGGGGGCGACGACTTGCGGGTCTCCGGGTCCCATCGGCCGTAGCTCTCGGCCGTGACCGCGGCGCGAACCACGAGGACGCGCTGCCGGTCGGGGTGACGGGCGCGAAGCGCCCGGGCGTCCAGCGCGGCATCGACGGGGTGAAGGCGGGAGCGGGACGACGCGTCCTTCGGGTACGCGAGGTCCGTCGCCGCCGCCGCCGGTCCGTCGAATTCGAGGGCGAGGAAGACCTCTCTCGCCGGCTGCCAGCCGTAGAAGCCGGAGGCCCGCAGGTCGTCTGCGGCGAGGCGCACGTCGAAGCCGAGCGCGGCCAGCTTCGCCCGGTCGAACCAGCCGGGCTCCTTCTGCGACCACTGCAGGTCGCGGTTCCAGTCGAGTCGGAGGACGGCCCAGCGGCGCCCCTCCCCGAGCGGGACGAGCCGCAGCTCCCGTTCGGTAACGACCACCTCGGCCTCCGGCTCTGCCGCGCGGTTCGACGCCGAGGCGAGGAAGACGAGCAGCGGCGCGACGACCGCGACGGCGGCGGCGATCGCGAGGAGCGGCGCGCGCTTCATGCCGTGCTCCTTCGCGACAGGGAGTGGAAGCGTCTGAGCAGGAGGAGGAGGCCGACGGCGACGAGGCCGAGGACCAGGAAGAAGACCCACCGGGGGAGAAACGCCCACCACCAGTCGTAGAGCTTGACGTAGAGGTAGACGACGAACGCCCCGCCGGCGACGTTCGTGACCTCGGGCCAGGCCGACCTCACCCCGAGCCAGACCGCGAGGGCCGCGAGGACGAAACCGAGGAGCTGGTAGGCCGCCTCGATCGTCCCGGGGCCGAGGCCCAGGAAGCTCGCGTTCCCGGCGCGGCCGAGGATCAGGATCGGCAGGAACAGGGCGAGCAGCCCGAAGGTCCGAAAGGCGGGAGGAAAACCCGTCAGCGATCGGTGCGGTGCGAGGCGGGGGACGGCGACGAGAAGGACTCCGAGAGGTAGGAACGCCTCGGGGCGGTGCCCGAACGCCTCCCAGACGCAGTGGTCCGTCGGCCCCGAGAGGGTCCCCGCGTACCCGAGGGCGAAGAGAATCGCCGCGACGAGGAGGAGCCGCAGGCCGTACGCGTAGGAGAGGGCCCCGCAGAACGCCGCCCAGGCGAGGAGCGACACCGGCGGAAGGGCGACGTTGAAGAGGCCCGCGAGGACGGGGAGGCCAATGACGAACGACGCGCCCGCGAGGAGGCCGAGGAGGAGCGTGACGTACAGGGACCGTTCTCGACGTGCGGCGATCTCCATCCCGGCGACGAGGAGGAGCGGCGTTGCGACGACGACGCCGGCCTGGAGCGCAACGGGCATTCCTCCCCAGAAGCGGTAGAGGAACGTGTAGAGCGCCGCGGCCAGGGCGAGCGCGCCCAGGAGCGTAGCCGCTTTCATCCCGGAAGACAGCCGCCTCTGCCGGTCGGTCCGGTCGACGTCGTACGTCTTCGCAAGCCGCTCGAGGAGGCCGGAATGGTGAAGATCGAGCGCGGCGCGCTGCTCCTCGGTCAGCCGGAGAGCGCCTTCGCGCTCGAGCTCTGCCAGCTCGCACTGGAACGCACCGATCCGATCGGCGCGCCTCTGGGCCTCCTCGCGCGAGGAGGGCGTTGGTCCGCTCCCTGCTTCAGTCATTCGCTTCGAGTGTTCTCCGGCCTCCGGGAAGCATGGGTCCGTCGGGAAGCCTCCGCAAGGGCGGCATTCCGTCCTACTCGTCTCCTCCGGCCCCGCTCTGCTGGATCAGCTTCGCGACGAGGGCCGTCCAGCCCGTCTGGTGGCTCGCGCCGAGGCCGCGGCCGTCGTCGCCGTGGAAGTACTCGTGGAAGAGGAGGAGGTCGCGGAAGGCGGGGTCGGTCAGGTGGCGGTCGTCGCCGCCGAAGGCGGGGCGGCGCCCGTCCCCGTCGCGGAGGAAGAGGGAGATGAGCCGGCGCGAGAGGTCCGTCGCGACCTCGTCGAGCGTGGCGCGGCGTCCCGAGCCCGTCGGCAGCTCGACCTTGAACCCGTCGCCCAGGAAGTGGTGGTACTTCTGGAGCGACTCGACGAGGAGGAAGTTGACCGGGAACCAGACCGGGCCGCGCCAGTTCGAGTTGCCGCCGAAGAGGGGCGTCGTCGACTCGGCTGGCTCGTAGCCGACGCGGTGCTCGGCGCCGTCGAGGCGGAGAACGTACGGCCGGTCGCGGTGGACGCGCGAGAGGGAGCGGACCCCGTGCGGCGAGAGGAACTCCCTCTCGTCGAGCATGTAGCCGAGGACGGAGCGGAGCCTCTCGCCGTTCACGAGGGAGAGGAAGCGCCGGATCCGGCCGCCCGGCTCGGTCCGCGTCTCGACGTGCGCGGCGAGCTCGGGACGGTTCTGCAGGAACCACTGCATCCGCCTCTTGAAGCCGGGGAGCCGGTCGACGACCTCCGACTCGAGCGTCTCGACGGCGAAGAGGGGGATGAGCCCGACCATCGAGCGCACGAGGAGCGGGAAGTGCCGCCCGTCGGGGAGGTGGAGGACGTCGTGGAAGAAGCCGTCCTCGCGGCTCCAGAGCTCGAGCTTCTCGCTGCCGACGTTCGACATCGCCCGGCAGATGTAGACGAAGTGCTCGAAGAACTTCGAGGCGACGCCCTCGTAGGCCGGGTTCTCCTTCGCCAGCTCGAGGGCGATGGCGAGCATGTTGAGGCAGTACATCCCCATCCAGCTCGTCCCGTCGCTCTGCTCGAGCCGCCCTCCGGAGGGGAGCGCCGCGCTCCGGTCGAAGACGCCGATGTTGTCGAGGCCGAGGAAGCCTCCCTCGAAGACGTTCCGTCCGTCCGCGTCCTTCCGGTTCACCCACCAGGTGAAGTTGAGGAGGAGCTTGTGGAAGACCCGCTCGAGGAAGAGGCGGTCGCTGCGGCCGGAGCGGTGCGCGTCGATCTTGTAGACGCGCCACGCGGCCCAGGCGTGGACCGGCGGATTCACGTCGTCGAAGGCCCACTCGTAGGCCGGGAGCTGCCCGTTCGGGTGCATGTACCACTCGCGGGTCAGAAGGACGAGCTGCTCCTTGGCGAAGTCGGGGTCGACGAGCGCGAGCGGGACGCAGTGGAAGGCGAGGTCCCACGCCGCGTACCAGGGGTACTCCCACTTGTCGGGCATCGAGACGACGTCGGCGTTGAAGAGGTGCGTCCACTCCGCGTTCCGGCCCTTCCGCCGGGAGCGCGGGGGCTCGGGGCCGGCCGGGTCCCCCTTCAGCCAGCGGGCGACGTCGTACGCGTAGTACTGCTTCGACAGGAGGAGGCCGGCGAACGCCTGGCGCTGAACGTTCCGGGCGTCGTCGTCGAGCCCTTTCGGCTGGAGCGCCGCGTAGAACTCGTCCGCCTCGGCGCGGCGGAGCGCAAAGACCTCGTCGAAGTCGTCCCCCGCGCCGTCTCCGGCGGGGAGCTGGTCTACCAGGCGGAGCTTCAGCTCTATCGCCTCGCCCGGGCTGGCGGAGGCGGCGTACCACGCCGCCGCCTTCGACCCGACGCGGGCGGGGTTCGCGGCCTCTCTCCGGCCGTTCACGACGACCTCGTGGAAGGCGTCCTTCACCCACGGGATCTCGTTCGGGACGCCCCAGAGCCGGTCGGCGTTCGACTCGTTCTCGGTGAAGAGAAGGTCGGGCTCTCCTTCCGCGAGGAGCCACCGCGTCCCGTAGAGCCGGTGCTCCGTCGACAGGACGGCCGCGCGCGGCCGGCGCTCCCCCTCGAGGATCCGAGGCCGGCGCACGTCCAGCCCCCAGCTCCAGGTGTTGCGGTACCAGAGCGTCGGCAGGAGGTGGAGCGCCGCGGGCGCCGGGCCGCGATTCGTCGCCGTCACCTTCACGAGGAGGTCCTCGACCGTGGCTTTCGCGTACTCGACGGTCACGTCCCAGTGGCCCGCTTCGAAGGCCCCCGTGTCGAGGAGCTCGAGCTCCGGCTCGTCGCGCCCGCGCCAGCGGTTGCCCTCGACGAGCCGCTCGTACGGGTACTCCTCCTGGACGTACTTGTAGAGGAGCTTCATGTACGAGTGCGTCGGCGTCGAGTCGAGCTGGTAGTACAGCTCCTTCACGTCCTCTCCGTGGTTCCCCTCGGGACCGGTCAGGCCGAAGAGGCGCTCCTTGAGGATGGGGTCCTTCCCGTTCCAGAGGGCGAGGGCGAAGCAGAGGGTCTGCCTCCGGTCGGAGATCCCCATCAGGCCGTCCTCGCCCCAGCGGTAGGCGCGAGAGCGGGCGTGGTCGTGCGGGAAGGAGCCCCACGCGGCGCCGTCGGCGCTGTAGTCCTCGCGGACGGTGCCCCACTGCCTGTCGGAGAGGTACGGCCCCCAGCGCTTCCAGTGCGTCCGGCGGTCGCGGGACGAAGCCAGGCGGGTCTCTTCGGCGGTTGGCGGTCGGCGATTCAACGTTCTCCCCCTGACAGCGGGGATTCTCGCCCGGCGGGAGCCGTTTCTCCTTCTTGCCGGGCCGGAGAAGTCTTAAAGTTCCGGCCAATTTCGTTGAAGAGGCCCGGTAAGGAGGATCTGCGATGAAGGTGACGCTGCGATCCGAGAAGGTCGTGTCGGACGAGAACGTGAAGAAGGAGACCGGGAAGGGCTTCGCCGGGTGGTGGAAGCTCCTCGACGCCTTTGGCGGCCCGGCGAAAGGGCGGCGGGAGATCGGCGTCCACCTCATCCAGGAGCTGAAGGTCGACGCCTGGTGGTCCGCGACTCTCCAGGTCGAGTACGAGCGGCACAAGGGGGTCGTCGAGAAGGACGGCAAGGGGAAGGGCTACACCATCTGCGCGACGAAGTCGGTGAAGGCGGCGCCCGAGAAGTGCTACGAGATGTGGGCGACGGGCAAGGCCCTCGACGGGTGGTTCGGACCGAAGAACGTCCTCGACCTGAAGCCGGGCGGCTCCCTCTCGAACGGCGACGGGAACGCCGCCGACGTGAAGGGCGTGACGCCGGGGAAGACGATCCGGCTGGTCTGGAAGGACGCGAGCGCCCCGGGCACCCCGGTCGAGGTCAAGTTCCAGCCGGCACCGGGCAAGACGACCGTCATGGTGACGCACGACCGTCTCCAGACGCGCGAGGAGGCCGACGGCCTGCGCGCGGCGTGGGGCGAGGCGCTCGACCGGATGAAGAAGCTCGTCGAGGCGGGCTGACGAGAGGCCGCGCGACCCTCCGCCCCTCGCCAACACGGAGCTCCATCAGCCATCAGGGGTGGCCGTTGCGCATCGTTTCGGGCGCCGGCTCCCGGATCGTCTTACGCACCTCTTCCAGGGCCTTCCGGACGCCGGGCGGAAAAGCCGCGATGTACTCGTCGATGCTCTTCGGTTCGGGCACGTCGGGTTTCACAGCCCTCCTTCATGACGATCATCTCGCCCGGACCCCTGTAGCCCGGAACGAAGCACTCGGGAAAGCAGACGAGGCCGGCGCGCTCGGCAGAGGCCCGGACGATCGCCTCCTCGACGGGCGCGATCGACTCCTCGGGCGTCGCCGGGAACCGGATGCTGGCCAAAGCGATTCGAAACGCCTGCATTGCGCCGGACCTTGGCTCCAGTCGGAAGACGTTCGCCACAGCGAGGTGCGGGGGCCTCGGGCCCGCGCCTCGATTCCGGGGAGGTTGTCGGGCGTCAGGCGTCCAGCGAGTCGGCGAGCGCCTCCAGGAGCTCTGTGCCGTCGCCCTGCCACGCGCTCCCGTGCATGCACGCGAGCGTCTTCGGCCGCGTCGTCACGAGGGGCGCGAGGAGCGTGCGGACGTTCCTCGCGTGCGAGAAGTAGTCCGCCTGCCTCCGGAACGCCTCGGACGGCCCGAGGATGTCGGACGTCGTCAAGGGCGGGTTGTCGGCGCCCCCCTGCGTGAAGAGGTCGCCGCAGAGGAGGGTCGCGGTCGTCTCCTCGAAGAGGTAGCCGCACTCCCAGGCGTGCGGCAGGTGCGGGGCGTCGATCCACCGGACCCGGTGCCGGCCGAGCGAGAGCGTCTCGCCGTCCGCCAGGGCTCGGGGAGGCCGGTCGAAGGCGTCGCCGTTGATCATCGCGTTGACTCCGCCGCTGAGCGGCGCCGCATCGGGGGCGGCCGCGAGGAGGAATGGCATCGCCCCGCACTCGTCCGACTCGAAGTGGGAGTAGCCGACGAAGCGGATCCGCTCGAGCGGGAGGACGCTCGCAATCGCCTCGGCAACGAGCGGGAAGATCGTCCTCGGCCCGGTGTGGAAGAGGAGCGGTTCGTCGTCCGCGACCAGGTACTGGTTGAAGGAGAAGCCCCCGGGGACTGCGGGGAACGGGGTGCTGATGCGGTAGATGCCGTCCGCCACCTCGTCGATCCGGGTGCCGGAAGCCGTGTTCGTGACGCCCATGAGTCCTCCTTCGTGCCGTGCTCGCGGCGCGTGATGTCGTCGCGTGTTCCGTCAGCGCGGGCGCTCTCGCGAGCGCCCCTCCTCACGCCCCGTCGGGAATCTCCGCCTCGACGAGCTTCGCGAGGAGGACGAGCGACTCCTGCCACCCCAGGTAGCAGGCTTCGGGCGGAATGACGTCGGGGACCCCTTCCTGCGTGATCTCGAGCTCGGTCCCGCAGGAGACTCTTTTCAGCGCGACCGTCACCTGCATCGCTCCGGGGAGGTTCGGGTCGTCGAAAGCGTCCGTGTAGCGGATCCGCTCGCCGGGAACGAGCTCGAGGTACGTCCCGCCGAAGGAGTGGCTCGACCCGGTGGTGAAGTTCGTGAACGACATCCGGTGGGAGCCCCCGACGCGCGCGTCCATCGCGTGCACCTTGCCGGTAAAGCCGTTCGGCGGGATCCACTTGACCATTGCGTCCGGGTCGAGGAACGCGCGGTAGACCCGGTCGGGCGGGGCCTTGAGGACGCGGTGGAGGAGGATGGTGTTCGGCATCTCGGGTCTCCTTTCCGTGCCGGCGGCCACGCTCAGGGGCGCGCCGATCTCTCCAGGATCACGTGCGTCGCGTGCTCGGACGCGACGTGGCGCTTGCAGGCGTAGCCGAGCGCGCGGAGGTCGATCTCCTCGAAGAGCCGTTCGCCGGCACCGAGGAGGACGGGCGCGATCGCGAGGTGCAGCTCGTCGACGAGCCCCTCGCGCAGGTACTGCCGGATCGTGGCCGGGCCGCCCCCGAGGCGGACGTCGCGGCCCTGCGCCGCCTCCCTCGCCCGCTCGAGCGCCTCGTGGATCCCTCCCGTCACGAAGTGGAACGTCGTTCCGCCCTCCATCGCGAGCGGGGAGCGGGAGTAGTGCGTCAGGACGAAGACCGGAACGTGGTAGGGCGGGTCCTCGCCCCACCAGCCTCTCCACCTCTCGTCGGGCCACGGTCCGCGGACCGGGCCGAACATGTTTCGGCCGAGGATCCAGGCGCCGACGTTCTCGAACCCGCGCGCGACGAAGTCGTCGTCGAGTCCCGTCGTCCCTCCGTCAGTGCCGAAGACCGTCCGCCGGAGCGTCCGGGTCGGGAAGGCCCAGGCGTGTAGCTGGGCCCCTCCGAACCCGAGCGGGCTCTCGAGGCTCTGGTCGGGCCCTGCGCCGAACCCGTCGAGCGAGATCGAGAAGCTCGCCACCCTCAGCTTCGCCATCGAGGTCACCTCCGGGGGGCCCTCGCGGGAGGTGTCCCCCGGGAGGTGTCCCCTGGGAGTTCCCACCGCGTCTTTCCGTTCAGGGTATTGCGAGGGTATCTCAAAAGATCGGGCGCTGGGGAGACCCCGCGTTTACGCGAGGAGCCGGCGGCGGCACGACCTCGGCAACCGGCTCTCCGAACCGGGTCACGAGGATCGGCCGGCCCGAGCGCTTCACTTCAGCAAGGATCGCGAGGCAGCGGGCCTTGAACTACGAGATCGGAACAGCGTCCATCGGGTCTATCAGACGATGGCCAACGCCCATGGTCTGACTTCTCCCCGGCTTCCTCGAAGGTCGCGAAGACCCGCTCGCACGCGTCTTCGACCGGCCCCTCCCGGCCGCGGAGGCCGCGGAGGTCGTGAGCGCGTGGCTGGCGAGAACCAACGCGGGAATCGCCGAGCCCGGCGAGCGCCACTGGGAGATCCTGGCCGGTCTGATGACCGACGGACAGGCGAAGGGTCCGTTCGTCATGGACGCGGCGCTCGCTGCCCTTGCGATCGGGAACGGCGCCACGCTCCAGACGACAGACCGCGACTTCCACCGCTTCCCGGGTCTCGCCTTCGAAAACCCACTCGCCTGAGGGGCTGGGTGCACCACACGCGAACTGGCCCCGGTCCCGACAGCTCACCGGCCTGCGGCAGGACGATGGCGCTTACCCCCGGTACACGCTTCGGCCGGTACGAGGTACTCGCCCAATGCAGCACGGCCGGGAGGGGGCGCTCGGACCTTGGGGGGGCGGCCAGCGGAGGCGGCGAGGCGGCCGAAGACTCGCGTACGGCGTGGGCCGGAAGTGCCGGACGGAAACCTGGTCTTCGCGGAACAGTCGTCGCGTGACCTGCGCCCCGAACTCCGCCGGCGTCAGCTCCTGGAGGTATTTCGTCAGGAGGCGGTGCCTGGCGAGCCGCGCCTTGGCGGACTTCTGGTAGAGGGCGAAGCGGTCTTCCAGCGGGCGGAAGCCGGGGAAGAGCGGCACGAGCCGTCTATCGAGAGGACGGCACAGCGGGCGAGGTCGCACGGCAGTGTCAGCGAGTGCACGGAGGTGGCGGCGGAAGCGACGGGTGTGTACTGGAAGCGGGGTGTTCAACGTACCGGAAGGGGCCGTGGACGCGACGCTTGTGAATGCCCGGCAGGTCGAGGCGGTGAAGGAACGGCAGACCGATGTACTGGACTGCGAGTGACTGGCTGATTCCCTGCGGCACGGGCTTCTGAAGGCGAGCTTCTTACCGCCGAATGAGATCCGGGACCTGGGGGAGCTGACGCGGTACCGGGCAGAACCAGTGAGCGAGTTGACGGCACTGGTCGCCATCGCCCACCGGATGCTCGTGGTCGTTTACCACGTCCTGGCGAGACGGCTTCCCTGCGAGGCGATACAGGTCATGCCGGTCGGTCCCGGTCTTCCCCGCCCGGGCGAAGTCTCCTATCCTCGCCCGGGTGTTGGCGATCCCGTTCGGCCTGATCGGTGTCGTGGCGCTCGTCGTCGGCGTGTTCCTGCTGCAGCGCCGGATCGCGGTACGGCTCAGAGGCACGCTGGTCGACGCCGAGGTCGTGTCCCGCGACGTGTACGATGTTCCGGTCGCCGAAGAACGCTCCCCCGGCTCCCTCGGGGGCGGGACGGTGCGGCCTCACTTCCGGTACCGGACCGCCGAGGGCCGCGAGCTGACGGCGCGGCTCGATCATCAGACCCGGCAGAGGCTCAGAAGCGAGCGTTATCGGCTGAGGTACCCGCTCGGCGCGCGGGTGCGTGTGCGGATCGATCCGAGGAGGCCCGACATCGCCTACGAAGACGAGATCGGCTGGCTGCTCGTGTTTCCGGCGCTCCTGGTTCTCGCGGGCCTTCTCGTGACGCTCCTCGCCCTGGGAATCTACTTCGGCTCACCGGACTCCTGAGGAACGGACCAAGGCCGCCGGGCCCGGAAGCTGGCTCGGTCCTCCCGCGCCCTCTCCCGGGACCCTGGCGGCATCCCGCCGCCGTTCCGATATATCCGGCCGGAATGAAATCTTCTATCCTCGTGGCCCTCTCGTTCCTGGCGGCTCGTACGATCAGGCCCCCGTACCGGCCGTCGACACGTCCCGGGTCGTCCACCTCATCTGCAGGGGCTGAAGTCGCTCCCACGGTCCGAGGTCGTACGCGGGTGGCGCGGCTGCCCGCAGGAGGTCCGAAGTGAATCGACCCACGAAGAGCGTCCTTTCCGTCGCCGGCGTCGTCCTCGCCGCTGCGACCTCGGTCCACCCTCTCGCCGCCCAGGAGGCCGCCCCGGCAGCGCCGAAGGCGATCGCCCTCTCCGGCTCCGTGAAGAAGCCGGGCCCGGTCGACTCCGCGGCACTCTCGGCCCTCCCACGCCACGCGGTCCTCGCGAAGGTGCCGGGGCCGTCGCGCTACCGCGGGACGTTTGCGACGGAAGGGGTCGCGCTGAAGGATCTCCTCGAGAAGGCCGAGGTCGCCAAGGCGACGAACGACAACTTCGACCGGCCGCTCGACCTCGCCGTCGTCGTGACGGGGCGGGACGGAAAGAAGGTCCTCTTCTCCTGGGGCGAGCTCTTCCTCCTCGGCGACGGGGGGGCCGCGCTCCTCGTCGACCGGCTGCGCCCGCTCGTCCCGCACCACCACGAGAAGATCGACGACCCGCGCTTGGCCCCGGGCGCCTGGTTCGGGGTTCCGGCGCGCGAGAAGCTCGACGTCTCCGGCTGCGCCGGCTGCCACGACGGCGGCAAGCTCGGGAAGATCGACGTCCCCCACGGCGTCTGCCTCGTTCCGACGCGCGACGCGAACGGGCGCCGCTTCGTCGAGGACGTCGTCTCGATCGAGGTCCGCCAGGCGGGCTTCCTCGCACCCCCGAGGAAGCGTGACCTCGCCGACCCGTGGGTCGAGGCGCCCGCGCTCGTCCTTCCCGACGGCACCTCGACGCCCCTCGACGTCAAGGCTCTTGCTCCCGTCGGTCGCGCCGAAGGCGCGGACGACGGGATCGGACTCGGTCGCGGCTTCCACGGCCACCGGGCCTTCGCGGGAGCGAGCCTCGCGGCGCTCCTTCGGTCGAAGCTCCCGCCCGGGACGGATCCGGCCCTCGTCTTCGTCGTCGTCACCGCGAGCGACGGCTATCGGTCGCTCTACTCCGGCGGCGAGATTCTCCTTTCCCGCTACCCGGAGAACCTCCTCCTCGTCGACACCGAGGGAGGCAAGCCGCTCCCCCGGAAATCCGGGCGGCTCGAGTCGTACGTGCGTGCCGACTTCTTCGTCGATCGATCGGTCCGGAACCTCTCCGAGGTGAGGGTCCTCCTCGCCCGCTGAGGGGCGGCATTGGTGCGGGTTTCCCGGGCCGCGAGCACTCCGATATATCCGGTAGAATAGGTTGGTTTGCACGACCTCGCGGAGGGGCGGCCCGTCCGCCGCGGCTCAGGAGAGAAGGCGCTTCAGGCGCCGCCAGCGACCGTCCAGAGCGTGGCGCGCCTCGGCCTCCATCTCCCCGTAGAGGGCGAGGACCTCGCCTCCGAGCTGCGTGACGCGCGATCCCCCGTGGCCGGCGCCCCCGCGCGAGAGCTCGACGAGCGGCGCGCGGAAGCCGCGGTTCATCGTCTTCACGAGCCCCCAGGCGTGCATGTACGACATCCCGAGCTCCTCCGCCGCCACGCGGAGGCTCCCGGTGCGGCCGATCGCCTCGAGGAGCGCGGCCATCCCGGGCCCGAGGAGGACCTCGCCGTCCCGCACGACGCGGAGCCGCGGCATCAGGCGCGCCGGGCCCCGGGCCCCACCCTTCTCCGGTTCCTGCGTCGTTCTCTTCATTTCACGACTCCGGCGATCCCCGAGTGTCTCAGGTTCCCGACGGGGACTGAAGACCCGCGTCGACTGCCGGCTCCGAACGGAGGCCCCATGAAAGACGTCCTTCGACTTCTCTTCGCCGGTGCGGCCTGCGCCGCGCTCGCCGCCCTCCCCGCCCGGGCCGAGGACCCGAAGCCCGCCGAGCCGGCCTACGAGGCCTACGCCCTCGCCCGCGTCACGGTGACGGCCGAGTCCGAGGCCGTGGACGAGACGGCCCTCACCGTCGCCGTGACGGCCGAGCAGATCACCGCCCGCAACGCGAAGAACGTCGCCGAGGCGCTGGCCGCGGTGCCGGGCCTCCGCGTCTCCACGGGCCGGAAGAACGAGCCGACCGTCTACGTTCACGGCTTCGACCAGACCCGCGTCCAGGTGCTGATCGACGGCGTCCCCTACTACGAGACGAGCGCCGGCAAGCTCGACCTCGCGCAGATCCCGACGGACAACGTCGCGCGGATCGAGGTGACGAAGGGGTCGGCGTCGGTCCTGGCCGGCGCGAACGCCCTCGGCGGGACGATCAACATCATCAGCAAGACCGCAGGCGCGAAGCCCTTCACCGAGCTCCTCGCCGAGGGGGGCGATTACTCGACCGGGCGCTTCGTCGCGACGCACGGGGCGAAGAAGGGCGCCCTGAGCTACTGGCTCAACCTCTCGGGCCAGACGAGCGACGGGACCCCCGTCTCGGGCTCGTACGAGCCGAAGGTCGGCGTCATCCAGCAGAGGAACCCGACGAAGAACACGCCCGCCGTCCTCGAGGACGGCGGGAGCCGCGAGAACTCCGACGCGAAGCAGCTGAACGCCTGGGGCAAGCTCGGCTTCGAGCCCTCCGCCGCGACGGCCGTCTTCCTGAACGTCCACTACTTCGACCGCGACAAGGGCGCCCCGCCGGCGACGGACTTCGTTCAGGTCTTCCTCCGTCGCCCCGCCTTCTCGCAGTTCGCGCGGATTCCGACCTACCGCGACCTCGGCCTCGACCTCGACGCGAAGCACCAGCTCCTTCCGAACCTCACGCTGAAGGCCAAGGGCTTCTGGCACGAGCACGTCGACGACTACGAGTCGTACAAGGACCAGGCCTACAAGGAGAAGATCGCGATCAGCCGCTACGACGATTCCCTTGGCGGCGGCTCGCTCCTCGCCGAGTGGCAGGCGTCCTCCGCGAACACCCTCCGCGCCTCCTTCCACCTGAAGGACGACACGCACCGCGAGCGGGACGATGCCTACCTGCCGTTCGCCGAGTCGAGCTCGATCACCGGATCGGTCGGCCTCGAGGACACCTGGGCGATCTCAAAGAGCCTCTCGGCCGTGGGCGGGGTCTCGTACGACTGGTTCGGCGTCTCCGATGCGGAACGGAACGTCACCGACGGCACGACGGGCGACTTCGTCAGGCAGGACGCGCTGCCGACCCCCTCCGACGACCTCGTCAACCCGATGGCCGGCCTCGTCTGGCGCTCGGCCGCCGGGACGGTCGTGAACGCCGCGGTCGCCCGGAAGGGGCGCTTCCCAACGCTCTCCCAGCTCTACTCGTCGCGGAGCGGGAACACGAACCTCGTTTCGGAGAAGAGCCTCAACACGACGGCGAGCGTCTCGCACCCCTTCGGCGCCGACGTGCGCGTCGAGCTCGGCGGCTTCTACTACGACGTGACCGACATGATCACGCGGAACGGCTCGAGCGTCACGAGCACGTTCCAGAACGTCGGCAACGTGAGGATGGCCGGCTTCGAGACGGTCGTCGAGGTGACGCCGCTCCCGGGGCTCTCCCTCCGCGCCGACTACACCTTCGTCGACGCGAAAGACTCGAGCGCAGTCCGGGTGACGGACGAGGTCACGAACGTCCCGAGGCACAAGGCGGGCTTCTTCGCCTCGTACACGATTCCCGGGCCGGGAACCCTCCTCGATCTCGATGCGATCTGGCTCGGCTCGATGTACTCGGCCCTCCCGTCCGTCGCCTTCCCGAACGACCCGGTCAAGGAGGTCGACGGGTACTTCCTACTCGGCGCGAAGGTGACGCAGGAGATCGTGAACGGGGTCCGCCTCTACGTTTCCGGGCGGAACCTCCTCGACGAGGACTACGAGAGCGAGGCGGGCTTCCCCGGTGCGGGCCGGACGTTCTCGTTCGGTGCGTCGGCGACCTTCTAAGGGCCGGCGGCACGCCGGGCCCCTTCCGGGAACCGCCGGGCGCTTCCCGTGGTCCGTTCTCGAGGAGAGGGAGGGGAGCGTCCGCCTGCCGGGTCGTGGTGGAGACGAGGCTCGACCGTGTGACTTGCGGCGGATCGCTGGAGGCGGCGAGGTGGCCGAAGACTCGTGTCCGGCGCCAGCTGGAAACGCCGGACGGAGAACTGGTCTTCGCGGAACAGTCGTCGCGTGTCCTACGCCCCGAACTCCGCCGGCGTCAGCTCCTGGAGGTACTTCGTCAGGAGGCGGTGCTTGGCGAGCCGCGCCTTGGCGGACTTCTGGTAGAGGGCGAAGCGGTCTTCCAGCGGGCGGAAGCCGGGGAAGAGAGGCACGAGCGCGCCCCTGTCCAGCTCGCCCTTGAGGCTGTAGCTCGGCGCGAGGAGGACGCCGAGGCCGCTCACGGCGGCGGTGATGAGGCCGCGGATGTGGTTGATGGCGACGACGCGGCCGAAGGAGGGGCGTCGGCTCTTCGGGAAGGTGCCCAGGAAGCGCTCCCACCAGACGCACCCCTTGTCGATCGAGAGGACGGCGCAGCGGGCGAGGTCGGCCGGCTCCTCGATCCGGTGCGCGGCGAGGTAGTCGGGGGCGCAGGCGACCATGTACGCCTCGCGGAAGAGGGGCGTCCGGTCGAGGTCGGGGCTCGTGTGGGCGAAGCAGTCGATGGCGAGGTCGACGTCGTCGCGCAGGAGCGGAGTCAGGAGGTCGTGGGAGAGGACGAAGTCCATCTCGATGCCGGGGTGCGCCTCGAGGAACGGACGGATGTGGCGCATCAGGACGCTCGTCCCGAACTCCACCGTCGCCCCGAGCCGGATCCGCCCCTCGGTGCGGTTCCGCTCGCGCTGGAGCGCCTCCTCGGCAGCCTCGAGCGTCGCGAAGACCCGCTCGCACGCCTCGCGGAGGATCTCCCCCTCGGGCGTCGGGACGACCTTCCGCCCGCGGCGGTCCAGTAGCCGGACCTTGGCCGAGCGCTCGAGCTTTCCGACGGCGTGGCTGACGGCGCTCTGCGTCAGGTGGAGGCGGGAGGCGGCGGCGGAGAAGCCCCCGGCCTGCGCGACGGCGTGGAAAGCGCGGAGATGCGAGAGGTCGAGCGTCGACATGTATGAATGATATCGATGCGACGAATGAAAACAATGAGCTATGTTTCTTTGAACTTCTGTCGCATAACGTCTCCCGGAGGTAGGACGATGTCGCTCAAGACGGAAACGGACGTGGAGATCCTTCGCGCGCTCGGGATCGAGGCGAGGAACCCGGGGGGCTTTTCGGGCGCGTGGGTCGGGAGCGGCAAGGTCCAGGCCGTCGTCTCCCCGGTGGACGGCTCGCCCCTCGCCTCCGTCGTCAACGTGACGAAGGAGGAGTTCGACGGGATCCTCGCGAAGGCACACGCGGCCTTCGGTCCCTGGCGCGCCGTCCCGGCGCCGAAACGGGGTGAGGTCGTCAAGGCGATCGGCGAGGAGCTCCGCGCCCAGAAGGAGCCTCTCGCGCGCCTCGTCTCCCTCGAGATGGGGAAGACGCTCCGCGAAGCGCTCGGCGAAGTGCAGGAGATGATCGACATCTGCGACTTCGCCGTCGGCCTCAGCCGCCAGCTCTACGGCCTCACGATGCCGAGCGAGCGCCGGCAGCACCGGCTCCAGGAGCAGTGGCACCCGCTCGGCGTCGTCGGCGTCATCACCGCCTTCAACTTCCCGGTCGCCGTCTGGAGCTGGAACGCCGCCCTCGCCCTCGTCTGCGGCGACACGGTTCTCTGGAAGCCGTCGAGCAAGACGCCGCTCACCGCGATCGCCGTGACGAAGATCGCCCGGCGCGCTCTCGAGCGGTTCGGGTACGACCCGGCCATCTGCAGCCTGACGATCGGCCGCGGGAGCGACATCGGCGACCTGATCAACACCGACCCCCGCGTCGCCCTCGTCTCCTACACGGGCTCGGTCCCCGGCGGGCGACACGTCGGCAAGCTCGTCCAGGAGCGGTTCGGCAAGCTCATCCTCGAGCTCGGCGGCAACAACGCCGTCATCGTGAGCGACAAGGCCGACCTCGACATCGCGATCCGCGCGGTCTACTTCGGGGCCATCGGCACCGCGGGGCAGCGCTGCACGTCGACGCGCCGGGTCATCCTGCACGAGTCGGTCCACGAGACGTTCGTCGCGCGGCTGAAGGGGCTCTACGCCGAGACGACCATCGGCGACCCGCTCGCCTACGACACGCTCATGGGGCCGCTCGTCGACAGGGACGCCGTCGCCACGATGCTGAAGGCGATCGAGACGGCGAAGGGTCAGGGGGCGACGGTCGTCTGCGGCGGCGAGCCGCTCGACCTCCCCGGCGGCTGCTACGTCACGCCGTGTCTCGTCGCGGTCACGAGCGACCTTCCGATCGTGCAGGAGGAGACGTTCGCGCCGATCCTCTACCTCATGAAGTACCGGACGATCGAGGAAGCCATCGCGCTGCAGAACGGCGTCCCGCAGGGGCTCTCGAGCGCGATCATCACGAACGACTTCCGCGAGACCGAGCTCTTTCTCTCGGTCGAGGGGAGCGACTGCGGCATCGCGAACGTCAACACCGGGACGAGCGGCGCCGAGATCGGCGGCGCCTTCGGCGGCGAGAAGGAGACGGGCGGCGGGCGCGAGAGCGGCTCGGACGCCTGGAAGGTCTACATGCGCCGGCAGACAAACGCCCTGAACTTCAGCGGCCGCCTCGAGCTCGCCCAGGGCATCACGCTCGAGATCTGACCCCCGGACCGCGCAGGCGAACCGTCAGAGAGCAGAGAGAACCCATGTCGATCGGCATCTACAAGGTCCCGGTCCCGAAGAACGAGACGGTCAAGGACTACGCGCCCGGGAGCCCCGAGCGCGCGAGCCTCCAGAAAACGCTCTCCGAGATGGCCTCAGAACGCGTCGAGATCCCCCTCGTCATCGGCGGGAAGGAGATCCGGACCGGGCGCGTCGCGCAGGCGGTGATGCCGCACGACCACGGGCACGTCCTGGCGAACGTCCACCTCGCCGGCCCGGAGGAGGTGGCCCTCGCGATCAGGGCCGCGGACCGGGCGAAGGAGTTCTGGTCGCGGATGCCGTGGGAGGAGCGGGTCGCCATCTTCCTGAAGGCCGCCGAGCTCCTCGCGGGGCCCTATCGCGACGTCCTCAACGCCGCGACGATGCTCGGCCAGAGCAAGACCTGCCACCAGGCCGAGATCGACAGCGCCGCCGAGACGATCGACTTCTTCCGCTTCAACGCGCACTACTACGCCGAGGTCCTGACCGAGCAGCCCGAGAGCGGGCCGGGGATGTGGAACCGGATGGAGCACCGGCCGCTCGAGGGGTTCGTCTTCGCCGTCTCGCCGTTCAACTTCACGGCCATCGCGAGCAACCTCGCGGCAGCCCCCGCCCTCTGCGGGAACACGGTCCTCTGGAAGCCGGCCTCCACGGCCCTCTTCAGCGCACACCACCTGATGCGCCTCTACCGCGAGGCGGGGATGCCGGACGGCGTGATCAACCTGGTGCCGGGCAGCGGCCGCGCCATCGGCGACGTCGTCCTCAACCACCAGGACCTCGCGGGGATCCACTTCACCGGCTCGACGGGCGTCTTCAACGGGATGTGGCGGACGGTGGGGCAGAACCTCGAGAAGTACCGTTCCTACCCGCGCCTCGTCGGCGAGACGGGAGGCAAGGACTTCATCTTCGCCCACCCGAGCGCCGACCCGAAGGCGCTCACGACGGCGATCCTGCGCGGCGCCTTCGAGTACCAGGGGCAGAAGTGCAGCGCCGCCTCGCGCGCCTACGTCCCCTCGAACCTCTGGGCGAAGATCCAGGACGAGCTCCTCTCCGAGGTCGAGGGGATGAAGATGGGCGACCCGCGCGACTTCTCGAACTTCATGGGCGCGGTCATCGACGAGGGGGCGTTCAACGAGCACAAAGAAGCGATCGACGCCGCGAAAGCCGCGAGCGACGCGAAGATCGTCGCGGGCGGCACGTACGACTCATCGAAGGGCTGGTTCGTCCGCCCGACGATCATCCAGGCGCTCGACCCCACTTACCACACGATGAGCCACGAGCTCTTCGGGCCGATTCTCACGATCCACGTCTACGACGAGGCGAAGTGGGAGGAGATGCTCGACGTCGTCGACGAGACGAGCCCCTACGCCCTGACCGGCGCCGTCTTCAGCCAGGACCGCTACGCCCTCCACGTCATGGTCCACCACCTGCGCCACGCGGCCGGCAACTTCTACATCAACGACAAGCCGACCGGAGCGGTCGTCGGCCAGCAGCCGTTCGGCGGCGCGCGGATGAGCGGCACGAACGACAAGGCGGGCTCGAGCCTGAACCTCCTCCGCTGGATCAGCCCGAGAACGATCAAGGAGACCTTCGTCCCGGCGACGGAGTGGCGCTACCCGTACCAGGGATAGCGGGGTAGGGCGCGGGCGGCGCCAGCCGCCCGCGCCCTCCGACTCACCTCTCGAAGTCGATCCGGCCCACCTCGTCCCAGGGAACGTAGGTCTTCTTTTCCCCGGAGAGAACGAAGACCCCCGCGTTCCGCTCCGTGACGTCCGCGGACTCCTCGAGGACGAGCTCCTCCTTTGCGCCGCGGAGCGTTACGCGCGCGCGGCGGGTGCCCGAAGGGGCGATTGAGGCGACCTGCGCGAAGGGGATGCTGTAGGTGATCCCGTCCTGGTCGCCGTCGAGCGTCTCCCAGCCGCGGCTCTCGTCGATGTCGAAGACGACGTCTCCCTTGTGGGTCTTCCCGTCGCGCGTCGTCAGCGTCCCGCGGAGCGGTCCGAGCGCCGGGAACTCGTCGTACCCGGGGCCCGAGCCGCCGTCCTCGAAGTCGACCCTCTTGAAAGCAGACCAGGGGACGAGGACGCGGCCGAAGCGCGAGTCGTCGACGAAGAGCCCCCGGTTGTCGTCGTCGACGTCGTTCGTCCCGCGGAGGACGACGTCGCGGCCGTCCTTGAGGAAGACCCTCGAAGCGCGCCACCCTTCCCGCTCGATCGCGCGGATCTTCCCCATCTCGACCTTCATCTTCCCGTCGTCCGAGCTGCCGTCGAGGACGTCGGTGGCGAGGCACTCCTCCTTGTCCCACTGCAGGGTCCCGCGGAAGGTCCCGGCCTCCGTCTTCACGGTGCCGAAGAGCCGCGCCGGCACGCCCGGGAGCTCGGCCGGGGCGGGCTTGAAGTCGATCCGGCGGATCTTCTCCCACGGGACGCGGACCTCCCCGAGGGAGGCGTCCCAGACCGTGATCCGCGCTCCGACGTCGTTGGAACCATCGCCGAACCTCACCTCCTCGCCGTCCTTCGTCACGAAAGCCCCACCGTTCGGGCCCGAGGGAACGATCGCCTTCAGGTCGCCGAAGCGGACCACGAGCTGTCGGCTCGTGTCCGACCAGCGGATGCCGACGGGTATGCCGAACACCTTCATCGGCTCGCTGGAGTCCCGGTGCTTGCGCGGGATCTCGCCGACGAGCGGTCGCTCCTCCTTCGTCGCGTTGAAGTGGTCGGTCCAGAACGCCTCCTCGTTCCCCCACCGGAGGCGCCCCTCGTACGCCGTCCCGCTCTTCGTCAGGACCTTCCCGTAGAGGTACCCCTTCGCGTCGGACCCGAGTAGCTCGGGCGCGGCGGCGATGGCGAGGAAGAGGATGGGGACGAGGGTGAGGCTTCGGGCGGACTTCATGGCGTGTCTCCTCGGTTCAGGATGCGAGCGGGAGGGGGGTGCGGCCGGCGCGCACGGGCCCGCCGTCCTCGGCGTCGCCCTCCCCGGCTTCGGGGTCTTCGGTCGCGGGCGCGTGGGTCTCCGCAGGCTCGTCGAAGCCCTCCCGGCGGAGGACGAACCTCAGGACCCGCTCGGTCTCGCGGTGGTAGCGGCTGTCGGCCGAGAGGATCTCGGCGAGGAGGGAGAGGAAGCGTTCGTCGGTCATCCTCCCCCGGGCTCCCTCGACGACGATCTCGCGACCGGCAGTCGGCGAGGTGCTCGGGGACGGTGAGGTCGGCGAGGGCTCGCGGAACCGGGCGACACCGAGGGCGGCCGCGAGGACGACCGCGGCCGCGAGGCCGAGGGCCTTCAGCGATCGCGGGGCGAAGAGCCTCCGGGAACGCGCGGCGGGGGAGGGCGCCGCGCCGGCGATCCGCTCCCAGGCGGCGTCGGGGGCAGGCGGGGCCGGCGCCGCGACGAGGCGCTCGGAAAGACGTCGTGCGCCGATGTAGAACAGGCGGCACGACTCGCAGCAGGCGAGGTGGTCGACGGCCGGGAGGCACGCGGGAAACGGGAGCTCCCCGTCGAGGAAAGTGGAGATCTCCAGGGCGTGAGCCTCGCATCGCTCGGACGGGGGCAGCGGCATCATGTCGGGCTTCCTCCCCGGTAGGGGCCCAGAGCGTCCGTGAGGCGGCGCCGGGCGCGGTAGACGTGGACCTTGACCTGGGCGAGCGTCGTGCCGGTGGCCCGCGCCACCTCCTCGTACGAGAAGCCCTCGAGGGCGGCCAGCTCGAAGGCCCTCCTGTGGGCGGACGGGAGGTCGGCGAGGGCTCGGGAGAGGGCGTCCGAGAGGAAGCGGAAGGACGTCTCCTCGTGGGGCCCCGGACGGGTCGCCGGGAGGCCGTCGAGGTCGCCTGACGCGCCTCCCGCGGGCGCCTCGACGGGTCGAGGGCGACGGAGCCGATTGAGGGACAGGTGCTTCGCGGTCGCCAGGAGGTAGGAACGGAGGTTCTCGATCCGCTCGGGCGAACCGGACCTCATCACCCGCAGGAACGTCTCCTGGAGGAGGTCTTCGGCCTCCTCGGGCGAGAGCCGGCGCCTGAGGAACCCGAGGACGGGGCCGGAGTGGGCGGAGAAGGCCGCCTTCCACTCCGACGGGTCGCCATTCTGGAGCTCGAGAGGGTGCATCTGGACTCCTAGGACACCAGGGGTGCCGGAAAGTTACAGCGGATCGGCGGCCGAGTAGAGAGGGCGGCGTCGGGCGGACCGGTCCGCGGGAGAGGGCTACCTGACTCGCGCCGCGCGGGCGAACTGGTCGTCGAAGCGCCGGGGATAGGGGACGAGGAAGCGTTTCGCCCGAAACGGCGCGGTCTGGCGCACGACGTTGAAGCCGGCCGCGGCGACGATGCGCTCGGCCCCGGCGAAGAGGCCCGTCGCAGGGAAGGCGTCGCGCCACGAGACGTCCGGCGGAAGGTGCCGCGGGCCTTCCGGCGAGGCGACGACGATGCGCGCATCGCTCGCGTCGGTCCGAAGAAGCTCCCGCGCGCAGGCGACGAGGTCGTTCGTCTCCTCGTCCGGACCGCTGTGAACGACGAGGGCGTAGGGGGACGCGACAGGCTCCGGCGGGGTGGACGGAGGGTCGACCAGGTCGAGAGGGCCGATCTCGACCGAGGCGGCCTCGAGCGCGCGCCGATGGTCGTCGTGCAGCTCTTCGAGGACGAAGGTCCTTTCGAATCGGGGGAGACGAGGGGCGGCGTCGGCCGAGTACCGTTCCCAGCGGAGGAGCCGCGCGGCGTGCCAGAGCGCGAGGCCGGGAGGTGGTGTCCACCCAGCGAGCTCGCCGAGGAGGCCGGCCGGGAAGGCGTCGACGACGAGGCGGATCGCGCCGAGGTCCGGGATCGTCTTCTCGAGGAATGCGCGAAGGCCCTCGCGGTCGCCGTCGAGATCGGCCGGGACGTGCACGACGGGAAGGCCCCCGGTCACCCGAGGGTCGGCGGCGTAGCGGGACGAGGTGAAGAGGGCGGCCTCGCCGTCGAGGCCGAGCGTGTGGAGGAAGGCGCGGGCCCGCGTGAGGTGCCCGAGCCCGCCCCCCATCGCGTAGTAGAGGAGCATCGGCCCCGGCGTCAGCGGCGGCGCGCGAGGATCTCCGCCATCAGGACCGCCCGGTGCTCCTCGGGAATCCGGTCGAGGGCGAGGACCCCGAAGGCCGCGGACCGCCGCCTCGGGGAGGTGCACTCCCAGAGCTCGGTACCGGCGGCTCCCTTCACCTTCGTCTTGTCCGGGTAGAAACGCACCTCGGCGATCTCCTTCTCGGACGCGTCGACGACCTTGACCTTGTCCTCGTACTTCGTCTTCAACGACCAGGGGTTCGCGTTCTCCTCGTTGTCGCTGACCTTGATCTTGTCCTCGGCGATCCTGACCTTCCAGAGGAGCTTGCCGTCGGTGGTCCGGAGCTTGAAGCCGCCGTCGCCCGCCTTTACCTCGAGGACCTGCGGGCCGCCCGAGGCGCGGCGGTACTTCCGCTTGTCGCCCTTCGGATCGCCGACGAGGCGGTCGCCGTTCGGGAGGACGATCTCGAGCACGTTCCCCTTCTCGACGACGGTGAAGCTCTTCGAGCCGCCGGAGGAGCGGACGACGACGGTGTTCGGATCGGGCGGGGAAACGGGCGTCACGGCCGCGGCCGGGAGGGAGGCGACGAGAAGGGAAAAGGCAAAGAGGAAGGAGAAACGGGTCTTCATGTCTCAGCTCTCCGTGTGCGCGTTCGCGGTGGCCGGCCGGAGGGGGCGGCCGGTGGTTTCCGTCAGGAGCTTGACGTAGCGCGAGGCCTCGGCCTCGTGGTGGAAGTCGCGGAGGATCGTGGCCCGCAGGCGCTCGCCCATCCGGCGCAGCGCTTCGAGTGGCATGCCGGCGAGCTCGACGAGAGCCCGCCGGCACTCGTGGACGTCGCCGGGAGGGAACGTCAGGCCGTTCTCGCCGCCGGTGAGGAGGTCGGCCATACCGCCGGCCGTCGAGGCGACGGGCGGCACGCCGAGCGCGCCGGCTTCGAGGAGGACGTTCGGCATGCCGTCGTAGAACGAGGGGATGACGACCGCGTCGCACGCGGCGTAGTACGGGAGAAGCTCGAAGCGGTCGACGAACGGCACGTGGGTCCAAGAGACGGCCGACTCGATCGACTGCAGGTGCGCGAGCATCTCCGGCTCGGCGTCGCCGACGATGAGGAGGTGGAGCCGTCCGTCGACGCCCGCGCGCCGGAGCGCTTCGAGGAGGAACGCCCCTCCCTTCTTCTGCTTGAGGTGGCCGAACATCCCGAGGACGCGCTGTCCCTCGCTCACGTGATCGGCCCGCCACCGCGCGGACCGCTCGAGGTCGTGAGGGACGAGGGACCACTCGGCCGGGTCGATGCCGTTGGGGATGAAGCGGACGTCGGCGGAGGGGTAGAGGGCCGAGACTTTCCGCCGGTGGTCGCGAGAGACGGTGGCGACGGCGGCGGAGCGGGCGAGGGCGTCGCGCAGCGCCCATCCGCGCCGGAGCGAGAAGAGGCCCGTGTCGAAGTCGTTTCCGCGCAGGAGCGTGACGAGCGGGACGCCGAGCCACGCCGCGAGGGCCGGGCCGGCGAGGACGGGCGTAGCCCCCCCGAACGCGACGACGTGGGACGACGCGTCGGGAAGGCGGCAGACCTCGTTCCAGAGAAGGTTGATCGCGTGAGAAGGGTCGTCGTCGAAGGGTGAGGAGAGGAGGACGCCGCCCTCCTGCCGGTCGAGCCGGAAGCGGTGCTCGCGCCGGCCGAGGTGCGCGACGTCGACAGAGAGACCGGCGGCGCGCAGGGAGCGGACGATCCGGTCGCACGACTGCGCCATCCCTCCGCGGTCGGGCGGGTAGTTCTCGGTGAGGACGAGCGGGCGCAACGTCAGCTGTCCCCGAACCCCGCCGCCGGCTCCTCGGTCTCGGTCTCGCCGGTCTCCGTCTCGTCGAAGGAGCGGGTGTCGTAGCTGTCGTAGTAGCGGTTGTAGTGCGAGCCCGCGTAGATCGGGGCGTAGCCCGACGCGTAGAAGCGGTGGCGCGCGCCGTAGGTCCACTCGTCGTCGAGGGCGGGGTCCTCGCCGGCGCCCTTGGGGCGGGCCGGCTCCTCGCCGGGCTGCTGCGCGGCGCGCGCGTGGCAGTCGAGGCACTGCGTGAAGCCGCTCGCCGGCGAGAGGTGCCGGGAGCAGACCGTGCGGCCGCACGCAGAGCAGCTTCCGGCGGGCGCCCCGTCGCAGTCGCGGAGAGAGAAGAACCCGCTCTTGCACTCGCAACCCGTCATGACGCGCTTCCCTCCGCGACCGCCGGCCGGACGCGCTTGTAGGCCTCGGAGATGATGTCGAAGATCTCCAGGGGGTCGATCGGGTCGTTCGACTTCATCTTGACCCGCTTGGTCAGGTGGAAGGTCGTCCGCTTCTCGCTCTCCCGGACCTTCACCTTCTCGCCTTCGTCCGCCTGGAGATGGGTCACGGCGTACTCCTTGTGCGGGAGGGCGACGGTGACGTTGATCGTGCTCAGCTTCCGGTACTTCGTCTTCGTCTTGTGCTTCCCGCGTGCGGTCCTCTTGGTGCGTGCGCTCTCGACGACGTCGTCCGTCACGTCCCACTGCAGCAGGCTTCCGTCAGCGAGGCGGGTGCCACCGCCGAACCAGGAGTCGACGAAGGTCGAGTCGACGACCTTGTAGTAGGCGCCCTCCTTGTAAGGCTTTGCCGTTCCGGTCTTCTTCGCCTTCGCGGTCGGCGGAGAGAGGTCGATCCTCACGTTCATCGTTGCGCCCGGCTCCATGTCCTCCTTCAGGACGGCGAAGAGCGGCATCGCGACCTGCCGGAAGTTGTTCGAGAGGTCGAGCTTGCGAAGCCGGAGGACCGAAACGAGGAGGAAGACCGCCCCGCCGAAGGAGACGAGAGGGAGCGGGAGAAGGAAGAGCGACACATTGGCCGCCACGACGAGAAGGGCGAGCGACAGGACGAAGAGGGCCGCGGTGGTGCAGCCCATCGGCGTCCGCGCCTTGTCGCTCAGCCGGTCGTACTCGGCGATCGGCCGGAGGAGGTCGATGAGACCCCGGGGCTCGTACTCGCCGGAGACCTTCTTCGTCTCCAGCAGCGCCTTCTGCTCAGGCGAGAGCGACCGGAACGCCTTGAGAGCCTTGAACATGCTCGTCCTCCGGGGTCGGTTTCGTGATGGAAGGCGCCGCCGCGGCGGGCCGCAGCGAGCGGTAGACGTCCTTCAGGAGAGCGATGGAATGGTCCCAGGAAAGCTCCATCTCGGCCTTCCGGCGTGCAGCTGCCGCCATCTCCTCCCGCAGGCCGGGAACGTGGAGGAGCAGGCGGATGGCGCGGGCGAGGTCGGCCGGCCGGTCGGGAGCGACGAGCCGTCCCTCGACGCCGTCGGTGACGATCTCCCGGACAGGGGGGAGGTCGGAGGCGACGACCGGGACGCCCGCCGCGAGCGACTCCAGCACCTTCAGCGGCGCGCACCCCTGTTCCACGTTGCGCGAGCAGGCTCTGAGGGGAGCGACGGAGAGGAGGGCATTCGAGAGCCAGGGCTCGAGCTCGGATTGCGGGAGCTCCCACCGCCAGAGGACCCGCCGGCCCAGGCCGAGCTTCTCCGCGAGCTTCTCGGCGGTGCGCGCGGGGCGCGACCTCGCGGAGCCGCAGACGACGAGCCGGAGCTCCTCCAGGTCGGCGAGGCGGGCAAAGGCCCTGAGGAGCGTGTCGACGCCCTGCCAGGACTGGAACGCGCCGAAGTAGATCAGGTAGTCATCGGGAGCCTCGAAAGGCCGCGGGAGCCGCGGGACGGGGTCCGCGCCGTTCGGCACGACGTCGATCTTCGAGATGGGGACGCCGCGCTTCGCGAGGAAATTTCGCGTGGTCCGTGACGGGGTGACGATCCGGTCGGCGGCGTCGAGGCAGAAGCTCTCGACAGCGCGGATCTTCTCGAGCGTCCGCGGGGCGATCGAGGGGAAGGCGTACGGCAGCTCGATGGACGGCAGGGCGTTGACTTCGAAGACGGTCGCGTACCGGTGGGGCCGCTCGAGGATCGGGACGCCGGACCACGGATCGCGGAAGTGGCAGACCTCGAGGTCGTCGCCCGCCTCGTCGAGAAGACGCGCGAGGTGCTCTCCGAAGGCGACCGCCCGGTCGAGGAAGTTCGGAAGAGGCGCCGAGAAGCGGACGATCTCCACGCCGTCCTCGACCTGGTGAACCGGGAGCCGTTCGTCCCCGACGACGTAGAGGAGGCCGCCGCCGTACTCCTCGAAGAGCGCCGGGGCGAAACGGGCAATGTGCGTCGACGCCCCCTTCCGGGTCGGAAAGCGATCAAACGCCGCATAGAGCGCGCGGTGGCGGAGTACGAGGACCATCGGTTTGTGGGACGAGCATATGGAGGTCGGAGGGGGCGGGCAAGGGGCTGTGCGTCGGAACGGGATCTGTTCAGGGACCCGAGAGCTCGGCGCGACGCCTCGCGCTGCCTACGAAGGGGAGGTGCGTCCCTTCCCGCCAAGCACCTCGCGCACCAAGGGGGCGACGGAGCGGACGTGGAGGTCGCGCTGCGGGAAGGGGACCTCGATCTTCGCCTTGTCGAGCTCCTCGCTCACGGCTCTCTTCAGGTCGCTGAGGATCTTTGGGGAGTCTTCCATCTTTACCCAGAGGCGGAGCCTCCAGTCCAGGGAGCTCTCGCCGAACGACTGGAAGAGCGCCTCGGGAGCGGGTCCGGGGAGGATGCCCGGCGTTCGCCGCGCAGCGGCGAGGAGCGCCTGCGCCGTCGTCTCGAGGGGCGAGCCGAAGGCGACGCCGACAGGGACGTCGAAACGACGGTTGGGATTTGCGCCGGTCCAGTTCGTGACCGACTTGGTGATCAGGTCCGCGTTCGGGACGATGACGTCCGCCCCGTCGAACGTGCGGACCGTCGAGGCCCGGATGCCGATCTGGGTCACGGTCCCGGCCGCCCCGGCGACGTCGACGGCGTCGCCGACCTGGATGGGGCGCTCGAAGAGGAGGATGAGGCCCGAGATGAAGTTGCTCACGATGTTCTGGAGGCCGAAGCCGACTCCGACCCCGAGGGCGCCCGCGAGGAAGCCAAACGTCGTCAGGTCGATGCCGGCGGCGCCCGAGGCCAGGACGAACCCCGCGAGGAGGACGAGGTAGCGCGTCGTCCCCGAGATCGCGACGGCCGTTCCCGTCCTCAGGTCGAGCCGCGGGAGTATCTCCTCCGCAAGGAGAAACTGGAGGAGCCGGGCCAGGAGGGTCGAGACCCAGAGGACGAGGGCGAAGCCGAGGATCGGGCCGGCCGAGATCGAGACCGACCCGAGCGTCGCCTTCGCGGCAAAGATCGCGTCGAGAGCTTTCCCGAGCGGGATTCCGAGCTCGAAGGCGCGGATCGAGAGGTATGCCGCGGCACCGACGGCGATGATCCGGAGGGCCTTCCTGACCGTCGCGAGGACGACCTCGGCGTTCGACCGGACCATCCGGAGTCTCTGCGCCGGGCCCGAAGCGAGGAAGGTGCGAAGCAGCCCGGAGACGACCAGGTAGGTCGCGATGAGGAGGATCATTCCGCCGAGGGTCCCGAGCGCGCCGTCGCGCAGGATCGTCGCGAGCCCGACCCACCCCAGGAGGCTGCCGGCGGCGGCGGCGCCGAGGCAGGCGACGAGAAGCCAGGTGACGCCCTTGAGGACCGCCCAGGCCCGGGCTCCGACCGCGTAACCCGAGAGGCGGCCCCGGTGGAGGTCGAGGCCGAGGACGACGGCGAGCGGCGCAGTCTGGAGGACGCCGCCGAGCCGGTCCAGCACGGGGAAGGCCGTCAGGGCGCTCGTGAACGGGGCGAGGGCGAGGGAGGCGGCGAGGACCCAGACCGTGCGCCTCACGTCCGGGCCGAGCATCTTCGTGACGATCCACGCCGCCGCCGGCGCGGCGACGAGCCAGGCGGCGTCGTAGACGACCAGGGGGGGCTCGGGCGAGAAGACGACGAGGGCGAGGACCGTGACCGGGGTCGCCGCGGCGAGGGGGCTCTCCATCACCCTGAGGGTCGCGACCGCCGCCGGGTCGCTCGCCGCTCGCCGCGCCGCTCCCGGGCGAAGCCGGCGAAGGAGAAAAAACGTCCCTCCGAAGAAGACGACCGTGACGAGGAGGAGGCGCGGCAGGTTCGAGCTGGCCCACCGCTGGATGCGGCGGACGTCCCGGGCCAGGCGTTCCGCCGTGGCGGCGAACGCCTCCCGGCCGGGGAACCTGAGGTTCCAGATCGGCTCTTCTTCCGACGCCGAGAGCCGGCGGCGCGACTCGACGAGGCGCGATTCCATTTCCGCCTTCATCGCGGCGACGTCTCCCCGGGCTTCGGCGAGCTTGTCGACGAGCAGGAGGATTCCGGTCCGCCTCTCGACCAGCCGTGCCGCGAGCTCGTCGAGCCGGGCCCGGCAGATGCCCGTGCGGAGCCGGATGGCGGGGGGAGCGCCGGTCTTTCCGGCCAGGTCGGCGAGGGCCTCGAATCTCTTGCCCAGCTCCTCGACCCGGCGCGTGTCCGCCTCGACGCGGCGGAGTCGGGCCGCCACGATCGCGTCCGTTTCCGAGACCGAACGTTCGGTGACGGTAAGGCGCCTCGAGAGCTCCACGAGCTCGTCGTGCGGGCGCGCCGCGATGCCCTCCCGAGAACGGCTGATCCGTCGGAGAGCCGAGTCGAGAGTGCGCGCGGCCGCACGCTCCGCGTCGTCGACGGTGATCGCCCTCCCGACCTCCTCGTCGAGCAGCTCGAGCTCCGCGACGGCCGCGGGCAATTCCCCGAGCGAAACGGGCGCGGCGACAGCCGGCGCGGCCGAAGGGGCGGAGAGAACGCCCCGGAGACCGGACTTCGGAGATATTGCGCCGGGCCCGCCTTCCTGCCGGCTGCAGGAGAGGAGGGCGAGGGCGGCCGCACCGGCCGCCGCGAGGGCGACCCGGGAACGGAATCCTCGTAGCGGACTGTCCTTCACGTCCGCCTAGTCTAGTTCGTGCGCGGGGGGCCGGCCGGGGCTGGCGATGGCCCACTCCCAGAAGGCCCGGAGTCTCCCGGCGTGGCGCCCAGGTACAAGGAGGAGATGGTTCCCGAGGGGCCGCGCGAGGAGCTCGGCGACGACGCCGGGCCCGAGCTGCACGTCGACCTGCGTCCTGCAGAGGTCCTCACGCCGGGGTATGGGCACGGCCTCGCCCTCGGCGAGGAAGATCGCGTCGAGCCTCCGGCCGCCGAGACGCACCAGCGTAACCACCCCGGGCTCGAGGTCCCCCGCGATGGCGACGCCGAGGCCTGATTCGAAGTGGGATCTCAGCTCCCAGCGCGTCACGAGCGAGCGGGCGATGGTGCAGTGAGCGAGGCGCAGCAGGCCGGTGGAGGGGTCGACGTGGGAAGGGTTGGCCATCCACGAGGCGGTGCCGAGGAGCTCCTTCACCCAGAGCATTCCGACTGCGCTCGCGAGATCTCCCTCGCAGGCGGCGACGCGCCCGGTGTCGTTGAGGGCGGAGAGGGCGAGGCAGCCGCTGGTGCCGCGTTCGGTGACCAGGTCGAAGCAGCGGACGGCGATCGCGTCGAGGCGGTCCCTCGCCATCAGGTCGGAGAGGGCGCCGAAGACGGTCGATGCCCTGCCCACCTCGTCGGCCCCGGGCGCGCGGGTCGCGGCGGCCCCGCTGGAGAACGACGCGGCGAGTCCGAGGGCCCTCTCGTCCGGCTCGCGAAGCGAGGCCGCGAGAACGCCTGCGAGGTCGACGTTCACGGTTTCGGGACCCCAGACCTCGCGTACGGCCTCCGCGGCCGGGACGCTCGCCACGAGCCAGTCGGACGGGACGCCGACGAGGCCGATCCGGCTGCGGCAGAGCCGGCCGAGGACGCGCAGGCCCTCGATCGCTGCGGAGACCCGCGAGAGCGCCGCGGCGTCGTCCGGGGCGCCGAGGTGGACGATCCGGCCTCGACCTCCGTCCTGCTGCACCCGGGCGAGAGTCTCGAGCGCTGCCGGCAGCGAGTTGTGCGCGGGGATCGTGACGAGGAGGAGCGGGTCGCCGGGCGAGACGGCCCCCCGCATGGCGTGGAGGCGCAGGGTCTCGCTCTCGGTCCCGCCGGTTGCGACGACGACGGCGACCGGCCCGGGACTGCAGAACGCCTCCCGCCCGACCTCGTGGCCGCCGAGTCCGGCGAGCGAGACGAGGTAGGGCTCGAGCGCCCTGCGGAGCGCCGCCGGGTCGTGCATCGGCGAGCCCACCGTCACGAAGTCGAAGTGTCGAGGTTCCATGGTGCTCTCCCGCGTTCCGGCCCGCCGTCCCGGGAGCCGGGCCCTCTGCAGCCAGCGGGGCATCGTACAGGGAGACGCGGCCCGGCTGCGCTATCCTCCGCCCCCGATGCGCTGGTCCAACTACCTCCTCTCCACCCTTCGCGAAGCCCCCGGCGATGCCGAGGTCGTCTCCCACAAGCTCCTCGCCCGCGCGGGGATGCTCATGAAGGTCGCCGCCGGCATCTACTCCTTCACGCCGATGGGGTTCCGGTCGCTCAAGAAGATGATCGAGATCGTCCGCGAGGAGATGGACCGGACCGGCGCCCTCGAGGTCGACCTGCCGATCGCGCAGCCGAAGGAGCTCTGGGTCGAGTCGGGTCGGTGGGACCGCTACATCAACGACGGCATCCTCTTCCACCTCGAGGACCGCAAGGCAACCGAGTTCGCCCTCGCGCCGACGGCCGAGGAGGCGGTGACCGACATGGTCCGCCGGTCGGTCACCTCGTGGCGGCAGCTGCCGTTCAACCTCTACCAGATCCGGACGAAGTTCCGCGACGAGATCCGCCCCCGCTTCGGCCTCCTGCGCGGCCGCGAGTTCCTGATGAAGGACGCCTACTCCTTCGACGTCGACCAGAAGGGCCTCGACGCCCACTACGTCAAGATGGAGAAGGCGTACAGGACGATCTTCGAGCGCTGCGGCCTCGAGTACGCCCTCGTCCAGGCCGACTCGGGCGCCATCGGCGGCTCGGCCTCCGAGGAGTTCATGGTCGTCGCCGACACCGGCGAGGACGCGCTCGTCTTCTCCGAGGACGGCCAGTACGGCGCCAACGTCGAGAAGGCGATCACCGCGCCTCTCCCCGAGCCCTGGGCCGGCGAGGAGGAGAAGCCGTTCGGGCAGGCCGACTCTCCGACGCCCGGGATCGTCAGCAGCGAAGGGCAGGCGAAGCATCTCGGAACGACCGTCGACCGGATCACGAACACGATGCTCTACGAGGCGATCCGCGCCGACGAGACGTCGTTCGTCTGCGCGATCCTCATCCGGGGCGACCTGACGATCAACGAGGTGAAGCTCCCGAAGGCCCTCGGCGTCGCACACGTGAGGCTCGTCCCCGAGGAGCGGCTCCCCGAGATCACCGGCTGCAAGCCCGGCTTCATCGGTCCGATCGGCCTCACCGCCCCGAAGGGGCAGACGGAAGTCCCGGTCTACGTCGACCGCACCATGGAGAACGCCCGCAACGTCTGGTGCGGCGCGAACGCCGACGGCCTCCACCACTCGAATTTCTCCGTGAAGCGCGACGTGAAGGTGGCGGGTGTCCTCGAGGTCGCCACGGCGCGGGACGGCGATCCGTCGCCGACCGGCACCGGCGTCCTGCGCATCAAGCGGGGCATCGAGGTCGGCCACATCTTCAAGCTCGGGACGAAGTACTCCGAGGCGATGAAGTGCGAGGTCGCCGACCCGCAGCAGAAGATGATCCCGCTCACGATGGGCTGCTACGGCCTCGGCATCGGCCGGACGGTCGCCGCCGCCGTCGAGCAGAACCACGACGGCGACGGGATCATCTGGCCCGTCCCGCTCGCGCCGTTCGCCGTGGCCGTCCTCTCCCTCCAGCGCGACAAGGAAGTCCTCGACGCGGCCGAGAAGCTCTACGAGGATCTGAAAGCGGCCGGCGTCGAGGTCTTTTGGGACGACCGCGACGAGCGCCCCGGGGTCAAGTTCAAGGACGCCGACCTGATCGGCTTCCCCGTGCGCATCATCATCGGAAGCAAGGCCCTCGCGAAGGGCGTCGTCGAGGTTTCCACGCGGCGCGAGAAGAAGGCCGAGGGCGTCGCGCCGGAGAAGGTCGTCGAGGTCGTGAAGGCGACGCTGGCCGCGGGGGCGAGGACTCTGGCCGTCTGATCACGGAGAAGCTTCGACCCTGAGCGCCCCGCACGTGCGGACGGCGAGAATCCGAGGCCTTTTCGACGTGATGCCGGCGGGTGACGACAGAGCCCCCCGCCGCGCGGCGAGTGCAGGTTCCGTGTACAGTGACCCCGTACACTCGTCGCCATGATGATGCTCGGTGCCGTCCTTCTGGGGCTTTCCCTGCCCGCGACCACTGCCTCGATGCCCGAGGTCGACCGCTTCGTCGAAGAGAGAATGGAGCGGCACCTCGTTCCGGGACTCGCGGTCGTCGTCATCAGGGACGGCGAAGTGGTGCACCGGAGAGGCTTCGGTGAGCTCGACGAGACGCGGCCGGTGATCATCGGGTCGCTCAGCAAGGCGATCACCGCGACCGCCGTGCTGCAGCTCGTCGACGACGGGAAGGTCGAGCTCGACGCCCCGATGCAGCGATACCTCGGCGAGACCCGCTTCGCCGATCCTGCCGTCGCGGCGATCACCGTGCGCCAGCTCCTCAACCAGAGCAGCGGCATTCCGACCGAGGCCCCGCGGGGAGCGGGCCGCGACGCCACGCTCGCCGAGCACGTCGAAGCCCTCCGCGAGGTGCGGCTCGTCGCCATGCCGGGCGCGCGCCACATCTACTCGAGCCCCAATTACCAGATCCTGGGCCGCATCGTGGAGCTGGTGAGCGGCCAGCCGTTCGGCCGATTCGTGGAGACCCGGATCTTCTCGCCTCTCGGAATGACGTCGAGCGGCGTCGATGCCGATGCCGTGCCGCGGCTCGCGACCGGCCACAACCTCTGGTGGGGGTTCGCCGGTCCGTCGCCCTACCGTTTCGAGCGGGGCCGCCTTCCAACGGCCTCGATCATCACGACCGCCGACGACCTGTCCCGCTTCGCGCTCTCGCACCTCGGAGTCGGCCCGCAGCTGCTGACTCCCGAGTCGCTCGCTGTCGCTCACAGGGGCGCGGCGCAGGCAGAGGGGTTCTCCTACGCGATGGGCTGGCGCGAGGGGACGACGGGCGGCGTGCCGTCGCTGTGGCACGGTGGTGCGCTTCCCTCGTATCGCGGAGCGGTCGTCCTCGTCCCGAAGTCGCGATCCGCCGTCCTCGTGCTGACGAACGCATCCAGCCTCTTCGCCGATCACACGCGCGAGATCGCCGCCGGGATCGTGACGCTGATCGAAGGGCGGCCCCTGCCCCCGGGGTTCCGGCCGCTCCGAACGACGTACGAGATCCTCGCCGTCCTGAGCGTCGTGGCCGTCGCCCTGCAGGTGCGCTCGCTGCTGCGAGCGGTCCGGAGCGAGGGCAAAGTGCCGAAACGATCGGGGGTCGTCTTCTTCGACTTCGTCCTCCCGCTCGCCGTGATCCTCGTCCTTCCCCGTCTGACGAAGGTCTCGTACCGGGCCATGTGGGAAGGCGCCCCCGACCTCGTGACGACGGCCGCCGTGCTGCTGCTCCTGGGGCTCTGCACCGGGCTACTGAGACTCCGCCGGACGGCCCGGGAATGAGCGGGGCGCAACGCGCCGTACCGCGGGCGGCGAGGGCCGCCTCCACGCCCCGGCGCAGAATCGGGCACCGGCGCGAAGGGAAGGGAGGCCCCCGATGAAGACACGAACGGAACGCGATTCTTTCGGGCCCGTCGAGGTCCCGGCGGAATGCCTCTGGGGCGCCCAGACGCAGCGCTCGCTCGACATCTTCCGCATCTCGCACGAGCGGATGCCGCTCGCGCTCGTCCACGCCCTCGCCCTCGCGAAGAAGGCGGCGGCCCTCGTGAACCTCGACCTGGGACAGCTTCAGGCTGAGAAGGCCCGCGCGATCGCGGCGGCGGCGGACGAGGTCCTCGGCGGGCGGCACGACGGCGAGTTCCCGCTCGTCGTCTGGCAGACGGGGAGCGGGACCCAGACGAACATGAACGTGAACGAGGTCCTCGCGAATCGCGCCAGCGAGCTCCTGGGCGGTCCGCGCGGCGAGGGCCGTTTCGTCCACCCGAACGACGACGTGAACCGCGGGCAGTCCTCGAACGACGTCTTCCCGACGGCGATGCACGTCGCGGCGGCGACCGCGATCCGGCGGGACCTCCTCCCCGAGGTCGCGACCCTCCGCGAGACGCTCGCCGGCAAGGCGGCGGCGTTCGCCGGGATCGTGAAGATCGGCCGGACCCACCTGCAGGACGCGACGCCGCTCACCCTCGGGCAGGAGATCTCGGGGTGGGTTTCCCAGCTCGACCACGGAATCCGCCGCATCGAGGCGGCGCTGCCAGACCTCCTCGAACTCGCCCTCGGGGGGACCGCGGTCGGAACGGGGCTCAACGCCCACCCGGAGCTGGCGGTGAGGGCCGCGGCGGCGATCGCGGGAGCCACCGGCCTCCCCTTCGTCACGGCCCCGAACAAGTTCGAGGCGCTCGCGGCCCACGACGCCCTCGTCTCGGCCCACGGGGCGCTCAAGACGGTCGCGGTCTCCCTCACCAAGATCGCGAACGACGTCCGCTGGCTCGCGAGCGGGCCGCGCTGCGGCATCGGCGAGATCACGATCCCCGAGAACGAGCCCGGCAGCTCGATCATGCCGGGGAAGGTCAACCCGACGCAGTGCGAGGCGATGACGATGCTCTGCGCGCAGGTGATGGGGAACGACGTGGCGGTGAACCTCGGCGGTATGAGCGGCGTCTTCGAGCTGAACGTCGCCAAGCCCCTCGTCATCCGGAACGTCCTCGAGAGCGTCCGCCTCCTCGCCGACGGCTGCCGGAGCTTCCGGCTCCACTGCGCCGAGGGGATCGAGCCGAACCGCGAGCGGATCGACGCCCACCTCCGGGCCTCCCTGATGCTCGTGACGGCGCTCAACCCCCACGTCGGCTACGACGCCGCCGCGAGGATCGCGAAGAACGCTCACGCGAAGGGGATCACTCTCCGGGAAAGCGCCCTGACGCTCGGCCTCGTGACCGGGGAGCAGTTCGACGAGTGGGTGCGGCCCGATCAGATGGTGGGGAAGGCGGACGAGAGGAGCTGAACGGGCCCCTGACGGCCCGCACCGAGTCCTCCGGAACCTGCCTGACGCGGAACGCTCGACGAGAGACATCCCAGGTCCGCGGCAGACGTTCCTCTTATCCCCTTGACAACTCAGACGGGATGTCTCAGATTCTCAGACGTAACGTCTGAGAAGACGGGTCGACAGGAGGGGCCGATGGCGCGAACCCCCCGGGACGTCACCGACGCGGAGCTCGAGATTCTGCGCGCGCTCTGGGACCTCGAACAGGCGACGATCCGGTCCCTCGCGGACCGGGTCTACCCGCGCGGCGGCGCCTCCGAGTACGCCACCGTCCAGAAGCTGCTCGAGCGCCTGGAGGACAAGGGGCACGTCTCGCACCGCTCGGAGGGACGGCAGAACGTCTACACCGCGCGCCTCGGACGGGAGGACCTCGTCGCGCTCCGGCTGCGCGAGACGGCGGACTCCCTCTGCGACGGCTCGTTCACGCCGCTCCTCACGCACCTCGTGAGCGGAGCGCGACTCTCCGCCGAGGAGCTCCGCGACCTGCGGCGCCTCGTGGACTCGATCGGCAAGAGGAGCTGACGCCGTGGACGAGGCTCTCCGTCTCCTTCTGACGAACGCGGTACTCGCTGGCCTCCTCGCCCTCGCCGCCTGGGTCGTCTCGCGCCTAACGAAGCGGCAGGCGGTCGTGCACGGGCTCTATCTCCTCGCGCTCCTGAAGCTCGTGACCCCGCCACTCGTCGAGCTGCCGCTCCTTCCCGCGGCCGGTGTCGCCCGGGATACGGCAGGGAAGCCCTCCGGCCCCACTGGCGTCCTCGGACCTGCGCTCGCCGCTCCCAGACCTTCCGTCGTTTCGCCGGCGCGGGCCGCCGAAGCGACGAGAGCCGTCCCCGGTCCGGAAGCCACCCGGCCGCGGGCGGCTCGAGGCGCGGCGGCGATCGCTCTCCCGGCCGACGCCCGCCCGGTCGCGACGCCGCGGCGCGCGCCGCTGCCGTGGCGACTCGCCCTGCCGGCCCTCGTCGGGCTCGGCGCGATCGCCGTCGCCACTCTTGCGGTACTGCGCTTCCTTCGGTTTCGGCGCCTCGCCCAGGCGGCGGAGCCGGCTCCGCCCGGGCTCGTGACCCGCGCCGCCGAGATTGGCGCCGCGATCGGCGTCCGCCGCGCCCCCGCGCTCTACCTGCTCCCGGCGTGCGTCCCGCCGATGCTCTGGCCGGCTTCCCCGCGCCCGAAGCTGCTCCTGCCGCGCGACCTCCTCCCGGAGCTCGACGGCGACGAGCTCGACGCTCTCCTCGCCCACGAGCTCGCGCACGTGAGGCGCCGGGACCACTGGGTCCGATTCCTGGAGATCGGAGCGACGGCACTCTTCTGGTGGTACCCGGTCGCCTGGTGGAGCCGGCGCGAGCTCCGCCGCGCCGAGGAGCGCTGCTGCGACGAGTGGGTCCTCCGCGCGCTGCCGGACTCGGCACAGGCCTATGCGAGCGGCATCCTGAAGAGCCTGACGTTCATCGCCGACTCCCCTGTGGCGGTCCCGGCCGCCGCTTCGGGGGCCGGCCCGATCGAAGACCTCGAAGCCCGGCTGAAGGAGATCCTCATGACCTCACCGAGACCCCGGCTCTCCCGCCCGATCCGGCTCGCCCTCGGCTGTCTCGCCGTCGGCGCGCTCGCGTTCTTCCCGACCGTCGCCCCGCCGGGATCGGCAGAGGCCGCGGCGGTGGTCGCGCTTCCGGACGAGGTCACGCCTGCGCCCGCGCTTGCGCCCCGGGAGCCGGCCGCTCCGCCCGCGCGCCCGGCCGCCGCTGCCCCGCGGCCGCCGGCGTCGTCGCCGGCTCTGGCTTCGCCGCCGGCCGCGCCGCACGAGGCGCCGCTGGAGGCACCGCGCATCGCCGGGTTCCCCGCACCGGCGCCCGACGCGAGGCCGATGCTCGCCGGGTTCGGGCAGGAGCTCGACCCGGCGCTCGAGAAGGAGCGGCGCGCGCTCGAGGCGCAGCGGCGTCAGCTCCACCTCTCCCAGCTCGACCTCGAGCGGCGCGCCCTCGAGCTCGAGGTCCGGGCCGCCCGACAAGAAGAGGCCGGCGAGGTCGCGCGCCTGCGCGCCGAGGGAGACACGGCCGGGGTCGCGCGGGCCGAGAAGCGCGGCGCGCTCCGGGCGCGCCATGCGGACCTCGAGAGGAAGCGGCTCGACCTCCACCTCCGTCAGCTGAAGCTCGAGGACTCGTCTGAGCGCGCTGCGGAGGCTGGCGGATCGGAGAAGGACGCCGAGGCGCGGGCCCGCGATGCCGAGCGCGCGGAAGCGGAGCTCGAGAAGCAGCAGCAGGTGCTCGAAGCGGAGTCCGAGAAGCTCGAGCGCGAGGCGCGGGCGCTCGAGGCCGAGGCGCGCGTCCACGCGCTCCGCGGCGCGACGGACGACCTCGAGCGGTCGCTCGCCGGGCAGGTCGAGGAGCTGCGCGCCGAGCTTCCGGAAGCGGGAGCCGAGAAGGCGGCGCTGGAACGCGAGCTCGCGCGGCTGGAGTCGGCGCTCTCGGCGCTGCGCGGGTCGCGGTCCGCCAAGGAAACCCCACGCTCCGCGGCGCGGTAGGGTAGGGCGGGACGAACCTTCGACCGGCTGGCACGAAACCAGCAGCACCTTCGGCGACGGCGCGGACGTGCCGGATGGGCACACCCGGTGTGACGGAGCGAACGCCGGGGAACCCGGAGGCGGCAGGGGGGTCTATAGGGGCGTATGAAGTCGCCCGCGACGCCGAGGAGGCCCCGAATGCGACGGTTCGTCCCGACCCTCGTCCTTGTCCTCGCCTCCCTCGGACTCTCCCTCGCGGCTTCGGCGGACGGCCTCATCGTCATCCGGGACCTCCCGCCCGGCGTCCGGCCCGTCCCGGGCGGTCCCCCGGCCTTCACGCCTCTCGAAGTCCGCGACCACCACGTCACGGCGAAGGTGCTGGGGCGGGTGGCGGTGACCGAGGTCGACCAGGTCTTCTACAACCCCAGCGGGAGCCGCCTCGAGGGGACGTACCTCTTCCCGATCCCGAAGGGGGCGCAGATCGACACGTTCGCGATGGACGTGAACGGGAAGATGACGAACGCCGAGCTCCTGGATGCCGCGAAGGCACGCGGGATCTACGAGGAGATCGTCCGGAGCATGCGCGACCCGGCGCTCCTCGAGTACCTCGGGCAGGGGCTCTTCAAGGTGCGAATCTTCCCGATCGAGCCTCGGAGCGAAAAGCGCGTGAAGCTGAAGTACACCGAGCTCCTGACGCAGGAGGGAGGGCTTCTTCGCTACCTCTACCCGCTCAACACGGAGAAGTTCTCGGCCCGGCCGCTCCAGAGCGTCTCGGTGAAGGTGGACATCGAGCTGCCGGAGGGCCTCCGGACGATCTACTCGCCCAGCCACGAGGTCGAGGTGAAGCGGCACGGCCCGAAGAAGGCGGTCGTCGGCTTCGAGGCGAAGGAGATCCGGCCCGACACCGACTTCCAGCTCTTCGTGGCACCCGCGACCGGCTCCGACGTCGGCGTTCACGTGATGACCTACCGGGAGCCGGGCGAGGCGGAGGGGAGCTTCCTCCTCGTCCTGTCGCCGTCGCACGAGATGGCGGTCGAGAAAGTGTTGAGGAAGGACGTCGTCTTCGTCCTCGACACGTCGGGCTCGATGGCCGAGGGGAAGAAGCTCATACAGGCGAAGAAGGCGCTCGCCTTCTGCCTGAGGAACCTGAACGAGGGCGACCGGTTCGAGGTGGTCCGCTTCTCGACCGAGACCGAGCCGCTGTTCGGAAAGCTCGTCGCGCCGTCCGAGGCGAACGTGGAGCGCGCCGAGAGCTTCGTGGCAGCGCTGAAGCCGATCGGCGGCACGGCTATCGAGGACGCGCTCCTGGCGGCCCTGGAACCGCTGAAGGTCCAGGGGCAGAAGGACCGCCCCTACACCGTCGTCTTCCTGACCGACGGCAGGCCGACCGTCGGTTCGACGAACGACGACGAGATCGTCTCGAAGGCCACGCGGGCGATGGGGGAGCGGGCGGTCCGCGTCTTCTCAGTCGGCATCGGCACCGACGTGAACACCCACCTTCTCGACCGGCTCTCCGAGGCGACGCGGGCGGCGAGCCGGTACGTCCTGCCGGAGGAGGACCTGGAGCTGGCCCTCTCGGCCTTCTACGCGAAGATCAGCCAGCCGGTCCTCGCGAGCCCGCGGCTCCGCGTCAAGGGACCGGTCCGGCTGACGAAGCTCGCGCCGCCCCTGCTCCCCGACCTCTTCAGGGGAGAGCAGGTCGTCGTCCTCGGCCGCTACAGCGGGACGGGCGACGCCGCGATCACGCTCCAGGGGACGGTGAACGGCGCGGCGCGCAGCTTCACCTGGGAGGCCTCCTTCCCGGCCCGCGCCCCCGGGAACACCTTCATCCCGCGTCTCTGGGCGACGCGGCGGATCGGCTTCCTTCTCGACCAGATCCGGCTCCACGGGGAGAGCGGCGAGCTGCGCGACGAGGTGACCGACCTGGCCCGCCGGTACGGCATCGTCACGCCCTACACCGCGTTCCTCGTCCTCGAGGACGAGTCGCGGCGCAGCGTCCCGGTGAGCCAGCGGACGATCCAGGCGCCGGCGGGCGATGGCCGGGCCAAGGCGGCGGCGGGCGAGATGTACAAGGGTGTTCGGGAAACGAAGAGTGGCGCCGGCGCGGTCGGCGGGGCACAGGCGCTCGATTCGCTGAAGCGGGCGCAGAACGCTGCGGCCCCTTCCGCCTCGAACGAAGAGGCCCTCCGGGTCGAGGGGGGATTCGCGGCGGCGGGCGCAGATGGCCCGGGCGAGCCGGTCCGCCAGCTCGTGAACGCCCAGGTGTCGCGCTTCGTGAACGGCCGGACCTTCTACCAGAACGGAATCGCGTGGATCGACGCGAACGTCCAGGCGCAGAAGGGCGCCCGCATGCGGCAGGTGAAGTTCGGGTCGAAGGAGTACGACGCCCTCCTCGGGAAGCACCCGGAAGCGGCGGCGTGGCTGGCCCTGGGACGAAACATCCAGGTCGTCCTGGGCGGAGAGGTCGTCGAGGTGGTCGAGTGACCGGGCCGGAAGAAGGTCCTCCGGTTTCCCCGCGCGGTCGATGAGCCTCTACAGGAGGCATTCGCAGCGACCAATGCCTGATCACGCCGGCCGCCAGTACGATAGCGTGCGTCGCGCCGGTCGGCCCTGAGCGCGCCGAAGGTGTGGCACGAGGCGATGCTCTCGCGCTTCGCGAGCCATAGACACGTCCCGGTCCCCGGCCGAATCGCCGCTATCGCTGAGATGGCAGGCTATGTTCCCGCGCGAGAGACGATGGACCTCAAAAGACGTGCCGGGGGGCGCCCGAAAGCGCGCCCCGCGCTCTCGACATAGGGAATTCAAGACCTGACCCCGATCAGTCACCGGCGCTGGCGCGACGAGGCGGGGTGCGTGGAGCGAGGAGCACAGCGACGAAGGAGCAAGCACCGCAGACGCGCGCGGCGGCGCGCTCGCGAGCGACGTTGCCCTGCAGCGACCGCGCGGCGCGCGCACCGCACGACCACGGCGGTGTCGGCCCAACTTGTTAGGCCGCAGGGCTCGCCGCAGCGAGCGTCAGCGAAGTGGAGGCGATGCCCCGGAGGCGCGCGGGGCCAGCGCGTAGCGGAGCGCTTCATGTCAGCCGGCGCCAGCCCAATGGAGCCCATTGGGCTGCGGGGCGCTGCACGGCGCGTGACAGAGGGAAGTCCGAGGAGGGGCCCCTGGCGCGGGCCGTGCTCGCGCCCGTACCTTCCTCGCCCCGCGCGCCGGAGCCGACGTGGGCGCTTCCGTCCCACGGCGCCCGCAGGCGCCGTGCCGTGCCCGGCTCCGGGCGGGCCTGGTACGTGGGTTCATCGAGTTCGTCGGGTTCATCGGCCTTCCAGAATCGCGAGCCGACAGAGGCCGCGAAGCAGGGAGCACGACGACGACGCCGAGGACGAGCACGAAAGGGCGCCGCCTTCGGCTCCGGGCGAAGGGGCGGTGGAGCGCCGCTCTTCACGGGTCGCGCCGGCGGGGGCCCCGTACGCCCCTCGCCGTCACGCCCCGTGAAGCCCCGGCGCGTCGCGTCCCTGCGGCCGAGGGCGGCCTCCGGGCCACGCCGCACCGCGGTCGCTCGCAAGCCAAGCGCGCTTGGCCTGACGCGTTTCAGCTGTGTCCCTCGCGGCGATGCCGCGAGGGGGCGCCCGCTCCGCCCTCCGGGGCCGGCAAGCGGCCCGGCCGCCGAACAAGTTGCGGCGGCCCCGAAGGCGTCGTGCGGTGGCGAAGGCCCGTACACGGAAACGGACCTTCGCGGCGTCCACGGCCTGGCCACGCCGGCCGCGAGCACAACGGCGGCCGTCGTGCCAGGCGGCACTGCGCGCGCCCGGGGCGCGGGCTATGAAGGCGTGGCACGGGTCGGTGCGCTCGCGCTTCGCGCGCACGCCCCGCGCCACGCACGAGAGCGAGGACGAAGACGTCGATCACGACCGCGACGGGAAGCGGCGCGCAGAGCGCGCCGCCGTGGCCTACGGGCCGGGCCGCTTTCAGGGCCTGACGGCCGCTCCGCGGCTTGCTTCGCGAGCCCCGGACACACCCCGGTCCTCGGCCCGTCCTCTTCTACCGGGGAGATGGCGAGCCATCTCCCCTCGCGGGGAGACGACGAGCAACGCCCGGAAAAGGACCGGGGCGCGCTCGAAAGCGCGCCCCGTCGTTCAGATTAAGTAATACACGAGTGTAGACACGGCCCCGAGCGGCCGTTAGGCATCAGGATCGTTTCGGCCCCTCCTCTTTCGGCCAGTAAAACAGAATCCCTTTAGGCCGTCGGAGCATGAATCGCTTCTGCAGGCGCTCTATTGCACCGGGCCAAAGCCTAAGGCCCTCCGCCTCTCTCCCCAGACGAGAGACCAACTCCGCGCGTACAAGCGAGAGCGCGTGCTCCATCGCTTCCTCTCGAGAACCTGCCCGTACTACGCGTAACGCTGCCAATGAGAAGGGGCGGGGGCTGTCGCTTGACGGCAGAACACAGTCCTCGCCGTTCACCTCCACGGAGAAGAGCGGGTCTCGACGAGAAAGGCGATCTAGGAGGGCAGCATACCAACGGCGACCGACCCTACGTCCTGACTTGGAAGCGCCAGTCGTCATCACCGTGGCTGCCCTCCCCTCCGTTCTCGTCATCGCACCTTCTCTTGAAGAATGGACGGATCGAAACTGGTGAACCGTGGATCCTGGTAGCCGGCCGGGATCATTGTGTCCGAGCTATCTGCCGCTTCGGCTGATTCCCAGGGCGAAAGCGCCAATGCTATGCCGGTCCAGGGAGCCACATCACCCCAGAGTAGCTTCGCGCCCGTGCGTTTGCCATCAAGGGTGGGATGAGCGTGCTTCATGCCCAGGCCCAGCGCCTCATCTCCTTCGGTCACGACGTGCCGTTCAAACTCAACGCCCAGGCGCGAAGGGTGCGTGTTCGGATGTGCCTTCCTCACGATCGCCCACACCTCCTTCTGCGACAGTTCTGCTTCGACCTGGACCCAGGTGCCCTTCTTCAGCCCCTTACGACCAAGCGCCCTCGCGATCCTATCCGCACTGTTGAGAAGCTGGCCCTTGGCGAGCTTGAGTGAACCCGGCATCTTCTTGACGATAAAGCCGAAAATTAGGTTAGCCATCCGTCCATCCGGATCCGTGAACGTGACGGGGTTATTCCTAGCGTAGGTTAGGGCGCACTGCGCGGCTTCCGCCGCGAAGACCACGAAGCCGCCAGGCCGTCTTTCCGAATCCAGCAGGCCGAGGTCCTCGGCGAAGCCGAAGCGCGACGAGATGGAAGCGGAGTCGGCCGGCTCGATCGGCTCGAGCATCGGCAGCCCGAGCGACGCGAGCTCGAGCGATGACGACGACGCGAGGCTCAAGCGCGCGTTTGTCGTGCGCGAGGCCTCGGCGGGGCGGACGAGGCAGAGGCCCGCAGCGAAAAGAAGAAAGGCCGCCACGAGGACGGTCCGTTCCTTCTTGTCGCCACGAGGGCTCACGTCACATCTCTCCGCGATAGCTCGTCGTGGCCGAGAGGTTCGCCAGTGTCCAGGCGTCCGCCTGTGCTTTGGCGTCGTCGGCGCTGGTTCTCGAGACGAAGAAGGGGCCGAATGTCCCCTTGAAGAGGACGACAGCTGCGTATGAGCCTTTCTCGTTCGCGACGGGTGCGACGTAGAGATGGTCTTCCTGCGTCGCGTCGGCGCGGTCGATGTTGTAGATCGTCGGCATGAGGCCCCTCCCTCCGGCGAGGCTACGGCGTGGGGAAGCTGGGATCAAGCCGCACGGGCTTTCTCGTCCTCGGCCCACCGCCGCGGGGATGGCTCCTCGCGTGGACCTCGGCGAGGTCCCGGACGGCCACGTTCGTGTAGATCTCCGTCGTGACGACGGAGGAGTGCCCGAGGAGCCGCTGCACGTGTCGCACGTCGGCCCCGGCCCTGAGCAGATGCGTCGCGAAGGCGTGGCGCAGCGCGTGGGCCATCACTGGTCGCGAGAGCCCGGCCTTCTCGGACGTTCGGCGCACGAGCAGGCTCACGCCGTCGGGCTGGAGGCGGCCGCCCTGGTTGCGGCGGCCGGGGCCGCCGGCTCCGACAAAGAGGGCCGACGTCCTCGGCATCCGGTGCCCCTCGGCCATCTCGGGACGTCCTCTCGTCAGGTAGCGCCGCAGGTCCTCTTCGGCGCTCTCGCCGAGAGGCACGAGGCGCGGCTTTCCTCCCTTGCCCCGCCGCACGTGGACGAGCCCTTCCGTCAGGTCGACGTCGTTCAGGTCGAGCGCCGAGACCTCGGCCCGCCGCAGCCCCGTCGAGTAGAGGAGCGAGAGGGCCGCGCGGTCCCTCAGGCCGATTGGCGTCGCGGTACAGGGCGCTTGAAGCAGCCGCTCCACCGCCTCCTCCGACAGCACTGCCCTCGGCAGCCGGTCGCGGCTTCGAGAGAGCCTCAGCGATGCCGTCGGGTCCGCCAGGAAGAGCCCGCGCGTCATCAGCCACCGGAAGAGATCCCGCACGATGAGGAGCCGCATCTTCACGGTCTGAGGCGAGAGCTCCTTCTCCGGCGTCGCCTCGCCGCGGCCGATCCGGTAGCGATGGCGCACGAGCGCCACGGCGTAGCCCCGCGTCTCTTCCGGCCCGGCGCGCCGCAGGTCGTCGATCCCTTCCGCCTTCAGCCACGACAGGAAGTGCGCGAGGTAGAGCCGGCGGTAGACGAGCGTCGCCTCGGCGCGTCCTTCGCCACGTCGCGCCCTCAGGTAGCTCGAGAGCACCGCTTCGAAGTCGCGCGGGGAGAGGCGCGGCGGTTTCACGCGCGTCCCCTCTCCCGCGGATGGAAGCGCTTGTGCACGGCTTTGAGGTCCCCGATCTCCACCCGCGTGTAGACCTCCGTCGTCGAGAGCGAGGAGTGCCCGAGCAGCCTCTGGATGTGCCGCACGTCGGCCCCGCCCTGGAGCATGTGCGTGGCGCAGGCGTGGCGGAGGCGGTGAGGACGGACGGGTTTCTTGATCCCCGCCCGCCGCGCCGCAAGGTCGACGATTCGCACGACGGAGGCCGGCCAGAGCGGCCAGCCGTGATTCGAGACGAAGAGGCTCGTCACGCCGGAGCGCTTCGCGAGCTTCGGCCGGGCGAGCTGGACGTAGTCCGAGAGGATCGCCGTCACCACAGGCCCGAGCGGCAGCACCCGGTCCTTGCCGCCTTTGCCGGCCCTGACGAAGAGCGTCCCGGCCTCCGCGTCGAAGTCGGCGAGCGACAGCCCCCGCAGCTCGGCGTTGCGGATGCCGGTGGAGTAGAGGACCTCGACGACCGCCCGGTCCCTCCGGCCCATCGGCGTTTTCGTCTCGATCGACTCGACGAGCTTCAGCGCCTCCTTCGGCGTCACGAGCGCCCGCGGCAGGCACCGCCTCTTCTTCGGCAGGACGAGCGAGGCCGCGGGGTCGACGAGGAGCTTTCCCTCCCGCGCCAGGAAGCCGAAGAAGCCCCTCAGAGCCGAGAGCCGCGCGTGCTGCGTCGCCGTCGAGAGCCGGCCGCCAGCGGCGGCCGGCGCCTCCGGCGGGGCCGAGCGAGCCTCGCTCGCGTTCTTCGGCTCGGCCGCCGTCCTTTTCCCCGGCCGCTTCCGCTCCATCCCCAGCAGCGCCGTCTGGTAGCTCGAGAGGATCTCCGGCGTCACCTCGGCGAGGTCGCCGACGTCGGTCTCCTTCTCGAGCCAGTCGAGGAAGACGGCGACGTGCTGCGTGTACGTCGGGATCGTCCGCTTCGAGAAGGCCCACGCCGTCATCGCCTCCACGAAGCGCTCGAGCAGAAGCTCCATCCTCCGGCGTTGCCGCGGCGTCATCTCCCGTCTCCTTTCTCGTCAGGGGAATACGAGCGGGGCGCGCCCGAAAGCGCGCCCCGCGTTCCCCATGCTAGAAAATGAAGACCTGTCCCTGGCAGTCACTCTGTCCAGGGAGGGTCATCCTCCAAGAACACATACGGCAGATTCAGCTGCCACCATCGGTACCAGGAAATTCTCAGGATCTCGCGTGGTCTGATGGCGAGTCGCTGCACGGAGTTCGCTCCGAATCGGCCTATCAACTCCTTACGGAGGACAAGTGACGCGACCTGAACGGCCTCCTCGGGAGAGTTGGCCGTGACAGTGCGCATCGTCATCACTCCAACGGTTTCGCCGTCCTTTCCTTCGGCGCGGCTGACTCCTCTCGCGTGAAGAAGGACCATGAATCTCATGCAGGGCCACAGCCTCCTTCGTCAAGTCGCTGGCGCTCAAGGGGTGCGTTTGAAGAGCGCCCCGACAAACACCGATGTCGCTTCTGCCCGGATCCGCGGAAGTAAGAAGGTGCCATACGCCCTCACTTCTTGAATCGAGGATCCTGTTTCCAGTCGATCGTAGTGAACCTCGTGTCACCGGACTCGGCGAAAGCTCCCACTATCGCCTCGTCGTCCTCGACGCCAGCTGCAGCCGCTTCGCTCCACGGATCGATCAAGAAGCCAGCGAGTGCGGCACCTTCGATGAACACATGCGGGCCCCAGCGCTTACTAAGTCCGGCACCCCGCTCGCCAAGCTTCCCGAACTCGGAGTACTTCATCGGCGACTCGAGGTGAAGGTGCTGCAAGCCCATTGCGCCACCCTTGAGGCGGCTGGCTTCGGTGACGACCGTGGCCCCTGGCAGCTTGCCCTTGCCCGCCTCCAGCAACGCCTTGGCCGCTGTCTCGACACTGGTGCCGGCAGCCTTTTGCGTATCACGCCCCGCAGCGATGTGCCGGACCCATTGCTTCATAGTGCGGATCTTCGCCATCTGCACGACTTCCCCGTCGATGATCTTCACGACGTAGCCGAGCACCTGTTTTGCGAGGCGACCGTCCGGGTCGATGAAGGTAACGGGGTTATTCCTAGCGTAGGCGTACAGATTCCACGACTGCGGGTCGCGGGCGTTCCAGTCTCTCCCCGGATCCAAGCTCAAGAACCGTCCCACGACGGGGTTGTAGTGCCGGGCGTGCATGTAATCCAGGTCGTCCGTCTGCGAGAGGGTCCCCTGGGTGTCTCGTTGGTGCCCGGTGAAGCGCATGCGCTCCGCGTCCGTCGCCGCGACCGGCTCGAGGCCGAAGGGGTAGAAGTCCCGGAGCGTCTCCCACACGATCGACGGCGGGTTCTGCGTGTCGGTCGCGCCGCGCGCGGACCCAAGATGGTCGAGGTGGAAGTGCCGGGTGCCCGCCGGGGTTACCGTCGCGGCGAGCTGGCCTTCGCGGTAGACGTAGTCCTTGCTCCAGCTCCACGCTCCGCCGCCAGTCCGGCCGTACTCGCGCAGGACTCTTCCAGAAAGGTCCCGGATCCAGATTGTCCGGGTGCTGTCGAGGTTGTTGCGGTCGAGCGCACGCTCGCCGCCGGCCGAGTAGCCGTAGCTGCGGTTGATTCCCGACCCGGTCGTCGAGAGCATCTGGTTCAGACGGTTCCAGTTGTACGTGTTCCCGCCCCACGTGGTCATGTTCCCGGCGGCGTCGTAGATGACCGGACTGGCGAGGCGGTTCGTCGACTCGCTGACGCTAAAGAGTGATGGCGTGCAGCTCGTCGTGCCGGTGCCGAGGCCCTTCAAGGTCCCGAATGCGTTGTAGCTGGCGCACTGGCGGTTCGTGCCACCGGACGTCGTACCCGACTTCAGTCGCCTCACGAGGTCGTACGTGAACGAGTCCGAGCCCGCGATCTTCATGTTCCCAGCGCCGTCCCAATCATAGGGGCCCCAACCCCCGTAGATGACGCCGTCCGAGGCGCGCTGCACGGTGATCGCGCCCGGCCGGGGGATGTCGTTGGCATCCCGGGTGTGCACGTCCTTCATCCCGTTGGAACGAAGCACCTCGTTGACCATCCCGTTCGCATGGTAGCTGATGGAGGGGACGTACAAGGGCACCGCCGTGAGCCATCCGTAGGCGTAGGTG
>Ga0209573_1000901_pt1 | contig 52306 bp, 44 predicted proteins | sample TNRBio252014_DNA_FD_185870 | JGI IMG/M metagenome (GOLD analysis project Ga0209573, IMG submission 185870) | Wastewater treatment Type I Accumulibacter community from EBPR Bioreactor in Madison, WI, USA - TNR Reactor_6/25/2014_ DNA (SPAdes)... | ecosystem: Engineered > Bioreactor > EBPR >... | reverse complement strand
CACGCTATCGAGCAACCGAAGCAGGCACTTGAGGTCCCACTTGGAGCGGATATGGCACGGAATGACCAGTGCACTCGCCATGATGCGTCAGTTTATCCGTGTGTTGGTTTCGAAGCGGGAGCGAAGCGCCGCGTCCCGTCAGCACCAAACACAGCAAGGTCGAAGGTTCGATGTCGCCTTCGCCACTGCGGACCCCGCTTCGTGTTGGCGATCCGACAGAGCAGGGGCCACCGCTATAACGGCGTGCGGGGTGAGACGCAGAGACTCTGAGACTTTCTCGCTTCCGGCGCGTCCCGGCAGGCGCGAGCCCAACCCCCCTGAGTCTCACCGCGCCAGACGGTGAGACTTTCGGAGACGGGGCATGTCGAGAGACTCGGCAAAACGTGGCCCGGAAGCGCAAACGCCCCGGCCTTGCGGTCGGGGCGTTCACTTCTAACGGGTGGGTCGCCCAGTTTCTGGACGACCCCGGCAATAGCGGGGAGTGGATTTGAACCACTGACCTCCGGGTTATGAGCCCGACGAGCTACCAGGCTGCTCTACCCCGCAATCTGGGAGATGAGTATAGCTCTCTTGCGAGCAGAGGTCAAAGAGTTCGGACACTGGCGTTGGACGAACGCCGGTTGACGCTCACCCAACGCCACGACTCACCAGTTCCGTACCCGTCGCACGTGCTGATTCTCGTTTGGCTCGTTGCCCACTTGGCGATTGAGCATCTGACCATTCTGCCTTCACCCCCCCCACCGCTCGTCGGGCATGGCTCGCGTTCCTTCGTTGGTTCACGTATCCTTCGGGCGATGTCCACGCTCGGCCCACATTCGCACGACCCCGCTCGCACCATCCGCGCTCCACGCGGCACCACCTTGGTCTGCAAGACGTGGCAAGCCGAGGCCGCCATGCGGATGCTGATGAACAATCTCGATCCCGAGGTCGCCGAGCGCCCCGAGGACCTCGTGGTCTACGGCGGCCGGGGGCAGGCCGCCCGCAACTGGCCGTGTTATGACGCGATCATCAAGACGCTCGTGCGTCTCGAACCCGACGAGACGCTCCTCGTGCAGTCGGGCAAGCCCGTGGGCGTGGTCAAGACGCACGCCGACGCCCCGCGGGTTCTGATCGCCAACTCGAACCTCGTGCCTCACTGGGCGACGCAGTCGCACTTTGACGATCTGGCCTCCAAAGGGCTGATGATGTACGGCCAGATGACCGCGGGATCGTGGATCTACATCGGGACGCAGGGCATCCTCCAGGGCACCTACGAGACGTTCGCCGAACTCGGGCGTCGACACTTCGGCGGGTCACTCGCGGGGAAGCTTTGCGTGACCGCGGGGTGCGGCGGGATGGGCGGGGCCCAGCCGCTCTCGATCACCATGAACGGCGGCACCTGCCTGATCGCCGATGTCGATCTCACCCGGCTCGAACGTCGCGTACAGACGAGATACCTCGACGAAGTCGTGTCGAACGTCGACGACGCGATCGACCGTGCCGCGATCTACGCCTCGGAGAAGAAGGCTCTCTCGGTGGGCGTGCATTGCAACGCGATCGAGATGCTCGAACGGCTGATCGAACGCGGGATCACGCCCGACTGTCTCACGGACCAAACGTCCGCGCACGACCCGCTCACAGGGTACGTACCGATGGAGATGACCGTTGACGAGGCGCGGGCGTTCCGCCAGCTCTACCCCGACCGGTACCAGACGCTGAGCCTGGCATCGATGGCGCGGCACGTGCGGGCGATGCTCGACCTCCAGCGCGCCGGGGCCGTGACGTTCGATTACGGGAACAACATCCGCCAGCGGGCTCTGGATCAGGGCGTCAAGGACGCGTTCAACTTTCCGGGGTTCGTTCCGGCGTACATCAGGCCTCAGTTCTGCGAGGGGCGCGGGCCGTTCCGCTGGTGCGCACTCTCGGGCGATCCGCAGGACATCTTAACGACCGACGACGCGTTGCTCGACCTCTTCCCCGACAACGCCGGGCTCGGCCGATGGCTCACGCTCGCAAAGCAACGAGTCGCCTTCCAAGGGTTGCCCGCGCGGATCTGCTGGCTGGGGTACAAAGAGCGCGACAAGGCCGGGCTGCTGTTCAACGACCTAGTCCGCACAGGACGCGTCAAGGCACCGATCGTCATCGGACGCGATCACCTCGATTGCGGCTCGGTGGCGTCCCCCAACCGCGAGACCGAAGCGATGAAAGACGGAACCGACGCCGTCTCTGACTGGGCGCTGCTCAACTTCGCCGTCAACATCGCTTCGGGCGCCTCGTGGGTCTCGTTCCACCATGGCGGCGGCGTGGGGATCGGATTCTCGCAGCACGCGGGGCAGGTCGTTGTCGCCGACGGCACCCCGGAGGCCGCGGCCCGGATCCGGCGCGTGCTCACCAACGACCCGGCGATGGGTGTCTTCCGGCATCACGACGCGGGGTACGCCGAAGCGACGGCGTGCGCCAAAGAACGTGGCGCGGACATCCCGATGGTCTGATCGGCTCGCCCCGACCGGGCTATTCGCCCCGTACGGTGAGCTTGGTGACGTTGCCCGCGGCGACCTTCTCCCAGCCGCTGCCCAGCTCACCGATGGGATCGGGAGGGATGATCTCGACCTTTTTCTCGCCCAGCTTGGCCTCGCCCCGGCGGACACGCTCCTGGAAGTCGAGGCATTCCTTGAGAAGCCGATCGAGGATCTCGGGCTCGGTGACGTTGGCGACCCGCTCGCCCTGCACATAGATGATCCCGCGTCGATCGCCAGCAAACACAGCGACGTCCGCTCCCTCGGCCTCGCCCGGCCCGTTGACGATGCACCCCATCACAGCGACCTTCATCGGCACAACGACCTTCGCCGCCAGTTGCTTCCGGACGTCCTGGATCAGCGTAAACAGGTCCACCTGGATGCGCCCGCACGTCGGGCACGCGATGAGATCGACCCCGACTCGTTGCCTGAGCCCGAGCGAATACAGCAGCTCAAGTCCGTCTTCGACCTCGTACACCGGGTCGTTGGCGTAGGAGATGCGGATGGTGTCCCCGATGCCGCGAGTCAGCAGCGCGGACAGGGCCGCGATAGACCGGATGCACCCAGTCTCTTTCGGCCCCGCGTGCGTGACGCCCAGGTGCAGCGGATGATCGAACCGCTCGGAGATCGCCGTGTACGCGTCGATGGTCAGAGAGGCGTCCATGCTCTTGGCCGAAATGGCGATGTCGTAAAAATCTTCTTCATAGAAGATGTCGAGATATTCCTCGAGCTTGGCGATCATGATCGCGAGCATGTGCCCGTGCTTGTGGTCGCTGAACACACGGCCCAGCTCTCGCATCCGTTTCTGCTTGTCCTTGCGCTCGATGATCGAGCCTTCATTCACGCCGACCCGGATCGGGAGTTTGCGGGCCTTGCACGCTCGGATCACCTCGACGACCTGGGCCCTATCACTGATGTTCCCGGGGTTCAGACGGATCTTGTGGACCCCGGCCTCCACCGCTTCGAGCGCTCGCTGGAAATGGAAATGCACATCGGCCACGATCGGCACCGTGACACGCGGCAAGATCTCCCGTAGGGCGTCGGTGTCCTTCTTCTCGGGCACCGCGACCCGCACAACGTCCGCCCCTGCGGCGGCGAGTTTCTGGATCTCTCGCACGCACCCGTCGATGTCGTGCGTGTAGCCCGAGGTCATCGTCTGCACCGACACCGGCGCATCTCCGCCGACTTTGACGAAGCCGACCCGTGCGTCGCCCATCGTGATCTGCCGCGTCGCTCGCCGTTGCATCATGCAAAACCATAGGCCCGGTGCCGCCTGATTCCCTCGGCGTTCGACCGACTCTGCCGCTTCTCACACGCGAATTCTCACGCGAATTACCGGCCCACCACCGAGTCCAGACTCGCCCCCCCAAGGCCTTCGAGTTCAACCGTGAACCATTCGGCTGTCCCGTGCGTAAGCCATTCGTCCATCGTGTAGACCATCGGCATGCCGGTGTGCCACGGGTCAAGAACCCACGCCGCCCCGCGTGTCGAAGGGCTGGTCTTGGGCGTCCATTCGTCGAGCGTGCCCGCCGCCTTGGGGTCGGCGAGAAGGTCGTGCGCCGACGTTCGCGTCGGATCGAACACCACCACAACATGATGCTCCGTCCAGTGGTTGCGGTTGGCTGCCAGACCCACGCCCCGCCAGCCCGATCGCCTTACGGTGTCCGCGATCCCGGCCCACACGCGCTCTTGCCATTCGAAGCACAACCCTTTGTGCCGGCCCCCCAACGTGTTGGGCACGATGTTCCCGGTCCAGTCGTGATGCCAGGTTTCGGTTGGGCTCGCGTGAAGGTCCTCGACGACTTTCTCGTACCTCAGCACGATGATACCGATCCCGGGCCGTTCGATGACTGTGCCGCGATCAACCGCCGTCGGCTTCGTGTGACATCCGGCAAGGACCGTCGCCGCCACAACCGTCGCCGTCACAATCGCCCGCGGCGTGCGAACGCCCTGCCCCCGTGTGCGGTCACTTTGCGGCATCAGCAAACCCCGTCTCGCTCGCCGCACCGGGGCGATGCCCGGTCGCGAGGAGCCCTCTCCAGAATCCCGGTCGGCGGTCGTACCCGGGCTGCCCTGGCATGATCCCATCGACCTCGGGAGTCCTCCACGTCAACATGACGACACCAGCTCCCACGAGCACCGCTGCCGGGATTGCAACGCCCAGTTGCGTCGGATGCAGGCTCAGCCCCGCTCGCGTCAACCACTCGCCAGCCACGCCATCAGCCCAGTGACCCGCCTTGGCCGCAACCAGAGGCCCCAGCGGCATCAGTCCCATCGCGATGGTGTTGACGACTGCAAGCACGCGTCCCCGCATCGCATCGGGCACCAGATGCTGCATCGCCGCGGCCGTCGAGTTAAAACCCCACATCCAGAACACACCGACGAAGAACAGCGTGTACAGAGCCCACACCTGATCGCTCGCCAGCGCGAAGACCGTGATAAACACCCCGCCCATCATGCATGCGGTCGGAATAAAGTGGTGCATCGGGTACCACTTGGGCACATGCTTCATCGCAAGCCCGCCCGTGACGGCTCCAAGCCCCATCACCGCGATGAACACCCCGAACGTGTCCTCGTTCCCGCTATGAACGTCGTGAACGATCACCGACATCATGGGCATGACGGGCGTCGCCAGCACGGCGTACACCACGATCGCCAGCATCACCGCGCGGGGGCCCTTGTTCGTCCACACCCACGCCAGCGCCTGCCGCCCACGCGCCACGACCTCGCCGGGCCTCATCCACGAGCCGCGATTCTCGGGTGGCGCGGGCGCCTCGGGCGTGCGGAGCACCGCGGCCATCACCCCGATGTACGTCACCGCGTTGAACAGGAGCAGCGCCGCGGCTCCGGTGCTCGTCCCCTCGGCATCGTCGGGTCTCTTGAACGTCGCCATGATCACGCCCGCGATCGCCGGGCCCAGCGTGCGAGCCACGTTGAACGCGATCCCGTTGAGCGTGATCGCCGCTGTCAGATCGCTCCGTGGCACAAGCCGGGGAGTAAGCACCTGCCACGCCGGTGTGTTGAACGGCACCACGATGCCCTGGGCAAGCACCAGCCACAGCAGCACCCAGCGATTGCCGAAACCGGCAAAGGCGGCCACCGCCATCGCCAGCGCGATGACCATCATCACCGCTTGCGTCACCACAAGAAGTCGCCGACGGTCCACCGAGTCAGCCACTACCCCGCCGTAGAGCCCCAGCAGCAGAGTCGGGCACAACTGGGCCACCGAGAGGTAAAACATCCAATCCTCGGCCGAGACACTTTGTGCCTCGAGAGCCTTGGCCTGCTCGGTCACGATCCACCGTACGGCGACAAACTCGAACCAGTTCCCCAGATAACTCCCGAACGCGGCGAGCCAGATCAACCGAAAGTGCGGATGCCGAAGAACCAACAACGGTGATTCCGTGTCTCTTTCCTTGGATCCCTTCTCGGCTTGCGGTTGTCCCTCCGGCTCCATTCCCGATCGTATCGGCAACAATCGACCAATTCCCCGGAATCGCCGACCGACGATACCCTCAGCTCCTGTGGAACGCTTTTTCCCATGTTCATCCTGCGGCGCCGAGCTTAAGTACAGCCCGGGTGCCGGCTCGCTCAAGTGCGATTACTGCTCGGCGGTGGTCGCCGTGCCCGAGTCAGACGAGTTCATCGAGGAACACGACTTCGCCCAAGCGGTTCGCGACGCCACTCCTGACCGCGAGCTTATCGACCGTGTCGAGGTCAGTTGTCAGTCGTGCGGAGCTCACAGCCAACTCCCCGACAATATCACCGGGGCCGCCTGCCCGTTCTGCACGACGCCGATCGTCGCTCAGTCGAAAAGCGTCAAGATGCTGCGCCCTCAGGCCGTGCTTCCGTTCGCTCTGGAACGCAAGCAAGCGATGGACGCATATGAACGCTGGCTCTCGTCGCTGTGGTTTGCGCCAAACGACCTCAAGGCGCGCGCCCTCCTCGACCAACGCCTCAAGGGCATCTATCTTCCCTACTGGACCTACGACACCGAGGTCGACACCGACTACACCGGCATGCGGGGCGAAGATTATTGGGTCACCGAGACGTACACCGTTAACATCAACGGACGCTCACAGATGCGGACCCGTACCGTCCGCAAAACCCGCTGGTACCCGGCCTCGGGGCGTGTCCACAACTCCTTCGATGACGTTCTCATCCCGGCCACTCGCTCGCTCTCGCAGGATCGGCTGATCAAGCTCGAACCGTGGGACCTCCCGGCGCTGCGCCCCTTCGATGCGACGTTCCTTGCGGGGTTTACCACGGAAAGCTACTCGCTCGATCTCGACGACGGTTTCGAGGTCGCCAAAGAGCGGGTCCAAGGCGCCATCGAACAGACGATCCGCGCGGACATCGGGGGCGACCGTCAGATCATCAGCTCCAAGCGCTGCCACTACAGCGACATCACCTATAAACACGTCCTGCTGCCCGTGTACCTGTCGGCGTACACCTACAGCGGCAAACTCTTCCAGATCATCATCAACGCCCGAACCGGTGAGCTCAGCGGCGACCGCCCGTATAGCTGGATCAAGATCACACTCGCGGTCCTCGCCGGGCTCGCGATTGCGGGCGTGATCGCGCTCGTCGCCTCCCTGCGTTAGGCACGATCGATGGGTTCTGCTCCTCGTGGCACCGGTCTCCAGACCGGTGTTCTCTCAAGATCAATGGAACACCGCTCTGGAGAGCGGTGCCACCTCTGGAGAGCGGTGCCACCAAAGAATCGGCCTATGAAGATCAGATCAACTTGGTCCGGCCCGGCATCGCAACTTCAGGCACCGGCAAGGGCGACGTAAAATCGTACGAAGGCGGCGCGAGGTCAAGCTTGCTGTTGAGCGCCTGTTCGAAAGTGACGTCTTGGCCCGTGTACGCCGCCATCCGGCCCATGATTGCCGTGAGCGTGCTCTCGGCGATCCGCTTGGCCTCATTGAGCGGCTTGCCCGACTTGATGGAATTCACGAGGTTGGTGTGCTCGGTCACGTACGGGTTGTTGTTGAGCTTGCGGTCGTGCTTCCATGCCTTGGCCGAGCCGCCCAGTTTGCCCGCGGTGATCTCCGCCGACCCACTCGTTGTGTTGAGCTCGCCCTCGCTCCCGACGATCTGCTCAGCGACTCGATTGGAGCAATCCGCGATCTGCCGGCATTGGCTGTTGCACACCCCACCGTTGGCGTATTCATACTGCACGGCAAAATGATCGAAAATGTGCCCGTAATGAGCCTGCGTGCGGGTCTGTCTGCCTCCCAGCGCGGTGCACCGCAGCGGCGCACCGCCGAAGGCCCAGTTGGCAACGTCGATATTGTGCACGTGTTGCTCGACGATGTGATCCCCGCTCAGCCACGTAAAGTACAGCCAGTTGCGAACCTGCCACTCCATGTCCGACCACGAGGGATCCCGGTCTTTGTGCCACAGCAGCCCCTGGTTCCACCACACATTCGCGGCCACCACGTTCCCGATGGCCCGCTCTTCGTGAACCCGGCGGAAGGCTTCCAGATAGCACGCCTCGTGCCGGCGCTGTGTGCCTGTGACCAGCGCGAGGCCCTTTTTCATGGCTTCTTCACCCGCCGCCAGCACCCGGCGAACGCCTGCGGGGTCGACCGCGACCGGTTTCTCGAAAAACGCGTGCTTGCCCGCCTTGACCGCGGCCTCGAGATGGATCGGACGAAAGTGGGGCGCCGTCGCGAGGATCACCAGATCGACCCCGCTCTCGATCACCCGCTGGTACGCGTCAAACCCGACGAAAGCTCGGTCGTCGGGCACCTGCACCCGGTCACCGAACTGCTTGAGCTCGCCCCGTGCCGCCACCAGTCGGTCTTTGAGAACATCACCCATCGACCAAATGACCGTGTCGGGCGAGCCCGCCAGAGAGTCGCTCGCGGCACCCGTTCCTCTGCCTCCGCACCCGATCACTCCGACCTTGATCTTACCGCCGGGGTCGCCCCCCGAGCCCCACGCGCCAGCAGCAACCGAAGGCGTCGATCTGGCGACGGCATGAGACGCGAGGAACACGCCTGCAGCTCCTGCCGAGGCCTTGACAAATCCGCGACGGTCGAACTCGCTCATGGCAATCTCCTAGAAGAGAGGCCACCATACCAGATCGACCGCCCGGCCGCAACAGTTAGACCGCGTCGATCGCTCGCCGGATAACCGCCGCCTCGTCACGCGACAGTCGATCCGCACCCGCTCTTCGGCATGCTGAGTGCACCTGCCCACACCCCGTGTCGGTCAAAAACTGCACCACATTGTGGGACCTCACACCCCCACAGGGCAACACTTCCATCTCACCCTGGGCCGCTTCCACGAACGCCCGTATGCGCCGGAGCCGCATGGGAAGAGAAGCGCCACCCAAAGCCCCGCTGAGCGCACAGGCCGCGTCGACCTCGCCCGCCTCTTCCAGCCCTAGGGCGATCGCCGTGGCACGGACGTCCAGACCGCTGGTCAGGATACGAGTCACACCATGGTCTTTGAGCACGTTCAAGCTACCCAAAGGATCAGGACAAAGGTCAAACGCGCGATGGAAGACCGTCTCCCTCGTCCCGGCAGTCCGTACCAGAAGCCGAACAGCCTCCCGGTCGATGTGACCGGCGGGGTCGAGCGCACCAAATACAATCCCGTCAGCACCGGAGGCGAGGAGGTCCTCGGCCTGGTTCATCAGTCGAGCAACGAGCTTAGGGGTCGCGACAAATGAACCCGGGCCTGGCCTCACCATGGCCATGAGCGGCACCGTCTGCCCGCCCTCCCCGGCGAGCGCACGTTTGAGCTCAGCGACAAACTCTGGCCGGGGTGAGAGCCCGTGACTCAGCAGGTCGGCCACCACTTCCAGACGATCGGCACCGGCCTCGACCGCAGCGATCGCATCTCCGATGTTGTCCACCGCGATCTCCAGCAACGCTCGCTTCTGCATCGGCTTTCCTTGCGCCCCTGACCCATTCCTATCAACCCTTGGCCTCGTATCATCGGCCGTGAGCGGGTTTCCCATGACAACTCGCGGGCTGGCCGCGACCGACCTCGGCGTGCTGCGATACGCCGACGCTCTCACGAGGCAGCACGCCGAGTGGGCTTCCCTGTTCGCCGAACGCGATTCCGCTTCCCCGCGAGTCGGGATGGTCCTCGCACTCGAGCACCCCCCCGTAATCACGGTCTCCCAGCGCCCGACCGCCGCCTCGAACCTCCTCGCCTCTCCCGATCATCTCGCCTCTCTGGGAGTTGAAGTCGAGCGCACCGATCGAGGCGGCGATATCACTTACCACGGTCCAGGCCAGCTCATTCTCTACCCCATCGTCGACCTTAACCGGCTCGGTCTGGGTATCCACGGCTACATGCGGCTCCTCGAAGAGACCGTCATCCTCACACTGCGGGACTTCGGCGTCGAGGGACGCCGTGACCCCGAGGCGACCGGTGTTTGGGTGTCAACAGGCAACCCGCGCGATCACACGAACGCGGATGCAAAAGTTGCCGCCATGGGAGTTCGCGTGAGGAAGTGGATCTCGATGCACGGGCTGTCGCTGAATGTCAGCCCGAACCTGGAGCATTTCGGCCTCATCGTTCCCTGCGGACTCCCGGGCCGTGCGGTTACAAGCCTTGATCGCCTTCTCCCCGGCAGTACCCCGGCTATGCATCTCGTAAAGTCGAGGTGCGTGTACCACTTTGATGCGCTGGTCGGAGCTCTGTTGGCCCAGCGCACCTAGGCCCGACGCGCAATGCTTGCGCGATGCCGGCCGGCAAAGTGCCACAGAGTTGTAACGTGTGCTGTGAGATTAGCGGTGCCGTGCGAAAGTCGCACCGAGTCTCAGCCGACGAAAGACAGACACGGCGCATCGTGCGCCGTCGTACACACGGCTGAGGCGGGGGGAGAACCGCCGCACACGACCGGACTTCCGGCACCAGAGCAGAGGGATCGAACATGACGAAGACGCGAAAGATTGAGCGGACGATGGTGTTTCCCGCGGCCCTTTTCGCCGCCGCCGGCGCCGCGCACGCGCAGAACACTACCCCTGCGAGCGACACGCCTCCTTCGGCGGGGCTGACCGGGTTCTCGGGCGCGAACACGGTGACGAAAGCACCGGCCGTGAACGCAACCGCAGAGATGCTGGCTGAGGCGCTTCGCGACCCCCTCAAGACGGCGGGTAAGCCCGGAAAGGGCGCGAACATCCACGTCGACCCCAACCAGCTTGTGGACCTCGCCGTCAAGGACGAGGACCTCTCGAGCGTGCTCGAGATGCTCTCGATCCAGAGCCAGCGGAACATCATCGCGAGCAAAGATGTCAACGCCCGCGTCTCGGCGAACTTCTTCGGTGTGACGTTCTACCAGGCGCTCGACGCGATCCTCCACGCCAACGGGTACGGGTACATCGAGAAGGACAACTTCATCTACGTTTACACGGCGGAGCAGCTCCAGGCCATCATGACGGCGCAGAAGACCCGTCAGTCGAAGGTCATCAACCTCAATTACATCAACCCCATCGATGCTGCCGAGTTTGTCAAGGCCGCGCTCTCGGAGGGCGGCCAGATCAAGACCAACGGGAAGACCATCAATTTCCCCAGCAAGAGCGACGTGCCCATCGGCAGCGACGAGTTCTCCGGGCCCGCCACGCTGGTCGTGACCGACTACGAAGAGAACATCCTTGCTGTGCTCGACCTTATCAAGCAACTCGATGTTCGTCCGGCGCAGGTCCAGGTCGAGGCCACGATCCTGCAGGCATCGCTGAACGAGAGCAACGCATTCGGCGTCGATTTCGCCCTCCTCAGCGACATCAACTTCAGCGATTTCGTCGGCGTGGGCGGCGGTCTCAAAGCCGTCGACGCCCTCGCCGCCAACAATTCCGAGAAACTCTCGGGGGGCAGCTCGGGCGACACCCCCGCGGCGGGCTCAAAGAACAAGGGTGGAGCCATCACCAGCAGCCCGGGCAATATCAACGGCCCGGCCACGATGAAGTTCGGCTACATCAACAACGATGTGGGCGTCTTCCTCCGAGTGCTCGACGAAGTGACGGACACCACCGTCTTGTCCAACCCCAAACTACTCGTACTCAACCGCCAACCCGCACGGGTCCTTGTCGGTCAGCGCGTGGGCTATCTCAACACCACGTCAACGGACACTGCCACCACGCAGACCGTTGAATTCCTCGACACCGGTACCCAGTTGCACGTACGGCCCTTCGTCTCCGACGACGGGATCATCCGCCTGGAACTCAAGCCGCAGGTCTCGACCGCGGTGGTCCGCGACGTCAAGAACAGCTCGGGTGCCGTCGTCACGGTCCCAGACGAGATCACGAATGAACTGACGACCAACGTCATGGTCCGAGACGGCCAAACTGTCGTTCTCGGCGGCCTGTTCCGCGAGAAGACGCAGTCTACTCGCCGCCAGGTTCCCGTGCTCGGAGACATCCCAATCCTCGGCGAGGCATTCCGAGGGCACGATGACGCCGTGCAGCGCGACGAGATCATCTTCCTCATCACCCCCACGATCGTCAACGACCAGATCCTCGGCACGCAAGGCAAGAAGAGCCTGGACAAGCTCGACCAGGTCCGCTCCGGCAGCCGCCAGAACCTGCTGGGGTTCAGCCGCGAGAAGCGTTCGGGCTCCTTGCTGGTCGAGGCGCAGCGTCTCGCCGAATCGGGCGACACGCAGAAAGCGCTGTGGAAAATCGAGCAGTCACTGACCCTCAATCCGTTGCAGCCCGACGCGCTCATGCTCAAGGAGAAACTCTCGGGCACCAAGGCCGTCTGGCCCAACCGGAGCATGCTCGAAGAGATGATCCGCAAGGAGCAAAACCTCCCGGCTCCCAAGACCGACGCCGAGAGCGCCGAACCCGCCTCGGACACCACGCAAGCCTCTGCCACCATCGGGCACGCCGAAGTCGTGGTGGAGAATTCCACCTCCGACGGCCTGAACTCAACAGCTGAAGCACCAAAGCCGGAGACAGCGCTGGTCACCCCCTCCGAACCAACCGGGGGCGAAGCATCGCCGAACGAGCTCGCAAACACCCAACCCATCATCCCCGATCCCTCTGCAAACGTACCTTTGTCGGTCACTCAGGCGACCCCCGAAGCGACGGCATGGAATGTGGAGGTGAAATCCGACGGTGCCACGACGCTCGACATGTCGGGCCCTGCAATCGTGCCCGATGTGTCAATCGACCCCATGAGTGACTTTGTGTTTGGCGAAGCATCGAGTCCGAATGCGACGACTGACGCCCTCACGGGAATAATCGCCGAGATCACGTCGTCAACTTCCCCCACCTCCACCCCCACGTCCACCCCCACGGTGAACCTCGAGCCCTCGCCCACCGAGTCGTTGTCATCAATGACGCCCGAGCAGGCAGAGGCGTTCAAACAGTATCTGAACATCGTGTTCGCGTATCTGACGGGCGTGCAGCCGTTCGCGAGTTCTGGGACCAAGGTCGCCAACGTCCAAGAACGTCCTGAGACGGAAGCGCTTCAGGTTCAACCCGAAGTGATCCCCGAACCGACCACCAAGTAACCCATTGATCCCGTGTTCGGCGTTCACGCGCCGAGCCCGGCTTTGAACCCCGCCCGCGGCCGGCGACTCGGTGAGTCCGCGGCCGCGGGCGGTTCTGCACACCGGTGTCTCTCTCGGAGCCTGATATGAACCGTTCCATCTCGATTCTGGTGATTTCCGGACTTGCTCTTTCTCTCGCGGCTTGCCACGGCAACGGGAAGTACACGGCTGAACAAGCCAACGCCGCCAAGGACAAGCTCGGGCAGCTCAAGAGCGGGCTTGAGTTCCAGACGGCGACGGGCGACTTTCTGGCGGGTGACTTCGGGAAGGCCAATGCCGCGGTGGATCGATCGATCGCGCTCAATGACAAGGTTGCCCGGACGTGGGTACTCAAGGGGCGAATTCAACTGGAAACAGGGAACCTCGAAGGGGCGCTGCTCGCACTGGGTAAGGCTGAAACATTGGACCCGAAGAGCGTTGATGCCCATTACTTTCTGGGGCTTGTGAACGAGCGTCTGGAGCGAAAGGAGGATGCGTTGAAGCGCTTCCAAGCCGCCGCCGATCTCGACCGAGCCAACCCGCAGTACGTGATCGCCGCCGCTGAGACCCTGATTGATCTGGGCCGGCGCGACGAGGCCAAGCTCTATCTGGAAGGTCGCGGCGCCCAGCTCGCCAATAACGCGGCCCTTCGGCAGACGCTGGGGCATATCGCGATGATGGACGAACGTCCGGACAAGGCGGCCGAGCTGTTCAATGAAGCCCGCCTGCTGGCTCCAAACGACAACGGGATCCTTGAGGACCTCGTGCGTGCTCAGGTGATCGTTGGTCGTTTCGCCGACGCCGAGGTCAATCTGCAGAAGCTCTTGAAGGACCCCGTGCTTGCCAAACGGCGCGACCTGCAGCTCATCCGATCCCGATGCCTGACCCAGATCGAGAGAATTGTTGACGCCCGCGAGATCCTCATTAAACTCTGCAACGACACTTCTGGCTCCGCGGACATCGAGTCTTGGAACGACCTGGGGCACGTCTCTTACCTGCTCAACGACCTCTCACGCGTTCGGCAGGCCTCCGCCAAACTGATCGCGATCGCGCCCAAGATCCCCGAAGGGTACGTGCTCCGCGCGTTGTGGGAGCAGAAACGGGGCGATGCTCGCGCGGCCAAAGACAGTGTAGTCAAAGCCTTGTCCCTCAAGCCGACGCCGGATTCGTACCTCCTGCTCGCCACGATCCAGCAGGAACTCCGGGACATGGACGGTGCACGGACCGCGCTCGCCCACGCGCTGAGGCTGAGCCCGAACAATCCCACCGCAAGGCAGCTTCTCGATCAACTCAACAATGTTGCGACCGTGACGCCTCAGTAACCCGATCCCCCAACGGGCGATACGAACTTCACCCCATCACACACGGGACATCAAGACGACGGCGTGAACTTCGATCGCGTCTCCTTGCCCGATCGAGTCCAGACGCTCGTGCGTCTTGCCCTTGATGTTCACCCGATCGATCGGCGTGCCCAGCAGTTCCGCGAGGCTCCGCCGAAGTGCTTCACGCACAGGTCCGATCTTTGGCCTCTCGGTGATCACCGTTACGTCAAGATTCGACACGATATAACCAGTGCGACCGGCAAGTTCCAGTGCCCTTGCGAGAAAGACTCTGGAGCCCTGCCCGTCGTGGGCCGGATCAGAGTCCGGAAACAAGCTCCCGAGGTCCGGCAGCCCAAGAGCGCCCAGCACCGCGTCGGAGACGGCATGGAGCACGGCGTCGCCGTCCGAGTGGGCGATGATGTCGCGGTCGTGGGGGACCATCTCTCCCGCGAGCACGAGAGTGCGCGCCTTGGTCTGTGAAGGCGCGAATCGGTGGATGTCGTACCCGTGTCCGATCCGGAGCGAAGGGGAGGACGTCTGTTCTGGCATCACCGAGTCTAGTGCCCTTGGTCCTGTTCATCGAGGGCGGACTCGTCTGCGGGCTTCATCAGCTCGCGGAGCACAACGGTGGCGTATGCCCCCCGAGGCAACTCGAATGCAACCCGGATGAACGGCCCGTGATCGTCGACGCCGCCCTCGGCATCCGGGTCCGTCAGCGCGACTCTCAGCGGGCGCCGCTCCCCTTCGACCCTTGATGCGACCAGGGCATCCTTCAGCGACTCGGGAGATAGACCGACGCGAGCGAGCGCGGACAGCTCGCGGGCGTCCACTTCTCCGGCGGTTCGCATCATGGACGGACCCCACATCGGACCCGTCGGGCTGATGTCGAGCGACGCCAATCGGGCAATGGTGTCCGGTGCCACGGCGGTAGGTTCATCGATCTGAAAGCAAGCTCGGCTGCCGCGCTTCATGGCGATGTCACCCGGGATCAGCGTGGCCAGAGTTCCAGAGGCGAGACGCTCGTCGAGTACGTCATTAAAGACCGAGGACTGTGCGGCGGACAGGAAGAACCCAAGCGTCGAATCGTCGAGCGCGCGGAATGCCTGCCGCGCGTCCTTGCCCCGGCCGAGTGAGCCCGCGACCACCCTCTCGGCGCGGCAGGCACGGGGATAGAGAGAAGCGGCCCCATCGAAATCACCGGCCGCGAAGCGGGCGCGAGCCTCAGCGTTAAGCGTTGGCGCGTGCGGCAAGGGACCGAGAAGCCAGCGTGCAGCGCCGTCGAAATCGTTGGCGAGCAGTGCGGTGCCGACGAGGTGGTTGTTCTTTGCCAGCCCGAATCGCTGCTCGCCGAAACGGTTGGGGACTCCTGTCTTTTCGAGGATCGCCAACGATTGGGCGACGTTACGCACGAGAAAGGGATCGACATCGCGGATTCGGATCGAGAAGCGATTGCCCGTGAGATGCCCGCGACGGAGCTTGTTGTCGTGAAGGTCCGCCCACAGCACTCCCACTCCGGGGTGGGTCAGCATCGGGAAGTCCTCGGGCTTTTTACCGGGTGTGTGGATCGATAGCACTTGACGCGTGATCGCGTGGCTGTCCTTGAGCCCGGCGAACCCGACCGCGTGACGCGGAACACCGAAATGCCCCGCCAGAATATCGACGAGGGCAAGCGTCGAGAGCCCTCGCTTCTCGACGAATACGTAAATATGTTCGCCCTTACCCGAGGGCTGATAGAGTGGAAGCTCCTCGACAAGAAAGTCCTCGTGGCGGCGCTTAATGACGCCGCCAGTGCCCGGGATGGATGCGGTCAGAAACACCGAAGCTCGATCATGAGGCGTGGTCCGGTGCTGCGGGGCTGTGTCGGTCACGGCGGTCCTTGGCGTCTGCGTGGCGTCTAGGGCTGGGTTTCGCTGGATGCGGCATCAATCACATGCCGGGCCACGAAAATCGGAGCCGACGACGCCACGCTCAAAGCGATCGCGTCTGAGGGCCTGCAGTCCACTCGGAGAATCGTGGGAGGGAGCGAATCCCCCGCGGGAGGAAGAATGTCGAGCGTTGCGAAGAACGTGCCCTCGGCGAGATCGGTGATGGTGATCGACTCGAGCGTCCCGCCGAGCTGGGTGATCACCGTCGCCAGCAGGTCGTGAGTCTGGGGCCTCTTGACGGTCACCCCCTTGAGCCGGCGTTCGATGGCCTGGGCCTCCGGGAGCCCGATGACGATGGGGAAGGTGCGCGGGGCTTCCGGATCTTCGGGCGAGGCTTCTCGCAGCTCGATGATTTGGAGATCGGCGAGCTCGCGGATCAGGACTCGCGAAAGTTCCATTCGTACAGGCATCATCTGTGGTACTCACCGGCGAAAATGGGCCCGTGCGAGGGTTGCGGACTACGACTTGCCGCCGGTATCGGTGGCGATGGACTCTCGCATCGCGGTGTCGGCGAGCACATTCTTCATGCGGTAGTAGTCCATGACGCCCAGCCTTCCGCCACGGAACGCCTCGGCAATCGCGAGAGGCACCTCGGCCTCGGCAAGCACCAGCTTAGCCTTGTTCTCTTCGATGGAGGCCTTGTTTTCCTGCTCGAGCGCGATGGCCAGCGCACGCCTCTTCTCGGCCTCGGCTTGGAAGCGCTTCTTATCAGCCTCGGCCTGAGCGGCCTGCAAAATCGCTCCGATGTTATCGCCCACGTCGACATCAGCGATGTCGATCGACAAAATCTCGAAGGCTGTCCCGGCGTCGAGGCCCTTGGCCATCACCGTCTTTGAGATCGTGTCGGGGTTCTCCAGCACGGCCTTATGGCTTTGGGCCGAACCGATCGTCGAGACAATTCCCTCGCCCACGCGGGCGATAATCGTTTCTTCGGTTGCTCCTCCCACCAGCCGGCGGATGTTGGTACGAACCGTTACCCGGGCCTTGGCCTTGAGCTGAATCCCGTCTTTCGCGACCGCATCGATCGTCGCACGGGCCGCCGAGGCACCGGGGCAATCGATGACTTTAGGATTGACGGATGTGTTCACGGCCTCCACGATATCGCGCCCCGCGAGATCGATCGCCGTTGCCGTATTCCACGTGAGTTCGATCCCGGCCTTCTGCGCCGCGATGAGGGCGGTGATCACATTGGGCACCCGTCCGCCGGACAGGTAGTGCGATTCCAGAGCGTTGGTCGGGACATCCAGGCCCGACTTGACTGCCCGGATTCGGGACAGGACGATCAGCCGAACGTCGACCTTTCGCAGTCGCATCATCACCATTTCGAGCAGGCCCACCCGGGCCCCGCTCGAAAACGCCTGGATGTAGAGATTCAGGAACGATCCGATCGCGAAAACCAGGATGAGGAGGAAAAGGCCGACGACCGCGACGATGGACCAGATGATTGCGTCGCTGAGTGCAAGAGTGATGGGCAACATGGGCATAGCGGAGTATATCCCCACGGCCGGCCTGGCCATCGGTAGCGTCGACCTTCGGCTTGTCGCATCCGACTTCCAGCCTTACTCAAACAAACAGGACCCCCCGGGCGTATAATCCTGCGGTGGTTCATCCGAGGCACTCGGCCGACTCACCCGTCGTCTGTTCCCACCCGTAGACAACACACGAGGAGCCCGTGATGACCACATCCGCCGTTCGCGCACCCCAGGCCTCCGGAGCCGCGCCCGCTGCGGGGGCCGATTCGGACCTGCCCATGATCTACGTCAACGGCCGGATCGTGCCCAAGAGCCAAGCCATGGTTTCGGTGTACGACCACGGGCTTCTGTACGGCGACGGGGTGTTCGAGGGCATCCGCATCTACCGCGGCAAGATCTTCAAGTGCCAGCAGCACGTCGATCGGCTCTACCAGTGCGCTTCGCAGATCCGCCTGCGGATCCCGATCTCGAAAGAAGAGATGGTCAAGATACAACGCGACTGCATCGCGGCCAACAACCTCATTGACGGGTACATCCGCCTCGTCGTCACACGCGGCTTCGGCACGCTTGGACTCGACCCACGCCGGTGCCCCGTTCCCGGGATCATTTGCATCGCGGACCAGATCCGCTTGTTCTCGCCAGAGGCTTACGAGGCCGGGATGCGAGTCGTCGTGGCCCGTCGCCCCAAGACACCCGTTGCGTGCCTTGACCCCAGGATCAAGAGCCTCAACTACCTCAACAACATTCTCGCCAAATGCGAGGCAATCGACTTCGATTGCGACGAGTGCATCATGCTTTCGACCGACGGGAACGTTACCGAAGGATCGGGTGACAACATCTTCATCATCAAGGACGGTGTCATGTACACCCCCCCCAGCGATGTCGGGATCCTGGAAGGGATCACCCGGCGGTTCGTCGCGCTGGAACTGTCTAAAGCCGTTGGAGTCCGCTGCGTCGAAAGGCAGATGAAGCTCGATGAGGTCCTCGATGCCGACGAAGTCTTCCTCACGGGGACGGCAGCCGAGATCATCGGGGTCACGCAGATCGATCAGCACGATGGGAACGGGAACATCACTAAAGCGACGAAGATCTCCGCTGGCGAGGGGCCCATCACCAAGAAGCTTCGCCTCAAATTCCGCGAAATCGTCACAAGCAACGCCATCCCCGAGGATTAATCGGGGCCGCACGACTGCCCGCATACTCCCGTGGGCTCATGACCAGCAACGAAAGACCCCGCACCGCTCTTGGTGCGGGGTCTTTCGTTGCGGCGCGTCGTCTCCCGCAGTCACGAGCCTACTTCAGCAGTTCGCCGATGAGCGCCGCGTGCGATTTCTTGCCCATCTCGAAGCAATCGAGCTCGAACTTTTCGTTGGGGCTGTGAACCCGATCGTCATCGAGTCCGAATCCCATGAAAATAGTGTCGATCCCCAGCTTGTCCTTCAGCATGCCCGCGACCGGGATGGACCCGCCCGACTTGATCAGGGAAGGGGACTTTCCCGTGGCGAGCTTGATCGCCCGCGACGCGGCCTGCATCGCCGGGCTATCGATGGGCGTCGTCACGCCGAATCCACCGTGGTGGTCGTTGAGCTCCCACCGGCACCCCGGCGGAGTACGGTCCTTGCACCACTTGAAGAACGCCTTGGTCACTTTCTTGGGATCCTGATCGGCGACGAGCCGGAATGAGACCTTCGCCGATGCGTGCGCGGGGATCACGGTTTTTGCACCTTTGCCTGTGTACCCGCCCCAGATGCCGTTGATCTCTGCCGTGGGCCTCCCCCACTCGCGTTCCATCGCGGTAAACCCGGACTCGCCGATATCCGCGGCAGCAGGTAGACCGATCTTCTTCAGAGCCGCGGTGCTGTTGAACCTGAGCGTCTTCCAGTTTGCGCGCTCCTGTTTGGTCAGTGGGACCACATCGTCGTAGAAACCCGGCAGTGTGACACGCCGTTTCTTGTCATGAAGCTGCGCCAGCACCCGCGCGAGCTCGGTGATCGGATTCGGACACCGTCCGCCCCAGAGCCCCGAGTGCAAGTCCTGATTCGAAGCGTGCAGCGTGATCTCCGTATACGCGAGACCTCGCACGCCGTACGTGATCGCGGGCTTCCCACGCCCGAGCATCCCGGTGTCCGAGATCAGGCACACGTCGCACGCCTGCAGAGCCTTCTTGTGGGCGAGCACAAAGCTCTGGAGATTGACGCTCCCGGTCTCCTCTTCTCCTTCGAGCACCACCGTAAACCTCACGCCACCCGCCGGCTTGCCTGTTGCGGATTTCCACGCGCGAAGGGCCTCGATGAACATCATCACCTGACCTTTGTCGTCGACCGCTCCACGAGCCACGATCCGTTTGCCGCCTTCTTCGCCTTTCCGGGCGTCGCGGATCGTGGGCTTAAATGGGTCAGACTCCCAAAGGTCGATCGGATCCACAGGCTGCACGTCGTAGTGCCCATAGAACAACACGTGAGGCCCTTTGTACCGCGGGTCACCCTCTGAATGGGCCATCACTACCGGATGCCCACCACCTTTCGACAAGTCTCCCGGGTGCTCAGGCTTGCCCGTCGGGCACACGCTCGCCTCGAATCCACAATCTCGGAGCTGCCCCGCCGCCCAATCCGCCGCTCGCTGGCAATCAGGCCCGTATGCAGGATCGGTCGAAATGCTCGGGATTGAAAGCCATTCAACGAGCCTGTCGAGGGCGAGCTGCGTATCGTCGGCGAGGTGGGACAAAGCTGCACTGGTCGTCATGCCAAACCATAGCCAGCGAGGCCGTGACCGCCAAGACACGGGCCGCCGGGTCGGGCTAAGTCGAGGCCGGGCTAAGTCGAGGCGGGCTAAGTCGAGGCGGGCTTCATTAGCCTGAATGCCTCGATCGCTCGGGCCCGCGACACAACCAGGTCCACCAACGGCCGGGGGTACCCGAGCCGCTCGAACGCCAGCGGCGGCAAGGATTCGCGCGGATCATGAATGTCCGAATCCGAAAGGTGCGCGAGCTCCGGCACCCACTGCCGTATGTAATCTCCACGTGCGTCGTTCGCACGGCTCTGGGACACAGGATTAAATATTCGGAAATAGGGAGCGGCGTCCGTACCCGTGCTCGCGGACCACTGCCACCCGCCGTTATTAGAGGCGAAGCACCCATCGACCAGCGACCGCATGAAGTGCCTTTCTCCGAGCCGCCAATCGAGAAACAGGTTCTTGGACAGGAACATCGCCGTCACCATCCGGACTCGGTTATGCATCCAACCCGTCGCCGAGAGCTGACGCATTCCCGCGTCCACGATCGGAACGCCGGTCACCCCCCGCCGCCAGGCGTCAAAGTGTTGGTCATTTTCGTTCCAGCGGATCCGATCGGCGAGGGGCTGGAACGCACGCCCCATACACACGCGCGGAAAACCGACGAGCACGTGAATATAAAACTCACGCCAGATCAATTCGCTGATCCATGTCCTTGGCCCCGGCGGCATCGCGTCGAACGTCCGGGGACCAAGTTCGTCGAGCCCGATCCCCGCCGCCCGGCACGACGACTCCATGCACCGCCGAGGGCTGATGGCTCCCACCGACAGATAGGGTGACAACGTACTCGTCGCCGCTGACGCCGGGAAGTCTCGCCTCGCGTGATACTCCCCGATCGCGACCTCGGCGAACCTCTTCAGCCGAGCGGCGGCTTCACGTTCCCCGCCGGGCCACAGCCCCGCAGTCACCGTCGACTCATGCCCCCGGACCACATCCGGAATCGGGTCCGATACGACGCCCGCAATCGGCGGCTGCGCTCTTAGGATGCACCGGAGAGGTGAAGGTGACTCCGACCACGCCCGGAGCCATGCCTTCCGAAAGGGCGTGAACACGCTGTAGAATCGACCCTCGCCCGTTCGAAGAGTGTCGGGAGGAATCGCAGTTTGATCATGGTGAGCGTGGGAGACCATGCCGTGGGCGGTGCACAGGGACGATGTTTCACGGTCACGCCGGGCTTCATCGATTTCGTATTCTCGGTTCCAGTGGATCTCGGTGCATCCAAGCCGCGACGCGGTCTCAACAATCAACCCCGGTACTTCGTGTGCACGGGTCGCGGTGCGGATCAACAGAGGCACGTTGATAGCCTCCAGCGAGCCCCGCAGTTCGCGCAGCGATCTCAGCATGAGCTCGACCCTCGCAGCCGCGACATCGTGGCCCGCCCACTCGTCAGGGGAAACAACGAAGACCGCAACCGTGGGCTGTTTCATCGCCGCCACGAGGGCCGTGTTGTCGTCGGCCCGTAGATCCGACCGGAACCAAACAAGAGAGCGCATCGTGGACAGTATTCGTCACTCCGCTCGCTGCGGATGCGGTGCATGCCTACGCCTTGCTCGACCCCGGAGCCGGGTCCGGGGCTCTGCGGGCGTCGATGAGGTATGCTGCCGACATGATCACTCTGTTGGCAACGCTGTGGATCGCTCGCCTCTCAGTACCCCAGCCTGCAATCTCGCAAGCCTCCTCGGCTCAGGTCATCCGCGCCATCTCTTCCGACCGCATCCGCCGAGACGTTGACCGCCTCGCCGGTTTCGGCACCCGGCACACCCTCTCCTCCACCGACGACCCAAGCCGGGGCATCGGAGCGGCCCGTCGTTGGCTGCTCTCGGAGTTCGAGTCCGCAGGGAAGGCCGCCGGCGGTCGCCTCGCTACAAGCCTCGAGTCGTTCGAAGCTCCCAAGATGCCCAGGCTGCCCCAAGGGGCGACCATCGTCAACGTCGTCGCTCGGCTCCAGGGAGTCATGCCCGAAGCTTCGCGCCGAGTTGTCTACGTCGTCGGGCATTACGACACCATCAACTCCGATCGCATGGACGCTGCTGGCGACGCACCGGGTGCCAACGACGACGCCAGCGGGACCGCTGTCGTACTCGAGTGTGCCCGCGTCCTGTCGGGCTTCCGACTCGATGCCACCGTGGTGTTTCTTTGCACTGCCGCGGAAGAACAGGGGCTTGTCGGCGCCAAATTCCACGCTGACGCGCTGGTTCAGAGCAAAGCATTTGACCACGTTTACGCCCTCAGCAACGACATCGTCGGCGACCCATCCATTCCGTACGTCCCGCTTGAGTCGCTCGCGGGCGGCGCGGCGACCATCGATTCCCGCGCGTTTGTCCGCGTGTTCTCGGAGGGAATCCCGAAGAACACCTCCGCTGAAACCCTCGCGGCGATCAGGAATCAGGCCGCCGAGAACGACTCGCCGAGCCGCCAGCTCGCTCGGTACGTTGCCGAGGTCGCTCGGCGCGAAGGCTTGACCTCCGGCGAGCCCGGTACGGTCACGCCCAAAATGGTCTTCCGCCCCGATCGCTTCCTCCGCGGGGGTGACCATTCCGCGTTCAACGAGGCCGGACTCTGCGCTGTCCGGTTCACCGTGCCGGGAGAGGACTATTCCCGGCAGCACGTCAACGTCACCCAACGCGACGGAAAGCCCTACGGCGATGTCCCCTCCTTCGTAGACGAGACGTACGTAGCCGGGGTCGCCCGCCTCAATGCCGCTTCCATCGTTCACCTCGCGAACGCCCCAAGCCCGCCGGCCAGCGTGAGGCTTGTGGCCGCCGAGCTCACCCCGGTGACCACCCTCCGATTTTCCAGGCCTCCCGAGCCCGACTTTGCTGGCTTTGAGATCCTCATCCGCGAGACCACCGACGCCGATTGGCGCGTGGTCTTTCCGGTGCCCGCTGACGCATCCAAGGGGGACTACGAAATCACCCTGCCTCTGAGCAAGGACACGCACCTGTTCGCCGTCCGCTGCGTCGATGCGTCGGGATTCAAGAGCGTCCCCGCTTTCGCCTGGTCCTCGGCGAAATAGTCTCTGCTACACTGTGCCCTTGAGCAACGACTGCACCAACACCGCCAATTGTGTTGGGTCCTTCGCTGTCAAGATCGGTGCCGCCGTTGCGGCAGGTACCTTCAGCCTTTCAAGAATGGCGGCCGCCTTGGTCCAGCGCTTGTCTGCTGCGGGTTTGCCCGCCGATAGATAAATCTCCGTTGAGAGTTCCTGAAGCTGGGTCAGGTGGCGGGTGTCGGCGTGGTCGTAGAAGTTCCGGATGGCTGACTTGGCTTTTTTTGCCATGTGATCGCGATGCATTCGATCATGGTATTCTGGGAACGATCACCGGACGAAAGCGTCTGGTTTGCGTCCGGTATCGGACAGCGTGCGTCGTACGCACGATCGAGGAGGTTTCGCGATGCTGAAGTATTCCATGGCGTGTTTAGTGGTGCTGGCTGGCTGCGCGAGCACGCCCCCAAGTCAGAAGGCAACTCCCACATCCGGAAGCGCGCCTGTCAAGCAAACCCATGGACTTCCGATGCCCGGTTCCGCGCAGGCCGGCAGTATGCCGCGTGTCGTGGGCAAGGCGACCGACGCAGATCGGGCGGCCCTCCTCGACCGCGTTCGAGGGCTTGAAGGCGAATGGCTCATGCAAGGCGAGGACGGGACGTGGAACGTCACATGCGTCTTCAAGACGATCGCTGGTGGGTCCGCCGTGCGCGAGATCATGTTTCCCGGCACCCCGCATGAAATGACCAATCTGTACCACATGGACGGAAGCTCGTTGGTTCTGACTCACTACTGCGCAGCCGGAAACCAACCGAAAATGCGTGCCAAGGCCGCCACGGGCAAGGGCCCCATCGCCTTCGAGTTCGATAGCGTTACCAACCTCACTCAGCCCGAGGAAACCTACATGGGCTCGATGACTCTCGTCATGCCAGACGCCGACCGACTCGAGGCTCACTGGATGCACCACAAGGCTGGCAACAAAATGGGCGAGCCCATGATCTTCTCGATGAAGCGCAAGAAGTGACATCGAACGCGGGTAACATCGGCGGGCCGGCTGTCCGGCCCGCCGATGTTCATCTGCGCGCTCTGATTCACTGCGCTACTTCCCCCCTGATTGGACTATCGCTCTAACGACCGGGCTTTGGGTCTTGACCTCCCGCAGGGGGCTTCTTCTCCTCGTACTTATCGTGACTGGAATCTCGGAAATCCGCGATTTTCTCGACCGCCGCCGAGGCCTCCTTGGTCTTGCCGTCGAGAATCAGGGTTTCGAGCTCAAGAGCCATCGTCATCAGCTTGATCTGATCACGGCGATAGTCGTCCTGAGCCTTTGCGAGATCGGTGCCGCGCAGCTTGTCGGGTTTGATCCCCTTTGACGCCAGACACCCGCGCTGGAGCTGCCCGACGGCTTGCAAGGCCTCTTCCTTCTTGCTGGCATCACCCGCAGACGCCTTGAGCGCCTTCAACGCGGAGCCCATGACTTTCATCGCGCCTTCAAGATTCGCGGGCTCGCCGCCGCGTCCGCGGCCCCCGGGCTGTCCGGGCTGCCGTGGCGCTTCACCGCCACCCGCCCCACCAGCGCCACCGCCCCCCCCGCCGCCCGGCTGGGCGTAGAGGACCGCCGACGCACCCAAAGCCGCGACCGAAGCCGCCAAAACCAACGACCGTGTCCATCGATTGTTCTTCATGTAAGCTCCTATAAAAGTGAGTCCAATCGGTTCATCCGGAGCGGTGTTGTACCACAGATCTAACCCACTGCGGGCCGATGAGCTGGTCGATTGGACCCAACTCCCAGACCACTCGGACGTACATTGAGATATGGCGATTGCAACGCATCGAGTTCTTGTTTTGTTCGCGTGTGCGGCTCCTGTCTTGGCAGTCCATTCGTGCGGCATGGGGGTTCGTACCGTCCAAACCGAACCTCGAGTTGAGCCCCCACCCGCCATTCCGGCCGTCAACGCAAACAGAACGCAAACTCGTGCCGAAAGCAAGTTGCCCTCTTCGGACTACCACTTGGTGTGGTCGGATGAGTTTGAAGGAGCCGACAGGGGGTCTCCTGACCCCGCCAAATGGGGGTACTGGCTCTTGGGCAAGCAAGGCGACCAGGTGAACTGGCGCGATGGTGCACTCCTGGACGGACAGGGCAACTTGAAAATGCAGACGACCAAGCACGAGGTCTACGACCGCCGTGGAAAGAAGTCGTTGGAGTATCGAGCTGCATTTCTTTCGACCGAGCATCGGTACGAAACGACATACGGGTATTTTGAAGCGAGGATGAAGTTTCAGAAGCAGGTGGGGCATTGGTCGGCATTCTGGATCAATACTGACACGCTTGGCAAGCCCCGCAAAGACCCGGCCCGTGCCGGCGTCGAGATCGACATCATCGAGTACATGACGGATCCGGCGCACTTTGACCAGGCGATGCACACGATCCACTGGGACAACAAGACTCCCGACCACAAGCAGGACCACGCGATGGTGAAGGTGCCGGGCCTGAGCGAAGGCTGGCACTTGGTGGGCTGCGAGTGGACAGAAGAAGCGATTGTCTTCTACGTCGATGGCAAAGAGACGTACCGGACGTCGAAGGCGATCCCGAAAAAAGACCAGTACATGGTGCTCTCGATGCATGTGGGCGACTGGGCCGGGCGGATCGCGGAGGCGACGCTCCCTGATTACTGTCTGGTCGATCACGTCCGTGTGTTCAAGCGAACGAGCGGTCACACTGCGGCGAGCACCAGCGGCCCCGAGCTGGGCGCGATCACCGACTATTACAAGCGGTCGGCGTCGTCGAGGCGTGCGGCGACCACACCCGGGTACTCCGCAAAGCCGTTGACCAGGCCCGAGGCGCAGCGGTGGAAGGAGGTCGCATGGAAAGGACTGAGGTCGTTCGACACTTTCGAGGGTGCCGCGGCAAAGAAAGTGATCGAGAGCGGCCTGGTTGAAGAAGGCAATGAGACGATGCCCTTCACGGTCATCCAGACCGGGGCTAAGCCAACAGAGGGCTGGCCACTGGTGATCGGGCTGCACGATTCACCCGCGACGGGCCTGACAACGGACGACGCGTGGCACCTGCAGCTTGGAAAGCAGACCTTTCCCGGCTTGTACGTCTGCCCCAAGTCGCCCGGGAAGGGTGCATCCGCGTCGTGGTCAGGCCCAGAGGCATTACCGATGCTCGATCGACTGCTCGACTCGCTGATCCTCATGAACGGGGTAGATCCATCAAGGGTTGTGGTGCTGGGCATCGGCGATGGTGCCGCGGCGGCGATGAAGTGGGTGCTGAAGCGGCCAGATCGGTTCGCAGGAATCGCAACTGCCGCGGGAGTCCTCGACCCCGCTGGGCAGCCCGTGTCGCATGCCCTTGGTGTGCCGATCCGCGCGGCCGTCGGCGAGCGAGACACGACTTCGGTGGCGCACGCAAACGCATGGGCAACCGTGCTGGGCACGCTCGGAACAGCATTGTTCGAGGTTGATGTCCAGGCGGGACGGGCCAAGACTGTGAGCACCTCGGCTCTGCCCGAGTGGGTGAGTAAGCGGACCAGGGCAGGGGCAACGGTCGCAATGTTGGTGCCCGCGGCCCGGGAGGCGACGCGAGTAGGCATGTTGGAGACGGAGCCTGAGTGGATCCTGGACGCCGAACGGTCATCCGCGGTTGTCACGACCCAAGGGCAGCGGATCGAGATCGCGGCTCAAGGGCTCCAACGGATTCGTCTGCTTCTCGATGATGCAAACATCGACCTTGACCGGCAGGTCGAGATCGTGGTCAACGGCAAGCCGTTGCCTCCAGTTCGTCTCGGCCGTTCAGCGGCAACGATCGTGCGAGGCATGGCTCGCTTCGGGGATCCCGCGCTGGTGCCCTGCGTTGAGCATGAGGTAGATCTCCCTGCAAAGCAGGAACGGTGAGAGCGGTGCGGCTCCGAGGCGGGCATTGATGGGGGATGTCAGCTACTTCAGCGGGGCGACGTCTTGAGTCTCCGGCGCTGGATAGACCGCGATCACGGAGATTCTGGGCTCACTCGAACCCGACACCGGCCCCAAGAGCAGGAACGGGCTGTCGGCGTTCTTGGGCGTTGGCCTGACGATGTGGGGCGCGTCGAATAGTCGTCCCGCGTCCGGTCGCGGGCGAGCCGATCCGTCCGGATTGACTGGAGGAGTCGGGTCGGGCGAGAACACGAGCCCCTTGGGTGTAGTCACGAAGATCCCGTCTCGGGCCAAGGCGGGCACACGGGCAGCGGCGATGGATCCTTCCGGCAAGATCGACGCCAGCCCTGTGGGAAGCGAGATCTCGATCATGCGCTTGGCACGAGGATCGAGAAATCGCAGGCTCTGAGGCGGTGACGTGGTGTCAGGGGTCTGAGCCGAAGCGACCATCGAGTACGCGAGGAAGAGGTCGGGATCGGGCGCTACACGACGGCGCGACGTCACGCCTCCGATCCTCGGCGCCGAAGGCTCGACAGGGGCAGAGATCAACTCGATCCCGACGCCCGAGAGCCTGAACGCGTGGAGTGTTCGAGCGTCCGAAGAGAAGAAGGGAAAGACCCACGCGCCGTCCGCATCGGACAGAGTGTCACGGCGGCCATCGCGATTCTGGATCACGATCGAGGAGCGAGACGTTCCCGGAGCCCGGGACGAAAAGGCGATGATCCCGTCGGGTCCCAAGGCGGCGTGTGCGCAGATCTCGCCGCCGCGGGCGAGCCATCGTGTCTCACCGGAAACCCAGGAGACATGCCCGATCCAGCGCGAGCCGTCGGGCCTGGGCGACTCGATGAGGAAGCCGGTTGTATCTGCCCCGCGGCCGAGCACGGACCCTTCGGGCGGCCGCGAAGTGGTGGCAACCTCGACCGCTGGCTGCTTCGTGAGGTCGTAGACCACGTACCCGGACGCCGAAGCTGGGGGGGCGTCGTCCTGCGCGAGCACGGTTGGCCAATCGGGCGCAAGGCCGGTCTGTGCAACGAGAAAGCGACCGTCGGGCGATGTGACGGGGAGGGTTTGCCCGTCGTAGGGAACCGTTCCAAGCGCTCTGACCTGAACCACGATGCGGGTGTTGGTAACCGGCGCATTCGAAGGCGTGGCGACGGGGCCAGAGAGCACATCGCCGGACGACGCGCGAGCAGGCTTTCCGAGGTCGGAAATCGCTCTCGATGCGGTCGGCCCGGGACGGCGCCCTTCAGTCACGCATCCGACGAGAGTGGCGGCGATCGAACTGGCACACGCAATGGCGGCGCGTGGGTTCATCCCTCAATGTCCTTGGATGAGTCCGTTGTAGGTTTGGGCTCGTCGGCGTTAAGCTCGCCACGCAGTTGGTTCAGACGTTCGCGATAGGGCTTGTTGACTTCTTCGAGGGCTGCGGTGTTCTCGACGACGATGGGGGTGACGAAGACGAGAAGTTCTTTCTGTACTTTCGATTTTTCTCGGGACTTGAATAGCTCGCCGAGCAGTGGGATATCGCCGAGCAAGGGGACTTTGCGGACGATGTCGGAGTCCTCTTTCCGCAGGATGCCCGAGATGACGATGGTCTGGCCGCCGCGGAGGATGAGGTGGGTCGTGGTCTCGCGGCGGTCGACGACCTGAGCGCCCTGGATGGTTTCGCCGGGGGTGATCGAGGCGAGTTGGATGTTGACCTGAAGGTCGATGTCGCCCGTGACGGTAATGCGTGGGCGGGCCTTGAGCTGGATACCCACGGCTTTGTAGTCGAACGAAGCTGTCGTCTGGCCGACCTGGTTTGTCGTTTGATCGTTGATGAAAGGGATGTCTTTGCCGTCGAAGAAGGTGGCTTCCTGATTGTCGCTGGTGAAGATGCGGGGCTCTGAGAGGATGTTGACCTTGGTCTTCTCGTTGAGAGCCTGGAGCAGCACGTTGAGATTGGCGTTAGCGGTGAGTGTGGATGTGTCGAAGAGGCCCGGGAGGAAGTTGGCTTTGGTGTTGTTGGTGGAAGTGCCGAGGGAGAAGGAGTTGTCGCCGTTGGTCGGGGTGATGGCCTGGCTGGACCACCGGAGGCCGAACGCGGTCTCGTCGTCGGCGGTGACCTCACAGATGATGGCCGAAAGGAGAACCTGACGACCCGGACGGTCGAGGCTTGCGATCATGTCGGAAATCGCTTGGCGGTACTCGGGGGGCGAGGCGACCATGAGGGCGTTCTGACGCCACACGGGAACGATGCGGATGTTCCCGATGAGGTTTGACGCGCCGCGGCGGTCTGTGGGCGTGCGAGACCGGCTCCACCAGAATGCGATGGAATCAGCGGTGGCGTTTCCTCCGCCGGCGTTGTTCTGGCCCGAGGTGTCGGCACCGGTGGTGGAGGAGTTGCTCGCGAATGGGCTGGCGCTCGATGCCGAGCTGGAAAGCCCGGACTCGGATCGACGGATGGAGGCGAGGGTGCCGTCCTGGGCGAGGAGGGTGTTGACCTGCTCAGCGACCTCCTCGGCCGCGGCGTGCTTGAGCTCGACGATCTGGGGCAGGCCCGAGGTTTGCGGGCGGTCGAGCTCGGCGATGATGCGGTCCATCATCTGTATGTTGTCAGGGCTCTTGGCGATGACCATGAGACGATTGGAATCTTGGAGCGCGGAGAAGGCGAATTGCCCGGCGAGACGGCCCGCGCCTTGGGAGGCCTGAGTGCTCTGGTTGTTATTCCCGCCGAAGTTGCCACCGCCACCTCCACCGCCACCGCCGGCGGTTGAGGAAGTGCCTTTGCCGAACTGGGCTTCGAGGATGTCGCGGATTTTGATGACGTCGGTGTTGACGAGGTCGTAGATTTTCGGGATGACCTGCTCTTCGGAGAGCGGCTTGTCCCAGAATTCATTGATCTGCTTACGCACTTGTTCGATGACGGGGGCCTCGGCCACAACGGTCACGGAGTTTTGCTGCTTGTTGGCGGAGACGCGGAGGTTTGCAGAGAGGACCGCGCTGGGATCCGAGGCCGAACCCGACGAGGACGAGGCGCCGCCACCTCGATTGCCGCCACCACCGCCTCCGCCCGCGGCGCCACCTCCCCCACCGCCACCGCCACCGCCACGCCCGCCGCCGAAGATATTGGCGAAGGGGTTGTTCTGGTTGTTGTTCCCACCGCCGGTGCGGGCGTCTGCGGAGAAGAGCTCTTTGACGAGCGCGGCGATCGAGTCGGCGTCGGCGTAACGAAGGCGGAAAGTCTCGGTCTGGAGCGAAGCGGCGGCGGGCCGATCGAGCGAGAGCACGAGACGCTCGATGCGCTGGAGTTGCCTCATGTTGGCCATCACGACGAGCTGGTTCGAAGCTTTATCGAACTGAAGGCTTGCGTAGTCGGGAATCGACTCCTTGACGATCTCGGCGACGTTCTCCGCGGCAGAATGTTCGAGCGCGTAGACCTTGGTGGCGACTGTTCCCAGATCACCCCGGGTCAACGTGGAGACGTTGTGCCCGAGCACGGGGACGTCTTGTTTTTTCAGGTCGTTGATATCGCGGAGCGTGATGAGGTCCTCGGTCTCGACGACCGCTACGCCGGCCTGCTGGAGCGCGAGGAAGACCAGATCGAGCGCTCGGGCTCGGGCGATAGGCTCGTCATTGAGGATGGTGATCGTGCGTGAGAGCACGTCGGCCTGAGGCAGCACGACTTTGCCCGTGCTCTCAACGATAAACGGGATGAGAGTCTCGACTTTGGCGGCCTTGAAGGCGAGAACGGTGGGCTCGCCGTCAGGAACGCGGCGGTTGAACATGCCGCGGGGGGCCGGGGGCTTCTTGACGTCTTTCGCCGCCTCTTTGGGCGTGTCTGTCGGCGCGACCTTCTCGGGCTCTTTGGGAGCTTCCTTGACCGGTTCGACAGCCTTGGGGGCCTCGGGCTTGGCGTCCTGCGCTATCGCCGGGATGGCCAGCCCGGCGCTGAAGATGATCGCAGCGGCGGAAAGGAAGCGGTAACGATCTAAGGACTGGGAGCGATTGAGATTCGTCATGAGAGATCCTGGGTGGGTCGCGGCGTTGGGGCGTGATGCCTCGATCGGGATGAGTCGCCTACTTCACTGGCGCTGAGCTGGGTTGAGGGTCGGAGCTTGGAGTACCTTGCGTTTTCGGGTTAGCAGGCGGCGCGGGAGGCGTAGCGTCGCCTTTGGGACGATCTACCGTGGGAGGGTCCTCGGGCTTGGGTCCAGGGGTCTTGGAGTCGGTGGGTGTAGATTCAGCGGGCTTGGGATCCGCTGGTTTCGTATCGGCAGGCTTAGCGTCGACGGGTTTGGCATCGACATGCTTGGAATCGCCCGGCGTCGGGTAGATCAACTTGTCTCGGTCGAAGAGCGAGACGTCAAACTCGACTCCCTGGTACGCGACCGTTGCGCTCCAAGGCGGATTGAGCTTGACGACTTTCACGGATTTCTCGTCGCCCTCGCCCGTTGCAAGCTTTTTGCCGTCGGCGAACCAAACGACATCGTTCACGATCGCGAAGATCGCGGGTCCGCCATAGGAGGACGGCTTCGAAGGAGCCGGCGGAGGCCTGGGGGGCTCTGGATCCCTTGGCTTTGTGACCACCTTTCGGGGCGGTGCCGATGGGACGAAGAACGGCGAACGCCCTTTAATCTGGGCGACTCGATCGGCCGTGGAAGCGGCGTGTTCATCGAGGGCTTTCTTCCCATCCTCTCCCAGCGACGGAGCCGAGGAAGGCAGCGTTGTGGAGGTGATCAGTATTCGGGCGTTGACGACGAAAACCACCGCACCGATAGCCGCCGCAACGAGAGCAGCGTAAGTGAGCGGGGGGAGCCCGAAGGGGGTGTTCAGAGGTGATCTCACAGTGCCTTGCTCCCCGAAGCCAGCCCGGCTTCCTTATCGAGGGCCCAGGCCTCAACGGCGATCGTCACCGAGAGCCCCTTGGAGGATGAACCTCGGGCCCCGCCGGTGCCCGACGTCTTGCGTACGAACACGCGAGAGATGGAAGCCACTTCCTTTGACCGTTCGAGGTCGGCGAGCACGTCTGCAAGGACCTCCTGAGAGCATTCGAACGAGACGTCGCGGACGATGCGTTTGACCCGTCCAGTGACGCCCGGAGCCTCGTTGAGCGGGCCGCGTGGAAGGATCAGCGAACGCTCGCGGATGTCATAGTCGCGGACGCTATGAGCCTTCATGACGGCGGCGAGCCGCCTCAGCAAGGCCTGCGACTGTGAGGCTTCGGTCGAAGGGAATGTTGCCTCGCCGAAAATCTGACGCCCCAGGCTTACGGACTTGGCATCGGCGGAGATGGCGCCACCGCCGGAGGCCCATTCCTGCAGCGTGGCTTCGAGTGAGTCGGCCCGCTGGACCCATCCCGAACGGGCGTCGAGAGCGGGCTCGACCACCCCGAAATATCCCGCGAGCCCCCCCGCCGCAAGCACGGCCCACTTCCCTGCGCGAGACAACGAGTGATACGAATCGATGATGGTGCTCACTTGCTGAGCTCCTGTCTGCGTGCCTCGAGCTTCTTGACTTCTTCTTCGAGACGGGCCTTTGTGGACGGGTCGGTCGTTGATTTCTGCGAAGCCGCGCGGCGCTTCGCCCACTCCAGAGTGGCCTTGGACTTGTCGAGCGCGGCGATCTCAGCGTCAGAAATCGGCACGGGGATCTCGTCCTTGGCTGACTTGGTCGAATCGGTGGGCCGGGCGTTCTCGCCGCGGAGCGTTCGACCGTTCCCCCGCGCGGAGTCGTTGCTCGGGGAGTTCTCACCTTCTGCAGTATCGGTGGCGAGGTCGCCGGGTACTGGAGGGGCTGAAGCCTCGATCTCTTCGGTGCCGCCGCCGTCGGGGTACATGCGAGCCTGAAGCGTCTTAGAGGCGAAGTCCTCCTTGACGCTGGACGCGACGAGCGGATCACGGACCTTTGCGACGATCGTGAATTCGACGGAAGAAGCGGAATTCTTAATATCAGCCACGGCAACGGATGCAAGGATCCCGGTATTGTCGAGGTTGGTCTGCAGCGACGTCAGCACATCGGCGTTTTCAGCTTTGCCGCGGATCGTGATCCCGCCCGAACCCTCCTGCTCCAGCGTCAGTTGGTCGATGGTGACGCCCTTTGGCGCGGCCCGTGAAAGGTCTGACAGTAGTTTGGTGACGGGCCAGCGGGTCTTGGAGAGCTGTCGATACAGAGCGGCATCGCGAGAGAGATCGCGGCGTCGCTTCTCGGCGTCGCCCATCGCGTTCGACTTACTCTCGACGATCTTGAGCCTCGCGTACGCAGAGGCCATCGGGACCACCAGCGTGACACCCAAACCGATCGCGATGACGGCGGCGGCGTGCCGCGGTACCGAGAGCCAGTTGATCGCCCGGATGAAACGGGATCGGGGCCCGTCGCCCGGGTTGGCACGCAGCGAGGCAAAGGACTCGGTAGAGGGCTCGTGCGAAAGCGCGAGAACCGCGGCACCGACGGCGACCGCGAACTGCGCGATCCAGTCTTCGTCGCTGCGAAGCCCGCTGCACACCCGCGACGCGTGCTGCGACAGAGCCGAAGGCGAAAGAATCGCGGTGAAACCGGCTGAGACCGCGGCGGCGGGGTCGGTCGCGGGCGGGCTCACCGAGGCGGCGGAGGCTGCCGCTTCGACCGCGCGTCGGAGGCCGTCAGCGAATCGCTCGTCGCGTGTATCGAGCTTGGTGCAACGCAGGTGCGAGCCACCGGGCCCGCTGGCGAAGACAAACGCCGATCCCGACTTGCGATCCGCAGCGAACCCAATAGGGGCCTTTCCGGCCAAGGCCAGAGCGGCCGCGGGCTCTGGGACGAATACCTGATCCGCATCAGTCGCGATCACCCGAGGCTCGCCGCCCCAGCCCAGAGCCACCGTGCAAGGGCCCGACGCGAACCCGAGAACACCGACGGCTTTGCGATGCTCGGGAAGGTCCTCGGGCAAGTCCGTCGCGGCGATCACCGCGAGAGCAGCGGGCAGATCCGATGGAGGGCAGTCGGGAGCTGCGGACACACGGGCGATGCACTCTCCCGCGGGCACGACCCTGACGAACAGGCCGACCTTGAGCGTTCGAAGCACGGCCGCGAGCGAGTCAAGGTCGGCGTCGGCGAGCGTTCGTGACTCGACAAGCTTCGGGGGCGTTCCCCGATCGACCACGACCAGCCGCCAGCCCTGCGGGCTTTGAGCCAGGGCGGCGACGCGGTGCGCCCGTCGGCGGTGGAGAAAGGTGGCGGGCGGGATCGTCATTGAACTCGGTACTCCGTCAGGGTAGCGGGGATGGTGGAACGGTCGATGACCGCGGTGATTTCGACCTCGATCCCGGTCTTCGCGTCGCGCCCGCGCGAACTGACCGTGATCGCGTTCGATCGAACGTCGATGATCGACGCCAGGCCGGCTAGACGTTGCCGCGTCATCGACGGTACGTCCAGAAGATCGACGATGGATTGGAATCCCTCGGGGCGTGTCGAGCGTTCGTAGATCACGGCGTCGGCGAGGCCTGCCGACATCTCCGGGAGGTACTCGAGCGTCTCGGCGTCGCACGTGTTGATGTTGAGTCTCCCCGGCTTTCCTGCGGCCGCAGGCCCGATGGAACACTCGTTGTAAAGCGATCCGAGCTGAGTGCGATCCAGGGCGCGGATTGTCGCCGCGATGGCCGCGTTCGTTCCGGCTTGCTGCGCGAGTTGCCGGAGGTCGCGGCGGATGAACTCTGCCATGGACGCGCCCGACGACGCTCCGTAGGCCGCGATGGCGTCCGCCTGCACGGTATCGACTCCCAGTCTCTGCGCGACCTGCGCGGCAGTGGCGGATGTCAGGTCGAGCCGCTCTTGTCCAGATGCGGCGAGCCCCCCGTCAATGCTCGATGTCGTCAGGATCCCGGACAGCCCCGCATCGAGCCGGCCGTCGGCGTTGTCCGGGGGCCATGAGGAGTCGCCGTCATCCTCGTTGGGGTCGAGCCGGCCGTTGAGGTTCCAGTCTTCACCTCGAACGAGTTCGGGGGTCATGCCGACGATCAATTCGAGTTCGGAGATGGTCTTTAGATCCCCGTTGCGCGGGGTGACGGGGTAACGGCGGGATTGGTAATAACCCCGTTCCGCACCCATGGGTTTGGTGTCATCGTCGCCGTCGCGCCAATCGAGGATGGAATCCGGCCCGTCCTCGGGCATGTTGGGCAGCGTCGCGAGCTGAGCGGCGGTCATTAGATTGATGTTGATCTTGGCATTGGAATCGCGAGCACCGAGGTGATCGCCGTATGCATCTGAATAGGCAAGCCTGAACGCGGAATCGTCGAGCCTTCGGTTCGCTGAGGCGGAGAGGTCGTCGAAGACGCGAAAGGCATTGGAGGTATCAGGATTCAGAGAATCAAATTCAGTGCGGGCGATCGCCAGTTCGAGACCGGAACGCGCGGCCCAAACGGCCCGAACGCGTGCGAGAGCCTCACGCCCGGCGGATGCTTGCCCGAAGGCATGCGCCTGAATGCCAGCGAGAATGACGCCAGCAATGGCGACCACCCAAAGAACCATGAGTGTTGAGAAAGCGCGGCGTTTCATGGTGCCCCCCCGCGTCCCCCACTACTTCCACCACCTGAACCGCCGCCTCTGCCTCCGCCACCTCGACCACCGCCTGCTGGGTTTCCGCGTGCTCCGCCCCCACCTGGGGTGCCTCGTCCGCCACCGGCTCCCGGATTACCACGGCCGCCCCGAGTAGGTAGCGTCACACCGCCGCCCGGAGCGGTGGGCGTCGAAGTCGAGGGGGTACTGGTGGGAGACGTGGTCGGCGCTGTCGGAGTCGTGGGCGACGTGGGCGACGCTTCTGCTGGCGGTTCGGAAGGCTGCGGGGTACGGTCGATGGCCACAACGCGGCGAGCGGTCGCTCGAGCGGTTCCGTCATCTGAAACAGCAATCACCTGGATCGAAACCGTGTGCGGCAAGCCGCTCTCGTCCGCGTTCCAGGTCTCGGACCACACCGAGGCGTCCGCCGCCCGGATGGAAAGCGACTCGATACCCTCGGCAACTTTGGAAGCAACGCCGCCGGCGTCGGCAAACTCATCGGGGATCGGCTGCTCGCGGCGCCAGAGAGCGAGACCCGCCGCTGATGCTTCACGCGGGAAGAGCTTGAACTGGACCTCGCGTTCACCTCCCTCGGGAGAATCGTCGTATCCGCGGACCGCCTCGACCCCTTGAGCGACGAGCACCACGCTGTCGGCGTCGGCTGGGCCGCTCTGAGCATTGGAGACGATGAATCGTGTCGAGGCCAGGTCGCGCGTGCGGGCTAGGTTCGCGATGTCGAGCGCGATCCGGGACGCGGCGGCCTCGGCACGCGCGTAGGCCTCGTGCCGCGCGGAACTTCGTGACTGCCCGCGTGCGAGGGATGAGAGCGCGGTGGTTGTGGCCCCGGCGATCAGCGCTCCCACCAGCACCGCCACAATCAACTCGACGAGGGTGAAGCCACGGCGGCTCATTGTGTCACCGTCCTCTCGATGGGCTGCGAGGGACGCCGATCCGGATCGGTTTCCTCACCGAGACGGGGTGCGATCAGAGCCTGCACCGACGCCGAACGCTCGCCCGAAGACCCATCCCAGAGCACGGTGGCGGTCACGAGGAACGGCTCGCCCGCGGTGCCCGACGAGAACGAGAGACGGTAACGATACAGTTCGAATGGTGCATCACACACCCCCTCGGCTGGGAATCGCTGAGCGTAGTTGTCAGGCCCTCTGGCAAGCACCAGGTTGAGTTGTTCGTCGATCAGTGACGCCGCGGTTTGTAACTGTTCGCCGGCGGCTTGTGCTTCGGTGCTGCGACGCAGCAGTGTGAGAAGCGTGACCAGCGCGATACCAAGGAGCACCGTTCCCACGACGATGTCGAGCAGTGCCATCCCCTTTCGGACGTATCCGTTCCTTGTCACCATGGGGTATCTCCCATGCCCGAGTCGTCGAGGTCGATCCTGGTGCTCGAACGCACCGTGGCATCGTCGTTGCGGTCGGTCTCGAACACGGATGCGGATAGCACACCCGGCGGGAGCTCGATCCGCCAAGAAAGCGAGCGATCAGGGAGCGACAGCACCACACCAACCGAAGGCCGAGCGGCGCCCGCGGGAAGGACGACCGTGAAGTCACTGGTCGCTAGCGGGTCACCGTTGCTCGTGACGGCGACAACAACCAACTCATTGAGCCGAACGGGCGGAACGGTCAGATCCGTGATCCACGGGCGCTCGGCGGAAAAATCGGCGGGGTCGTTGAGGGCTCTGGGTGAGTACAGCGTGAAGTCCCCGGTCGCCCCCACCACAGCCAGATTCTGAACGACCAACGACGAGCGAACTGCGACCGCGGAAAGGAAGTCTCGGACCGCACGAACCTCCGCCTTGGCCGATCGGAGCCGCTGACCGCCCAGCCGGGGAACAATCGCTGCGGCGAGCACGGAGACGATGACGACGACCACGATCAGCTCCACGAGAGTGAAGCCCGAACGGAGCCGAGGTTGTCCGATGATCGCTCGCACGTGAAGTCCGCTCACTGGCCTCTTAGAACTAAGGAACGACGATGTCGGCGTTTTCACCGGTGCCGCCGGGGATCCCGTCGGCTCCGTACGAAACAATGTCGAAGTCCACGTTCTTCTGGGGAGGTATGAGGAGCACGAACTCCTTGCCCCAGGGGTCGACCAGCGCTTCTTTGTTGTCAACGTAGGGTTGCCACTTTGCCTCGTCGATCCCGCTGGGGCGCTCGAAAAGAATCATGATCGTCGAACCAGACTCGGGCTTCCCGTGGTCGATCATAAAGGTCTTCATTGCGCTGGCCAGCGAGCTCGCGTTGCTCTTGGCGACGGTCTGTTTGCTCTGTCCGATGCGGGCGAAGAGCCTGGGCGCGATCACCGCGGCGATGATGCCGATAATCGTCACGATCACGATCACTTCGATGATCGTAAACCCGGTGCGGAACGAACGTGCCCGACGGTGGGACCGACTCTTCATCCGATAGACTCCTGCATCTGCAGCAATGGCAGCAGAATAGCCAACACGACAAATCCGACGACACCCGCGAGACCTACGACGAGGACCGGGGGAAGCGCCGTCATGAACAGTTTGATGCTTGTTTCGGTCTTGTCCTCAAATGCCCCTGCCGCCTGGTTCAGGAGCTGATCAAGACGCCCCGACCTTTCCCCCAGGTTCACGATCTGCACGAGCATCGGCGGGAAATACCCGCTGCGCTCCATCGGCTCGGCGAGCGTCTGCCCGCTGGTCACCTGATCGCACACTTCGTCGACCACCACTTCCATCGCCTTGTTGCCGAGGGTGCCCTTGGTGATGCGCAGTGCGCCTACCGCGGGGATGCCCGCCGAGACCAACGTCCCTAGGGTGCGGGTAAACCGGGCGACCGCCACGTCTCGAAGCACGGTCCCCAGCAGAGGAAGCCGAAGCAGCAAGCGGTCGAATCCGAGGCGGAAACCAGGCTGCTGGTACAACATCCGCCAGGTGTAGATGCCACCTACGGCCACCAACGCCGCGAGCCACCAGTAATGACCAAAGAAGCTGGCAAAGCCCTGAACGACCTGAGTGGGCCACGGTAAATCCGCACGGTTCCCGATGGTCTTCAGCACCCGGGGAACGATGACCGTGACGACCACCACAATCGCGATCGAGACCAATCCGCCGAGAATGATCGGGTAGAGCGTCGCGCTCAACACGCTTCGCCGCAGCTTCAGATCGCGATCGAGCAGGTCCGCGGCCTGCATCAGCACCACATCAAGCTTTCCCGATGCCTCGCCCGCTCGCATCAGATTCACCGTCAGGTCGTTGAACGCCGAACGCTCAACGGCACACGCGTCGGCGAGGCTCTTGCCCTGCTCAATTCGGCCGATGACACGCTCAAGCACAGCCCGTTGACGGGGCTTTCGCCCTTGACCGGCGATCGTCCGCAGTGCCTGCACCATCGGTAGCCCTGCCGAGATCGCGGTAGCAAGTTCTCTGACGAGCATCGCCAGCTCAGAGAGCGTGAGGCCCCCGCCCCGGGTTGCGGGCTGCAGGGGTGTGCTTTTGGTTGGGGATGCGGCGGCAGTCGGCGCCCTCGACCCAGCGGAGGCTGGCCCGTCTTCGGTCGCTAAGGCCACGAGCGATAGTGGCGTGACACCCTTGCCACGCAGCGTGCGCAGTGCCGACGCCTGATCCGGCGCGTCGATGGTCGCTGTCGCATCCGCTCCTGCCGCTCTGTACTGATAGGTCGCCATAGTGTTGCGAACGATCTCCCTGAGTGTTTACCGGTCGTGAGAGCCTTGTGCTACTCGCCGGTATCTTGTGTGGCGCGAAAAACCTCACTGAGCGTTGTCACGCCCGCGGCGGCCTTGATGAGCCCGTCTCGCCGCATCGTCACAAACGACGCGGGTGCCGTTCTCAGAATCTCGAACGCGGACTTGCGCTCCCCGATCGCTGCCCGGAACGCCGGATTGGACGGGAACAGCTCGCAAAACGAGACACGCCCACGGAACCCCGTATTGTCGCATTGTTCGCACCCGCTGCCTTTATACGCCGCGCGGAACAACGCCCGCTCGCTCTCGACCATGCGCTGGAATGCCTCGGGCGGGACCGGGAATTCCGACCGGCAATGGGCGCAGATCCTTCGCCCCAGCCGCTGTCCCAAAATCCCTTCGAGCACGCTCGCCAGCAGGAAAGGCTCGATCCCCATGTCCATCATCCGGCCCGGCGCCGCCGCAGCGTTGTTCGTGTGAAGCGTCGAGAAAATCATGTGCCCCGTCAACGCGGCCCGCACCGAAATCTCGGCCGTCTCTCCGTCGCGGATCTCGCCGACCATCACGATGTCCGGATCCTGACGAAGGATCGACCGCAAGCCCGTCGCAAAGCTCAGGCCCCGCTTCGGATTCACGGGGATCTGATTCACGCCGTTGAGCTCGTACTCGACAGGGTCTTCGATCGTGATGACCTTCTTCGTCGGGTCAGTGACCATCGACAAGCAGGTGTACAGCGTCGTGGTCTTGCCGCTGCCCGTGGGCCCCGTCACCAGGAACATCCCGTGGGGCACCGAGATGATCCGAGCGATGTCGCGCCGATCCTCCTCACGGAACCCCAGATTCTCGAGCGAGAGCTTCACGCTCTCTTTGTCCAGGATGCGCATCACCACGCTCTCGCCGTACAGCGTCGGCACCGTCGAGACACGGATGTCGATCTTCCGGCCCTCGTACCGCAGCGTGATGTGCCCGTCCTGAGGCACGTACCGCTCAGCGATGTTCATCGCACCGATGATCTTGATGCGGCTCGTGATCGCCGGCTGCAGATGCTTCGGCGGGGGCGACTGCTCCTTCAGCACCCCGTCGATCCGGTACTTCACCTTCAGTTCCTTCTCGAAAGGCTCAACGTGGATGTCGCTCGCTCGGGCTCGAATCGCCTCGACGATGATCAGATTAACCAGATTGATCAGCGACGGCTGCTCCGCCATCCGGTGGAGGTCATCGGTCTCCACAGCTTCGAGGTTCGCGATCAGGTCGTCGGCGGCGTTGTCGCTCCCTCCGCCCAGGCGGGCCGCCATCGCTGCCGCCGTCGTCCCGTAGCACTGACGCATCAACTCCGCGAAATGCTCCTCTGGCAACAGCACCGCATCGACAGGCTTACCTGTAACCACCGCGACCTCGTCGGCGGCAACAAAATCTGTGGGATCGACCATACCCAGAATGAGTGTGCTTTGGTCGAGTCGAAGCGGGCAGACTCGAAGCCTGGCCGCACGCTCCGCCGACAGCAGCGCCGTCGCTGCAGCTTCGGTGACCGGCGGCGAGTCCTGGCTTGCCGATGAAGCCTGGCTTGAGGTTTTTGCGGGTAAAGTCATGCGTTCGTCCACGTCCCTTTGGTCGTCCATCGAGGCAATAGCCACCAGCCGCTCCCGATCGAGAGCATTGAACCGCACCCGGGCCGTTGGGTGGCGATCCGTCGCCTTGCCCTTTCCCCAAACAGGTCGAGAGCATCGCCCAGAAGAGTACGCGCGCAGCGATACCCTTCCGGCCTTTCGCGATATCTGCTGAACGAGTGCGGTCGGTCGTTATTGCAAGTTTCTTTGAATCGGGGACTTCAACCCGTTCTACCGACAAGTTCGTACGAAGTGGCAGACCGATCCGGATTCCCGGATCGGTCCGAGCCCTCATATGGCGTCACGCCGACTTAGGGGTTCCTGAGAGTGTCTTCGCTACAACCCGCCTCCGCCCGTGCGGATGATGACCCGCTCGGAGCCGTCGTCCGATTCGTACTCAAAGCCCTCGCCGATCTCGAACTCCTCGCCACCGGGGCCCATGATCGAATTCTTCGGCCTCTTGGGGAGTTTGGCACGCTGCTCCTCGCTGAGCAATGCCTTGAGATCGTCGGACGCTTTTTTCTCGCGGTCTTTGCGAGCCTTTCGGGCCTTGGAGAGCGGGTCGTCCCCGCTGTCGTCGCCCATGTGAACCATCCCCATCACGCCGCTCTTGCCTTCTTTATCCGAAGCGATTTGGGCTTTCATCCATGCCTCATTGAGAACCGCAGCGTCCGTCTCAAACGACTTTTTGATGTCTTCAATCTTTGCGAGCTGCTCGGTCGTGAGGCCCTCAAACTTTGCCGCAGCGCGAAGCTGACGCTGGGCGTGGGTTTCACCATAGATCCGACGGAACGCGGATTCACGCCACTTGCTTTCGAGTTTCTGCTTCCAGTCTGCGGAAAGATTCGACGAAAGCCGCTCGAGGAACCGGGTGTTGATATCGAGTTGCTTGAGGTCAAGCTCACGCATTTTACTCATCATCTTCTCCATGGATTCCATGTCGAAGTTGAAGCCATCTTCCTCCTTCTGATTCTTTTTTTCTTCCTCTCCCATCTTGCGCTGAACGTCGCCTCGGTCGCGAAGCTGGCGATCCATGTCCAGGTCGTACTCCGCTAGCACGGGCGCAACTTTCGTAGATTCCTCGGCGGGCAGCGAGAGTTTCTCGACCATGTCGATCAGGTCCACGCTCGCCCCCGAGACAATCCCCATCCCTTCGCCCATCGTCTCGCGGCGACGCATCCGCTCAAGATCCGCCCACTTGTCTGCCTGAGTTGCGTGAAGCAGCCCCTTAAGGTCTTTCAAGAGCTCGTCCGTCATTTTCGACTGTTCAGAGCCGTACTTCTCCGCAACCTCGCGTATCTTCTTGCCCATCGCCTTGAAGTCGCCGTCCTGGGCGGCGTCGTTTGCACCCTTGAAAGCCTCGTTCATCGCTTTCCGGCTCTCCTGCATCCGCTCCTTATACGACGCGTGCAGCGTCTTGAACGCCTCGGTCTGCGACTCGTCGAGACCCAGGATCTTGCAGTACCCGGGGACCGCCGCAGAGCGCACAGAATTTGCTCTTTCCCCACCGCCGCCAAACGACAGCGCCACAGCCTGCCCAGAAGCCTTTGACACCGGAGCGGTCATCGCCGCTACCGAACCCAGAGCCAGACCGGCAAGAGCAAGTACACGCGAGATTCTGTTCATTGATCAATTCCTTGTGTCGTCCGCACCGCGGGCGAGAGTACCATTCCTAGATGCGCCACCGGCGTCGATCCGTCATCGCCCAAACAAAGAGCGATCACGAAGGATCCTGGGTTTCGAACCATTCGGTCGGGCAGCGTCAATTCTGAAGGGTCACTTCTGGAGGAACCACATGAGCCGGTAGCTGCCTCGCTCCCAGATCATGTCGAGCCCTTTATACCGAAGAGGCTGGGCCAGAAGGTCGTCGATCCGCAGTCGTAGTGCTCCCTTCCCGATGGTCTGCACGATACACCCCGGCGTGAATTCTCCCTGCGGCATCTGGTCGTAGAGCGCTTGCAGCTCATTGCGGTAGGGCCTGAGCATGTTGTACGCCTCAACCGGGGGCATGCCCTGCTGAAACATCGCATTTCGAGACGCCTGGCTCAGGACATCTTTCACGAACAGCTTTGGGTCGTCGTTGTCGATGCAATAAAAGACGTTCTTCATCAACTGCCGCCCGTTGGTCGATCGCAGAGTCTTGGTACCGTCGGCAGCCTCCGTCACCGTGTTCTCGTCTTTGAGCTGCGGGAGACCGCGGGGCCGGGCGTCCTCGGGCAAAATCTCCTGCGCCCCCTTCGCGCCGGGCAGCCCCATCAGCATGCCTTCGCGACGGATCACACGCTCTTCGATACAACCCGCAAGAGGCATCAGCAAGAGAATCAACGGCACGATGACGTTCCGGGAATCAGTCATGATGGCCTCACGAGCGAACGGGGGTGGTGCGCGGCGTCGGCGTGCCGCGCTTCCACAGATCATGGACGGCAAACTCGGTCCGCGGTTCCGGACAATCCGCCCGGGCGTGGCACCCGCGCGATTCCTCGCGCCACAGTGACGACCGGGCCATCACCGCCGCCACCCACAGCATGTTCTGCACTTCCCACGCGCCCGGTTCGTCGAAGATTTTGTCCAGCGTGTAACGAGCCCAGAAATCCAGCATGCTCACGGCGTCGGCAAGCCGGCCGCCCCCGGGCGCTCCCGTGCGCACAAGTCCAACATTCTTCCACATCGCCGACCGAAGGCTCGACCTCACGTCGTCTAGATCGAGTTCCCCGTGGTCGCTGGGCCTGATGTCCGACACAATCGCGATCGGGGCGGGCCGGGCCACGCGCCAGCCCGGAGGGGCAGGCACCGCACCGGAACCATCACCCGCGCCGACCCCCCCTTTCATCTCGGCGCATGCCTTGCCGGCCACTTCCCCCATCACCAGGCCTTCGAGGAGCGAGTTGCTCGCGAGACGGTTTGCGCCGTGCAGTCCGCAGCTTGCCGTTTCACCGACCGCGTACAACCCCGGCACGTCCGTGCGACCGGCCAAGTCCGTTCGAACACCGCCCACCATGTAATGGGCCGCCGGATGCACGGGGATCAAGTCTCGTGACGGATCAAGATCAAACCGGGCGAGCGTGGCCGCGATCGATGGGAACCGCGCGGGGAACCCCGTGAGGTGACGGCAATCCAACCAGACTCGCGACGACCCTTGCTTGGCGATCTGCCGAACGATCGCAGACGCCACGATATCTCGTGGGGCGAGTTCGGCCATCGGGTGCTGGCCCAGCATGAACCGGTGCCCGCTGTCGTCGAGCAAGAATGCCCCTTCACCACGCACCGCCTCGCTGATGAGCGCTCGCGACGCCCCGGGCAGATACAAACAAGTCGGGTGAAATTGAGTAAAGGCCATGTCGGCGAGGCTCGCGCCCGCGCGATACGCCAGTGCGAGTCCGTCCGCCGTTGCCTCGGGCGGGTTTGTGGTTTCTCGGTAGACCACCCCCGCTCCGCCGGTTGCCAATATGGTCGCCTTGGCCCAGATGACCTGAAGCCCATATCTAGGATGATGAGTGATCGCGCCCATGACGGGCTCTCCCGGAGCCACGCCGCTCCCGGGTGTGATGAGATCCAACGCAAAGCACTTCTCGAACACCCGAATCCCCGGCGTCTGCCTGGCTTTGGCAGCGACCGCACGTTGGATCTCGCGGCCGGTCGAGTCGCCATGCGCGTGAAGGATCCGACTCGCCGAATGCCCTCCCTCGAGACCCATCGCCAAGGTTCCGCCCGCCGCCCGATCGAATTCGGCTCCCCAGGAGATCAGTTCGCTCAAGGCCGCATTCGCCCGGCCGCAGATCAACTCCACCGCGTCAGGATCGCACAATCCTGCCCCGGCGGTCAACGTGTCGCGGACGTGCGAATCGACCGAATCCCCGTCACCCGCTGGACGCGACAGCACACCGGCGATTCCTCCCTGAGCCCACGCGGTGTTCGTGTTGCGAAGGTCGGATTTCGATAACAGGATGCACTCACCGTGCGACGCAGCCGCCACCGCTGCCCGACAACCCGCGACTCCCGCCCCGATCACCAACGTATCGGTAAAGATCTGCGGCAGCAGCGATGAACGGAAGGGGATGAGGTATCTTCGGGCGTCGAAAACTGGGTCCATCAGGCGATCCTACCCCCCCCGGGGCAACTGGCTAGAAGAACTCGACTCCCCCGCATGGGCCGAAGCGGTCGGGAGAGCTTGCGACCAACGCAGCGGCCTATTGCACGAGCCCCTTGGTCAACCGCATGAACGCCGTCTCAAGGTTCACGGGCTCCTCCGTGAATTTGGACAACCGGAACCCCCTGTTGATCAAGAGGTTTGGGAGATCGCTCACGCTCTGTCCGGACGATTCGTCGAATTCCGTGTGAATGATCCGCCCAGATCGGTCGTTGGCGTCTGCCTCTTGGAGCGCGACTTTTTTCACACCGGGAAACTGCCGGATGAGCTGCGCCGCCTCTTCCGATCGGTCCGTTACGCCGATGTGCAGCACGTGCCCCATCTTTGCCCGTCGGACGATCTCCGCGACCGGGCCGTTAAACAGCAACTGCCCTCGCTCGATGATCCCCACCACGTTGCACAGCTCGGCCAGTTCGGGAAGAATGTGGCTTGAAATCAAGATCGTTTTACCCATCCGTCGAAGCTCTTTGAGAAGCTCTCGCATCTCGATTCGGGCCCTTGGGTCAAGCCCGCTGGCCGGCTCGTCCATAAGCAGGACCTTGGGATCGTGCAGCAGCACACGGGCCACGCTGAGTCGCTGCTGCATCCCGCGCGACAGACTGTTGACCTCTGCGGTCGCCTTGTATCCAAGGTCAGTCAATTCGAGCACGTCTTTGACGACTTTTTTCCGTTGAACTCCGTGGATGTTGTACGCCGCCGCGAAGAACTCCAGATACTCCGTGACCACCATGTCTTCATACGCGCCCATGAAGTCAGGAACATACCCGATCAACGGACGGATCTGGCGGTTCTGGAACCCGACGGTCAGACCCGCGACGTTGGCCTGGCCACTCGAAGGCTTCAGCAGCGTCGCCAGGATCTTGATCGTCGTGGTCTTGCCTGCGCCGTTGGGACCGATGAATCCGAAACAATCCCCTTCGTTGATCGTAAGGTTGAGGTTGTTGAGCGCGACGAGTTCGCCGTAGCGTTTCGTCAGGTTGATCGTTTCGATCATCGGCACTGTGTCTTCTCCGTGAGGCCGGCCTACCTGGTTTCCCCGACGGGTGGGGACCCGGGGTTCGATGGATTTGGATCGTTCGGAGCCTCGACGGGGAGAAGCGAATCCTCATACGCCGGTGGGTTCTCTGGAAGGGGGTACACCCACCGCACCCACACGCTCCCCTCGGCCCTTTCGACCGGCTCCCCGTTCACAAACAGTGGCGCCGGCATCGGCGAATTCACAAGCTCGCCGATCACGATCACACAGGGCTGCGTGAACCACCGTGACAGATCCCAGCCGTGCGTCGCCGTCCGTCCCGCCGATGCGATCCGATCCGCGGACGTTGCCTCACGCGAAAAAGGTGGCCTCAACTGCCCGATGAACGTCAGTGCCTTGACCCGGTCGGCGACCGATCCGATGTCGCCGCCCACGCCGCCGATCTGAGTGAAATTGCCGGCCGTCGCAAGCCTGCCCATCACCTCTTCGATTGACGAATCCCGGACAGCACTCTCGCGGAGCTTCTCAGCAAATACCGTCAGGTCGAACGTCTCGCCAGGCTCCCACGTCCCTCCGCGCTCCCCGGCCCAGCCGGTGGGAACCAAAGGAAAGTGTCCTTCCGTCTGCTGCGGCTTGCCGATCCGGCGTTGCCGCGGCAGAAAGACCACGGTCACATTCTGGAGCCCGCCTGGAAGACCGTGCTTGATCCGACCGCGGAGTTTGCCCGTGCTGTCGACCGTCAGCTCGCCTCCTGCATCGCCGGCATCTGTGACTGGAAACGGCGGATTCCACAGCAGTCCCCCCGCCCAGTCCACACGGAGCTGCCTCACCGTGGACCGAACCGGGAACAGGACCTCACCCGGGTTTGAAACATCGACGGTGTACTCTCGCGTGTCAGGGAAGGCACGCTCCCCCACCGTTTCCGACGGAGTGTCCCACGGGACCACTGTCGATCGATACTCTCGCCGAGTCCCCTGAGCCTCGAGCTTCCCGTCGGCTCCGCCCAGCGCAACGCGTGCGTCGCCATAGAACGGGATCATCAGCGACATCCACGAGCGTGTACGGATGCGATTCTGCCCGTAGACGGAATCGAAGAGAGTGACATGCGCGGCCGACACCCGCTTTGGCTTGAGCATCCAAGCCCCGCCCCACGCGACCGCTGTAAACACCACCGCTGAAAAGGCGAACGCCAGCCACGAATGCTGAAGTCGCTTGAAGTGCCTGAGCACACCGAATGATCCGAACCCTGCTACAAGCCAGTAGGCCGAAAAGGCCACAATCCCGAAAAGCACACCCCCCGCCGCCGACTGACCTTTGCTGATCCCCGCGGCGATGAACCGATCGAAGACGATTTCGGTGCGGCGAGAGGCCGTCCGGTTCCCGATCGCCGCGTTGAGCTCCTGAGCATTGAACAGCTCGCCCCGCGTTCCCATGACCCGGTGCCAGAACACGTCGGCATCGAGCATGGTCGAATCTCGCGTCAAGTCGAGTCCCACCAGCGTCACCGCGCCTGTACCCACGAGCCGACGAGCCACCACGCACCGCCCGTCGGGAACCGTCAAGATCCTCTGGGCCTTCCACGCGTCGACCCCAGGCCGGGGAATAAAGTCGTACACCGTTGCGTCACGCGGCATCCTGGGCGTCTCGGCCCGCGTCAGCAGCGGCGAAAAGCTCCGCATGTCCTCGCCGTCCTTGCGAACCGCGGACACCTCCGGCATGATGTCCGAGAGCTCGTGCTCCGTCCTGCCCACCCATGTCTGCCCCGCGGGCGGCAGCACCACCACCAAGTGCCCGCCACGCTCCACCCACTCCCTCAACGCTCGCGCGTAAGGCCCTCGGAGCTCGCCAGGCTCGCCCACACCCCACACAATCGCGGAGATCGGTTCGAGTGCCTGCCACGAATCCGGGAAGTCCGTTGGTTGGCGGATCTCCGCCAGCTGGATGGCCTCATGCGCCAGCAAAGGCGAACCCCCGCGCCAGGATGTCACGTAACGATCAAGCCCGAGCAGCTTCGGACCCACTCGCGCAAAAATCACGTGCTGCCGATCGGCGACGTTCAGCGGCGCGCCGCTCCCGCCGATGATCGTCTGGCCCAGTAGTTCGCCGAATCGGCCACGCTCCGCCGCGTCCATCCCCCCCCCAGAATCCGACGCGTATACAGACGCCACGATGCTCGCGCCTCCCAGATCCGCGTACGGGAGATAGAGGTGGACCCAGACCGGCTGGACGGCCCCGGGGTTCAGCGTCACCAGCCGCGTGTACGCCGGATAGTCGCCGTCAGTGTCGCGAAGCGTGATCCGCACCACCACATCGCGCTGCTTGTTCGCCGTGTCCGTCAGCCGGAGACGAAGCCCGCAAGAACTCCCGGGTCTGACGACACCGCCAACGCCCGCCTGATCAACTTCGACCTTGACCTGGGCGGCACGAACCGGTGGCTGAGCCCACGCACGCCAAGGCCCCGCTACCAGCATCCCAAACAGCGCCAGCCACACCGCCCACACGCCCGATATCCCAACGCGATAGCCCCGGGCGACACTCGCCGGGGCTTCACGCCGCCCGCGCTCCCCCGTCAGACGTGCCCGACCCGCGCCATCGTCCGTTTCACTGACCTCCCCCTCGACCGTGTTGACCTGACTCATTGGCACCACCCCATTCTACTGTCGTTCAAGTCTCAGGGTTCCACGCCCGATACCACCCCGATGGAGGATTGGCGACCGCTCATCCTGTTGGCCGCGGCATTCGGGGGTGTGACCGCATTCCTCTACGCCTGCGCGTCCTATGTGCGGAACCAGTCAGAGTGGTACTCGATCAACCGCCGCGCAAAGCAACTTCGCGACCAGTACACCGAACGCCAGAAACGCATCGACGAAGACGACAGCGAACTCCTGCTCAAGCCAATCGATGTCGAGGCAGTCGAAGACACAACCAAGGCCGCCTAAGCCTGCCGCTCGGGATCCGGGAAATCCCGGTAGAGCGCCGAGGTAAAGTCAGTCACCATGGAATACACGGGGTGATGGAGCCGCTCGACCTCGCCGGCCCGGGTCGCCACCAGGCTAAACGCCGTGTCGAGCTGCGCGAGATCCCGAGTCCACACCTCGCAGTGAAACTCCCCGATCGAGGGCGGCCCAAACCCGAATTTCCGCCGCGTCAGACGCCACCCCTCGATTTTCCCCTGCCCCTGCAAGTGCCCGAGGTACGCGTCCACCGCCTTGCAAAGTTCAAGATCCTTGCGCGAATCGATCAGATTGAACCACATGTGGTAATGCTGCATCGCCAAGTCTATCTCGGGCGGACTCGGATCACTTCCGCTCATGTCGGCCGGCGTTACAGCCACCGACGCATCACAATCGCGCGTCCGAATTCTCCGAGACCCAGCGCCGTCTCATGCTCAACGCGCATACTCCCAGAACACTTGCAACCGCCCAGTTCTGGATGGCTATTGGTTTCCAATCATCAACAACCCGCTTCGACCAGCCGCAACCGCACCCCGCTGGTCGAGCAGGCGGACGTATCGACAGCACTGTCGTATAGACAGCGAGTGCGACGAACACGCTCATCAACAGCACCGCCGCTCGCCATCGCGTCCGGTGCACGCACGACAGGAAAATCGCCAACCCTCCGGACGCAAGCTCCACAGCAGCGACAGCCCATGCAACCGCGGCTGATGCCGATTCGGCGACAAACCCGTGCGACACCAGTGTTGAACGAAACCTGGTGATATCCGACGCCTTCGAGGCACCGGAGTACGCCGTCAGCCCTGCTCCAAGGAGCACCATCACCACCGGAACCATCAGCAGCATGCCGCCCCGACCGCTCGCGCGACTCACGCCCCACCTTCAGCCCGCCGACGGAGTGCAGCTGCCACCCCGACGATCACCAATAATCCCCCAGTGATGAGCACAGGCGTACGCCAAGCCGGGGCCCGTCCCTCAACTCCCGGCACTTCTTCGATCCCCACCGTCACCGCCGTCGGCTTGACACCCTTCACCGCTTCGCCGCCCGTCGTCCGATCCACCAGCACCGTCCGGCTTGCCATGGTAAGCACCCCGTCGAGCACTTTTTGGGCCTCGGTCACATCAAACGCCCAGTCTGCGCTCTTGCCCGCCTTCACCTCGGTGACTTTCCAGCCCCGATAGTCCGACACCATCCGACGCAACGGGGGCATCGGATTCGGCCTCTCATACCGATCGATCTCTTGCCCTTCAACCTGCCGCGAAAGCAAGAACCCATCACTGGCGACGTGCAGTGTCACGGCGAGCTTGGGGTTGTAACGAGCATTCGGGTCGTTCCTGCCGACACCCCGAGAGCCCGAAACGTAGCGATACCCCAAGACCCATACTTCTTCAGACCTCGTGGCGGACTCAAACCCCTCCCTTCGTGCCACAGCATCTTCAATCGCGAGCAATGGGAACACGCCATCGATTAATGATGCGAAGGTGTCTACATCTGTTTCATACCCAAGCGGGCGAGCTTGCGAGAGTTCACCCGGCGGCATCCGCCCGCCTTGTGACACCGCCAAAAAGTCTTTACCATTCCGCGACCGTAGTGCCACCATGAAATCCGAGACATACAAGAATGCTCCCGTGCGAGCTTCGAAGGCAAACCGCTGCTGTTGTGTGGAATCGTGACTCGATGCAATGAACACGTCCAACACTTCGGGGAGTGAGGATCTCATCTCAGCAGCGAGCACATTCAAATCATCTTGCGGCACAAGTATCGTTCGCGAATGTACGCATAACAACGCAGCGAGATAGACCATCGCACACTCCCTCCTCAAGGCGCCGCACTACCATTACAGTTCGGCAACGGACTCAGTTCCTCCATATACGAATTCGGCTGTGACTGCCATGCCGAAGGTGACTTGACCGCACAGCACAATCCACCAGTCTTACCGCATGTCGGTAGTGGGTTGTAATCGTGCGGGATCGAGCCAGGAGAATTGCACGGATACGTGTATGACACAGTATAAGTCCTGCATTGGCGTATGACGGTGCGGGCTGGCCGAAGCGCTCGACGCCCTTGTTCGCCCGGTCCCGCATTCACCGCACCCACTTCGCACTCAAGAATTGGCGCAATACAAAAACTCGCGCCTCCGCTGTGACAGTCGTACACAACCTTCATGCAAGGCCCCCGAGGAGCATCTTCGATCTCTTCCGTCATCCCCGACATCACCGCAGCACCTGAAACCAACGCCAGTCCTACCGCACATTTCGCATAGAAACGCATCATTTCGCTCCCTTCGCTTTCGCTCGATACTACCTTGACATTTCTCGCCGATCGCGCCCGCGGGAACCCTCCCACGTCGCCCCCACCGGGTACCCAACCTGGTTCTCGATGATCAATTGATCCACCGCCACAAAGTCGGGCCACGCACCGAGCACCACGCTCTCATCCATGAACGCAACCGGCCCTCGCCAGCTCGCGTGGCTCAGACAGCACCATTGAACCGAAGTATCTCCGTTGGCAATCATCTTGTACATCATCCCCAATGACGACGGAAACTGGATATCCCCGAGCCGCACCGCCTCACACTTGGCATTTGACATCCGCTCGGTCTGCCCGAGCACCATCTGGCGATGGTCGTTGTACGCCGCCATATTGAGCATGTACGCCGGTGCTCCCCAGTTCTTGATCTCTTCTGGATCGATCTCCTCTAGTTTCTCGATCAGCCCGGCCTGCTTCAAAGCCAGCGACCATCGGTCGATATTCCGATCCAGCATTTCGTCAGCGATCGGAAACACGTCCTTCTGCCCCGCCGTGTACATCGTGACCAACACGGCGTTGCTACGGACCTGCTGTGCCCACTTGATGCCCTTCGCCTGATACCGGGCCTTGCCCAATGAAGGCGCGATGAGCCCAACCAAGACCATCACGATCCCGATGACCACGATCAGCTCAATCAGACTAAACGCACGCCTCTGCACATCGGCTCTCCAAGGCAGCCACGTACCCGCACACGATCAGCAGAATAACCG
>Ga0209573_1000900_pt1 | contig 52323 bp, 43 predicted proteins | sample TNRBio252014_DNA_FD_185870 | JGI IMG/M metagenome (GOLD analysis project Ga0209573, IMG submission 185870) | Wastewater treatment Type I Accumulibacter community from EBPR Bioreactor in Madison, WI, USA - TNR Reactor_6/25/2014_ DNA (SPAdes)... | ecosystem: Engineered > Bioreactor > EBPR >... | reverse complement strand
GCGCTCAGCCGCCGGCGCAGGCCTTGTCCATGGCGGCGTAGGCGGCGGTGAAGCCGGAGAGCGAGTAGGTGTCGGTGGTCAGCGTGCCGCGGCTGGACGTGCCGCGGATGACGAGCTGGTACCCCGCCTTCATCGCGCTCACCAGCGTTCTGTCCGCCGCGGCGTCCTGCGCCCAGGCATTGCCGCCACGGCTGAACAGCTTGAACGTCCGGCCGTCGATCTCCGCCTCGACGTCCTTGCCATCCTTGTAGGTGTAGCCGGCGGTCACGCTGACTTCGCCTTCGATCCTCTCGGACGGCCGATGCGTGACCAGCACGTTGATCTCGCCGCGCGACGTGTACTTGCCTTCCGCCGTCTTCGGGACACTGCCGATGAAGCAGATGCGTTGCGCGCCCGTCCCCTCGACGATCGCCGTCCAGTCGCCGAACGAACCGATGCTGCGCTGCTGCGCCGACGCAGGCGATGCCGCGGCACCGAGGAGCACCGTCGCCAGCAGGACCATCGAGCGTCGGAAAGCGGTCATGGCCGCTCTGATACCCAGCCACGGTGCCGCTTGCCAAGGGCTTTGGCACAGATCCCGGCCGCCCCGGCGCCGCGCCCGCTTTCGATTGACGGCCGCGAATGTCCGCGGGACAAGAGCGGCTCGTCACCGGGGAGGAGGTCCGATGCGCGCCGTCGTCTGCAAGGCCTATTGCGAGCCGGAAGGCCTCGTCGTCGAAGAGGTGGCGAGCCCGGCCCTGACAGAGGGCGCGGTGCGCATCGCCGTCGAGGCCGCCGGCCTCAACTTCGCCGATACGCTGATCATCGCCGGCAAGTACCAGATCAAGGCCGCACCGCCGTTCTCGCCGGGCTTCGAGGTGGCCGGGCGCGTCCTGGAGTGCGCCGGAGGAGTGAGCCGCTGCCGGCCGGGCGACCGGGTGATGGCGGTCGTCGAGTACGGCGGCTTCGCCGAGGAGGTGGTGGCGCCGGAAGATGCGGTGTTCGTGCTGCCGGACGGCGTCGACCCGGTGATCGCCGCCGGCTTTCCGGTGGCGTACGGCACCTCGCACCTCGGCCTGAAGTACAAGGCGGCGCTGCTGCCGGGCGAAACGCTGCTGGTGCACGGTGCCGCGGGGGGCGTCGGCCTGACCGCCGTCGAGATCGGCAAGCGCCTGGGTGCCACCGTCGTCGCCACCGCCAGCGGCGAAGAGAAGCTGGAGATCGCGCGCGGCGCAGGCGCGGATCACCTCATCGATTCGCGTGCGCCGGATCTGCGCGACCGCGTCAAGGCGCTGACCGGCGGGCGCGGCGTCGACGTGGTCTACGATCCGGTCGGCGGCGAGCTGTTCGATGCGTCCTTGCGCTGTACGGCGCCGGGCGGGCGCATCCTGCTGGTGGGATTCGCCTCGGGCAAGGTGCCGCAGATCCCCGCCAACCTGCTGCTGGTCAAGAACATCGCCGCGATCGGCTATTACTGGGGGGCGCACCGGACGCTGGCGCCGCAGTGGATGCAGGCCTCGTGCGAGGAACTCGTCCGGTGGCTGGGCAACGGCGAACTCCGCCCGCACGTCTCGCACACCTGGCCGCTGGCCGAGGCCGTACAGGCGCTCGAAGCGCTGCGCTCGCGCCGGACGACGGGCAAGGTGGTGCTGACGACCGGGCTCTGACGACGGCGAGAGACTCAGGGGCGCGGGGAGGTCATCGCCGCGATCGTCTTCGACGTGCTGAACGCCGGCTCCAGCCGCGCCAGCAGGACGCGCCCGCCCCAGCCGCGCACGAGGTCGGCGCCGACCACCTCCTCCAAAGCGTAGTCGGCCCCCTTCACCAGGACATCCGGCCGAAGCGCTTCGATCAGCGCACGCGGCGTATCCTCGGCGAAGGCGACCACCGCATCGACCACGGCGATCGAGGCCAGCACCGCGGCGCGGGCGGTCTCCGGCTGGACCGGCCGGTCCGGCCCTTTCAGGCGGGCGACCGAGGCATCGGTGTTCAGGCCGACGATCAGCCGGTCGCAGGCGGCCGCCGCCTGGGCCAGCAGCGAGACATGGCCGGGGTGGATCAGGTCGAAGCAGCCGTTGGTGAAGCCGATGCGCAGACCCTGCCGCCGCCAGACCTCCACCCGCTCGCAAACGCCCGTCACGTCGAACACCTTGTCCTCGGTGCGCGCCCGGTCCCGCTGCCGCAGCGCCGACGCCAGCTCCGCGCGGCGAACCACCGCCGTGCCAACCTTGCCGACGACGATCCCGCCCGCAACGTTGGCGAGTGCGGCGGCGTCCAGCAGGCTCGCCCCGGCCGCGAGCGCGGCGGCGAGCACGGCGGCGACGGTATCGCCCGCGCCCGAGACGTCGAACACCTCGCGTGCCTGGGCCGGCAGCGCATGCGCCTCGCCCGCACCGTCGACCAGCAACATGCCGTCGCGGCCGAGCGTCACCAGCACGGCGCCGAGGCTGAACCGCTCGCGCAGGCTCCGCGCGCAGTCGGCTTCGGTGCCGGGCGCAACCGCCGCGCCGGCCGCGAGCGCCAGTTCGCGGCGATTCGGCGTCACCACGTCCGCATCGCGGTATCGCGAAAAGTCCGGGCCCTTCGGGTCGACGACCACCCTGCCCCCCTGCGCCCGGACGGCGGCGATCAGCGCCTGCGCCGCATCGCCGGCGAGCACGCCCTTCGCGTAGTCGGAGAGGATGACCACAGGACACGCGCCGCGCCACGCCTCGACCTGCCGCGCAATGGCGTCCCGGGCGGGCGGCGACAACGCAGCCGTGCTCTCGTCGTCGGTGCGCAGGAGCTGCTGCCCGTCGGCGAGAAACCGCGTCTTGACGGTCGTCCGCCTGCCGGCATCGACGACCAGTTCGCTGTCCTCCACGTCGCGGCTTTCCGCGAGCAGTGCCTGCAGCTCGGCCCCCGCTGCATCGTCGCCCACCGCCGCGACGAAGCGGACGCTCACGCCGAGTGCCGCGAGGTTGCGGACGACGTTGCCGGCGCCGCCCGGCATCGCGGTCTCGCGCGCCACCCGCAGCACCGGGACCGGTGCCTCCGGCGAAATGCGCTCGACGGCGCCGTGCACATAGCGATCGAGCATCACGTCGCCGACGCAGCCGACACGCAGGCCCGCGAACCGGTCGAGAACGCGGAGCAGCTCTCCGGTCATGCCGGCCCGAGCTCGCGTTCGACCGCGGCGCACAGCATGTGGCCCAGCAGAATGTGCATCTCCTGGATGCGCGCCGTCACCCGCGACGGAACGATCAGCGCCGGATCGCACACCGCCGCCATCCGCCCACCGTCGCCGCCGAGCAGGCCGGCGGCGGTGCAGCCGCGCGCGCGCGCCGCGATCAGGCCATTGATGACGTTCTGGCTTCTGCCGGAGGTGGAGATGCCGATGCAGGTGTCGCCGGGCCGGCAGAGTGCATCCACCTGCCGGGCGAACAGATGCTCGAAACCGATGTCGTTGCCGATCGCCGTCAGCACCGAGCTGTCGGTGGTCAGCGCCAGGCTGGCGATCGGCGGCCTGTCGGCCACGTAGCGGACGGTGAACTCGCAGGCGAGATGCTGGGCGTCGGCGGCGCTTCCACCGTTGCCGAACAAGACGATCTTGCCGCCGGCGCGCGACGTTCGCACGCACGCCTCGACCAGCCGATGGAACGGCGGGCGCACGGCCGCGCGCGTCGCCGCCAGCACCGCCGCGTGCTCGTCGAACCCGCTATCGAAGGCGGCGTCCATGCTCATCGTCGGACCTGCTTAGCGAAGATCCGCGCGCCGGTGCAATGCCTGTTCAGCCGGGCCTCTTCCGTCGGCTCGACCGGCCTGCGTGGCGGATTGCCCTGACCGGGACGCGTGGGCTACGGTGCAGCGACGCTCAGAGCAGGCAGGGCACGGAACATGGTAAGGCTGCCGACGACGCCGTTGTTGCTGGCCGTGTTGGCCGTGTGCGCCTGCGCGCCGACCGGGACCTGGCAGAATGCGGATGTCCCGCAGGAGCAATGGAAGCAAGACCAGGCCGACTGCCGCCGCATCGCCCAGCAGCAGGCGGCTCGCGATTTCTCGCTGACACAGAATTCCGGACGTTCGCTGGACAATGCCCGCGGCGGCGAGTGGGCGGCGCAGATGAACACCTTCTCCACCGGGCAGAGCCAGGACCGTTTCTTCGCGAGCTGCATGACGCAGCGCGGTTATACGCTGCAACCCGAGGCGGAACCCGGCGGCTGACGCCCCGGCCGCCCTGCCACGGGTGTCGCGTCGCAGCGCAGAACCGGCCCTGAGCCGAGCGAATCCCCCTCGCCCATCCCGCCGTTCCCTCGATCGATGCCACAGTTCGACTTTTGATTGAACTCGACGGGGTTGTTAACACTGCCGGCCGGACCGTACCTTGGCTTTGCGTCAGGCAGGAAGGGATGCGGGTGAACGGACACGGTGGAGACGAACGCGGCTCGGGTCCCCTCCTCGCGCGCGTGGGCAGCCGACTGCGGCCGGACGCGCTTCGCGATCTGCTCCGTGGCGTCGCCGCGGCGCCCGAGGGCCACGACGCCGATGCCTGGATGTCGCTGCTGGGGCCGGACCTGTCGGCGGACGCGCGCGCCACGCTGCGGCAGTTGCTCGTCATCGAACGCGCAGGCGCCCAGTCGTCGTCACCCACGCCGCACGCCACGCGATTGGCCGCGCTGCGGGCGGAGCTGCGGCGCCGTCGGCTGGCCGGCTTCGTCGTCCCCCGCGGCGACGAGCACCAGGGCGAATATGTCGCCCGGCATTCGGAGCGTCTCGCCTGGCTGACCGGCTTCACCGGATCGGCCGGGACGGCCGTGGTCCTGCGCGACAAGGCCGCGCTGTTCGTCGATGGCCGATATACCACCCAGTCGGCCGAGGAGGTGGATGCCGAACTGTTCGTCGTCCGGCACACGGCGAATGCGCCGGTGGCCGAATGGCTGGGCGCGGAACTGCCGGCCGGCGCCCGGCTCGGTTACGATCCCTGGCTGCACACGGCGCGGCAGGTCGCCGAATTGGAGAAGGCCTGCCGCCACGCCCAGGCCCGTGCGGTGCCCGTCGATGGCAATCCCGTCGATGCGGTCTGGACCGATCGGCCACCGCCGCCGCTTTCGCCGATCGTCCCTCACGCGCTTGCGAACACGCCGCCGGCCGAAAAGCGGGAGCGGATCGCCGAAACGCTGCGTCGCGACCGGCACGACGCGGTGTTCCTGGCGCAGCCGGATTGCATCGCCTGGTTGCTCGACGTGCGCGGCGGGGACGTGGCCTTCACGCCGATCCCGCTCGCCTTCGCCCTGTTGCACGCCGATGCCGGGGTGGAGCTGTTCGTCGATCCGCGCAAGGTCACGGCCGCGGCGCGCGCGCATCTCGGCGGCACGGTGAGCGTCTCCCCGCCGGAGATGCTGGGCGAAGCCCTGGATCGCCTGGGTGCCGCACAGCGGACGGTGCGGATCGATCCGGACGGGGCGCCCGAGTGGGTGGTGCGACGGCTGCGCACGGCGGGTGCCGCCATCGCCGAGGCGGTCGATCCCTGCGTGCTGCCGAAAGCGACGAAGACGCCGGCCGAGCTCGCCGGCATCCGTGACGCCCACGTCCGCGACGGCGTGGCACTGAGCCGCTTTCTCGCGTGGCTCCCCGGCGCCTGGGCGGCCGGCGACCTGACGGAAAGTGCCGCCGCCGACCGTCTGGCGGCGTTCCGCGCCGAGGGCGATCGGTATCGCGGCCCGAGCTTCCCCACCATCTCCGCCGCCGGAGAGCACGGCGCCATCGTCCACTACCGGGTCACCGCCGCGACCGACCGGGTGCTGCAGGACGGCAGCCTCTACCTGGTCGACTCCGGCGCGCAATACCTGGACGGCACCACCGACGTCACCCGCACCGTCGCCGTCGGGCAACCGTCGCCGGAAATGCGCGAGCGGTTCACCCTCGTCCTCCGGGGCCACGTGGCGCTGGCCACCGCGCTGTTCCCGCGCGGCACCTGCGGATCGCAACTCGATACGCTGGCGCGGTCGGCGATGTGGCGGGCCGGCCTCGACTACGACCATGGCACCGGCCACGGCGTCGGCTGCTATCTGGGCGTCCACGAGGGGCCGCAGCGAATCTCCAAACTGCCGAACCGCGTGGCGCTGCGGCCAGGGATGGTCGTCTCCAACGAGCCCGGCTACTACAAGCCCGGCGCCTACGGCATCCGCATCGAGAACCTCGTGGCCGTGACCGCGGCCGCGACCCCGGCCGGCGGCGAGCAGGAGTTGCTGGCGTTCGAAACGCTGACCCTGGCGCCGATCGACCGCCGCCTCGTCGTCCGCGAGATGCTCGACGACGACGAGATCGCGTGGGTGGACGCCTACCACGCCCAAGTCATGGCGCGCCTGGCGCCGCTGCTGGACGAGGACACCCGTCGCTGGCTGGAGCGCGAGACGCGCCCCCTGTGAGCGGCCCTTGCGCCGGGGGTCAGGCGGCGCGCACCTTGGCGAAGAACGACTGCACCTCGCTGCGCAGCGTCTCTGCCTCCTGCGAGAGGGTCATCGCCGTCTGCAGCACCTTCGCAGCACCGGCATCGGAATGGACGGCCAGCGCAGACAGGTCGGCGAGGTTCGCGGAGACCTGCTGCGTACCTCCGGCGGCCAGTTGCGCGCCGCGAGTGATCTCGCCGGTCGCGGCGTTCTGCTCCTCGATCGCCGCGGCGATCGCCGTCGCGATCTGGCTGATGTCGTCGACAGTAACGGTGATCCGGCCGATCGCCTCGGCGGACTGCTGCGTCGCCCGCTGGATGTCGCCGATCTGACCTTCGATCTGCGCGGTCGCCCGCGCCGTCTGCCCGGCCAGACCCTTCACCTCGTTGGCGACGACGGCGAAACCGCGCCCAGCCTCGCCCGCTCGGGCCGCCTCGATGGTGGCGTTGAGTGCGAGAAGGTTGGTCTGCGAGGCGATGTCGTTGATCAGCTTGACGATGTTGCCGATCTGCTGCGCCGCCTCGTTCAGCGCCTGCACCGACTGGCTGGTGTCCTGCGCCTCGACCGATGCCCGCCGCGCCGTCTCCGACGCGTGGCTGACCTGGCCGCTGATCTCGTGAATCGATGCGGACATTTCTTCCGCGGCCGCCGCGACGGTCTGCACGCTCGCCGACGCCTCGCTGGAGGCGGCGCTGGCGGTGCCGCACTGCCCGGTCGTCTCCGCCGACTGACCGGCCAGATCGCGCGACGCCTGCTGCATCTGCGCCGCCGCCGCCTCGAAGCTCCCCAGCGCGGCACCGATCGCCCGGTCGAACGCTTGCACGGCGCTCTCGATCGAGTTCTGTTTGCGCTGCCGCTCCTCCAACAATGCCTCTTCGTACACCGAGACGGCGAAGGCGGAATCCAGCATCACCGCCGACATCACCGCGTTCAGCAGATCGGTCCGCGGGGCTGCCCAGCGACGGCCGCGTGCCAGCACCTCGATCATCCGCGACAGGATGAAGCTGTACCCGCCGATGTAGGAAATCGGCTCCAGGCCGATGCGGTAGTGTGTCATGCCGATCCGGCGGACGCTGTCGATGTACGGCCGCTCGAACTTGCCGGTGAACAGCAACTCCCAGTGCGCCCGTTGCGCCGAGATCAGGCGCTTCTGGTTGCCGGCGACCATGTCCTTCAGCCGCGGCTGTTGGCCCAGATGCGTGTAAAACTCCTCGAGGATACGTGGCAGGTGCGGTGTCAGGATTTCCCAGGCCTTCGCCAAAAGGGCGATCGCGTCCTTGCCGACGTTCATGAAGCTCATGCAGCGGGCGGATTCATTCGTCGATACCAGGGTGCACGGCTTCTCTGTCTTGTGAAATTGGGTGACGCATGCTTTCCCGCCGGCGACTTCGGGACAAAACGAATGCCTGTCGGTTGCCATCGAAACCCTCTCCCTGATAAGCGGCATCCAAGGCGATCATGCGCAAAATCGCCTTCACCGCGTGCCGGGACGATGACATATCAACCCATAAAGAATGATTAACCGAGCCGACGCCCGGGATGGCGGCGCCTGGGTCGGTGCAGGCGGGTCGTCCGCGGCGGAGTTCGCTCAGCTCGCCGGCGCCGCCGCGTCCAGGCGTCGCAGGGCGCGACGCAGCGTGAGCGCGAGTTCCTGGCGTTCGTCCGGCGGCAGAAAGCGGGCGAGGACCAGCGAGCGGCCGTGTGAGCGAAGCTCCAGGCAGTTGTCCTCGCCCGGCAGTTCGTGCAGGTTGACCTGCAGCCAGTGCGGTTGGAACGAGACCAGCGATTGCTTGCCCCAGTGGTCGACCCGGCGGACGGTCAGGGCGCTGCGGGTCAGGTTGATCGCTTCGAAGGTGTTGCCGGCCCGCTGGTTGAGGCGCAGCGCGCCGTAGAGAAGGACGATGTCCAGGCCGAGGAACGGCAGCACCGGCCAGGCGCCGGCGGCGAGAAAGCCGGTCCCCACCGCCGCCAGCGCCACCGCGACGATGCCGGTGACGATGCGCGCACCGCGAAGACCGGCGCTGCGATGTGGCCGGAGAACGGCGCTGTAGACGACGGCGGTATCGACGGGCGGCGTCATCCTCGGCCTCTGCGTCACCGATAATCAGTATCAAATCGCACCCGCGGAGCGCGAGAGAAAATGCAGACGCGACGACCTCGATCGGCAGCGGTGAAGGCCCCGGCGACCGGCGGCGCGGCCGGGCCGGAGATGCCGGCGGCCGGTGTCGACGAGTTCTACCGCCGCCTCGCCGAGGCCGCCCCGGAGCCGCGCAGCGAACTGGATTTCGCCGATCCGTACACGCTGCTGGTCGCCGTCGTGCTCTCGGCGCAGTCCACGGACGCCGGCGTCAACCGGGCGACCGCGTCGCTGTTCCGCGAGGCGCCGACGCCACACGCCATGCTGGAGCTCGGCGAGGAGGGGCTCCGCGACCGGATCAAGACGATCGGCCTGTTCAATACCAAGGCGAAGAACGTCATCGCCCTGTCGCGCATCCTCGTCGAACAGCACGCAGGCCGGGTGCCGGACGAACGCGCTGCCCTGGAACTGCTGCCGGGCGTCGGCCGCAAGAGCGCCAACGTCGTGCTCAACGTCGCCTTCGGACAGCCGACGATCGCCGTCGACACGCACGTCTTCCGTGTCGCCAACCGCACTGGCCTCGCCCGTGGGAGCACGCCGCTGCTGGTGGAAACGGCGCTGCTGCGGCGAACGCCGGAACGCTGGCTGTCGCACGCGCACCACTGGCTGATCCTGCACGGCCGGCACATCTGCCAGGCGCGCCGGCCACGCTGCGCCGACTGTATCGTCCGCGAGCTGTGCCTCTTCGAGCCGAAGACGGACGCGCCGGCGACGACGCCGCGGCCCTGATTCGCGACGCTTCGATGGCGGCCCGCGATGGTGCGATCGCGGTTCCGCCTTGGCGTGCAGCCGGCGCGCGCGTATATATTCGTCCCCCGCGTTTCGCGCGCAGGCTTCACGGCAACAGGTTGGTCTTGGACAGCACACACGAGGCGGCCGGCGGTGCCGTTCGCATCACCCTTCCGGACGGCAGTGTCCGCTCGTATGCCGGCAGCGTCTCCGGGGCGCAACTGGCGCAGGACATCGGCGCGTCTCTGGCGAAGGCGGCACTCGCGGTGCGCGTCGACGGATCGATGCGCGATCTGGCCGCGGTGATCGACCACGACGCCACGGTCAGTGTCGTCACCGGCCGTGACGCGGACGCGCTCGATCTGATTCGGCACGACGCCGCGCACGTCATGGCGCAGGCGGTGCAGGAGCTGTATCCCGGCACCCAGGTGACGATCGGTCCGGCGATCGAATCCGGCTTCTACTACGATTTCGCCCGCGCGCAGCCGTTCACTCCCGAGGATCTGCCGCGGATCGAGGAGCGGATGCGCGAGATCGTCGATCGTGACGAGCCGATCGTCCGAGAGGTGTGGGACCGCTCGGCGGCGATGGAGCACTTCAAGTCGATCGGCGAGCACTACAAATCCGAGATCATCGGCGACATCCCGGAGAGGGAGGACGTCAGCATCTACCGCCAGGGCCCCTGGCTCGATCTCTGCCGCGGGCCGCACCTGCCGTCCACCGGCAAGCTGCCGAAGGCGTTCAAGCTGACCAAGCTGGCGGGCGCCTACTGGCGGGGCGACGCGCGCAACGCGCAACTTCAGCGCATCTACGGCACCGCCTGGGCGACGCCGAAGCAGCTGGCCGAATACCTGACGATGTTGGATGAGGCGGAGAAGCGCGACCATCGCCGCCTCGGCCGCGAGATGCAGCTGTTCCACTTCCAGGAGGAAGCCGCCGGCTCGGTGTTCTGGCACCCGAAGGGCTGGACCTTGTATCGGGTGCTGCAGGACTACATGCGCCGCCGCCTGGAAGCCGAAGGCTACGTCGAGGTGCGGACGCCGCAGCTGTTCGACCGGTCGCTATGGGAGAAGTCCGGGCACTGGGAGAAATTCCGCGAGCATATGTTCACGGCCGAGTCCGAGGAGAAGATTCTGGCGCTGAAGCCGATGAACTGCCCGGGCCACGTGCAGATCTACAAGCAAGGCATCAAGAGCTACCGCGACCTGCCGCTGCGCATGGCCGAGTTCGGCTCGTGCCACCGCAACGAGCCGTCGGGCGCGCTGCACGGGCTGATGCGGGTGCGCGCCTTCACCCAGGACGACGCGCACATCTTCTGCACCGAGGCGCAGATCACCGGCGAGACGCTGGCGTTCTGCGACCTGCTGCGCAGCGTCTACACCGACTTCGGCTTCGCCGATCTGGTGGTGAAGTTCTCCGACCGCCCGGCGAAGCGCGCCGGCTCGGACGAGACGTGGGACAAGGCGGAGGCCGCGCTGCGCGATGCGACGGCACGAGCCGGCATCGAGACCAGCCTCAATCCCGGCGAGGGGGCGTTCTACGGGCCGAAGCTGGAATTCGTGCTGCGCGACGCCATCGGCCGGGACTGGCAGCTCGGCACTCTGCAGGTGGACTTCGTGCTGCCGGAGCGGCTGGACGCCCACTATGTCGGCGAGGATGGCGAGAAGCATCGGCCGGTGATGCTGCACCGGGCGATCCTCGGCTCGTTCGAACGGTTCACCGGTATTCTCATCGAGCATTGGGCCGGCCGTCTGCCGCTGTGGCTCGCGCCGCTGCAGGTGGTGGTGGCGACGATCACCAACGAGGCCGACGACTACGCCCACCGGGTTCTGGCTGCGCTGCGCGAGGCCGGCCTGCGGGCGGAGGCGGATCTGCGCAACGAGAAGATCGGCTACAAGGTCCGCGAACACTCGCTGGCGAAGGTGCCGGTGATGCTCGTCGTCGGCGGGCGGGAGAGCCTGGAGAACACGGTGGCGATCCGCCGCCTGGGCAGTCAGGCGCAAGAAACCATTGCCTTGCAGGACGCCGTCGCTAAACTTGTCGTCGAGGGCTCCGCCCCGGGTGCCGGCGGTACGGTCGCGTCGTGAGCGCCTCGGCTGCGGGCCTACGCCTCTGGTGGCCACGGGCGGAGCGAGTTGATCCTGTTGCTTGATCACATCGGCATCGCAGTCGACGACTACGCGCGCAGCAAGGCGTTCTACAAGGCCGCGCTGACACCTCTCGACATCGATCTGCTGGCCGAATACGGCGGCTGGGCCGGGTTTGGTCCCGCCGGAACCGCCGCGGCCGAGTTGCAGAAAAAGCCATCGTTCTGGATTCACCAGACGGCAGGCGCCAAAGCTCCCGTGCATGTGGCGTTCGCGGCCGAAAGACGGGAAGCCGTCCAGGCCTTCTGGGTCGCAGCGTTGAAGGCGGGCGGTCGTGACAACGGCGGCCCCGGCATCCGCGCGCAGTATCATCCCGACTACTTCGGCGCATTCATCCTCGATCCGGACGGACACAACATCGAAGCCGTATGTCATGCTCCGGGGTGACCGGCGCCCTCGGCGCCGGCGGTCTGCACCCGAAGACTCTTCGTCCAGCCGGCCGTGCGACAAAGCGCGGACGCGGCTGTCTATCCGCCCGGACGGGAGCCCGGGCGGGCTCAACCCTGTGAATGGAGGCTGAACATCGTCAAGTCACCGGTAGCCCAAGCGCCGGCTCGGGAGGGGCCGCGCACGAACGAGGAAATCACTGCGCCGAACGTGCGTGTCGTCGGCGTGGACGGCGAGATGCTGGGCGTCATGTCCAGCCGCGAAGCGATCCATATGGCGAGCGACCTGGGCCTGGACCTGGTCGAGATCGCCGCTGCCGCGGATCCGCCAGTCTGTAAAATCCTCGACGTCGGCAAATACAAGTACGAGATCCAGAAGAAAAAGAACGAGGCGAGGAAGAAACAAAAGGTCATCGAAGTCAAAGAAATCAAGATGCGTCCCGGCATCGACGAGCACGACTATCAGGTGAAGATGCGCAGTATGCGCCGCTTCCTGGAGGAAGGCGACAAGGTGAAGGTGACGATCCGCTTCCGTGGACGGGAGCTGGTGCACCAGGACCTGGGCCTCCGCGTGCTCGACCGTGTGCGCGGCGAACTCGACGAAGTGGGCAAGGTGGAACAGATGCCGCGCATCGAAGGCCGGCAGATGGTCATGGTCATCACATCGCGATGACGCCTGCGGCTTCGCCCCTGCGACGCCGAGCCGGGGACGCCAGGACCAGGACGGCGTGATCCTTCCCTGCGCGCTGGTCGACGCCTGGGTCGCCGAGGATGCGCCCTACGGCGACCTGACCACGCGCGCGCTGGACATCGGCATGATCGCCGCTCGGATCCGGTTCGCCCCACGGGCGCCGGCCGTGGTCTGCTGCGTCGAGGAAGTGGAAAGCTTGCTGCAGCGCAACGGCGCGTGTGTCCGCAGGCTGCGGTCGAGCGGCGAGTGGGCGGCGGCGGGCGAGGTGATCCTGGAAGCCGAGGGCGAGGCGCAGGCGCTCCACCTCGTCTGGCGCACGGCGCAGACTTTGCTGGAACAGGCGGCCGGCATCGCCACGGCGACGCGGCGGATCGTCGAGGCGGCGCGCGGCGCGGCGCCGGAGATCGCCGTCGAATGCACGCGCAAGGCCGTGCCCGGTGCACGCGCCTGGAGCACACGGGCGGTGCTGGCCGGCGGCGGCGCAATGCACCGGCTGGGACTTTCGGAGAGCATCCTCGTCTTCGCCGAGCACGCCGCCCTGCTCGGCGGATGGGACGGCGTCTACGCGAAGATCCCGGCGATCCGGCAGGCAAATCCCGGCAAGAAGATCACGGCGGAGGCGAAGACTCCAGGCGAGGCACGCGCGCTGGCGGAGGCCGGCGTCGATATCGTGCAGGTCGACAAGTTCTCTCCGTCCGACGTGGCGGCCCTGGTGGAGCATGCGAGCCGCCTGTCGCCGGCACCGCTCGTCGTCGCCACCGGCGGGATCGACATCGGCAACGCCGCCGCCTACGCCGCAACCGGATGCGCCGCGCTCGTCACCTCGGCGCCGTACTGGGCGCGACCGATCGACGTGCAGGTGACGATCGTCCCGGCGACCACCGCGACCGTCCCGGCGACCACCGCGACCGGCTGAGCCTGGCGGGCTCGACGCGGCGCGATGCGGCCTCCGCCCTACTCGGAAGGCTGATGGCGCCGGCGCGCGCGCCCGCTCACGGGAACGACCAGAGCAGGCGGAAGGACGGCCCGAAGCTGTCATACCGCGACTCTGCTCCATCGACCTCCACCGGTGCCGTCCAGTAGTAACGGCCCCCCGCATCCAGGGTGAATCGCTCGTCCGCCTTGAACCGGATGCCGCCGCCGCCGATCAACAGCGCCGTCACGGAGGACGAGCCGAACGCGGTGATGGCCGCCGGTCCGACGCCACCGCCGCCATAGAGCGACCATCGATCGGACAGCGCATACTCGGGCCACACGTTCGCCGTCAGCCCGGCGAGCCAGAAGTCGCGGCCGTCGGCGGTGGCTTCCCGCTTGTCGTTGCGGCCATGCAGGGGAAAAATCTGGCCGATGATCTGGCCTTCGGCGCTGATGAACCACTGGTCACCCAGATCGTACCGCCAGCCGATGCCGCCGGCGAGGCTGCCGCCGGGCTCGTCCCCGAACTCGACCTCGTCATCGTTGGACCGATCGAACGACCAGGCGACCCCGCCCTCGACGAACAAATACGGCTCGCTCGCCGCCACCGCGGTCGGCGAGAGCGCGGCCAGGGCAGACATGATCACTCTTTTCATCTCCGTTTCTTCCGATCCTCATTCATGCCGCACAGAGTGGAAACGGTGCTGGGCGCAACGGTTTCCCGCCGGCTGCGACGCGATGCCGGACCGTGGATGTTGCGCCGCGAATTTGTCGATATGGCAGCAATCGGCGGAGTGCCGGCACCGGGCTTGGAGGATAGCTTCCCGATCACGATGTGCATATGCAGAGGAACCCGATCGTGACGACACTCCTGCAGGACCGTGCAGTCGCCGATCCACCGGACGAACCGGACCCGCGCTGGATCGCGCTCGTCTCGCGCGACCGCTCGGCGGACGGCCGGTTCTACTATTCGGTGCGCAGCACCGGCGTCTACTGCCGGCCCTCCTGCGCCGCCCGCCGGCCGAACCCGAAGAACGTGCGCTTCCATCCCACGCCGGCCGACGCCGAAGCCGCCGGCTTCCGCCCCTGTAAGCGGTGCCGCCCGGATCAACCGGCAGCGGCACCGCAGTCCGCCGACACGGTCGCGTCCGCCTGCCGGACGATCGAACGCGCGGAGGAAACACCCACGCTGGCCGCGCTCGCCGGGGCGGCCGGCCTCAGCCGCCACCATTTCCACCGCGTGTTCAAAGCCGCGACCGGGCTGACGCCGCGCGCGTACGCCGCTGCGCACCGAACGCGAAAGCTCCGCGAGCAACTCTCGACCACTGCGACGGTGACGCAGGCGATCTACGACGCCGGGTTCAACGCCAGCAGCCGTTTCTACGAGACGTCGGCAGACGTGCTCGGCATGACGCCCACCGCGTGGCGCAAGGGCGGCGCCGATGCCGTGATCCGCTTCGCCCTGGGCCAATGCTCCCTCGGCGCGATCCTGGTGGCGCGAACCGCCGCGGGCGTGTGCGCCATCCTCCTCGGCGACGATGCCGAAGCCCTGCTCCGCGACCTGCAGGACCGCTTTCCGCGCGCCGAACTGATCGGCGGCGATCTCGGCTTCGAAGCGCTGGTCGCCCAGGTGGTCGGCTTCGTCGAAGCACCCGGCATCGGCCTCGACCTGCCGCTCGATGTGCGCGGCACCGCCTTCCAGCAGCGGGTGTGGCTGGCGCTGCGCGAGATCCCCGCGGGTACGACCGCCAGCTATGCCGAGATCGCCCGGCGGATCGGCGCGCCGAAAGCGGTGCGGGCGGTGGCGCGGGCGTGCGCGGCCAACGCGGTGGCGGTGGCCATCCCCTGCCACCGGGTGGTGCGCAGCGACGGCGCGCTGTCCGGCTACCGCTGGGGGATCGAGCGCAAGCGCGCCTTGCTCGAGCGTGAGGGCGATGATGCCGGACCTGTTCCAGAGTGATCCCCACGACCTGCCGCTAGGGGACGGCGCGGTCCTGCTCGCCGGTTTCGCCCTGCCCGTCGAGGCGCCGCTGCTCCAAGCCATCGCCCGGGTGGCGGCGCGGGCTCCGTTCCGGCAGATGATCACGCCCGGCGGCTGGCGGATGTCCGTCGCCATGACCAACTGCGGCGTCGCCGGTTGGATCACCGACCGCAGCGGCTATCGCTACGGCCCGACCGATCCCGAGAGCGGCGCGCCCTGGCCGCCGATGCCCGACGCGTTCGCCGATCTCGCCGCCCGCGCGGCGGCGGCGGCCGGCTTCGACGGTTTCGTCCCCGATGCGTGCCTGATCAACCGCTACGAGCCGGGCGCCCGGCTTTCGCTGCACCAGGACCGCAACGAGCGTGACCTCACCGCCCCCATCGTCTCGGTGTCGCTGGGCTTGCCGGCTCGGTTCCTGTGGGGCGGCGAGGCCCGATCCGGGCGGCCGCGCCGGGTGCCGCTCGCCCACGGCGACGTCATCGTCTGGGGCGGGCCGGCGCGCATGACCTTCCACGGCATCCTGCCGCTGGCCGACGGCGAACATCCGCTGACCGGCCGCACCCGCTTCAACCTCACCTTCCGCCGGGCGCTGTGAGCAGCGCTCGGGCGGCGGTGGAACTCGCCCGCGGCTCGGGCCGTTAGCGCACTGTCCAAGGCTTGCCGCAGAGGGGTTGCCAATGCCGGCGGAAATGATCCTGCCACCCTGTCTCGAAACCGATGACGGCCAGCCGCGGCGGATCGGCGTCGAGATCGAGTTCGCCGGCCTGTCCTGCGAGCAGGCGGCCACCCTGGTGCGCGACCTGTTCGGCGGCCAAATCGAGCCGATCGACCCGTACAAATTCGAGGTGGCGGGAACCCGCTTCGGCACGTTCACGGTCGAACTCGACTCGCAGTACGCGCATGCGGACGAGAGCGAAGGCGGCGAGGCCGCCTCCGTATCCGCAGGCGTGAGCGACATCGGCCGAAGCATCCGGAATGGCGTGACCACGGCGTTCGTGGCGGTGACCAGCCTGTGGCTGCCGGTGGAGATCGTCGCGCCGCCGATTCCCCTGGAGGTGCTCCCCGAACTCGATCGCCTCGTCCCGGCACTGCGGACCGAAGGGGCCGAGGGGAGCAAGGACGGCCTGCTCTACGCGTTCGCGACGCAGCTCAACCCGGAGGCTCCGTCCCTGCGGGCCGAGAGTATCGTCGCGCATCTCAAAGCGTTCCTGCTGCTCGCGGGCCGGCTGCGGGCGGAGATCGACGTCGATCTGCTGCGCCGGACGCTGCCGTTCACCGATCCCTTCCCGAAGACGTTCTTTCAAAAAGTGATCGATCCCGACTACTGGCCGGCGCTTCCGCAGTTCATCGACGACTATCTCGAGACAAACCCGACCCGAAACCGCGAGTTGGATCTGCTTCCGTTGCTCATGCACATCGCTCCCGAGCAAGTCCGAGCCAAAGTCGAAGACGAACTGGTGAAATCGCGGCCGACCTTCCATTACCGGCTGCCGGATACGCGGCTTTCCGATCCCACCTGGAGCGTGGTGACCGAGTGGAACCGATGGGCCGAGGTCGAGCGGCTCGCGGCCGATCCCGAGGCGCTGCGCGATCTGGGCGGTGCGTTCCTCGACGCGGCCGAGAGCCGCAAGCCCGAGGCGCCGGCCGAGGCGATCGATGCATGGCGCTCAGAGAACTCGCCCGGCCGCTGATCGGCGTCACTTCCTCGCGGCGCCGCGGGCGCTTGATGTGGTGGTTCAACCGGTTCGCGCTGTGGCGGGCCGGCGCGCGCGGGCGGCGGCTCTTTCCGGGCGGTCCATTCGCCATCGACGAGTTGGACGGCCTCGTCATCGGTGGCGGTGACGACATCGACGCCTCGCTCTACCAGGGCGAGATCGAGCCCGCGATCCGCATCGATCGCGAGCGCGACGCCTTCGAACTGGAGGTGCTGACGGCCGCTACCGCCCGCCGCCTGCCGGTGCTCGGCATCTGCCGCGGCGCGCAGATGATCAACATTTTCCTGGGCGGGACATTGCACGAAAGCATCTACGAGACCTACCCCGGCATCCCCCGGCTGCACTCGCCGCTGCCGGCCAAGAGCATCACCGTGACCGCCGGCAGCATCCTGCACACCCTGCTCGGCCGCGACCGGCAGCGGGTCAACGCGCTGCACCATCAGGCGATCGACGTCCTCGGCGCCGGGCTGCAGATCGTCGCCCGCGACCAGTACGGCATCGTCCAGGCGATCGAGCGACCCGGCGATCCGCTGCTGCTCGGCGTGCAGTGGCATCCGGAGTTCATGCTGTTCAACCCCGGCCAGCAACGCCTGTTCGCCGCCGTCGCCGACGCCGCCCGGCCGGCAGACCGCCTACCGGCGAGGGCGGTGGGTGGGAAGGGAGAGGCCGAACTGCAGGCCGGCGCCACGCACGCAGAGCGCGACGATGAAGCCGAGCACCAGCCCGGACGTGCTGTCGCCGATCAGTGACCGGCTCACCAGGTAGACGATGGAGCCGGCGGCAGCCGCCGTGGCGTAGATTTCGCGGCGCAGGATCAGCGGGATCTCCCCGCACAGCAGGTCGCGCAACAGCCCGCCGAACGCGGCGGTGATCACCCCCATCAGCACCGCGGCCAGCGGCGGTGCGCCGGTGCTGCGGGCGATTTCCGTGCCGACGACGCAAAAGGTGGCGAGGCCGACGGCATCCGCCCACTCCAGCCAGCGCCGCCCCGCCGGCAGCCGGCCCGCGAGAAGGAACGTTGCGGCGCCGGTGAGGGCGCACAGCGCGGGATACTCCACCTGCTCCACCCAGAACACCGGGCGGATGCCCAGCAGCAAGTCCCGGAGCGTGCCGCCGCCGATGCCGGTGACGCACGCCAGCAGCATGAAGCCGAAAACGTCCATCTCCTTCTCGGCCGCTTTCAGCCCGCCGCTCACCGCAAAAACGACGACGCCGCACAGGTCGAGCGCACGCAAGACATCATCGATCGGGATCAATGTCCGTCCCTCACGCCGCTCCGGCGCGGTTCTTCAGGGCGTGGCCGGCGAGCGTTCGGCCGAGGTCCCAGACGGCGCCCAGCGCGTGGCTCTCCGTCACCACGTCCTCGAAGGCGTCGCCGATCCACTGCGCATCCGCCTCGTCGATCACCAGCGGGGGCAGCAGCTTGATCACCGGCATCGCATGCCCGGCGACCTGCGCCAGGATGCGGTGGCGCTTGAACAGCGGAATGAGAATGAGCTGGCAGAACAGGCCCTTGTTGGCCTTGTCGAGCATCGCGTAGGCGGCCCGCAGCTTCAGGCTCTTCGGCGGGCCGAACTCGATCGCGATCATCATCCCCTTGCCGCGCACCTCCTTGACGAACTCGAAGCGGCCGAGCCGGCGCCGCAGGTCGGCGATCAGCCGCTCGCCCAGGTCGGCGGCGCGCTCGATCAGCCGCTCCTCCTCCAGCACCGCCAGCGTCGCCAGGCCCGCGGCCATCGCCATGTCGTTCTTGGAGAAGGTCGAGCCGTGCACTACCGCGCGGTCCATGCGATCGAACATCTTGTCGAAGATCGCCCGGCGCATGACGATCGCACCCACCGGCGCGAAGCCGCCGGACAGCGCCTTGGCCAGCAGCACCATGTCCGGCTGCAGGCACCAATGATCGCAGGCGACGAAGCAACCGGTGCGCCCGAGCCCGGTCTGGATCTCGTCGGCGACGAACAGCGTGCCGTGCTTGCGGCACAGGCGCTGCGCCTCCTGCAGGTAGTCGTCGGCCGGCAGGTTGACGCCCTTGCCCTGGATCGGCTCGAAGATGAACGCGGCCGCATCTCCGCGCGAGAGCGCCTGCTCGAGTGCCGGCAGGTCGTTGAACGGCACGCGGGCGCAGTCCCCCAGCAGCGGCTCGAAGCCGGAGCGGAACAGCTCGTCACCGTTGAGCGACAAGGCGCCCAGGGTCAGGCCGTGGAAGCCGTGGTCGCAATAGACGATCTTGCTGCGCCGGGTAGCGGCGCGAGCGAACTTGATCGCCCCCTCCACCGCCTCGGCGCCGGAGTTGCAGAAGAACGCCTTCTCCAGGTACGGCAGGCGGGCGACCAGCCGCTCGGCCAACAGGCCGGCCAGCAGCGAGACGTCCATCTGCACCATGCCGGCGAGTTGTGCGTCGAAGACCTGCCGCAGCGCCGTGGTGACGGTCGGGTGATTGCGGCCGAGCGCGAACACGCCGAAGCCGCTGAGCAGGTCGAGGTAGCGGTTGCCGGCGGCGTCGAACAGGTGGGGCCCCTCGCCGCGCACGTAATCGACGTCGTAGCCGATGGTCTTCAGCACGCGCACCAGCTGCGAATTCAGGTAGCGGTCGAACAGCGGAAACTTCTCGCCGGCGCGGCCGGCCATCAGGGCGTGCAGATCGAAGGGCATGTCGTCTCGGGCTCCCGCGGCGCGCCGGGAGATGCAAGCGAGGGCCCGGCGACTGAGAACATAGTGCAGGGAGCGCGGCGCGCACAGGTCCTGCGCCGCCGTGCGGTCCCGCGGTGAGCATGCTGGCGCCGAAGGTGCTCAGGCGGTGCGCACCCGCGTGACGAAGTCGTCGACCTCCTGGCGGAGGCGCCCGCTCTCGGTCACCAGTTCGGCCGACGCGCTGCGCAGGTCGGCGGCGCTCTGGCCCGTCGCGATGGCGACCTCGGCGACGACGGAGATGTGGCCCGAGACGTCGTGCGTGCTCCGCGCCGCTTCGTGCACGTTCTGCGAAATCTCCGCCGTCGCCGCCGACTGCTGCTCGATCGCCGAAGCGACGGTCGTGGAGATTTCGTCCATCTGACGGATCGTCACACCGATCGATCGGATGGCGCCGACCGCGTCGCCGGTCGCCGACTGCACCGCCTGGATCTGGCGGGAAATCTCGGCGGTCGCCTCTGCGGTCTGGCGGGCCAGGGTCTTCACTTCGGAGGCGACGACGGCGAACCCCTTGCCGGCCTCTCCGGCCCGTGCCGCCTCGATCGTCGCATTGAGCGCGAGCAGATTGGTCTGCGAGGCGATGCCGGCGATCAGATCGACGACTTCGCCGATCTTCTCCGCGGCGTGCGTCAGGGCCTCGGTCGCGGCATTGCCGCGATCGGCTTCAGCGACGGCTTCCGCGGCGATTCGCGCCGCCCGCGCCACCTGCACGCCGATTTCGGAAATCGAGCAATTCAGTTCCTCGGCGGCGGCGGCCACCGTCTGCACGTTGGCGTTGGCCGATTCGGCGGAGGAGGCCACCATGGTCGAGACCCGCTCGCCCTGCTCCGCCCGATCGCTCATCGATCCGGAGTTGTCCTGCAATTGCATGGCCGCGGCGGTGACCGTCCGCGTCACCTGGCCGATCGTCGCATCGAAAGCGGCGATCAGCGTTTCCAGCCGGCCGGCACGGCTCGCCTTCTCGGCGTCCTCCAGGCGCTGTTGCTCGGCCAACGCCTGCGCTTCGCGGCTTCGCCGGCGCAGCACGTCCACCGCCTGGGCGATGCGGCCGACCTCGTCCCGGCACCCGAGGCCGGGGATCGTCACCGCATAGTCTTGGTCCGCGATCCGCGACACGACTCTCGCCAGCCCCGCCATCGGCCGCGCGATCGCCCGGCCGACGACGAGGGAGAGCGCGATCGCGGCGAGCGCCACCAGCGCGGTGACCCCGAAGAGCATCCCACGATGCGCGGCGACCCGCTCTCCGACGTCGGCGATGGTCTGCTGGCGGATGCCGGACATCGCCTTCGTCACGTCCGCGAACCCGCTGGCCATCGCCGCGGCGCTGCGCTCCGCGGCACCCATGAAGATCAGCGCCGTGCCCGGATCGTCCGCGGCGAACTCGGTCACTGTCTTCGCCGCCTTGACGTAACTGCCGAGCGCCGCTTCCAGCGCCGTCGCCTGCGTCTCGGTCGCACCGCTGGCGAGGGCCGCCCTGAGGGTGGAGAATTCCTCACCCAGGCTATCCAGTTCGCTGGCGAGCGCCGCCGCCATCTGCGCGACTTTGCCGGAGTCGGTCTCGTTGGCAGCGGTCGAGGTGAGCCGGTACAGCTTGCCGACGTCACCCTGCAGCTTCACCCGGAAACTCAGCACGTCGATCATGTTCTGCGAGACGCCATGATCCAAATGCTCGAAGACGGCGGCTGTCTGCCCGAGCAACGTCAAGGCGTACATCCCGAGGCCGACCATCGCCAGCACCAGGCCGGCCGGGATCATCGAGATCTTGATCCCGATCGGTCGATTGGCGAAAAACCGTCGCACCGCTCACCTCCGCAGAACGAATTTGCCCGGACTATGGGATGTAGATACCTCCACAGACCGCAGTCTGCGCGAGCCGCTGGCAGTACATCAGCTTAGGCTCGACCTTCTTCGTCTCGGGATTTGTGAATTTGTAGCTCTGCCAGAAGTTGCTGTTTTTGCCTGCCAGATCCAGCCGCTCGCGAATATAATACTTGCCGTCGACGTCCTGGGCTTCGCTGAGATCCTTGCCGATCAGCTTCGCGTTCGCGCCGTGGGCGAGGCACTTCCCGTCGAGTCCGTAGACGACGATGTACAGGTCGTGCGCGGTGAATGGTCCGTCCTTTTTGCTGATTTCGGCGTAAGCCGTTTCCGCTCCATTGGTCTTGATGGCGGCGACAGCCTTGTCGACCATCGACACCGCCTCTTCCTTGGTCGCCCTGTCGCCGGCGACCGCCGGAAACGCAAGCAGGCAGGCGCCGATCACGCCCGATGCAATAGCCGTGAAGCGCATCTGTACTCTCCGCCAACCCTGAATGTCACCGGCCGCCCTGGCGGTCCGGACTGGAGAAGTATCGGGGAAGGAAGTTAACGTGGTGTGAGCATGCCCAGGCTACCCGCCATGCACGAGCCGCCGCCCGACGGTCGAAGACGGAAGCCGAGAGTTGCCGGCTCGGCGCGAGGATGACGCATCCCTCGCTCGCCCGCGCTCCGGGGAGCGCCCGCATCCTATTGACGGTGGCCGCTGCCGGGATAGTCTGTCGCTGTCCTGCCGGCGCCGGAATGCCGCCGGGACATCCGGGAGACAGGTATGAAACTGCTGCGTTACGGTCCTCCGGGCCGGGAGAAGCCGGGCCTGCTGGACGACGAGGGGCACATCCGCGATCTGTCCGGGCACGTCCCCGATCTCGCGGGCGAGGTGCTCGCCCCGGACCGGCTGCGCACGCTGGCGACGCTGCGGCCCGCCGACCTGCCGCGGGTCGAAGGCTCGCCGCGGCTGGGCCCGCCGGTCGGAGGCGTCGGCAAGATCCTCGGCATCGGCCTGAATTATCGCAGCCATGCGGCGGAGACGGGCGCCACGCCGGGGAGCGAGCCGCTGGTTTTTTCCAAGGCGGTCACCGCGCTCAGCGGCCCCAACGACCCGGTCGTCATCCCGCGCGGCTCGCTGAAGACGGACTGGGAGTGCGAGTTGGCGGTAATCATCGGCCTGCGCACCCGCTACGTCGACGAGGGCCGGGCGCTGGCGCACGTCGCCGGCTTCGCCGTGATCAACGACGTCTCCGAGCGCGCGTTTCAGAAGGAGCGCGGCGGCCAGTTCGTCAAGGGCAAGAGCTCCGACAGCTTCGCGCCGCTCGGCCCCTGGCTGGTGACCACCGACGAGATCGCCGATCCGCAGAAGCTCGGCCTGTGGCTGGACCTGAACGGCCGGCGCCGCCAGACCGGCACCAGCGCCGACATGATCTTCTCGGTGGCGTACATCATCAGCCATCTCAGCCAGTTCATGACCTTGATGCCGGGCGACGTGATCGCCACCGGCACGCCGGACGGCGTCGGCGCCGGCTGCAAACCGCCGGAGTTCCTGAAACCCGGCGATGTCCTGGAACTCGGCGTCGAGGGGCTCGGCCGGCAGCGCCAGGAGGTGATCGCCGACGCGGCCGCCTGACCCAGGGCGTCGCGGCGGCAGGATTGGACAAGGGGGGCCTGCTCATGTTGATCGCACAGATCTCGGATCTGCACCTGCGGGCGGACGGTTCGCTGCTGCGCCGCGATATCGATACACGCCGCGCGCTCGAACGCTGCGTCGCCCACGTCAACCGCCTCGACCCACGCCCGGACCTGGCGCTCGCGACCGGCGACCTGACCGATTTCGGACGGACCGCAGACTACGCGCTGCTCCGGCCAATGCTGGATGCGCTGGAAATGCCGGTGTTCGTCATTCCCGGCAATCACGACGATCGCGGCAAGCTCCGCGCCGCCTTCGGCGACCTCGGCTACCTGCCCGGCGAGGGCGCGTTCCTGCATTACACGATCGAGGGCTATCCGCTGCGACTGATCGGCCTGGACACGGTCCTGCCGGGCGAGGTCGGCGGTGGCATGTGCGAGGAGCGGCTCGACTGGCTGCGGCTGCGACTGCAGGAAGCGCCCGATCGCCCGACCATGCTGTTCATGCATCACCCGCCGTTCGCATCGGGCATCGACTTCCTCGACCACCCCCCCTTTCAGAACGCCGACGCGACCGCGCGGCTGGTCGCGCAGTATCGGAACGTCCGCCAAGTGGTGTGCGGCCACATCCACCGGGCGATCCACCTCAACTGGGCGGGGACCTGCGCCGCGATCGCGCCGTCCATCGTCTATCAGATGAACCTGGCGCTGCGCCCCGGCAGCGGCTTCGAGCCGACAAGCGACCCGCCGGCGATCAGCCTCTACCGCTGGGAGGACGGCCTGGGCCCCGTCGGCTACGTGAGCCTGATCGAGGGGGACTGACGGATAGGCGGCGGCCGCGGGCGCGCCGGGCGGCGCGCTGCCGAGACGTCAGCCGTCGGCGCGGGCGTCCTTGCGCAGGGTCACCAGGTGGAACAGGCCGAACGGCGGGACGGTGCCGGTGTGCTCCACTCGCAGCGGACTTCCCTGCAGCAAATCGCTCAATTCGAAGTTGGGGCGCCAGCCGAGCCAGCGCGAAAACGGCTGCAGCCGGGGCGAGATGAAGCTGCCGGAGCCGTTGACGAAGTGGTTGCAGATCAGGATCGTGCCGCCCGGCTTGCACACCCGCTCCATCTCCGCCAGACAGCGATGCGGATCGGGAACCACGGACATGACATAGCAGGCGACGACCGCGTCGAATCGGCCGTCGTCGAAGCGCAGCGCCTCGGCGTCCATCTCGGCGATTTCGACGACGTGGCGGAGGCCCTGCCGTGAGACGCGGGTCGATGCGTGCGACAGCATCTCCGTGCAGACGTCGACGCCGGTGATTTCCTTGCCGGGATCATAGAGCGGCAGCGACAGCCCGGTCCCGACGCCGACCTCGAGCACGGTCTTGCAGTCCAGGCCGTTGATCCGCGCGGCGGCAGCCGCCCGACCGCGCTGGAAGACCGGCCCGAACAGCAGGTCGTAGGTGGGTGCCCAGCGGCGATACGCGCGCAGGACCGACTCGCGGTCGAGTGCCACACGGGAGCCGTTCATTCCTTGTCCGGTCATGTCCTCGATCAAACTCGCTGCTGTTTCATCATCGTGCGGGGATCAACGCGGAGGCGCCGCCTTGGGTTGCGAACGCGCGGACTTCAGCCGGCCACCGAAAGCGCACGGGAAAACCGAGACCTAAGCCGAAACAAAGTGTTCGGTCAACCGGGAGATCGCTTGATCGAGCACCTCGTCGCGCTTGCAGAAGCAGAAGCGGACGAATCCCTGCGGCGGATCCGAGCGGTAGAACGCGCTGACGGGGATCGCCGCGACGCCGGCCCGCACCGTCAGCCGGCGGCAGAAGGCCTCGTCGTCCTCGCCGGTCGCGAGCCGATCGTAGCCGGCGACCATGAAGAACGTGCCCGAGGTCGGCAGCACGCTGAAGCCGGCGGCGCCGAGCCCGGCCGCCAGCCGGTCGCGCTTGCGCTCCAGGGCCTGCGCCATGCCATGGAAATACGCATCCTCCAGCCGGAGCCCCTCGGCGACGGCGAGCTGCAGGCCGGGCGGCGTCGTGAAGGTGAGGAACTGATGCGCGCGGGCGGCGGCGTCGATCAATCCGGCCGGCCCCGTCACCCAGCCGACCTTCCAGCCGGTGAGCGAGAACGACTTGCCGGCGGAGCCGATGCGCAGGCAGCGCTCGCGCATGCCGGGCAGCGTCGCCAGCGGCACGTGCGCGACGCCGTCGAACAGCAGGTGCTCGTAGACCTCGTCGCAGACGGCGTAGGCGTCGTGCGCCTGCAAAAGGCCGGCGATCGACGACAGCTCCGCGGCGCCGAACACCTTGCCCGCCGGGTTGAGCGGCGAGTTCAGCACCAGCAGCCGCGTCCGAGCAGAGAACGCGGCGGCCAGGGCGTCCAACGGAAGCGCCCAGTCCGGGGGCTCGAGGCGCACCAGTTTCGCCACCGCGCCGGCGCATTCGATCATCGGCAGGTAGGAATCGTAGAGCGGCTCCAGCAGCACCACCTCGTCTCCGGGCTGCAGCAGGCCGAGGAAGCAGGCGGCCAGCGCTTCCGTAGCGCCCGAGGTGACCAGCACCTCGGTCTGCCAGTCGGCGTCGAGAGCATATCGCCGACCCTGGTGCGCGGCGACCGCGCGGCGCAGGTCCGGCAGGCCGCGCATCGGCGGGTACTGGTTCGGCCCCTCCAGCATCGCCTGGGCCGCGCGCCTTCGGAGGGTCTCCGGCCCATCCTCGTCGGGAAACCCCTGGCCGAGGTTGATGGCGCCGTGCTCCGTGGCGAGCGCGCTCATCACCGTGAAGATCGTCGTGCCATAGCGCGCGAGGGCGGGATTTACCGGCTGCATCGTCACCGCGACAAAAGAGTATCGCGCCGGTGGCGGCGGATGCCGGCCGGCGAGCGGACAGGAAGCCCTGCATCCCCCGCTCTGTCAACGTGATCGAACGGTGTCCCGCACGCGCTCAACCGGTAGGCGTTTGCTGAATTCCACGCCAGTGTGCGTCCTCGGCGTGCTGGCCCATCTGGACCCTGTCGCGCAGAAGCGCTATTCCGACGGGAAAAGCGGCGGAGTGCCGAAGATGGCACGCGCCGTGCTTCCCACGGCTTCGGAGAGTCTGTGGCAATCCGCGTCGACAGCGACCACGCAGCCGTGCCGGACCATCCGCGCCGGCTCGGGTCGGCACCAGCGAAGAGGCAGCACCCGATGAAGAAAATCGAGGCCATCATCAAGCCGTTCAAACTCGACGACGTGAAGGAGGCGTTGCACGAACTCGGGCTGCAAGGAATCACCGTCCTGGAGGCGAAGGGTTTCGGCCGACAAAAAGGTCATACCGAGCTCTACCGGGGTGCCGAATACGTCGTCGACTTCCTGCCGAAGGTGAAGATCGAGCTCGTGGTCGAGGACAGCCTCGTCGAGCAGGCGGTGGAGGCGATCCAGCAGGCCGCCCGCACCGGCCGGATCGGCGACGGCAAGATCTTCATCACATCCGTGGAAGACGCCATCCGCGTGCGGACTGGCGAGCGCGGCATCGAAGCGATATAAGCCTCGCGCTTGGTCTGCCGCCTGTCGAACTCGGGTGCGGTCGCACGCCTGTCAGCAGACAGCCACATGCAACGCAGAGGGATCAGAGGAACTCGCAATGACTTTGAATTGTAAGACGCCGGCCGAAGTCCTGAACATCATCAAGGACAACGAAGTCAAGTACATCGACCTGCGCTTCACCGATCCGCGCGGCAAGTGGCAACACCTGACGATGACGGCAGATTTCGTCGACGAGGATTCGTTCAGCGACGGCATCATGTTCGACGGCTCGTCGATCGCCGGCTGGAAGGCGATCAACGAATCCGACATGGCGCTGATCCCCGACGCCACCACCGCGGTGATGGATCCGTTCGCCGCACAGGCGGCGTTGATCCTGTTCTGCGACGTGGTCGAGCCGTCGACGGGCGAGCCCTACTCGCGCGATCCGCGCTCGATCGCCAAGAAGGCCGAAGCCTACGTCGCCTCGAGCGGCGCCGGCGACACCGTCTTCATCGGCCCCGAGGCCGAGTTCTTCGTGTTCGACGACGTGCGTTACGAGGTGAAGATGAACTCGTGCTTCTACGAGTTCAGCTCGGACGAAGGCCCGTACGTCACCGGCCGCATCTTGCCCGAGGGCAACGCCGGCCACCGCCCGCCGATCAAGGGCGGCTACTTCCCGGTCCCGCCGGTCGACTCGTGCATGGACCTGCGCGCCGAGATGGTCTCGACGATGCAGGAGATGGGCCTGGTGATGGACAAGCACCATCACGAAGTCGCGCCCTCGCAGCACGAACTGGGCCTCGTCTATTCGACGCTGGTCAAGGCCGCCGACAACATCCAGATCTACAAGTACGTCACCCACATGGTCGCGCAGACCTACGGCAAGACGGCGACGTTCATGCCGAAGCCGGTCACCGGTGACAACGGCTCGGGCATGCACACCCACCAGTCGATCTGGAAGGACGGCAAGCCGCTGTTCGCCGGTTCCGGCTACGCCGACCTGTCGGACATGGCGCTCTATTACATCGGCGGCATCATCAAGCACGCCAAGGCGCTGAACGCCTTCACCAACCCGTCGACCAACAGCTACAAGCGACTGATCCCCGGCTTCGAGGCGCCGGTGCTGCTGGCGTACTCGGCCCGCAACCGCTCCGCATCGTGCCGCATCCCGTTCACCTCCAACCCGAAGGGCAAGCGCGTCGAGGTCCGGTTCCCGGATCCGGTGTGCAACCCGTACCTCGCGTTCGCGGCGATGCTGATGGCCGGCCTGGACGGCGTGCAGAACAAGATCCACCCCGGCGACGCCATCGACAAGAACCTGTACGACCTGCCGCCGGACGAACTCGCCGCCGTGCCGACCGTGTGCGGCTCCCTGCGCGAAGCCCTCGGCCACCTGGACGCCGGCCGCGACTTCCTGAAGAAGGGCGACGTCTTCACCGACGACCTGATCGACAGCTACATCGAGCTCAAGTGGGAAGAGGTGTACAACTTCGAGCACACCCCGCACCCGGTCGAGTTCCAGATGTACTATTCTTCCTGATCAGGTCTCTCTCGTAACCGCTTGTTGGACCCCTGTCGCACTCGGCGGCAGGGGGGCGGCGGCGACCGCCGGGCGGCGCGCTCCGCCCGGCGCCGTCTTCAGGCGGCTATGCGGCCTGAGGCTCCGCCCACAACGGCCCGTGCCAGGAAGGCCCGATTGACCGGGCTGTGCGGCTTGAGGGCCAACCGTTCATGGGCGAGGGCTTCGGCCAGGTCGCCTAGCCCCCCGCGCAACGCTGCCTCGGTGAGCGTCCAGTCGATGATGTCGCGCTGAGCGTGGCTGCCACCGAACCCGTTGGCGATGAACCGCGCCGGATGCAGCCGGGACACGGCGCACTGGTAGTCGCCGCGCCAGAACGCGGCGAACCCCTCGACCAGCGGCAGGCCGATCCGCCGGGCCCACACCACCGGCTCGGCATCGTCCGCTGAGCCCGCCCGCCAAGCTGTCAGGATCCGTTCCACCTCGCTGTGCCGACCGGCGCCGAGATAGGCGAGGGCGCCGTGCCAGTCGTTGAATGGGTACAACCGGCCGTCGGCATGCCGGTCCCAGGTCTCGGCGAGTTCCCGCCAGCGGTCGCCGACGTCGCAGCCGGCGAGGTGCAGCCGCCACAACAACGCCGTCGCATCGATCAGATCGAGCACGACCGCGCTGCGGTCCTTGCGGATGGGGCCGTCATAGAGCGCCAATACTTGCTCGACCTGTCCGAGGTCGAGCCGATAAAGGGCCAAGTGCCACCAGGAGTGGACCTTGAAGAAGTTGTCTTCCCCGGACCACGAGGGTTCGCGCATTTCCATCCAGCGGATCCCGTCATCCGTCCGCCCCTGCATTTCCATGACGTGCGCGACGGCGTGGTGCGCCCAGCAGTCGAGCAGCTGCTGTTCGACGGCTCGCCGCCCGGTCTCCTCGGCACGGGCGTAGTCGCCGGTTTCCTCCAGGCCGAAGGCATACATGCCGAGCACGATCGGGTAGCCCGGCACCTCCGCGGACCATTTCGGCAGGACGCGGGCGATCCGGTCGCGCAGGTTGCGGGAATTGGCCCGATAGAAATCCATCAGGTGCCCCGACTGCAGCGCCACCAGATCGCGCGGAAACCGCGCGTTGTGGTGATCGAGGGCCACCGCCGCGGCGGTCCACCTGCCGCCGAGCACCCGTTCGAGCGCTGCAATGTGCGAGGCCTCCCGGTCGTCGCAGGCCATGCCCCTGACCCGGTCGACGATCGACCGGGCCTCGGCCGCCGCCTCCGGCTCGGTCGCCAAGGCGAGCATGTGTGCCTTCAGGATGTGGGCCATGGCGAACTCCGGCGCCTCGGCGATCGCCTCGTCGACCAGGGCGACGGGATCGCCACGATAGATGTTGAAGGCCTCGACGGCCCGGTCGAACAGCGCCACGCTTCTGGTGGTGGCACCGGTGAGCCTGTTTCCCTGCCGATCGGCGAACATGGTTCGACCTCCTTCTGTCTTCGCGGCGATGCGCGGTTCCAGTGCTTCCTTTCAGGACGAGAGCAATCGTCGCGTTTTCCGCCAGTCTTGAATGTGACTTATTATAAGGACCCTGAACAAACCCGGATAGGACCGGTCTGCCGGATGTGTCGACCGATCTGCCGGTTTGCCGGGAAGGGAGCGGGCGGCTTGGACGCGCTGGCGGCGGACCTTTCTCCAGACGTTCGCCGGCGAATGCCGGGGATCTTCCGGAATAAGCGGGTGACGACGGCGCCGTATCCGCCCAGTTCACCCGCCGCTTCGGCCGCGGGACCCGGCTCCCGCCTCTCGGCGGAAGCCGGGTCGCATGCTCAGACGATGAACGGCACGATGATCAGGGAGACGATGGACATCAGCTTGATCAGAATGTTCATCGCCGGGCCAGATGTGTCCTTGAACGGATCGCCGACGGTGTCGCCGATGACGGCCGCTGCGTGGGCGTCGCTGCCCTTTTTCTCGCCGGGAATCTCGCCGCCTTCGATGAACTTTTTGGCGTTGTCCCAGGCGCCGCCGGCATTGGCCATGAACAGGGCTAGAACAACGCCGACGAGAAGCGATCCCATCAGCATGCCACCCAGCGCCGTCGGGCCGATGAAGAAGCCGACGATGACCGGCGCGGTGACGGCCATGATGCCGGGAGCAACCATCTCGCGCAGCGCGGCATTGGTCGAAATCGCGACGCAGCGCGCCGTGTCGGGTTTGCCCATACCCTGCAGCAGGCCCGGGATTTCCCGGAACTGACGGCGGATCTCCGTGACCATCTCGGACGCCGCCTTACCCACCGAACTCATCGTCATCGACGCCGCCAGCACGACGACGATGGCGCCCAGGAACGCGCCGACGACGACACGCGGGTCCGTGATGTCCATGACGATCGGCACGTCGGAGAAAAGCTGGACGTTCTGCTTGAAGGCGACGAACAGCGCGAGAGCGGTCAGCGCCGCCGAGCCGATGGCGAAGCCCTTGCCGGTGGCGGCCGTGGTGTTGCCGATGGCGTCGAGGCCGTCGGTGATCTTGCGCACATCCTCCGGCAGTTGCGCCATCTCGGCGATGCCGCCGGCGTTGTCGGAGACCGGGCCCGAGGCGTCGAGCGTCATCGTCATGCCGGCGGTCGCCAGCATGCCGACGGCGGCAATGGCGATGCCGTAGAGGCCCGCGGTCTCGAAGGCCACGAGGATGGCGGCGGCGATCAGCAGCAAAGGCACCGCGCAGGATTCGAAGCCCACGGCCACGCCGGTGATGATGTTGGTCGCAGCGCCCGTCTTGGAGGCGTCGACGATGCGCAATACGGGCTTCGACCCAGTGTAGTAGGAGGTGATGCGACCGATCATTACGCCGGCGATGTTGCCGGACAAGATCGCGAAGAAGATGCCCCATCCGTAGCCGAAGCTGGTGAGTATCAGGAGGGTCAGGACGATGAAAATCGCGGCCGTGGTGATGTCGGCAATGGCCAGTGACCTCGCCGGTCCCACGCCTTTCAGCAGGCGCAACCCGAAGATGCCGGCCAACGACGCCGCCAATCCGGCGGCCGCCAGCAGGAGAGGCAGGGCCATCAACATGATCTTGGCGGCGACGACTTCGCCGCCCGGTGCGACGGCGATGTCGATCGCCGAAGCCATGTCGAGCAGGCGGGCCGGAATCATCCCGTGGAACAGCGACAGCAGCTCGGGCTGGGTCAGGGTCACGCCGATGGTCATCGCCGCCACCATCGCGCCGACGTAGGACTCGTAGATGTCGGCGCCCAAGCCGGCCACATCGCCGACGTTGTCGCCGACGTTGTCGGCGATCACGCCCGGATTGCGGGGATCGTCCTCGGGGATGCCGGCCTCGACCTTGCCCACCAGGTCGGAGCCTACGTCGGCCGCCTTGGTGAAGATACCGCCGCCGACCCGCGCGAACAGCGCGATCGACGAGGCTCCCATGGAAAAGCCCCAGATGATGTTGACGTCCTCGGCGGAGCCGAAGAACCAGAACAGGACACCGAGACCGAGCAGGCCGAAGGAAGCGACCGCGAGGCCCATCACCGCACCGCCGTTGAAGGCCACGTTGAGTGCCGCACGCTCGCCGCTGTACAGCGCCGCCGCCGTTGTCCGGACGTTGGCTCTGGTCGCCGCCTTCATGCCGACGAAGCCGGCGAGAGCAGACGTCGTAGCGCCGAAGATGAACGCTGCACTCATTCGGAGGTCGTACTGAAACGAGAGCAGTATCGCGACAAAGACCATGAAGATCGCAATTCTGATGTACTGCTCGCGCAGGTAGGTCATGGCGCCGAGGTGAATTTCGCCGGCGATATCCTGCATCTTGTCGGTACCGGCCGGCTGACGCGAGACACTCATGAAAAGTACCGTCGCCGCCAGCAGTCCGCAGACTGCCGCGGCCAACGCCACGACACCGGTGTTAATGCCAAAATCCATTTTTCAATCTCCCTCCGACTGTCTCCTGACGGCACGGCAGCATTCACGGTGCCTCCCGTGAGCCAACTTCCTCTCCGAATGATGCGCCAAGCCGCCGTCGATGGAGGCACGCCGCCTTTGCCACGTTCCTTGCGCTCGGCGCCACCCTCGAACCGACGACCGACAAGATGCTGATCCCACCAGGTACGACGTGATGAGGCTCTTGTCCAAAGCCACTGCTGGTGGATAATCGACCAGGCTCTTATAGCGATGCACGTTTTAAAGGGAATTTTTCGCGCCGTCCATCGCCTGACCGATACGACTTACGCATGAGGGACAATCTGGAACGCACGTATAACGCGAGAATGCTCTAGAGGAATCGCCTTCGCCGTTGGCTCATCAAAGGTGTGAGGTCACCGGACCTGCGAGGTCTAGGTACTGTTTCAGAACTACAGAGCGGGAGTACGCAAAGATGTTATGCCAGCAATACATGGTCAGGACCGGGGTGGCGCAGTCGACCATTCTGGATACCGCCACGCTCGGCGAGGCGCTGGCGCGCATGATCAAACAGCACATGCAGCAGCTCATCCTGGTGAACGCCAGCGGCGAGTTCGCGGGTGAGATCACCACCTTCACCCTGGCCAAACTCCTGTTGCCGGCAGGCCTTGAGCACCCGCAGACGGCAGAGGAAGCGGGCGCTGAAACGGTCACGGACGTCGACGAGCGGATCATGCCCCACCTCGGTCGGCGCGTGTCCGACTTCGCCGGGCACGACCTGCCGGTCATGCGGCCGGATACGCCGCTGACGGAAGCGGTCGGGCTGCTGGCGCGAGGGCGGCTGCGCCTGCCAGTGGTCGATCCCGAAACCAACAAGCTCGTCGGCGTGATCTCCCCGCTCACCGTGCTCCGCCGTTACCAGTTCTGAGACGGGCGGCCGGCGGGGTTGCGGTCGCGGGGCCGGCGATCGGCATCGGCTCCGACGGCACGGCCACCCAATTCGCCGGGTGCGGGCGCGGGGGAAACCCGTGGCGGTGCAGGCGATCGCCCCGCAGGGACGCGGGCGGCGCCTGCATCCCTGCGTCGACCTCAGTATTTCGGTGTGAGCTTTGCAACCCAAACGTCAGGGCCGTAACGACGACCGATCAAGGGGCCACCGCAAGTGATGCGGCGTATAACCGTAACAACTCGGACTATACTTTACGCCACGCCAGAGACGCGCGCAATCGAGCATATGTCTTCCGCTATATTTCTACTGGCCGAGCGTAGGGTCGTGTCGAGCAGAGCGAAACGCAGCATCCCGGCGACCACGACATGCACCGCGGCGCACCGTGGCGTGGACTTCGCCCACGCTGCGCCTGCGGGACACCGCGCGGAGCGCGCCCCCCGGCGGCCGCGATTATCCAGAGGAGGTCAGCGTCAGCGTTCTTTCGGTGGCTGCCGTAGGCGATCCGGATGATGGAGACGCCAGGGAAACCAGGTAGCGCTGCAGGGCGGCCACCGGCAACGCGGGCGAGAACAGCCACCCTTGCCCGAAGCGGACGCCGCGGCGGAGCAGGTAGGTGCGTTCCTCGTCCCGTTCGATGCCTTCGGCGGTGACGTCGAGCCCCAGTTTGTGCGCCAACTCGATCAGACCGTCGAGAACCATGGTGCGCCGCTCGTCTCGGCCGATGGCGTGCACGAAGGACTTGTCGATCTTCAGGAATCGCACATCGAGGGCGACGATGCTGTCGAGCGAGGAAAAGCCGACGCCGAAGTCGTCGAGCGCGAACTCCACACCGTGGCCGCGGATCTGCGCGACGGCGCTCTGATAGCCGGCGGTCTGGCTTTCGACCAATGCGTTCTCGGTGATCTCCAGGACCAGGCGGTCGGCCGGGAACGGGCTCTTGGCGATGCTGCCGACGAGCTGGGCAGCCGCACCGCCACCGAGCTGTGACGGCGCCACGTTGACGGCCACGGTGAGCGGAATTCCCTCGCACGCCGTGCCGTGCATCTCGGTGGCGATGCGGCCGAGCAGCCACTCCGTCAACTCCGGCAGGAAGCCGGTTTTCTCGGCCACGGGGATAAAGACGTCAGGGCGCACCAGGCCATGCCTCGGATGCCGCCACCGGAGCAGCGCCTCGACGCCGTGACATCGCCCGGTGGCGAGTTCCACGATCGGCTGATAGTGAACCAGGAACTCTCCGCGCCGCAGTCCGAGGCCGAGTTCGTGATGCAGCCCACGTCGCCTGCGCCAGCCGCGCAGCAGGATGAGCGCCACCCCGAGATTGCAAATGGCCGCGATGGGCGCGGCAACGACCAATTGACTCCACCACCCCCGCAGGACCGAAGCCCGAGGGATTTCCGCAACGAAGGTGATGTGCCCGAGGTTGCTGCGCCGGACGATGCGCAAAGCGTCGGAGGTGGCGTCGGCGACCAGCAGGTTGTCTTGAAACGGTGCCGGACCCAGCTTCGCCAGAAGCCCGCCCTTCGCATCGACGAAGGCGGCCCAGCCACCCGCTTCCACTCCTATGACGGCGAGGTCGTCGAGCAGAATCGCCGGGTCGATCAGCAGGTTGACTTCCCCCTCGCCCCTCGTCGGCAGCGCGAGGACGATCGAGCGTTCACCCATCAACTCGGTCTTGAACAAGCCGACCAGTTGTAGTTGACGAATGCGGGGGTCGGAACGTCGCGCCGCCGCGATCGGGATCGGCGGCACGACCGGTCCGAAATTCGTGACGACCAGCGTTCCACGGTCGTCGACGATGCCGATCTCGCGAAAACGGGGATCGATGTACTCGGCGCGGGCGAGCGTTATGACTGTCTCGGTGCTCGGGCTCAGGTCGGTGTCGAGGACGATCCGGCCGAGAATCCGATCCGCATCGTCGATCATTTCTTCGGCGCCGTGCATGGCGACCGCCGCGAGCCGGTCGAGGGACCGGTTCGCCGTATCGACGGCATGTCCGTATGTCAGGATCAAAAACATCAAGACCGGAGCGAGCGAAAGCGCGATCACGGTGGCGACCGCGAAATCGTCGTGACGCCGTTCGGTGTGCATGGTCCTGACCCCCGAGATGCGAAGACGTTCGCCTCGGCGGCCGGAGCGCGCGCGAGGCAAGCCGTCCATCAGAGGCGCTGGAGTACGACCGCCTGCGCCGACCCCTCATGATAGCAGCACCGCCATCGTCGGATTGGACAAAGTCGATTCTCGAGCATGCGTGCTTCGGCAATCGATCGGAGCGACCGCGCTTTTGCACTGCGCGACGCACTCATGGTACACCCTGCAAGGGCACGTTGGGTCTCGGGGCGGTTCCAGGGCCTCGACCTGCGGCCGGTCGATCGTCGGCACGCAGCCTTCGGAGGGGGATGACGCCCGTGCTTACTCTCCTGCTGCGGCTGAGCGGAGCGATCGACGCGCTCAACGCGCGCGTCGGACGTGCGGCGTCCTCGCTGGTGCTGGTGGCGGTGCTGATCAGTGCCGGCAATGCGCTCATTCGCTACGTGTTCGATGCGAGTTCGAACGCGTGGCTGGAGGTGCAGTGGTATCTGTTCTCGGCGGTGTTCCTGCTGTGTGCCGGCTACACGCTGCTGCAGGGCGAACACATCCGCATCGACATCGTCTTCGATCGACTGCCGCCACGAACGCGGGCCTGGGTGGATATCGCCGGCACCGTCGTGTTCCTGCTGCCGGTCAGCCTGCTGCTGATGGTCCTGTCCTGGCCCGGCTTGGTCGAATCCATCGTCCGCGGCGAAGTCTCCGGTGACGCGGGCGGGCTGGTGCGCTGGCCGGCGCGGATGCTCATGCCTGTGGGCTTTTTGCTGCTGAGCCTGCAGGGGGCCTCCGAGATCATCAAGCGGGCCGCCTTCCTGAAGGGCCGCATCGCCGACCCGTCTGGGACGCGCACGGCGCCGCTCCCCGCCGGCGATCGCGACTGATGGCGACCTTCGTCGTCCAGGAGATGGCGCCGCTGATGTTCGCGGCACTGGTCGGCTTCCTGCTGATCGGCTACCCGGTCGCCTTCTCGCTGGGGGCGGTCGGCCTCGCCTTCGGGCTGCTGGGCATCGAACTCGACCTGCTGCGTCCCGAGTTGTTCCAGGCGTTTCCGGAGCGCGTGTTCGGCATCATGCGCAACGACACGCTGCTGGCGATCCCGTTCTTCACCTTCATGGGGTTGATCCTGGAACGCAGCGGCATGGCCGAGGATCTGCTCGACACCATCGGCCAGCTGTTCGGCCCGCTGCGCGGCGGGCTCGCCTACGCGGTGATCTTCGTCGGCGCCCTGCTGGCGGCGACCACCGGCGTCGTCGCCGCCTCGGTGATCTCGATGGGGTTGATCTCGCTGCCGATCATGCTGCGCTGGGGCTACGATCGCAGGCTGGCATCGGGCGTCATCGCCGCATCGGGCACGCTGGCGCAGATCATCCCGCCGTCGCTGGTGCTGATCGTCATGGCCGACCAGCTCGGCCGGTCGGTCGGCGAGATGTACGAAGGCGCCATCGTTCCGGGGCTGCTGCTGACCGGGCTTTATGTCGGCTGGGTGCTGGCGCTCACCCTCTTCGGCCCGGCGCTGGCCCCGGCCTTGCCCGCGGAGGCCCGGACGCTGCGCGGCCGGAGGCTCCTGCGCCGCGTCCTCGTTTCGCTGATCCCGCCGCTGCTGCTGATCTTTCTCGTGCTCGGAACGATCTTCCTCGGCGTCGCCACGCCGACCGAGGGCGGGGCGATGGGAGCCACGGGCGCGCTGCTGCTGGCGCTCGTCAAGCGGCGGCTGGACTGGAGCCTGCTGCGCCAGGCGATGGACAAGACGGCGAAGCTGACCTCCTTCGTCGTCTTCATCCTGATCGGCTCGACGATGTTCAGCCTCGTTTTTCGCGCCGTCGACGGCGATCTGTGGGTCGAGCGACTGCTGATCGACCTGCCGGGCGGGCGGCTGGGTTTTCTCATCGTCGTCAACATCCTGGTCTTCGTGCTGGCGTTCTTCCTCGATTTCTTCGAACTCGCGTTCATCGTCGTGCCGCTGCTGGCCCCGGTCGCGGAAAAGCTGGGGATCGATCCTGTCTGGTTCGGCGTGCTGCTCGCGGTCAACATGCAGACTTCGTTCATGCATCCGCCGTTCGGCTTCGCGCTGTTCTACCTCCGCAGCGTGGCGCCGGCGGGGGAATACGTCGACCGGGTCACCGGCCGCGTGGTGCGCGGCGTCTCGACCGGGCAAATCTACATGGGCGTCGTTCCCTTCGTGTGCATTCAGCTCGTCGTGGTCGCCCTGGTCATCGCCTTCCCGGTCCTGGTCGGGAATCACCAAAACGTGACCAACCCGGGAGGCGCCGAGATTCTCCTGCCGGCGGGTGAAACCCCGGACGAACCGCCACCCGTTCAGTTCCGCTGACCGCTTGAATGCAAGGCGATTGCAGGTTTCGAAGCGGGCGCCGCAGACGAATGTGGTATGATGTTGTCGTGGGGTGCTGGTCTGGGGGGAAGAAGTCCGACTTTCCCGACGGCCGAGTTCGCGTTATAAGAGGAACGACGGGGTTTCGTGGACGCGTGATGGAGTATATCGCCTGGTGAAGTCACCACTGGCGGATCGGCTTCCCTGTCCGGGCTACCGAAGGCAAAACTCGCGCGAATGCTTTCGCGCACCGGCGACAGTGTAATCAATTCGTAACATGGGTAGGTGAGACGATGCCGATATTCGAGAACGCCACCACGCGTACGAACCTATCTTCCAGCGGAATGAACTGGTCGGCGACGTGGGGTGACATCGATTCCGATGGCTTGCCCGATATTTGGATAAGCCACCACAATCCGCATGGGTTCGTGCCGACCGAATACGACATGTCGGTCTTTCAATTGAAGAACGGGAAGTTCACCGAGGTCACCACCAGTCTGCCGAGAGTGCTCAAGGATTATCACGGCACGACCTGGGGCGACTTCGACAACGACGGGGACAAGGACGTCGCACAGACCACGGGCGGTGGCAGGGTCGGCGGCATCACGCTGTTCCGCAACGACAGCACCGCGACGACTGTCGCCTTTACAGATGTCAGCGCCGCCGTCGGGTTGGCGGAGACCAGCAACGCGCCGGGGCGGAACAGTGCGTGGCTGGACTACGACAGCGACGGCCTGCTGGACATCTACCTGGGTGCGACCCGGATCTCGACAGGCGGCATCAACGGGCGACCGTCGACGATCTACAAGCAGGAAACGCCGGGCAATTTCGTCGACGCGAATTCCGTCACGGGTCTCTCTCAGGATGGGCTCAGTCCCTACCTCGCGGACGTGACCGGAGACGGGTCGCCGGAGCTCATCGTCACCAGCTACGGCCGGATCGTGGCGATCTACAAGACCCAGGATAACGGCACGCCCATTCTGCCTTGGCAGGACATCAAAGGCACCTGGCTCAAAGACCTGACGATCCCGAAATTCGAGGACTTGGCCATCGCCGACTTCAACAACGACCTGCGCTCGGACATTTTCATCTCCCGGCGCGGCTTCGATCACGAGGTGATCCCGAGCGGCCCGAACTCGCTCCGCTCCTACATCGCCGCCGTGCCGCCCGGCGAAGAATATGGATTCACGTTCAACACGGCGGGAAACCCGACCTTCACGTTCTCCAGAAGGGACGAGTCGATCGACTACGACATGATCCGTGTGGGTGCCTCCGGCCGGAATCCGATCACCAACCTGAACAACACCACGTTCCAGTTGTCGCCGACGGCCGACGCCGGAATCATCGATCACAACCAGACGACCCCCGGCGTCTACATCGGCTTCCAGAACGGGGCGTGGCATTACGAGGTGGTCGGCACCGCGAAGGCTTCACGCGGCGTTACCGTGACCTCCACGGCGCCCATCACCAATCTGCAGACCCAGGGCTTCCCGCTGCGGTCGGTTCCGGAAGACAGCCAGCTGCTGATCAACACCGGCACGCACTTCGAAGATCGCAGCGTCGCATCGGGCATCGCGGCGATGACGATCGCCGGGCAATACGCCACCACCGGCGACTTCGACAACGACGGCCGCGTCGATATCTACGTCGACCAGACCGGGCCCGCCGGCAACCGCGGCAACGTTGTCCTGCGCAACACCGGCAACGCGGTATTCGTCAACACCGGCTCGAACGGTGCGGCAGGCCCGATACCAGCCGGCCTCGGCGGGCCGGTGGCGGCGGCGGACTACGATCAGGACGGCTTCCTCGACATCCTGTCGACCAACGGGGCAGGCGAACCGCCGTTCATCTCGCTCAATGAGGACGGTCCGCTCCGCCTGTTCCACAACCGCAGTGAGGCCAACGGCAACGGCAACAACTGGCTGCAGGTCGTGCTGCACGGCACCGACTCGAACGCCGACGGCCTCGGCGCGAAAGTCATCGCCGTCTCGGGCTTCCTCCGGCAGATGCGGGAGGCGTTGAACGGCCAGCACAGTGCCGGCCAGGACTCGTCCGTGCTCCACTTCGGCCTCGCCGGCCGGACCAAGGTCGACACTCTGGAAGTGCGCTGGCCCAGCGGCAACGTCGACCGCCTGACCAACGTGCCGGTCAACCAGATACGGGAAATCACCGAAGGTGAGGCCCCGGCCGCCCCTGGTCAGCAGAGCTCGCTCGATGACACGATGGACCCATCCTCGACGGCCGACGACGTGGCGACACTCGGGACCGCTGCGCTGGCCGTGGACGAGGACGGTGGTTCGGCCGCTCCTGTGGACGACATCTCGATGCTCATGCTGATGCAGGCAGCGGCGGAGCCTTCGGAGACGACGCCGACTGCGATCGACGGACCGTCCCCGGACGGCCTCGTGGATGCGCTGTCCTGGGCGGACGCACCCGCTTTCGTCGAAGGCTACGAGAACGTGGCGGCAGGCGGGGGTGACTCCCTGCTCGTCTGAGCAGCGGCACCCCGGGACCTTTGTCCGGAGGGCGGCGGCGGGCGTGATCGCCTCGCCGCCGCCTCATGGGCTCGCGCCGTTCTCCCCGAGAGGCGGCAGCGGCGCGCGGACCCACCCCTGGAAGGTCTCGAGGATCCAGCGCAGGAAGCCGGGAAACAGCACGGACGCCGGATTGACCGACACGTCGGGTTCGGCCAGCGGCCCGGACACACTGTAGCTGGCCGAGAACACCCCGCCCCCCTTCACGCCGCCCGTCATGATGTTTCCCACCAGCGGCAGCCGCCCGAGCGCGCTGTTGATCGCGTAGAACGGCACCAGCCGGCCGCGCAGGTCGATCATCTCGGCGCGGGTGTCGACGGAACCTGATGCGGTCAACCCCAGGGCCGCGCCGAACGCGCGGCCGCCATCGATGTTCAGCAAGCCGTCCCGCAGGCGGAACGGGATGTCGAGCCGGGAGAAGGCGATGCCGCGTCCGGTGAGCGTATCGCGGATGCCGGTCAGCGCCAGCACGTTGAGCAGCCGCGCCAGCACCGGGGTGTTGATGACGTGGAAATCTTCGACATGCAGGCGCCCGGCCAGGGGACTCGCGGGGTCGGCGTCGTCGAAGCGCCCGGAGGCCTCCAGGCGGCCGCCGATCATATCCGAGTAGAGGTTGAACGCGCGCAGCGCAGCACCGGCGTTGCCCGCGGTCAGCGTCAGCGAGCGCGCACGGTCCGCCTCCGGCGCAATCGCCATCTCCAGTCGGCTGCCGTCGGCGAGAGCGCCTTGCAACTGCACCACCGGCCACGTCTTGTCGCGATGCACCACCGTGGCCTGGAGGCGCTGGATCGGCTCCATGTCGCCCAGCCACAGGGTCTCGAGGTCCGCCGCCAGCGTCACGTCGGGCAGCTTCGGCGACGCTTTGGCGCTCGCCCCGCCGTCCTTGCCGGCGGCGGCGATCATCGGGCCGAGATCCAGGCCGAGCCCGCCTATGGTCAGGTCCCAGCTTCCATCCGCCAGCAGGGCGAGCGTTCCGGAAAGGTTGGTCCGCCCGGTGATCAGCCGGCCCAGGTCGATCCGCTCGAGCCGCCCGTCCGTCCGCATGCGAAGCGATCCGCGGGCATCGAGGCCCGCCGACAGGACCGAAGCCAGGGGAACCCCGGCAAAGCCGGAGGCATCGGTGTCGATCTCGGCCTCGATCGTTCCCGCCGCGCCCGAAGGCTTGTGCCAGCCGATCTCGGGAATGGCCAGCTCCGCGCGTGCCACGTTCAGGGCAGCGTCGATGCGGCCACGCCCATCGGCACCGATCAGGACGCCGACATCGCCGTCGAACCTGCCGCCGATCAGATAGGGGCCGAAGTCGAAGATTTCCTCCAAGCCGCGACGGACGCGCTCGGCCGGCACGCCGACAGCGGTGAACGACGCGCGGGTCTGCGGATCGGCGTCCGCACCGAACGCCTGCGTCCACTCCATATCGCCGGGAACGCCGGCCACGGTGAGCCGCCCGGTTGCACGCAACGCGTCGATGTCGATGTCGAGCTGCACCTGCCCGTTCGTCACGTCGACGCCGGGAGCGACCTGCCGCAGCCCGAGGTCGCGCAGCCTGACGCTGGCTTCGATCTCCATCTGCTCCTCCTTCAGGTCGTCGAGCAGCGGAAAGATCATCCGCAGCCGGGCCTCGGTCTCGCCGGACGCCTGTTCCGGCGCGACGCCGATCTTCGCGCCATACTCCAGCGGAGGACTGGAGATCAGCACCATCGCCGCCTGCACCGGCCCGACGATGGCGAGGTCGATGTCGATGAAGGCGGGGTCGCGCTCCAGGTCGGGGAAGACGATCGTCCCGCCGCGCACGGTCATGCCCGCGGCTTGGCCGCCGGCGAGCGCGATCCGCATCGTCCGCAGGTCGATCGTCACCGAACCGCTGGCGTCGCGGACCGGCGGCATCGGCGGCAGGTAGTCGACGGTGAGGCGCTGGACGTCGAAGCGTGCGTCCAGCGACGTCGGCTCGATCCCGCCGTTCCTGGGCGCGAACGTCAGCCGGGCCGTCACCTCCGGCACGATCCCGTCGCGCAGGCGCTCCGTGCACCACTCCTGCGCACCCGGCGCGGCGGAAGCCGGCCAGTAGCGGCGGAAATCATCGACCCGCACGTCGCGGCCGGTGACCACGAGCGTGCCCGAGGGTGCCGCCGGAACGTCGGTCGCGTCGATCTGCAGCGCCGCCTTCAGGCCATCGAGATCGACCGTCGCCTGCGGGATGGAGAGCTTGCCGCCGACCAGACCGCCCTCGGCTGTGATCCGCGCCAGCGGAAAGCGATGATCGACCGGCGCCGGCAGGTAGAGCCCCGTCCCCGGGGCGAAGGCGATGTCGGCGGTCTCGACCGTGATCGCGTCTCCCGCCGCGGCCCAGCCGGCGCGGAGCGCCAGGCTTCGCACCGCGAGGCGTTGCGCGGCGCCCTTCAGCCCCGCGGCTTGCGCCTGTGCCTCGGTCAGTTCCAGCGCACCGTCACCGCCGGTGATGTCGGCGCTCGCCTGCCGCACCTCGCCGCCCGGCCCGACGTCGGCGTCGACCCGGCCCTGCAGCGGCAAATCGATCGCCGCGAGCGGCGCCAGTTCCAGGGCGGCGTGCGCGAAGGCGGCGGGGCGGAGGCCGGAAACCCCCAGGCTCACCGCCAAGCCGTCGTCGGCTGCGGACGGCGCGAGCGCGATCGTCGCGTCGGCGGACGCCTCGCCCTGCGACAGCGTCAGCGCGGCGTCGCCGGTCAGCCGATCGGTCGCATCGCGGGCGAATCCGGCCCGGTGGACAGCCACCCGCCAGTCGGCGCCGACCGGCGGATGCAGCCGGACCGTCACGTCCGCGACATCGGCCTCCAGGAGAAAGCTGAGCGGGCGGGCGACATCCGCCGGGCCGCGCAGTCCGCGCAACACACCTTCGATGCCACCATCGCCGTCATCCGACGCGGCGGGAGCAGCCCCCACCTCGCCCGCGTCGATCGTGAACTCACCGTCCCGCGCGGAGACGGACACCGGCGCGATCACGCCGTGCGCCAGCGCGCGCGGGCTGAAGGCGACCGAGAGGTCGGCGATTCGCGCGACCGTCGCCCCGTCGCCGTCGGTAGCCTGCAGATCCGCCAACTGCAGCAGCAACCCGCGCTGCCAGTCCCGCCACAGGAGCCCGACATCGCCGATCCGCAGTTGCCAGGGCGTCACGCCCTCGAGCGCGCCGCCGATCGACGGTGCCAGAAAACCCAGCGAAACGGGCCCTGCCGACAGGCGAGCCGCCACCAACGCCAGCACCACGACGAGGATCATCACCCCGCCCGCGACGACGCCGACAACGGTATGCACCACACGTCCCATTCAGCGTTATTCCTGTCGCGGTTGGAAGTTGGCGACGGAGCTGCCGCCGGCGGCTGATCCCGTCAGTGTGCGTGAAAGCGAATACGTTGAAAACGAGCAACAGCGCCATGTTCTTTGCCGGGTGCGCCCCGCCGATGCCGGCCGATCCACAGGCGGTGCGACACGGGATCGAGCGTTGGCGTGCCGCCGTCGGCGCCGCCGGCGATCCGGACGCGCTTTCGGCCGCCGACCGGCTGTTGGCCGATGTGGAGATCGGCGGGCTGCTGGCGGCGGTGTTCGGCAACAGCCCGTTCCTCGCCCTGATGCTGGAGCTGGAGCCGGTCTGGGCGATCGGCCTGATGCAGGACGGTCCGGACGCCGCACTGCAGCGGATTCTCGGTGATGTCGACGTGGCGAAGGCGCGTGGGCTGGCCGGCGAGGATCCCGGTGCTGCACTGCGCCGGGGCAAGCGCCGGCTGGCGCTGGCGACCGCGCTCGCGGACATCGCCGGTGTCTGGGCACTGGAGGCGGTCACCGGTGCGCTGACCCGATACGCCGAGGCGGCGCTGGACGCGGCGCTGGCGTTCCTGCTGACCGATGCGGCGAAACGCGGCGTGATCGCGCCTTCGAACGGGGCCGACCCGATCGAGCGCTGCGGCCTGATCGTCCTCGGCATGGGCAAGCTGGGCGCAGGCGAGCTGAACTACTCCAGCGACATCGACCTAGTCGTTCTCTACGACCCCGAGCGGCTGCGCACGCCCACCCCCGAGGCGCGAGCGCGCGAGGCGGTGCGGCTGGTGCGCGGCCTGGTCCGGCTGATGGCCGACCGTACGCGCGAGGGCTACGTGTTCCGCACCGACCTGCGGCTGCGGCCGGACCCGGGAGCGACCGCGGTGGCGATCTCGGTGATCGCCGCCGAGGAATACTACGAGACGCTCGGCCAGAACTGGGAGCGGGCGGCCTTCATCAAGGCGCGGCCGGTGGCGGGCGATCGCGAGGCCGGCGCGGCTTTCCTGCGCTGGCTGCGGCCGTTCATCTGGCGCAAGCACCTGGACTTCGCGGCGATCCAGGACATTCATTCGATCAAGCGGCAGATCAACGCGCACCGCGGCGGCGCCCGGATCGCGCTGGCCGGTCACAACGTCAAGCTCGGCCGCGGCGGCATCCGCGAGATCGAGTTCTTCGCACAGACGCAGCAGCTGATCTGGGGCGGCCGAATCCCCTCGGTCCGCCAGATCGCCACCGTCGACGCGCTCATGGCCCTGGCGCGTGCCGGAAAGATCGACCCGGCGACGGCCGACGATCTGTCCCAGTGCTACCGCTTCCTGCGCCGCGTCGAGCACCGGCTGCAGATGATCGACGACGCTCAAACCCACTCGCTGCCGGAGGAACCCGACAGGCTGGCGGCGCTGGCGATCTTCCTCGGCTACGCAAACACCGCCTCTTTCGGGGAGGAGATGCTGGCGACGCTGCGGCGGGTCGAGGGTCACTACGCGCTGCTGTTCGAGGATGCGCCGGCGCTGGCGCTCGCGGACGACCTCGGCGGCAACCTGGTGTTCACCGGCGCGGAAGCGGATCCGGACACGCTGGCGACGCTGGAGCGGCTCGGCTTCGGCAACGCGCAGGCGGTGGATACGGCGGTGCGCGGCTGGCACCACGGCCGCTGCCGGGCTATGCGCAGCGTCCGCGCGCGCGAACTGCTCACCGAATTGATGCCGCACCTGCTGAAGGCGCTGGCGGCGAAGCCGGACGCGGACGCGGCGTTCCTCGCCTTCGACCGTTTCCTCGTCGGCCTGCCGGCGGGCGTGCAGCTCTTCGCCATGTTCCACGCCAACCCACAGTTGCTGGGACTCGTCACCGACATCCTCGGCGTGGCGCCGGCGCTGGCCGACCACCTGGCCCGCCGGCCGTCGGTGCTGGAGAGCGTACTCTCCGCGCCCGACTTCTTCCTGCCGCCGCCGCCGCTGGCGGCTCTATCCGCCGAACTCGATGAAGCGCTCGGCCACGCCCGCGACGCCGAGGACCGGCTCGACGTCGCCCGGCGCTGGGCCAACGACCGCCGCTTCCAGGTTGGCGTGCAGTCGCTGAAGGACCTGATCGACACGCGCACGGCGACGGAAGCGTGGTCGCGGGTGGCGGAGGCCTCTCTCATCGGCCTGTTGCCGTGGGTCGAAGACGAGTTCGCGGAGACGCACGGGCGGATCGAAGGCTGCGGCATCGCCGTCATCGGCATGGGCAAGCTGGGCGGCCGGGAGATGACCGTCACCTCCGATCTGGACCTGATCTTCGTCTACGCCAGCCCGCCCGACGGCGCCGTCTCCGACGGACGCCGGCCGCTGGCGGCGCCGCAATACTTCGCGCGCCTGAGCCAGCGGCTGATCGCCGCGCTGACCGCGCCCACATCGGAAGGCCGTCTGTACGAAGTGGACATGCGGCTGCGCCCCTCCGGCAAGGCCGGGCCAATCGCCGTCAGCACGTCCGCCTTCGCCCGCTACCAGCGGCAGGACGCCTGGGTCTGGGAGCAGATGGCGCTGACCCGCGCCCGCGTGGTCGCCGGCCCGCCCGCGCTCGTCCGGGAGATCGAGGGGCTGATCCGCTCGGTGCTGACGCGGCCGCGCAACGGCAGCGCGCTGGTGATCGAGGTCGCCGAGATGCGGGCGAAGATGGCCGAGGAGCACCGCACGCGCTCGCTGTGGGAGCCGAAGCACCTGCGCGGCGGGCTGGTGGACATCGAGTTTATCGCCCAGTACCTGCAGCTCCTGCACGCCCACCGCGTGCCCGGCATCCTCTCGCCCAATACCCACGACGCGCTGGCGCGGCTGCGCGCCGCAGGCTTGGTGTCGGTGGCCTGCGCGGACGAGTTGATCGAGGCCCTCGGCTTGTGGCAGGCGGTGCAGAGCCGCATTCGCCTGAACATCGGCGAGGGCATCACCGCAGAAGGCGGCGAGGACGCACCGAAAGCGCTGCGGCTCGCCGCCGACGGCCTGTGCGGCCTTTCATTCGACAGGCTGGTCAACATGTTGGACACTGCGGCCGGCCGCGTCCGCGCGCAGTTCCGCGGGCTGGTGGAGGAACCGGCACGAACGGCGCGGGCGGGACTGAGCCGGGACCGATGGTGATCCGCTCCGAACGAGGAAGATGAGGAATGGCGCTCGACGTGGGTGATGCGATACCGGACTTCACCATGCCGACGGACGACGGCGGGACGATCGCTCGGGAGAACCTGCTGGGCAAGACCACCGTGCTCTACTTCTACCCGCGCGACGACACGCCCGGCTGCACCACCGAGGCGAAGGGCTTCCGCGACGCGCTCGACGACTTCATCTCGGCCGGTGTCGCGATCGTCGGCGTCTCGGCGGACGGCATCGACAGCCACGGCAAGTTCAAGGCGAAGCACGGCCTGAACTTCACGCTGGCCTCGGACACCGGGTCCGCCTTCGGCCAGGCGCTCGGCGTGTGGGTGGAGAAGAGCATGTACGGCAAGAAGTACATGGGCATGGAACGCGCCACCTTCCTCGTCGACCGCGAGGGCGTGGTCCGGCGCGTCTGGCGCAAGGTCAAGGTGCCGGGCCATGTGGCCGAGGTGCTGGCGGAAGCGCGCCGTCTGGCCGGCGCCTGACGCCCCCTCCCCTATCCGGCGCGCGGCTGGCATGCGGCGGGCGCAGTTGCCGGCTGCGGGCTGTTCTGATACGCAATCCTAACACAATGGGGAGGCGCCGCGCAGTGCGAGCGGCCGCCGCAAAACCATAAGGGCCCGTCCGGGTCCGGGCCGACAGTTCGCACGGGAGAGCCATCATGTCATCCACTGAAATCGACAAGTCCGCCGTCCTCGGAGTCCTCAACCAGATCCTCGAGGCCGAGCTGGCGGGCGTCGTCCGCTATACCCATTATTCGCTGATGGTCTACGGCTACGGCCGTATCCCCATCGTCCACTGGCTGCAGGGTCAGGCGACCGAGTCGCTGGCGCACGCACAGGAAGCGGGCGAGTACATCACCGCCATCGGCGGCCATCCGTCGCTCGGCATCGGCAAGCTGCTGGAGGGCGAGAAGCACGACGTGGGCGCCATCCTGCGGGAATCGCTGGCACACGAGCGCGAGGCGCTGGCCCTCTACCGGGCGCTGCTCGACCTCGTCGAGGGCCGGGACATCATGCTGGAGGAATATGCCCGGCAGATGGTGGCCGCCGAGAGCAAGCACGCGAGCGAGGTCGACAAGATGCTGCGGCTTCCGGGCGACGTCCAGCCGTTCGCGATGTGACGCCGAGGGCGGGGGACACGACCGGCGCTGTTCACCGGGGCCCGCATGACAGCCGTCGGCGCCGTCCCTCGCGGGTGAAATCCGCGGCGGACGATTGACCCGCGACGGGGCTCGGTGATAGCGGTGGATCATGCCAGACCACGCCTCGCTGGAGCGCCGGTGATCCCGCCGACCCCGCCCGAGTTCGCCGTCGAGACGCTCGACCTCGCGAAGATCTACCCCGGACGCAACGGCCAGCCGGCGGTGCGTGCGCTGAGGGGGGTTTCCCTCCGCGTGCCGAAAGGGGCGTTCTTCGGGCTGCTCGGGCCGAACGGTGCCGGCAAGTCGACGCTGATCAACATCCTGGCCGGCCTCGTCGTGCGCTCGTCGGGGGAGGCGCGCATCTGGGGTTTCGACATCGACCGGCAGATGCGCTCGGCGCGGCGTTCCATCGGCATCGTGCCGCAGGAGCTGAACCTCGACCCGTTCTTCACGCCTCGCGAATTGCTGGAGCTGCAGGCCGGCCTCTACGGCGTCCCGCGCCGGGAGCGGCGGACCGACGCCATCCTGGAGGCGGTCGGGCTGAGCCGCCAGGCGGACGCCTATGCCCGCAGCCTGTCGGGCGGGATGCGCCGCCGGCTGTTGGTGGCGAAGGCGATGGTGCACGCCCCGCGGGTTTTGGTGCTGGACGAGCCGACCGCCGGCGTCGATGTGGAGTTGCGCCGGCATCTGTGGACCTACGTGCGCGCGCTGAACGCCGCCGGCACGACGATCCTGCTGACCACCCACTACCTCGAGGAAGCGCAGGCTCTTTGCGACCGGATCGCCATCATCGGCCACGGCCGGATGATCGCCTGCGACACCACCGAGGCACTGTTGCGGCGGATCGATTCCAAGACGATGACGGTGAGCCTGGGCGCACCGCTGGCGGCCGTGCCCGAGGCGCTGGCGCAGCGCTTTCACGTGCAGCTCGCGGCTTCGGACCGGCTCACCTTCCAGTATGCGCCGAGCCGGGTGCATGGCGGCGAGATCCTGGCGGCGGTGGCGGCCGAGGGGCTGGGCGTGATCGAGATCAGCACGCGGGAGACCGAGCTGGAAGACATCTTCCTCATGCTCACCGGCGGCCCGGACGCGGACGGCACCGGCGCCGGAGACGTCACGGGAGCCGGGGAGACACCGGCGTGAGCGCTGCCGCCCGGTGGACGGCGGCGCTGGCGCTGGTGCTGCTGGCGGCGGGCTGCACGCCCTCGCAGGTCTCGCCCGCTTCGGAGGCCGCGTCGCCGACGATGCACGAGAACACGCTCCTGACCTCGGACGGCTTGCGCCTGCCGCTTCGCGAGTGGCTGCCGGAGGGCGGGCAGCCGAACGCCGTCGTCATCGCCCTGCATGGGTTCAACGACCACTCGAACTTCTTCGACGGCATCGGCCGCTGGCTCGCCGCACGCGAGATCGCCTCCTACGCCTACGACCAGCGCGGCTTCGGTGCCGCCCCCGGCCGTGGCGTATGGCCCGGCACCGCGGCGCTGACCGGGGACCTGGGGGCCGCCGTCGAAGCGGTACGCGCCCGGCATCCGGGCGTCCCCGTCACCCTGTTCGGCGAGAGCATGGGCGGCGCGGTGGTGATGGTGGCGCTGGCCGCACCCGACCCGCCGGCCGTCGACGGCGCGATCCTGGCGGCACCGGCGGTCTGGGGGCGCAGCACGATGCCGTGGTACCAGACGCTGGCCCTCTGGGCCGCCGCTCGCACCTTCCCGTCCTCTCGGCTGAGCGGTGCCGGCCTCGGCATCGCGCCGTCCGACAACATCGAGATGCTGAGAGCGCTGGGGCGCGATCCGCTGGTGATCAAACAGACGCGAGTCGACGCGGTCTGGGGCCTCGTCAACCTGATGGACGAGGCGATGGCCGCGGCACCTTCGCTCGGCGGCTCCGTGCTCGTCCTCTACGGCGAACGCGACGAGTTGATCCCCCCGGACGCGATGGGGAAGATGCTGGCCCGGCTGCCCGCCTCGCCCCGGCATCGGGTCGCCATCTACCCCGACGGCTGGCACATGCTGATCCGCGACCGGCAGGCCGAGACGGTCTGGCGGGATATCGAGGCCTGGATCACCGACAGCGATGCGCCGTTACCGTCGGGTGCGGACGGGCGCACTGCCGGGTACGTGGCCGCCGGCCACGCTGAAGTCGGCGAGTCGTCACCTCGGCCTGCAGAGGTCGCGTTTTGAGAGGAGATGCCATGAGCAGCCGGACAGCCACCGATACCCCGGCACCCGCGAAGGTTCGGCCGGGCGCGCGGAGGCGGACGATCCTCGCGGCCTTGCTCGTCGCCGCCCTGGCGCAAGCTGCGCACACCGCCGACGCTTTCGCCGCCTCGGCCACCGACGCATCGGGACCGTTGCCCAAGGCGGCGCAATGGAACGGCAAATCGCCAAACGAGATGAAGCCGGGCTTCTATGCCAATCCGGCCCTGCGGGCGGCGGGATCGGCACTGCTGGGCGCAAAACGGTTCGAGGAGATCACGTCGCGCTGGAATGTGACTGCGCCCATCCAGGCCGACGGCGACGCCCTGCTCGCATGGGGCTGCAAGCCGCACGACTGCGGAGACAACCAGCAGGCGACGCTGATCGACGGCGGCCGGGTGATGATCTGCGTCACCGACGCCGGAACGTCCCACTGGTTCGTTCCGGACCGCAAGCAGCCGCTGGCGGCCGGGGCGGCGGGGTGCAACTTCGAGACCGTAAAGGACGCCCGCCAGGGATTGGCGGCGGCGCGGTGAGGCTCCGTTCAGATGCCGGCATGTGTCGTCCCCTCGGCGCCAAGTCCTTGAAGATGCTCGGGCGAAAATGACGACACGTGTCGTCCGGACCGTCGCCCGATGTCGTCGTTCGTCGTCACCACCGGCTGCCGTGTCGTCCCTCCCGGCCGAGCCGCCGGCGGACGGGTAGCCGACCGAGTCCCGCCCGCCGCGGCCCCGAACGAGGGGGTGAGGATAGGCGCGCCGCTCCGTCCGATCGACCCGCCGACCCCGGCGGGTGGTCGCCGGATCTCCGCGAGGCGGGGGCGGCGGTGCCGCCGATGGCCGCGGCGGTCGCCACCGGCATGGGTCGACCAAGATCGCCTCGCCGCCGGTGGCATTGCGCCGGCATCGCGTGTAGCCTGTCGCCAGGGGCGAACAGCAGGCGGCGGCGATGAAGATTCTCGTTCTCGGGGCCGGGGCGACCGGCGGGTATTTCGGCGGGCGGCTGCTCGAGGCCGGCTGTGACGTCACCTTCCTGGTGCGCGAGGCGCGCGCGGCGAAGCTGGCGGCGACCGGGCTGGTGGTCGAGAGTCCGCAGGGCGATATCCGCATGCCGGCGCCGATCGTCGGCGCCGAGGCGCCGGGCACCGACTGGGACGTGGTGCTGCTGAGCTGCAAGGCGTTCGATCTCGACAGTGCGATCGCCGCGATCGGCCCGGCGATGGGGCCGTCGACGGTGGTGCTGCCGGTGCTCAACGGCCTGTCGCACCTGGACCGGCTGGACGCGGCGTTCGGTGCCGAGCGCGTGCTGGGCGGCCTGTGCGCCATCGCCGCGACGCTGACGCCGGACGGCACGGTCCGCCACCTCAACAAGGCGCACACGCTGACCTTCGGCCACCGGCAGGAGAGCCAGCGGGCCGTCTGCGCGGCGCTGTTGGCGGCGATCGAAGGCGCCAGGATCGACAAGCGGCACAGCGACGCGATCATCCATGAGATGTGGGAGAAGTGGGTGCTGCTGGCGACGCTCGCCGCCTGCACCTGCCTGATGCGCGCGCCGGTCGGCGACATCGTCGCAGCCCCCGGCGGCGAGGCGTTCATCGGCGCGATGCTGGACGAGGTGCAGGCGATCGCGACCGCCAACGGCAACGCCGCCCGGCCGAAGACGCTGGAGCGGGTGCGCGTCATGCTGACCGAGCGCGGATCCACCTTCTCCGCCTCGATGCTGCGCGACCTGGAAGCCGGCGGCCGCATCGAGGCCGATCACATCGCGGGCGACCTGCTGCGCCGCGGCGACGAGCATGGGGTGCCGGCACCGCTGCTGCGCACGGCGTATACGCACCTGAAAAGCTACGAAGCCCGGCGTGACCGGGAAGCAACCGCAAGTTGACGGGATCGGCTCCAGCAGTTCGGGGCTTCGAACGTGTTAAAGGGGGGGGGTATGAACATACAAGAAATCTTGAATTCATTTGGTTATTCAGAAGCGACTTATGTCACTGGAAGAACTTCAATTGCCGATCTATTTAAAGTTGGCAAACGATGCGGCGTGTACGTCCTGCAGTTTGATAACGGAGAATACTACGCTGGTAAGACCAACGACATCACTCGAAGATACCTAGATCATAGGCGAAACCATTTAGACATTCAGACGTTACGGTTTGTTGAAAAGTCACCTAGCGATCTCGCGGAATTTGAATGCAGCTTAATCTGGGCGCTTGAGAAAAATGGAATAAATCTTCGAAATATTGCACTCACTAGCATGCCAAAAGGCACTAGTGATCTAGATGATATTATGAGCGTAGAACTTCAGGATGAGTTTATCCAGGATTATAGCTTTATCTATAGTGGAAACCAAAGGAACAATGACGAGATCATAAGGCATAAGAACGATCGGCGAGTTAGTAAATTCTTGCGGGGGCCTTTTGCTCGCCCGGCGATCCGAATGCTGGCTGCATATATAAAGTCTTGTATCCCTGCATTTAATTCTGCTGAAATGTCATTTTGGTCGCTGACATGTTTTGATAATGCGCAGGCGGATGGATATGT